>Ga0224501_10001884_pt1 | contig 16374 bp, 17 predicted proteins | sample SF_Oct11_sed_USG_4_FD_169105 | JGI IMG/M metagenome (GOLD analysis project Ga0224501, IMG submission 169105) | Sediment microbial communities from San Francisco Bay, California, United States - SF_Oct11_sed_USGS_8_1 | ecosystem: Environmental > Aquatic > Marine > Sediment | place: USA... | reverse complement strand
TTCAAAGGGATTTTGCTGTATGATAAAAGATTCTGATTAACGCGTATATACTGCTCCGCATAGACTTTTAAGTCGGACACAAGAAGCATATCCAGAGTGGCGCCAATGGAGCCTCCCGAACTGTTGTCCACGGGAACGATTCCGTAAGTAACCTCATCTTTTGCCTCCACTGTACGGAAAACATCAGAAATCGTATCAACGGGAAATTCGCGCACGGAGGATCCGAAACGACTTCGCGTAGCCATATGCGAAAATGATGCAACAGGCCCAAGAAAAGAAATCCCGGGGCCTCCTTCAATAAAAAGAGATCCTGACATGATTTCCCGATAAATATTTTTCAATACGGATTCAGGAAGGGGAAGAGAATCGCCGTAAAGCTGATGAGCATGGCTGATAATATTTTGATATACTTCTTTTTCTCTGTCGGGCCTGTAAACGGGAGTATCCTGATTGTGCTTTACTCTGCCGATATTTCGCGCAAATTCAGCGCGCTTAAGAATCAGTTCCGTGATTTCTTTATCAGCAGAGTCAATCTGTTCTCTAAAGGAAGATAAGTTTTTATCATCAACATTCAATAGGATTTCCTTTTCTGTACAGAATCATTCAATTTCATCAAAGTTCAGTTCTTTTACCTCTTCAAGAGTCGGAAGATCTGTTAAAGAGTTCAGAGCAAACTGTGCTAAAAAATTTCTTGTTGTAACATAGAGAGTGGGCCTTCCCGGAACAGGCCTGTATCCCTGAGGCTTTATCAATTTTCTTGCAACAAGCTGAAGGACCATGGCTCGGCTGTTCACTCCGCGAATTTCTTCTATTTCAGGAAGAGTAATCGGCTGTCTGTAGCAAATAATTGAAGTGTTTCAATTGTGGATCTGGAAAGACGGTCCTTTTTCTGTTCTTTGAGAATTTCTTTTAGAGCATTACTGTAACGGTCCGAGGTAATAAACTGATAACCGCCTGCAATTTCTTTAAGCAAAAATCCTCCGTCTCTTTCATGATAATCATCAACAAGAGAGTCCAGGATTATTCTTGCATTTACCCTGTCAAGGCTGCATTTTTTTGCAAGAACTCCTATGCCAACCGGCTCTGTAGAAAGGAACAGTACAGATTCAAGAAGGCCTTTAAAAAATTCCAATTCTTCCTGGCTTAAATCCCTGTGCTCAGGAAGGCCGGCATCGGAAGATGAATTTACAGGCACTTCAATAAGAGGTTCTGCTTCAGACTCAACAGATTCTACATCAGAATTATCCACATCGTCAGGATTTTCTTGGTTCTCTGTTTCTATTTCATCAATCATAACTGTATAACTTCAAGCCATTAGGACTTTTTCAGCACTCAAAGCAATACAAAATTACATGATAGAAACAGATTTTTTAAAAATATGGATGGGACCGAAAATATCTTTCTGCCTTACAATCAATTCTCCTGATTTTACAAGTTCCAGAATTGCAAGAAAGGTTGCAATAATTTCACTGCGGTTCATGGTGATAAAATTTTCAAAAAGATCTTCAAAGTGAAATGAAACTGAATTTTCCAGAAGTTTTCGTATAATTTCTATTTTATCTTCTACTGAAAAAGCTTCCTCTTCGAGTTCCATGCCGGATGTTTGATCAAGTTCTGATTCATATTTCTTCAGGATTCGTGAATATGCCTGAATTAAATCCATCATGCTTACATCAAGCCACTCAGAATTTTCTTCAATTTCTGCACTGTAGCCTGAATCACGAGTAAACATACCCTGTGTAAGTTCAGCAAGTTCGCGGATTTTTTCGGAAGCCATCTGAAATTTTCTGTATTCCAGAAGCTGCTGGATTAATTCAGGAGGGAGACGGTCGTCGGGATCAGGCTCTTCAAATCCTGGATCTGGAAGAAGGGCCTTGCTTTTATAGTAAAGAAGTTTCGCAGCCATAACAGCAAACGATGAAGCAAGAGGTATCTTAAGATCTCCTGCTCTGTTTATAAATAAAAGAAAATCTTCTGTAATTTTTGTAAGAGAAATTTCAAAGATATCAACCTTGTATGAAGAAATCAGCTGCCATAAAAGAGAAAGGGGTCCTTCTTCTTCTTCACCGCTTGCATTAATCCAGGAAACATGAAATAAAGATTCTTCCATTTCGGAAAGTGGATTTTCTTCCCGAACTTCACTTTCAGAAACCTCGTCTTTGACCATTGTCAAGAAAGGGCTTTTGCAGCAGCTTGTTGAAGTCTTTCAGGCGGAAATGGTTTTACAACAAAATCCTTAACACCCATTTTAATTGCTTTTGCAAGAAGGTCTTCCTGTCCGAGAGCAGTTACCATTATGATCCTTGCTCCGGAATCCATTTTTAATATTTCAGAAGCGGCTTCGATACCGTCTTTTTCACGCATGGTGATATCCATGGTAACAAGATCAGGCTTTAATTCTTTGTACATTTCAATTGCCTGATTTCCGTTTTCGGCTTCTCCGGCAATTTCATGGCCAGCAGAACTGAGCGCATCCCTTACCAATGTTCGCATAAATTTAGCATCATCTACAATCAGCACCTTGGCCATTTTCATCCATCCTGATAAATAATATATTGTTCAAAATTGCCCGAAGACTAGAATCCCCTGAACAGGCTTTCTCTTACATAAAAAAGATTCCCTTCCTTACTGCAATTAAAATTCAAAAAAACTAACCATGTAAATTTATGCCACCTTTTTATAGAAAAAAGGTCTGATTTCATCAAAAATCCGATCCGGAGTGACAATTTTAATTATGCCGCCCATTTCAATGGCTCTTCTGTTCATACCGAAAATTACACTGGAATCTTCGTCCTGAGCCAGGGTTAAACCGCCATTATCATGGAGAAGCTTCATACCATTAGCGCCATCAGTACCCATTCCCGTCATAATCACACCGACAGCATTCCCTTTATAAACATCAACAACACTTTCAAGACTCACGTCAATGGAAGGCCTGTGTGAGTTTCTAGGATCATCATTGGAAAGTTTAAAGGTTTTTTTTGATCCTACAGGCTGAATCAATGCATGCAAATTTCCAGGAGTAACATAAATATGCCCTTTTTTAATTTCCTCACCATCTGTAATTTCAACTGCCGGAAGACTGCAGTTTTCATTTAACCTTTCAGCAAACGCCTTTGTGAAAATTGGCGGCATGTGCTGGACAATTAAAATAGGAGCTGGAAAATCATTGGGAAATTTACTTAAAATTTTATGAAGAACCAGCGGTCCGCCTGTTGAACTTCCAAAAACCAGCATTTCAAAATTCTTTTCAGAAAATTTTTCAGGAATTTTTTCAATATCAAAACTGGAGGATTCAAACTTTTTCTCTTTTCCCTGCTGTATGAATCCGGAAACTCTCTCGATGATCATTTTTTCAACATCGGCAAAACCCAGATTGTTCTGTGTATCCGGTTTTGGAATGACATCATGGGCTCCCATTTCAAGACACTTGGCCGTTTCAAAGGCTCCGGTCTGAGTAAATGCAGAAAGCATAATAACTGGAAGCTTTAATCCTCTGGCTTTAACAAAATCCAGAACTCCAAAGCCGTCCAATACAGGCATCTCAAGATCAAGAATCATAAGATTCGGTTTTAATTCTTCAATTAATGTGGTTGCAACCTGGCCGTTTTCAGCCTCACCGCAAACTTCAACTCCTGATACTCTGCCTAAAACATCCTTTACAGCTCTTCTGACAAGAGCTGAATCATCAACAATCAATACTTTAAATGCCATTATAATCTATCCAGCAGCTTCGCAAGAGAATTTCCCGTTGGTAGCAGGAACATTCTTCCAAGAAGCTGCATATCCTCTCTATAAAAGTCTGTACTTACGTAAATAATCTGCAGGTCTTTATTCACAGAACGAATTTCATCGATCTTTCGAATAATTGCAGCAGGTTCGCCTTGAATGAAACCAGGAACCGACGGATAAATTGTCAAACCCGTTTTATTTGCCAGAGCATTTAATACGCTTGAACCTACAATATTTGTCAACTCTGACAGAACAGAAAGAATATCTTCCCTTGCTATTGCATCTTTGGACCACTTATCCATTGGAAGTCCCATTAAATCCCCTGCCGCATGGTAACCGGTAGCTTCATCCAGAATAAAAAGTACCAATCCCTGAAAGTCTCCTTCTGTTTCAAGAGTAATTCCAATAATTTCTTCATCAGGAATAAATCCCTGAAGTTCATTAAAATCAACCGCTTTAAAGTCAGGAACGGAAACTTCAACTTTCAATCCAAGAAGCTGGGAAAGCACAAATCCTGCATTCATCATCCCCGTGTTTACTACTGCATATAGACGATTATAATCTTCATCTGACAACGCTGGAGTTGAAGAATGATCTTCATCGACAAGAATATCAAGGGCTCTGTGGACCCTCTGCTCTTTTTCAACACGGAAGCTTTTCAGAGCTTCTTCCACTCGTTCATCCTGATCCAGCGCTGTATCTGAATCATGAAATTCATCTGTCGGGGCGGTCGTTTCAGCTTCCATTACTGAACCTACAGAGGAATCCTCTGTCTCAGAAATTCCAGCCTCATCCAGTATTGCAGAAACATCATCAGGATGCATTTCTTCTACTTTTGCGGCTTTCTTTCTGGGAGAAGGTGAAAAATTTGAAGGGGAAGGAATGATAAAATCATCATCATCCAGTCCTGCCAGATCAACATCAAATTCCTCCATGAGTTTGTTGTCCATCTCTGCTTCGAGAATCTTTTCTTTTTCTTCCCTTGAGCGGAGAATGGCTTCAGCTCTTTCGGAACGGGTTGCTGCAACAGGAACCTTTTTTTCTTCTTTTTTCTTAACAAGCCCCCTGCGATCGATTGCCTTTCTTGGCGCTCCACCTCTTACTTCCGCTTTTTCCTGAACTTTTCTTTGAAGGCTCTTAACCACCGAATTATATTTTTCAACAAATTCTATAGAGGAGAAATCAAATGCACTGAATGACGATTGAGAATCAGACTGAGAAAGCTCAAGAAGTCCCATAATATCAAGGACCATTACAATACTTCCGTCCCCCATCAGGCAGGCTCCGACAAGCCCCGACACGGCACGGAAATTTTTTTCAAGAGTTTTAATTACAATTTCCTGCTTTCCGATCATTTCATCGACAATAAAACCCACTTTACGAATACCGCTGTTTGCAACAATGATGGGAAATTCGTCAAGATATGCTCTTGGCGGCAGACCCAGTACCGTTGATAAATTATAAACAGGAAGAATATCTCCACGAAGGTTAATAATATCTCTTCCCTGCAGGGTGGTTACGTCCTCTTTGGTAACCCGAATGGTTTCAACAACATCAGATAGAGGAAATGCATATTCCTCATTCTGAATTTTTACAATAATTGCAGAAACAATTGCAAGCGTCATGGGAAATGCCATAATGAATGAACATCCCTGCCCGGGAATATTTTTCACCTGGACGCTTCCTTTAAAACTGGAAACCATGTTTTTTACAACATTCATGCCCACACCGCGGCCGCTCAGGTCGGAAACTTTTTCAGCAGTGGAAAATCCAGGATGGAAAATCATCTGATAGATTTCATCATCTGTCAGAGTTGCATCTTCAGAAACAAGCCCTCTTTCTTTTGCTTTTTTTAAAATTCTGTCTTTATTGAGCCCTCGTCCGTCATCACGAATTTCAACATAAATATTGTTCCCGCTTTGATAGGCATTCAAAAGGAGAGTGGCTCTCTCAGGTTTGCTCGAACCTCTTCGCTCAGGTACTGTTTCAATTCCATGATCAAGAGAATTTCGAAGCAGATGCATCATGGGATCATTGAGAGAATCAATAATATTTTTATCAAGTTCTGTATCTTCCCCCTGAAATACGAGATCTACATCTTTACCCAGTTCGAGTGAAAGATCACGAACCGGTCTTGTATATCTCTGAAAAACAAGACCAACAGGAATCATCCTCGTTTTCATAATACCGGACTGAAGATCTTTTGCAATCCGTGCAGCTTGATCAATTTTGGATTTTAATTCAGCTAGATGGGGTGAATCACCGTGATAAAAGAGAAGATCCTCATATATTTTCATAAGGCCGGAGTTTGTGATCACAAGCTCCCCTACGCTATTAAGAAGATAGTCGATTTTTTCAGAGGAAACCTTGATATTTTTAGTTTTAGTCTTAACATCTTCAATGGTTCCGGTTTCATCCTTTCTTTCCCGCTTTCTCCCTCCTTTTACATCTCTGGGTTCAATCCGGACATCGCTCACCATGTCAATATGGCAGACCTGCTCAAGCTCTTTTTTAGAGATATCGCCTATAAAAAGAAATTTAATCAGGTTATAAGGAGTCTCTCCGTCAAGATCTTCTTCGCTCGGGTCGCTTCTAAAAAGATTCCCGATACTTTTTAAATGCTGTACCAGAAGAAGAAGCCTCAGGTTTTTCATGGGAGAATCAGGTTCGAGCGAAACGATACCGTCAAACACCTGCTTGCCCGAAGATTCCCGAAAAAGCAGACTTTCATCCGGAGGATCAAGCGTGAGAAAAGATTCAGAAGCGATAGAGACCAGTTCCTGGGATTCAACTATGATCTCTTCTTTTTCTTCTGATGCATGGATAATTCCGCTGTCAGTTATTTCTTCTGTTTTTTCAGGAGCGGGGCTTTTTGTTACATCAGCAGTTTTTGCTTCCGGCTTTGCAGGAGCAGCGGCTTTTTTCTGAGCAGGTTTTGAAATTGTTTTTTTTAAATATTGATCCAGGGAAGAGATTAAATCTTCAAAACGATCTTCCGGCGTATTCCCGTCGCCGAACTCTTCAACCGCTGATTTAATTCTGTCCAGACAGTCAAAAAAAAGCGTTACAAGATCTGTCGAAATTCCAATTTTTCCGTCTTTAACGAATTGCAGAAGATCTTCCATATGGTGCGAAAGATTGGAAAGGTTATCCAGTCCGACAAAAGCAGAAGATGATTTCATTGTATGAGCAACACGAAAAATTTCGTTAATTACTTCCTGATCAAATCCGTCTTTTTCAAGGATCAGAAGATTCTGATTCAGAGCTTCAATCTGTTCGCCCGCTTCATCGAGGAACATTTCTGTATAATGATCAAAATTCGTCGCCATAAATAAATTCCAGATTAATTATTGATATTTTTTTTAAAAATGATTTCAAGATTCAAAATTAAAAAGATTCTTTCTCCCGATCGTGCAGCGCCGTTTATGTATTCCTGAGACAGCCCGCGAACCTCAGCGCCTTCCACGCTGTCTTCTTTCACTCTTGCAACCTCTACAACTCTGTCTACAAGAAGTCCGGTAAACTTACCTTCATGTGCAGCAACGACAATTCTTGAAAAGTTTGAAATTTCACTGTGCCGTCCTAAAAACTTTTTATTCACATCGACAACGGGAATGATATTTCCGCGCAAATTCAAAACTCCGAGAATATCATTCCCTGAATTGGGAATTCTTGTTACCTGAACGGGTTTAAGAATTTCATGTGTTTCAAGAATATTGATTCCATAATGCCCTTTCCCCACCTGAAACACAAGAAACTGAAGGAGATTTTCCCTGGCTGCGCGGGTTTTCATCAGTTCAATTTTAGCAAGATCTGTGCTCTGAGCAACTGCAGAGCTGGCGCTGATTGTGCCGTCTTTTAGATCCATCATTATACTTTTTAACCCGCTATCTCTTTCGTCCATATCTCTGTGCCTGCTGATTCTCTCCATAGAAAGATGGAGCCCGTTTTTAAAAGAATTATATCTTATATATAATCGACAATTCCTCTTTCTGTTATGACCCTGTGAAAAATTATATCATGATTTTCACCTGGAAAATTTAACCCGGTCAGAACAGATGGAAGAATGCCAATCCTGTAAGACAGGTTCATCCTGTCTTTCCATCTGTCATAATATCCTCCGCCCCGCCCCAACCTGTATCCACCTGAATTTGAACCAAGGGAAGGAATGAAAACAATATCATTGCGGCCTGGAGGATCTTCTAAAATAGTAGATCCCTTTTCAGGCATTTGAATCCCAAAAGGTCCCTTCTGCAATGCAATTTTCTTTTCCCCTTTATCCATAAACAGGACAAAATCCATATTTCCTGTACTGTTAAACAGAGGAATAAAGACCTGAAAGGAATGCTTTTGAAGAATTGGGATTAGATCAATTTCATCTGGAAGTCCAATATAGGCAAAAATTCTGGTATCCGGATTAAAACCTGAGAGAAAATGAAGGACATTTTCACAAATCGACCTTTTTTCTTCAGAATGATTCATGAAGTCTTTCCAGTGATTTCTGGCATTTTCCCGTGCAGTAATTTTTGATCCTGGACCGGCCATGTTGCTTGACTTCAAATGGATTCACCTCATTTTTGTTAATGAGACTGCGGTGTTCGCGAGCCACTCAATTCCGGGCCACAAAGCTTTTTCACGGGATCCCAGGTCAGAAGATAGATGTCATGCCCGCATGACGGGAAAACAGAAGTTTTTTGCAGGGAACCCACCTGGTTAAACCAGGTCCGGAGAAAGCAGGCGGACGGCATCTGCGGTTTCATTCTGCATAAAATGTATCGCCGATCAAACCTTCATCCAGAAGAGAAATCAGCTGTTCCGCTCTGTACGAAAGTCCATCATCATCACCGTTTGAATGAATTCTGGAAGGATCTTGCTTGATCTGTAAAAGTTCATCAGCAAGATTGACAGCTGTAATGACTGCAAGCTTTACCTTGCTGTGGGAAGAACCGGACCGGGAAAGTTCTCTCATCTTTGCATCAACAATTCGTGCAACATCTGCAATATATCCCGGATTAGCCTGGCCTTTGATCGTATACGTATCGCCCATGATGTCAACAGATACTTTCGATAGTTCAGACTTGTTTTCTGAGAGTCCGGCTGTCATACTGAAACCTTTAAATCCTTACTTATCATCTTCTACAATCAAGAAGTCATCGTCATCGTCATCATCAAAGACACCGAGAGAATCTTCTTCATCAAGAATCACAACATCATCCTCTTCAGGAGTCATGGTAGACGCTGTCGTTTCCGGTAGCGACTCGTTTACATCCAGACTTTCATTCTGGGAAAGAACAATGTCCTGTTCATCATCATCAAGAATAATGATCTCTTCATTTCCATCATCAATTGAAACACTTTCCGCTGAAGAATCAGAAGCTGAAGGACTTTCCTCTGGAGCAGGAATCGAAACTTCATCATCGGATAATAAGGCATCTGGAGGATTGCCGGAATCCTGCAGAGCAGGATCATCAATAACAATTACACTTTCATCGACTGCAGATGAATCAGAAGCGGAAGCTTCATCTGCCGCAGGAGGTTCCGGAACATCTGCCGGAGCTTCAGAAGCAGCTGGAGCTGGTGTAGAAACAGCAGCCGCTGCTGCAGCGGGAGCTGCCGAAGAAACTCCGGAGGAAGGTTTCCCGGGAGAACTTTCCATTCCCGAAAGTTTTCCGAGAATGTGGTTGATTTTTTCTTCCAGCATATCTTCTTTTTTACGAAGATCATCCAGTTCCTGAGTAGCATTTCGCAGTTGCTCTTTGAGATTCTCAATCTCCTTTTCTTTCTGTTCAAGCGCCAGTTTTAGTTCATCATGTTCGCCTCTGAGGGTTTCATTTTCAGACTCAAGTCGTGAATTTTCGAAACGAAGGTCTCCTATTAATTCCAGGGCACGGACAATCCTTCCCTCAAGCTCATCCAACTGTTCAACTGTAATCATGATAACTCCTCAATTATATAAAATTTCATCAGATTAATATTAGTGACGGCAGATTAAAAATAAATAAAGATATTTTTTTTTTCTGCAAGGATAAAAATTAAAGATTTCAGATTTTAGACGAAAATTATTGAAAAAACCTAAAATTTTAATTTTTTTTTTTCGTTTATGTGCAGGAAATTCCGGATTTTTAATCCGGAATGGAAAAATGAATTAGTTCAGGCTTTCTACAAGACCCTTAAATGCATCCGGATCATTGAGAGCCATATCAGCCAGAACCTTGCGGTCCATTTCAATACCGGATTTTTTTAGAGAATTCATAAAAGTTGAGTAGGACATTCCATGAGTTCTAACTGCCGCATTGATTCGGACAATCCATAGCTGTCTCATATGCCGTTTTTTCTGACGTCTTGAAGCAAAGCTATGAACCCCTGCCTTCATGACAGCTGATTTTGCAATTCTATAAAGCCTGTGTCTTGCTCCCCTGAATCCCTTGGCTGTTTTCAGGATCTTTTTTCTGCGTGTTGTATGTACTTTTCCACTTGTGGCGCGCATGATTATTTACTCCCGTAAGGCATAAGCATTCTTACTTCTTTTTCGTCGCTTTCATGAATTAATACGCTTTTTCTGAGAGCTCTTTTTAAATTCATGGGTTTTTTAGTAAGAATATGGCGTTTAAAGGCATGGGAACGCTTGATTTTTCCGGTTTTCGTAAACTTAAAGCGTTTTGCCGCTGCTCGATTTGTCTTTAACTTTGGCATATAATTCTCGATTTTTAGGTGTTTTTTCCTGAGGAACCAGAATTTTCTACTGCTTCTTCAGAGACAACTTCTTTTTTCCCATTTGATTCTGGTGGTTTCTTTTTTGGAGCTGGTTTATGCCCGGGTTTTGAAGCAAGAACCATAATAATTTGTCTTCCCTCAAATTTTGGCGGAGCCTCTATCACGCTCACTTCAGAGAGTTCTTCTGTTAATTTTTCCATTAAAACAGTCCCCAGTTCAGGGTGAGCAATTTCACGTCCGCGGAATCTGAGAGAAACCTTGACTTTGTCTCCTTTTTCCAGGAATTCCCTCGCCTGATCCCTTTTCAGTTCAAAATCATGGGTTCCAATTTTTGGTCGTAATTTAATTTCTTTAACATGAATGACATGCTGGTGTTTGGATTGTTCTTTCTTTTTTTTCTGCTGTTCAAACTTCCATTTACCAAAATTAATAATTTTACATACGGGAGGATCCTGATCGGGAGAAATCTCCACAAGATCCATATCCATTTCTTCAGCCATTTTAAGCGCTTCTGTAAGAGAAATAATATCTGCGCCTTTGCCTTCAACAACCAGCCTGATGTTCTGAGCTGTAATTTGATGGTTGATCCGCGGTTCTTTTACTTTCTCCTGTTGAAAAAAATTTCTTCTTTTGGGCATTTAACCTCCGTAAAAATTGCCTTTTGTACTCAATCTAAATTCTATACTGCGAAGGGCAAGCATTTAATTCTATAGACGAAAATGTGTCATGGGAAAAGCCGAGCTAAGTTCTTTCACTCCTGCTTTAACAGATTGACGGACTCCTGGATCTTCCATATTTTCCAGAAGATCACAGATTAAATTAGCGGTACGTATGAACTCATCTTTTCCAAAACCTCTGGTTGTAAGGGCTGGACTTCCCAGACGAACTCCGCTTGTAATTGTAGGCGGATGAGGATCAAAAGGAATTCCGTTTTTATTGGCGGTAATTCCCACCTCATCCATAGCATTTGCAGCCGCATGACCTGTTAGATCTCTGGAACCCACATTTAAAAGAACGAGATGGTTGTCCGTTCCTCCACTGACAACATCAAATCCTCTACCCATGAAAGTATCAGCCATTACCTTTGCATTTTCAACAACTCGTTTCATATAACTTTTATATTCAGGAGTAAGCGCCTCTCCAAAAGCAGCCGCTTTAGCCGCGATCACATGCATGAGTGGTCCTCCCTGAACGCCTGGAAAGACCCGGGAATTTAATATTTTATTGTGCTCTTCTGTATCGGAAAGGATCAGCCCGCCCCTGGGACCGCGCAGGGTTTTATGAGTCGTCGTTGTTGTTATGTGTGCATTTCCAATTGAGGTGGGATGCTCGCCTGCCACAATCAGTCCCGCAATATGAGCCACATCTGCCATAAGAACTGCTCCCACATCGTCTGCAATTTCTCTGAACTTTGCAAAATCCATTGTCCGGGGATAAGCAGAAAAACCAGCGACAATTAATTTGGGTTTCGTTTCACGGGCTTTTTTTAAGACTTCATCATAGTCAATCCTTGCATCTTCTTTTCTAACTCCGTAGGATACAACATTGAAATATTTCCCTGAAAAATTGGCCTTTGATCCATGCGAAAGATGACCGCCATGGGAAAGATCCATCCCCATAAAGGTATCGCCAGGCTGCAGGAATGCAAGGAAGACTGCCATATTTGCCTGTGCGCCTGAATGGGGCTGTACATTTGCAAACCCGGATCCGAACATTTTTTTTGCTCTTTCAATTGCCAGAGTTTCTACGGCATCTGCATGATCACAGCCGTTATAATACCTTCGGCCTGGATACCCTTCCGCATACTTATTTGTTAAAGTTGAAGTATAGGCTTCAAGAACGCTTCTTGATACAAAATTTTCAGAAGCAATCATTTCCAGATTACTTTCCTGGCGTTCATCTTCATTTACAAGCATCCCGTGCAATTCAGGATCCGTTTTCTTTAAAAATCCATCGATCATTTAATCTCTCCCATAGGTATTTTTTAATTAAGTGCCTGTTTCCAGGTTGCCGATTTGCTCATCATTTCGAACGGCAGTTCCGTACGAAATTTTGCGGTCAAGAATCCATTCTTTGCGTGAATAGACATCCTTCACAAGATTCCGTGCAATGCAGTATATATTTTTCCTGTCGCTGCTGTTTATTTTTTCAGATTCATCTGTTTTCAGCATTTTTCTGAATTCTGAAGAAAGGATGCTGTAAAATGAAGTGATATCAAAACCTTCCGGCAGGGAACCCAGGAAGGATTCGTGAGAACGGCCATTCCTGTAATCCGGCTCTCTGGGAGGATGCAGCAGAGATTCGCTTACAGAATGAATTAAATTTTTTCTGGTAATCAGCGTTCCATGATGAGCAAGAAATCCCTTTTTTCTGAATTGTGCATTTCCGGAAATTTTTTTTTCTAAATCGCCTTCTTCAAAAACCAGATCGGATAAACCCTGCATTTTACAGTTTACATCCTGCGCTTGAAGAGCCGTCTTTACAAGATTGAGAATTTCAATATACGATTTTTTTAAATCAAAAAGTTCAGGAAATTGCTTCAAACTAATAAAAATTGAAAAATTAATATTGCCCGGTCCATGAATGACAGTACCGCCTCCGGAAGCGCGCCTGCAGAGAGAAGGTTCTTTCTGCCATATTGCTTTTTTCATGGATGTTTGAAAACCGCTGATAAACTCAGGTTTTAAGTTTTCTTCAGGGATGCATGTTCGTCCCATTACAATAGAATAGGGATTGGACCAGAGGCGGATTGCGCCTTTAAAATCCGGATGCTTTTCATAGTATTGTACGATTGCTTCATCAAGAGCAATGGAAAGATAGGGATTTCTTGGTTTTATATCGAGAAGTTCTTTAATCATCGGTGAACCTCTTTTTAATCGTTAAAAGAGTACCTTTATCAAAACTCTGATCAAAAACGTGATAATCGGTCAATTTGCTGATTAAAAAAAGTCCCAGGCCGCGTTCTCTGTATTCACTCAGATCCCTGGCAAGACCCTTTACAATCGGTTTTTGTATTCCAAAATCACGAAATTTCATTTCAATATATTTTTCGTATTTTAAGATTTCTATAAAAATGGGACCGTTTAATTTATTTTCGTAAGCATGACGGGAAATATTGGATAATGCTTCGCCACATACAACTTTTAAATCAAAAGCTTCATTTCTGGAAAAACCAAACATCAAGGCCAGCTTAAATACTAAATCCCGAACCGGAGCTATATAGACCGGATTGGACAAGGTCTGGAGCCTGAATCTTTCCTTTTTTTCTGGTTTCAAGCGGAATCTCCAAATACCAGGTCAGGATTTTTGAAAGCTCTCAATCTGTAATTATTTTTTTGCCGCTCTTTTTCGATCCACCGGATTGAGAATTTTCTTCCGAATCCGGAGGCTTTTGGGTGTTACTTCAACCAGTTCGTCTTCATCAATGAATTCAAGAGACTGTTCCAGGGAAAGTTTTCTGGGAGGGACAATCTTAACCGCTTCATCGGAGCCGCTTGCCCGCATATTGGTCAGTTTCTTTTCTTTGCAGGGATTCACTTCAAGATCATTTTCCCTGGCACATTCACCGAGAACCATTCCTGCATAAACGGGAAAACCTGAATCCACAAAAAGAACGCCCCGTTCCTGAATATTAAAAAGAGCAAAAGGAACCGTAACTCCATTCTCCATAGAAATTAAAGCGCCGTTAATCCTTCCGGGAATAGGACCTGCATATTCATTGTATTCCAGGAATCGAGAATTAATTGCAGCTGAACCGCGGCTTTCAGAAATAAGAAAACTTCTAAAACCGATCATGCCGCGTGTGGGGACATGATATTCAATTCGTGTTGTGCCGTGGATGGACGTTTCCATGGTCTGCATGGTTCCCTTTCGGCGGTTCAGTTCATTAATCACCGTTCCGCTGTATTCTTCTGGCAGGTCAATGATGACAATTTCAAAGGGTTCCAGTTTTTGACCATTTTCTTCTTTCATAATGACTTCAGGACGCGAAACCTGGAGTTCAAATCCCTCCCTGCGGAGTGTTTCTACAAGTACAGATAAATGCAGATCGCCCCGGCCGCTGACCTTGAAGCGGTCCTGCCTCTGAGGATCTTCTTCAACTCGAAGCGCCACATTTGTGAGAAGCTCTTTTTTAAGCCTGTCCCGAAGCTGCCGTGTGGTAACAAAGGTTCCTTCTTTTCCGGAAAAAGGCGAATCGTTGATCATAAAATACATGGAAACAGTGGGTTCATCAACAGTAATAGGCTCTCTATTATCAGAGTTTCCTTCCTGAACGATCGTTTCGCCTATATTTATATTTTCTGCTCCGGCAAGAGCCACAATATCGCCTGCAACCGCACTTTCGACTTCAACACGGTTCATCGCCTGAAATCCGAAAATTTTTGAAATTTTGAAATTTTCTTTGGTGCCGTCCAGATGAAGGATGGTAACGGTTTGATTTTTAGACACGGTGCCGCGGAAAATTCTGCCGATGCTGAGGCGACCCATGTAATCATCATAATCCAGATTCATAACCTGAAACTGAAATGGTCCCGTTTCGTCCACATCAGCAGGAGGAACATGGCTTAAAATTAAATCAAGGATGGGTATAAAGTCATTATCTTCTTTACCGGCTTTTTCTGCGTCCAGCGAAGCATAGCCCTGTTTTGCAGAACAGTAAACAACCGGAAAATCATGCTGCTCTGCTGTTGCATGAAGATCGTCAAAAAGATCAAATGCCTGGTCATGCACTCTGTGGGGATCTGCAAATTCGCGGTCAATTTTATTGATGACAAGAATCGGTTTGTGGCCCAAACGAAGGCTTTTATCCAGAACAAAACGCGTCTGCGGCATGGGACCGTCCAGAGCATCCACAAGAAGAAGGCTGGTATCCGCCATGCTGAGAACCCGCTCCACCTCACCGCCGAAATCAGCATGACCCGGAGTGTCGATGATGTTGATTTTGGTTCCTTTATATTCAATGGAAGCGTTTTTGGCTTTAATCGTAATGCCCCGCTCCTTTTCCAGATCCATGGAGTCCATCATTCTTTCAGAGACTTCTTTTCCTCCCATGGCTCCTGCCTGACTTAAAAGTCCGTCAACAAGTGTTGTTTTTCCATGATCTACATGGGCTATAATTGTAATATTCCGAATTTCCATTATTGCCAGATCCGGCTTATGGGCCTATTGTGACAAGCTTTATTATTTATAGAAGAATCTGCCCTTAGTGAGGATATACTTATATTTTCTCTGTTTGAGAATTTGCAATTTCAAGATTTTTCCGTGAGAATGTATTTCCAGATCAAGGTCCACTTTAAATGGATATACACCCGTTAAAAAAGTTCCTGATAAAATTTTTCCAAATCCCATGCAACGATTTCCATAAAAAACACGCAGTAATATTGCCGGGATTTCCGGAAACTATTAAAAATTAGGCTGGACACTTTATGAATTCTGAACTTGAATTGGATAAACGCATCAGCGTTCTGGAAAAAAGCATGGAATGGGCACAGGGAAGCATACAGGTCATCCATAAAAATCTGGATCATATTCAACATACCCAGATTCAGGTAATCGATAAAATTTCTGAATTTAAAATGGAAAACGATCAGAAATTCCATGAAGTCAATGAAAGGATTACATCTTTTCAGGCCGAAACAAAAATGGAATTTGCTTTGATCCGATCTGATATGAACAGAGAAATCTCCTCACTCCGAACCGATATGAACAGTGAAATTTCCTCGCTCCGAACCGATATGAACAGTGAAATTTCCTCGCTCCGAACCGATATGAACAGTGAAATTTCCTCACTTCGAACCGAAACCATTGAACGTATATCAGCCCTTCAGGCGCATACCGATGAAAAGTTTCTGGCGATTCACGCAAGATTCGTTGATGTACATGAAGAATTTGCCGGAGTCCACAAAGAAATCGCTGGCATCCACCATG
>Ga0224501_10001883_pt1 | contig 16374 bp, 10 predicted proteins | sample SF_Oct11_sed_USG_4_FD_169105 | JGI IMG/M metagenome (GOLD analysis project Ga0224501, IMG submission 169105) | Sediment microbial communities from San Francisco Bay, California, United States - SF_Oct11_sed_USGS_8_1 | ecosystem: Environmental > Aquatic > Marine > Sediment | place: USA... | reverse complement strand
ATTTTATGTCATCGTCAGCGTGCTTTAAATAACAATGAGCTAGGTGTCATCGGGCATCCCTACTGGGTAACTAGGGTAAATTCAGTGCCAACTATCAAGGAGTTATTGGGATAGCAGCATAGCTCAGTGGTAAAAGCACCGGGCTTGAAATGTGAAATCTTGATTCAAATCCAGGTCATGGTGGGCTGTCATTGTGAGTAAGGACTCCTGCAAATTTATCCTAGCCTTTACAGCTTCAACAAGCCTCAGGTTCAGAAGGTCCGTCCATGTCAAATACCCAAATAGCTTTAATTATTATTACTTGTTATTACATGTAATTATTATTACTTGTTATTACATGTATTATAATTATAGAAAAAGCACACAATTTACTACTTGTGCATTGTACATAGCTGAATCTGAATTGCATGTATGTGACCTGCACGGATAGTCTTTTCAGTGCCAATTCAAAAAGGTCACATTGCAAACCTGTATACCTGTAAACCTGTACCGCCAACACAATGGCAATGAATGAATGACCGCTACCCATATGTAACTGCGGATAGTTACCATGGTGTTTGCAGCTGTTTCCTCTTGCTGACGGGGTGAGTGAGTGAAATGAATGACTGTACCCTCTATAAGACTATCGTCTGAATCGAGTGATTCGCTGTCCGCTCCATCACCTGGCTGCCGTAGAGGTACTGATGTGTCTTCCCAGTGAACGGCCTGCAACCACATGTATGACAAGTGGCACGTGTCTCCACCAACATATAACCCTGGAGGAAAAATGTGCTCCCGTTTTGCGTGCGCGGGTCTTATCAGACCACCAAATCTTAGCAAGCTTTCATAGTCTCATAGGTTTAAGAAAAAGTGGGAGTCGCATACTTGAATACTGCTAGCTGACCTGACAATCTTAGGATGTCTGAGTACCTTTAGATAGATTTCTCACTTTCTTTCGGCCAGCCAATAACTGTCTTCTGTTGACCCACTGGCAAGACTCTGGCATCCTAAGTTGAAACAGGTTTTCCCGAAAAACAGCCCGAAATTTCGCCTCAAATGCTGCTCTCGTATAACATACCTTTTGCTTGTTATTGGCCGCAGATACTGTGTCATCCATAGAATCTTCTTCAAGTCTGCAAATTAGTGAAACTAAGGAGTTGTTCACTCCTGAATAAAAATCACCGAGGGAGGGTAACTCCCTGACGTAAGCCTGTACCTTTATATAACGGCCATTTCAAAAATATTCATAACCACTAAAAACAGTACAGCTTATTCTTACATCAATCCATGTCTTTTTGGCTTTGGATTAAGGAAAAATGCCTACAATGTATCAAAGTCAGGAATTTCTTTGCAGGTTAGTGCCACTTCACAAAATGAACTAGTCTATTGAGGAAACAAATGGATGAGGAGGGGCTATTTGTTACATTGGGCATCAACAGGTCTTTAATCCACAGAAACGCACCTCTTTGAACATTTTTATTTTGAAAATGGACTAGAGTTTGAATTCTTCTTTTCATCTCCATGACACAATAGCCGTCAGGAGTGGGTACAAAACAACCTACTTAGTCTTTGACTGGGCGTGATCCCGGGGTGCACCATAAAAAGTCTTTCCGCTTGCACCCGCATACCCTATAGAGGAGGTAAATCAAAGGGAGGGCCTCCTTCTTTTAACATTGGGATGCGAAACCAACAAGGGTGTTGCGAAATACAAAATTTTTGGCCGAACTGGAAATTGAACCAGGGCCCCCGGTCCAAAACCCAGTACTCTATCCACTAATCTATCGCTTCACCCCCAGAGACTGACTGCTTAGCAGTGATTTACTAGAGACCTGTCGAGTTCTCCGCCATGATTCTCCTGAGCTTCCAGGTGCTCCAGTCGAGAGAAGACGTCATTATCGCTCTGACAGGAGACGCCCGTTCTTTCATTTTGCTTCTGCCTTCGCACACTCTGCTTATGAGCCTCTACAAATCACCAATAAATAATTTTCCGCCACAATGATCATCAGGAGATCCTATAATACCTGATACAGAATCATATACTTTTGACTACGCATATGACTATATGACTCACGCATTGGTGTATTTATCATCTATCAATTTAGAGTGAGAGGCTTGCTAAAGGCTTATACCAGAAAAACACCCCGCCGGCAGTGAAACTCGAACCTTCGATCCATAGATTGCAGATGCAAATATTTTACAATTTTTGGTGCCTATGCAATTTGTCTCGTAGACCATTTTGAAAACAAGGCTCTGCCTTATACAAAATTATTCACAAGGAATAAAAAAATGTCTTCCTTTCCCTACAGCGACATCGTATAGAGGTTGAAAGATCATCACTAGATTTATGTCATACTGTTGACACAATCGGCCGGTCTATAGCTGGAGAATAATGAGGTCACTCTAAACTCACATACCTCTCCACTTTTTCTCTTGATCCGAATCATATTCCTCAACAAGATCTTGCTCACCAAGAGTGGATAACTCTGACATGGCCTTACTTGTATACGAGACTCTCGCTTCCAGAAGCTTTCTTTGCTCCTTTAAATTAGTGATTGTATCACCCACGCCTGCAACCAAACAAAAACAGAAAAACTCACTTTTTCCTTGCCCGAATAAGCAATATTCACAACATAGCAAAATTCATACTAATTTTGGTAAATTTTCGTTTAAAATATGACCTGTAATTACATGACACTCTAATCTGCATTCTTTTTGTGCTTTTTCTTCGCAAGGTCAAAAAATATTTTGATATGTTTGTGAGAAAATCTTCCAACAAAAAGGTCAAAATAAAATTAGAGCAATACAAGACTCGGTTTCTGTGGCGGATTGTGGTATCTGGGTATGTACAGTTTCTGAAAACTGTCCTCCTTGTACATACATGTACCTCAGAGAGCTAAACGTCGCTGCCTTGTATAGTTTGGCAAGGTTCTAAGTCTTAGATTGCCAATTCAATAGAATGGAGCTTTTCAATACAATTAAGGGATAAAACTGAGGAAGGCATCGGGAAACCAACTCAGCATCATCCCACGACACCATGATGTTGACCAATTTCAGGAAAGATAATAGTTTTTAGCAAGGCCCTCGAAGTGCTGAACTTATATTCATAATCTCAAACACAAAAAGAGCTAACCTTTGAGCCTTCGGCTAACCACCTCGCAAGCTTGCTTGGCAGACATCTCAGCAAACCAATTGTCGCCCAAGAGTACCAGAATTTCATTAGTATGAATCAGCTGACCAGGCATAAAGGCAATGGGTCCAAAAGGAACCTGCAAACCATTATTAATCCAGTCATTGCTGCAGTAAATGTATCACCACTGAAACTCCTATAAATAAATATACGATGGATATAGCCCAAGGACTTTTAAACCATACCCATATAGGTCTCATTTCATTTTGGTATGTTGTCGAGGTAGGTCCACATTGTCATTATATTGAAAACTACTAAGATCTTGATACTTGAAAAAGATGGTTGGAACAACAGGTTACCTACCAAATGATCATAAGCAACGGCGTCAGGGAGATGTTCCAGCTTGTTCCTCAAATCAATGTATTCTTTGTGAAAATGTTCCCTAGAGGTAGAATATATTTTTATTTACAAGTCGCTCTAGGCATACTGTTACAGCAGCAGGCACTCGGGAATGGAGCTATCTGAGAAACGGTGTACCTTGGTAGGGTGGTTTGGCGATATTTTGGTCATTGCACGGTATTCATAACATGATAAATCTTTATTCGAGTTAACCCTTGGACATTCTATGGCCTATGCTTAGTATGCTATCAATATCATAATAAAATTTTCCATTAATATAGGAGTAGCAATACAGTTATACAGTACACTGCATACAACAGAAAAATGATGACTAACACTAGCTTAAGCAAGTAGCAGTAGCAGTAACTTAGTTGTTAGTAACTGTCAGAACGTACAAAGCCGCTGAGTGACTCCGAGTGGCTCAGGCTGATTGAGTCACATTGACACTCACTCACTGTCAGTCTACTCTAAGTAAGTTTAGTAAAACTTAAAAGTAAATATTGTAGTTGTACTTCATTTCTAAATATAAGTAAAGACTAAAACAGTGACTGTGAGTGGGTGACTAACTCAACTACTACTGAACTGAGTCACTCACTGACTCAGTCACTCGTCAGTGAAGGACTCAATTAGTGAGTGAGTGACTGACGTCACAGAGTCAGTCACTCGGTGATTAACTCAACTTAAGTTACTCAGTCTCACTCACTCCACCGTCCACGTCCACTGAGTGACTACTGACTGACTGACCTGGAGACTTCACGTTCATAGAATAGACCTACCATGTTTTTATTTGCTCGTCTGTAGATGATATAGCACGATTTTGCTCCTCTGTGAGTCTAGTCAAGTGTCTTGGATCCATTACTCCGCTTAGAAGCTGTCTGTTAAGCAATAATAGATGACATGATGATCAACACGATCAAATCAACCCGCTCATGAGCTTCTTCAGTTTAAGGGCTCTAAGCGCACATGCCCTTGGGCTCTACCGGTACGGATTTATTTAACAAGAGAGGATAATCCCAATCCATTACAGCCAAAAAGCTAGCTAAGGGTTTTGGCTCTTCGGCATGTGGCAGGTGGTAGGCCATTAGGGAAAGAGAGAGCCAGGGCAACGCCGACACGGTTCCTTGGTGGCACAAACGAGACATCCTTTTCTGTCCTGCTAATACACGCCTTTGGAGATGCAACAGAAGGAGTTTATCTCCGGACATCAGACGGGGGGGGGGTGTTCACCGGTTCACCGATCAAGACTCAAGGCCAAAACTAAAGTTAGGCGTTGCTCTCTGCTGGATTTCTTTGTGAACGACGCTGCCGTAACAACCCATTCAGTTGAAGAGGTCCAAAGGCTCATGGCTCAGTCAGGCCTGCCAGAAATTTGGTCTGAAAATCAGTTTGAAGAAAACCTAGCTCCAAAGTTCAACCATGCACCTGCTGTCATCAAAATATCTGAGCACCAACTTAAAGCTGTACATGATTTTGTGTACCCTGGCTCGACTATATCTGATTCTTTCTTCCTTGACTCAGAGCTGAGCAAACATCTCACCAATGCTTCCACCACCATGTCTCGGTTAACCAAATGTGTCTGGGAAAACAACAAATTGAGAGAAAGTGCAAGGATGACAGTCTATCCAGCCTGCATTGTCAGCACTCTACTAGCTTCGCGCTTCACGAACTTAAGCTTCAGGCTTTCTACATGTGTTGCCTCCAAAGCATTCTGAAGATCAAATAGACGGACAAGTTAACAAACACATCGGTTTTAGCCCGCGCAGAAATCCCTACCACGCATTGATCAATCGCTCAATTAAAGGGGTTATGACATGGGCTAAAGTGACTTCACTTGTTTGTAGATTCTGAAGCCTACCATGAACAAATGGGCCCAATACCCAGTTCAAATGGAAGCTTAGATATAGCCCTATCCAATGCGCCTACTTAGAGCCCTCGATGGCGTACTTTTCAGACCGTCGACGCACCAGAATTGGCCTCGAGATAGGAAATTAACACAGAGCTGTTGGTGTTTGCTTACGCGCCAATGTTTGACAAATGCGTTTGAATGTGTATACTAGACTTGTAGTTACACAAGTCTGAATAGAGAAACCGTGCAACAAACATATAGAAATAGGGTTTCAGAGCGCAGTTTTTCAACTGTCAACCAGCGTTAGTGACATTATTGTACAATTATAGAGGCCCAAACGCAATGGCCGCTATTTAAGGCTAGGGAAAACCGGCAAAGTACTTCTTATAACTTAAGTTTTCTCCAATCTTACGTCCCATTTTATTTCTATGTCAAGATTTGGGTCATTTGGGCCGTAGTTATTCCAGTGACCGATATTAGGTTTGAGGAAAAAGACCACTCGCTATCACTGTGATGAATGCAGAGTTGCCTCCCTTTAAGAATGGGAACATCACGCCGAAAATACGTTGACCATCGACCGTGTCATAACCCCTTTAATCGATAAATCTATGAATTGATCAATAAATGAGTTGATTGATAACCCCAACGCAGTGTTGGTATCTCGGCCCCGAGTCGGGTTCTTTTACAGGTACTAACTAACTAACTAGCCTAGGTCAATTTTTTAGTGACTCACTCACCGACTCAGTCATGCTCAATCACTGAGACTGACTAGTCTAACTCTAACTCTAAGTTAGACGTCTAACTCTAAGTTACGGTCTAACTCTAACCTAAGTCTAAATCTAATTGATGACTACCAGTACCACTACCGGTATGAGTATCAGTTGTTCAGTACTAGTATTACTAATAGTACTACTACGAGTCAGTCTAGTGTCTAGACTAGTAAGTAACTAGTAAGTAACTACTAACTTACTTTACTAATGTTATTAGTTTTATTACTATAACTATAAGTATAACTATCAATGACTATAGTAACTTGTCTTGTAATTGCACCATGTGGCATGTGTATGAACAGTTAGTGCTACAGTTAGTGTTACAGTTAGTGTTACAGAGTTAGTCACTGACTTGGTCACTAGCTTAGCGAGTTAGTCACTTAGTGACTTGGTCAGTTAGGAGTTACGCTTACGGCTTATGCCCGCGTCACGGTTCAGTCACTTACTTGTTTTGTAGCACATGCACTTGCAATGGACTGCACTGCACTGGAGTATACACTACTCACGGCTACACAGTTTATTCTTGCCCTCAACACAGTTACACTGGATAAGTCCGGCAAGTCTTGTTTTCGGAATAGCACCCGTGGTAACATAACGCCATGGGCATGACTCACCATGTTGAAACTTAAAGTTCCCGCTTGATCGGTCGTCTGCAAAGATCTTCGGTCGGCTGGTTCCTTTGAGCCCTTGGGCTCTACTGATGCGTATTGATTTTGCGAACAGGATAATCCCAATTCATTGCATACAGGTTACCTGATTGTTCGGGCGGGCGGGGTAATACTTCGCTACCCGCTCATCCGAAAAGCCAAGTAACCGCGCTGCAGAAAGCCTAGCGAGGTGACCTGGCTCTACGGCATGTGGCAGGTAGTGGGGTAAGAGGGACAAAGTAGAACCAGGGTCTAACTGATACAATTCTTTGATGGCACAAGCAGGTTATCATTTGATGCAGGGTTTAAACGGATTTTGTTTCACTGTGCTCGCAGCTTTGCACATTTTATGACACCCCAGGCAATACAGATTGCTAGGTTCAGTGACATATGTCACTGCTAGGTTGCTACATGAAAATGATCAATTAGTGCAGTTCGTGGCTGTATCTAAAACTTATTCTCAAGATTGGCCAGTTAAATTTTAGGTATGCACTAGAACTAGCACTAGAAGTAGAACCGAGACACTTTTGGCGGTAATTTGGGGACCCAGAACAGTGAGAAAAAGTCGCCTTCTGACTTCAAGGAGGTGCATTAAATTAAAACCAAAAAAGTGGCTTGCATGAGTGCTTTGCTATAACAAGAAATTTTATGCTCTTGCGATAACAATTACTCCATGAATCACATGTATGGTTTGATCGATGTGTAGAGTTTCCCGACTGAGAAAATTGTATGCGATAGCAAACTTAACCCCACCCACCTGGTAACCTAATGGTTGGTGTTAAAAAGGATCGTTGTATGCCTGTGGGCGCACTGCTTCATGCTAAGGAACTATTGGGTTTGCCATGGGTCAGAGGACAAGGCGTATCGGAGCAACATCACGGTGTGAATGAGGAATGACTGTGAATGTGTTGAATGCCTGAAAATATCTATTTTATACTAAGGGAATATACAGTGGAGAAGTAACTGGCGTCAGCACAACAAACAACTAGGGCTATGAGTTAGGCATGCTTCTCGATGTAGGCTAATCAAAGGATAGCTATGTCTCACAGGAGACAGATAGACGGACAATACCCACAGACAATTATTGGCGACTATCTACCGATATGAAGTTGAGTGTATTTTAGATATACCAGCTTTTTTGACCCTACACCAGTCATTATCTATGTTTCATATAATTAAATTGCATTTTGGCATTCGAGCCCCAGGCAAGGATGTCACTTTTTGGCCGACATTCCGGGAGATGCAGCAGAGTTATACCTGGGCTCAGGATATGGTCCATAAAATTTCTATTGGCATGGATAACTCATTAGATTTCACCTTTGCCTGCGGTTGCCTGCGGTCGCCTGCGGTCGCCTGCGGTCGCCTGCGGTCGCCTGCGGTCGCCTGCGGTTGCCTGCGCTCACCTGCTATCGCCTGCGGTTTCGGGTGTCTCTGTTTTGTTTTATTGAGAACCAAGCGACCGAGTTTAATTTTTTTCACTTCTACCTGCCGACCTAGCTACTGGAAATAGTAGATAGGGTTCAGTAACCGCCCAACGTGCACAGGTCAGAGAGCTTTAATGCACCCTGTTTGATATTCGTGAAGTGTGTTCGTCACAAACTGTGCTGAGGCCATATATTGCCTACCAAATGGCTGGCACCAATCATTACCGGGGATTGATTTGAGTATATGTGCAACAATTTTCAGACCGACTGGTAGGTTTTCCGTTCTCCGGTTTCCTGAATGTTTATTTGAATAAAATTTTCAGAAATAATTGTGATGAGTCTTTATAGATTGCGTGTCACTGCTTGACTGTCTTGGCATGCACGGGTCCATGCCCTTGGCAATTAAGGGTTCTAAGTAGTTAAAGGATTTAGTGAGGCAATATAGACATGCAGGTTTATATGCAATGATGACTCAGTCAGTTTGCTTCACTTAAGTGTTCGCCATATTTTTTTGCTTTGGGTGTTCATGACCTTGACATTAAACAAAGTAGATAAATCTGGGGTTCTAGCCCTAATTGCAAGGGCTAGGTGCATATGAAATATGTGCAATGCGCTTTATAGTAACATCAAAGTGTGTGCACTGGGCAAAGAGCTTGGAAGGCAACAATGGAAAGTCGTTGCGTCATGCATTTCTTGTTTGTTCTAGTTATAGTTGAAGCGTAAACTATGAGTGACAAAGCTACTAAAAATTCACGGCGATCGCCCTCAGGGCCGGTGAGAATATCGATCAGAAATCTATATAATATTATATAACATAGGCCAAAGCAGCGTTAATCACTTTTTAAGGTAGTTTAATGTCATATAGGGTAGTTTTCGCTTTCTTAGTTTCCACAGAGAGTCTTGTTGCATGCGAGGTTGCACCTCTTCCTTTGATATCTCCTTAAAATATGTTAACGAAGGCATACATTTAAGGAAACATGATTCTTTGGATGCGAATGTTGAAGTTTTATTTTGTGTAACATACTGTTTTATATCTATTCATTTTATTGGCCCAGGCCAATCGCATGATCAGTCTACAACAGCTGAGATTGTATTGCCTAATAACTTGTTTATCAAAAGTTTAGTTTTCCTAAGAAGAACTGGGGCAAATAGAGGATAATTGGAACCTGTTCTTGGCGTATACTTTAGGTCTGAGGTAGAGCTAAGCATTCTGATTTTCATAACCAAGGCCATTTTGTTGGGCTCTATGGGGGCCTAACGTTGCGTTATACGCTCTGCACAGCTTATGGCTCACCCCTGTGTTGCGAAATACCTATAGCAGAGTAATTGGCTAGTACTAGTAGTAACCATGGTTCAACCTATTGTAACATATCGGACTGAATCACAGGTAACTCCAGTGAGTGCAATACATATTTTATCAATATATAACACTAGCCTTCAGATGCGACATCATCTTATATTTGAATGAGCAAACATTTCCTTATTCCTTTATAGAGTCTAATCAGTTCGAGTGGTGCACCCGATGTTCCTTTAAGTGATATCCTTCGGCAGGCACTGGAAACTGTAAGTGACCTTTCATTTATATCAAATCCATAGTTATGTACATTTATACATTAATGTACCTTTCTACATCCATGCTCAGTTTGAGGGTCATACCATGTGTCAATTGCGACAGCGTGAGTGTGGTAGTGTTTAAACCCTATTCTAATCTATAGAACATGAATATACAGATCATGGGATAATCATGACATCTATATACGCCACATTTATCTGAGTTATACACGCATATATGCTGCTCGCGTCATTATGTGTGTGGTCATTTTTTAGGCAGATGCCCCCTGCCAGCCTGCATCTCCAGAGACATATAATGAGATGCTCATTGACCTCCGCGGTGATGACAGCCTGTTCAATGATTTTCCTCCACTATGGATCCCGTCTACTTCACGCATTGGCTCTGAGCAGCAAACACTACACCAGAGCAACACACTGTCGTTGCAAACTTCTATGAGCTATGCCTCGATCGTCTCTGGCAGAGCCCCCTCAGGTCCCCTCGGTGGAACTGCTCCGAGACTGACTCTGCCATCCGACATCTATCAAGGCTCTCAGGTGGAGGCAAACCCATCTTCAGGAGTAACTACTCCCAACTCTTACGATTGGATGCTGCCTTTGCTTCAGACAGATGAAGACGGGCACGCAGATAGTCCAATCCAGTCCGAGATACCATCAAGACTAATGGATTCAATCATTCATGTGTCTCCAGCCACGACAACAGCTGAGAGCAACTCATGCCCGATCACAACCGAAGAAGCAGCAACCCTTACTGATTCAATCTATGATTCTACGGTTGGCTCGTCTCAAATCAGCAATCCCTCAGTAGTCAGTGCTGATCCTATTGAAGCCTCAATAAGTGATATTACAACCAGTTCTGCAAGAGCTAATACCCCTTCTGCTGAAACTGCACCAATGACCAGCACTGCCATCAGAACTGTCATCACCACGGCTTCCAGCGTTCTTCAGACCAGCACTACTGCCAGTCCCACTTCTACCAGTATCGCACAGCTTAGCATACCTTCTTCCGCCAAGGCGTCCTCTTCCCCTGATAGCGGGGATGATCCCACAGATCTTTTTGTCTTCAATGGTCAAGAGTTTGTTCTTGAAGATGATAGAAAGCTCAAGCGCCCGACCACGATTACTTGCTATGACATTTCTGAAGAAGAACCCGGAGATCAGGCCAAGACTTGTGTTCAGAAGAGCCACAGTGCTATTAGGTCTGGCTACCAGAATCAATGTGCTGTGCAACACCAAGCAAATAACGCGGCTATGCACCACCCTTCAGCGGTTGGACAAAAGAGAAATTCTGCGAATCTTACTAGTCGGCAGCAGGCAACCACCCCATCCGCCCTGTCAGGGTACTCTTCACAATCCCAGCTGAGGGAGTTCAACAATAACCCAGTGGGTTACAGAGGAGCCGTTCGCCATCGCCCAGCAGTTACGGCTCGGCATTTGTCGCAATCGGGTCATCCATATCATTACCAGAGACCTGCCAGGGGGCCTCGAGGTGAGTGGCACTGATCAATCAAGCGCTCGATAAATCAATTACGTAGTCAACTATATTGTTTGGTCAATCAATGCACTGGTCAATCACTCGATCACAAAACCAACCAATCTGTCAATTAAATAACCACCCGATTACATAATCAATCACTTGATCAATCAATCAAGTAATCAAGCAAGTAATCAATCAAGTCTCTCACTCCAAATTCCTAGCATGGATTTGGATCCCCACAGTAAAATAATGGAGGTCCTTAGCAGTAGATAAGGGTCAAGATCACTCAACGGTTATCGAAGATCCATCTTTCCCTTCTCATTAAGAGCAGCCGGATTCTCGAAGTCGACGTGTAAACAAACAGCTTAGGTTGACTGACCCCAAGACCTTTGGTCCAGTCTTGTAGCTGGTGCTTTATACTGAATCAGCGGGTGTCTTGACAGAGTGAAGCTGGCACTAGGCGTAGTCAGCATCTACTATGCCAACCCTGCCCAGTCCAGCTTGCAACTTTGTTGCGATGATACAGTCAGAATAAGGACTGATCCAGGTCATTCAATTCAATCAATCAGTCAATCAATCAATCAAGCAATCAATCAATCAATCAATCAATCAATCAATCAATCAATCAATCAATCAATCAATCAATCAATCAATTAATCAATTAATCAATCAATCAATCAATCAATCAATCAATCAATCAATCAATCAATCAATCAATCAATCAATCAATCAATCAAGCAAGCAATCAATTGATTAATTAATCAATCAATCAACCAATCAATCAATCAATCAATCAAACAGCCAATCAGGTAATCAAACAATCCACGATCAATCAAATTTACCAAGCGATCAGTCATACGGTCAATGGCTTCAGAATTATCAAGAGTTGTTTTTTGTTTTTGTCTGACTTTTTAGCAATTGGTTTTTCTACTTGTTTGCTTTTCTGCAGATGGACTGACAGGACTCATCCCAAGCCTCTTTCCTCCATCACGAACCCGTCACCCTGCCACAATAACGCAGCCAGAGGAGCACTTAGTGATGCGAGGTGTCACTGCTCGCAGAGTTACACCTCAACAGTAAGTCCACTGTCCAGCTTTATCTTGTCCCGCCCACTCGAGGTTGAGCTGCTTAGGTCATCACATGTCCTTGGTATCTTATGAATGTTCAGTTCACGTAACAGCTGCGGTTGTGAATCCCATTGGCTGTTACTAATTCCTTTTGTGATCCATTGTAGGACTCCAGCATACCACCAGCCTCACACGCATCCGATGACCCACCTCCATCATCAGGTTCACTATCCTCGTTTTGATCTGAGAACTCTTTACTCTCAGCAGGCAGCTAACGGAAGAATGAACTACAACCATGTTCCAGGTTACATGTAAGTGTATTGATTCATACACCGGTTACTTACCATTTTCTGGGTTTCTTTTTCTTGTTTATGCCTGATATCTCCATCCTTACTACTCTCCCCTCTCTCCGCATTTATCCAGACCTCAGTCCTCATTCCTCATCTACTATCTTCTTCACTCTATGCAGGACCACCACCGTGCGACATCCTTACTATCCAGCTCACGCTAGTCCTACTCTACCCCAGTCTCATGATATTTTACCAAACGTATCTCACCCTGAGACTCCGCGTAATGCTCCACCACCCGCCAGTACCCAGAGCGTATCTGCAGGTAATCTCCTATTCATTTTGCCTTCTTAATCAGATATTATTTTTATTGCAAACCCTGCTCCTTTCTGTCTTTCTAATCTGAAGAAATTCTTATATGTATATACAACCTGCAGTTAGTGGTCAGTTTCTCTAACTCTTTACTCTCTTTACAGAGCTTGTAACTGAACAGGATGAATTGGTTCCAACTCTGAATGGCGATCCGTTTTTAAATAGTGTTTTGCCCACAGCCGGGAGTAAGCGGTCCCATGATAAAGATGACGATGACGACGATCATCTTTGCTATGATGAGTAAGCTAACATAATTTCTCTGGTTCTCCTTGAAAAGGAAGGTCTTGGGTCAGAATAACGGTAACCACAATGCAACGCAGCCCTCTATTTAAAGCAATGAGACTCATTACACCTAACAATTGAATTTGGTAATGAAAACTGTAGTCATTGGCTGGTTTCGTAGAACCGGATACAACTTCACTGAAATCTAAATTAATATACTAAAGGGTCTCCTCGGCAGTGACTAAAGAGAGACTTGGCTAGTTTCACTCTGATTTCAGGGGTTTTGTTTTTCGTTACAGAAATGATTCTCGGGAACGACTACGCAAGATCGCACGCCGTCTCTAGTCGGTCTACACACTATCTCACAATGTACAAAGATGCACTGACAGAGTGATCCACATCACTTCTCGGTGTGACATCAGTCACATCACTATAACTTTCTCCTAAACACGCAGGTCTAACATTGTAATGAACTCTTATAGAGCTGTGTGCGTACCAGTGCAACACAATGAGCCTCCTTCTCTGATTTTAAGGGGATTCTAAAGGGATAGTTCATATGAAATATATCCCAGTCTTAAGATGCTTAAAGATGTTTAGAATTATTCTGCTATATAGCCTGAACTTGTATGTATGCGATTTACCTCACATCCGTTCTTCATGCTCCATACTACATGTGAACTACAGTCACAGGTTCTGCAGTAATTTTCTATTTGTAAATAAAAACCCTTGTATAAATCATAGACATACAATATCAGATCATAAAGTTGGCATGTCAACAGGTAGAGTACCATCGGGTGGCTTGTTACCTTCTTATCATTTAAATAAAGGATACCTTCGTCTAAGAAAAGAGATGAGCCTAGTCTTAGCTTGAAGACAAATCGTTGAAATAGTGCTGCTCCATTCTCAGTCACAGTAGCTCAGCGGGAAAATGAATGTATCTCTCTGTCCTCTCCCATTTTTGTTGCCCGGGTTCAATTCCTACAGCCGTGATTCAAGGGGTTTTTCCCTGGCCGGTAATACACACAGCTTCTTCCCCCCTCAGATCTCCCACCAAAGGTGTTCAATACGCTAGAAAGCCTGGCAGCCATCGGACACCAGAGAGTTATCCTCTCTAGGATGACTCTACGCCGGACACAGACCGCCAATTGTCATTGGCTAATAGGGCCTTTATAAGATTGTAACAAAAGCGACCGTGTCGCGAGTCAACCTAATCTCTTTCTTACATCGAAGACACGAATTAGAAAATCAACAGATCGTCATCATGAGCTTCTCCGTTGATGGCACTAAGCTCAAACCGGTTGGATGCCGAAAATGTGGCTACCGTGAGTACACTGTGTGACCTAGCCCAATCTGTTTTTAATCCACCTGCTGCCAGATTTCCACTGCTATCTCGCATGTGCGAAATACAAGTACAAGTCGAACCTCCTGAGACCTGAGAGTGAGTCCTTCCAATCCAAGTTTCTTTCTTCAGACCAGAGTTAGACTAGCCTAGGGCTACGTCTAGGCTCTTGACAGACTCTAGTTTAGACTAAGTCTAGAGTAAGACAGTAGACCGGAGCTCTAGTTAGTCACTGTTTCTAAAACAATCGCACTATGAGAATGGGAATAATGTGAACCACAACCAGTGCTATTATTGTGTTCATAGTTGGCAGCTACAGCCTACTGCCAGCTACAGTCAGTGACTGAGTGAGTATAGCTTATTAGCTACCTAATCTGATGGATGAATTTAAAGTGCTACTTAAGTTTTCAACATGCCCTTATATATTGATCTCTTTCTGGAGACCTGTTATACTTATACACGCACTGTTCTCACCTCTACAGGTGGAGTGACAACACCCAAATGCAGCGTATTGCGTAATCAGATTCTGTCATCTGTGTCAAAAGCTGTTAAGATTTTCATACGGAACCTAATAAGGCTCATCCAATGATAGACATATATAGGGCATTTGGATTTTAATCATAACTATTGAATGAATGGTCTGATTGAGAAATGATTTCACAGGTGTCGTCCTGGCACATGTAAACGCCTTTCAGCCATTTTTCAGCAAAATCGGAAAGATGACTAAATAGCCTATAGTTGTCAATGCCCCAGTGGGGTCCCCCCTAATCAGTTAACTCAACCGCACATGATCAATTACGAACCACAAACCCCATAAAGAGATGGACAATACCAGAAACCATCACTGACTATTAAATTGAGATCCTCACGGAACTTAAATATCCCTTTAAACAAGGACACATTTGATAAGATTTCAATATGAGTCTAAGCATTACACTAATTTTCTGTATTTGTAGCGGGACATTTGACGTATGAATGTCGAAACTTTATCAAAGCTGATCAAGCGAATGAGCAGGTGCTATTAGACGTATCGAGCACTAGTTCCGACTCTAGTGATGATGCTCTGTTTGTCACACCGCTGATGAAACAAGCGTTAGAGGAAGAGCAAGCAAAGAGAAAGAAAAAACTGAAAAAGCGGTTAGTTAGAATTCCTCAGGGGGTTAAGTGATAGCTTGATGGACAGCTTACTGGCCTTAGTTAGACCAAGGGTCCATGGTTTGATTCCCAGTTCAGGTAGAAACTTTATCTTTCCCGACACCCTCTTCGGCTTCAGGTCCCAATGTTAAATAAAGGAGACCCTCCCATAGAGTTACCTTCTCTGTGAGGCTCGTAGGTGCTAGCAGAAAATCTTTTAGTGACGCACCCTGGGAAAGGCTGAGTCAAAGACTTCTGTACTACTCCTGACAATCGTTTTGTCATAGAGATAAGAAGAAGTACTCCCTGAATCAGTAGCTTGTACCAGGTGCCGTGAAATCTTTCTGGTTTCCTGATTTATCCGCTCGGCTGTGTTAGATAAAGGCCATATTCATGGCATCTCAGCTGTACGTGTATACAGTACCCTTTTTTGCACTAACTGCAAAAATAGAAATGTTGATGCTAACGAATTGATGAGATGAATTTGCTCGCTTTTGGCTTTTTGAACATCAATCACCAAATGCCTTAATAAGATATGATTTGCCGTTGCCCATTCTATAATCATATCCCTGCTATGGCGAAGCTGACAATAAAAAGGCTCTGTAGTTGCATGTTCGTACCCGTAAATGGAGAACGGTACCGAACGGACGCCAGTAGAAAATGCAGACGAGTTACCGTACATTCGTATGAAATTTCATCTAAATTCCGTACAAGG
>Ga0224501_10001882_pt1 | contig 16375 bp, 8 predicted proteins | sample SF_Oct11_sed_USG_4_FD_169105 | JGI IMG/M metagenome (GOLD analysis project Ga0224501, IMG submission 169105) | Sediment microbial communities from San Francisco Bay, California, United States - SF_Oct11_sed_USGS_8_1 | ecosystem: Environmental > Aquatic > Marine > Sediment | place: USA... | reverse complement strand
GCATCACTGACACGATTGCCTGCTGCCGATGAATCCGTTGCTGGGAAGAATTGGTCAGCAAGCACACGATTAGCTAACTGGGTCATTCTCGTGGTCAGCACCAATTTATCCTCTCTTGGTTGACTTACGCTTCCCGCTAAGACGAAACGAACTCCAAGATCGGAGTCACACTGTAGGGATAATTTGGCTCGTGACTTTGTGATGGCTGTTGTCTCCTAGAGCAGAGAGGAAGTGAACGCTTAAGAAAGGGCACATTACACTCGAAACATTACAAGTTGCCAAAGGGTTTCCTATATCTGAACGAAGTGGAATATTGAATAGTCATGACCCACTTTGATGTTTAATTCATGGTCTCGGTGCATCCTCCTGTTTCTCTATATTAATTAGGCAAAAAGCGTGCAGTGAGGACCCTTGTGCGGCTGAGTGGCCACTCATCTGACCCCTTGTATAAGTTGAGATGGATTGGTATTTCGCATCCCAATGCTTATATCCTCTGATAGCCGACTGACCTAGCTACTAGACTGCTGCACTGCTGGTACACTTACCTTCGCTAAAGTATGCTCGACGTTGGAGACTCGGCATTGGGAGGCATCCATACGTCCTTCATTCGCTGACTGAGTACTAGTTATGCTAATATCTATGGGTTGATTGATTGGTCCTGACGGTAACGTCAATGAATGTTTTGAGTAAGATTCGGCCATCTTTGCGGCATTTTGTTCCGGGGTATTTCCACTACTAACTGGTTTCCTGTTCACATCAAGCATCACGCGCTTTAAACTGACGTATTTGTCGGTCGGGGAAATCTCTGCTGTTTTTGTGCATGCCGTCAGTATCGGCTTCGGTGAGACCAAACAAAGATCGTCTCCCCCAATGCATGATGATGTCGCGTCAGAGTGACGCGAAACTAACTCACTCATCTCGCGACAGGGTGATTGCTTTTATCCATACTCCACGCGTCACCAAACAGGCTGAAAAACAGTCAATGCATCAATATCACACGAGGCTAAGCAGAGGAATTGATTATGCATACTGGGTAATCTCAATAATAGCTGCGGAAGCATTCAACCAGAAACTTTCGCCCGCTTAGGGACGTAAAACAGACAACTGAAGTCGCTATTTAACTTGAAACAAAGGTGGGATGCTTCCTTTTAGTAAATTTATTTTTCATTATTCTATTGTGGAGGTGTCAATATGGTCTCAGACAGATCATGCTGGCAGATAATCAACGGAGCCAAATCATAATCACCAACAGTCTGACTGAAATTGTTCATGAGAAAATAAAAATGTAGGGTTCTCATATACGACAGTGGAACGGATCATTCATAGCCATGAGGGCTGGCAGCGACGTCCACAAAAGATAATACAACTCCAAACTATGAGCTATACCAAACTCCTAAGAGTCTGGTAGTTCTGTATATCAAAGACCGATGTTGCACGCATAGAACGATCCTCCAAATGGCTCCAAGGAAGCACACATCGCAATCAAATCAGGACAACTGTTTCCTAGTTGCAAGACACACTTGTGTATACCCAAAAGATTAATTCCAGCAATTGCCTCCCAAAACTTTGTGCCAAATGCTTTGGGGTCAGGATCCAGTTCTATTGAACTAACTGATCATCTCCACACTAAAATAACCATATTGGGGGTGATTCTATTAGGTATAATCTAGTGATAGCCTATCACTAATTACCAGGATTAAGCTACTTGTCCACACGTTTGACTGTCGTAACTTCCTGGGCAAACAAATGAACGTCGCATCGCGTCTTCAGGACACACAATCTCAACAGCAGATCCCAGCCGGTAGGCAGATAAGCAATGAGCCATGTAGGTGAGTTGGTGTCACCAAGACAAAACGGCTGTCAGGAGTGGTGCAGAATATTGGCCTATCGAGTCTATTTCACTCAGCGTTTCCCGGGTCGAGTCATATGAGAGACTTCCTGCTTACGCCTGTATGCCCCATAGAGAAAATAACGTCCTTATTTAACGTCGCAATTCGTAACCGACGAGGGTATTACGAGAGATGTCGTTGCCCAGCCAGTGATCCCCAGTTCAACATCCACTGAGCTATTGCTTTACCCAATGTGGGGTGAAGCGATAGCTCAGTGGGCACCGTATTGGGGCCTGGGCGCAGGGCTTTTGGTTTGATTCTCAGTTCAAATAAAACTTTGTCCATTGTAACACCGCGTCAAAGACTCAGTGGGCCAATTTATGCAAGCCTCTGACATCGGTCAGGATACAAAAAAAAGGAGAATAACCCGATGTATAAGAAGCAAATAGATTTACGGGTCTGTGAAGTGATGAGACCTACAGATCGGTGAATGTGTGTAGGCTTGACAGTAGATGTGTCATCCGTTCCGGCTGTATGGAGCCAACATTGCATAATATGAGACTTACTTGAGGCTATGTCTCTGCATTTGTTCGTACACCTTATATGTGAATAGGCACATTGCCAAAGGATTGAGTCCTATTTTTCATTATAATGTCAGAAACCTTAGTATGATGCATATGCTCATTGATACGTTGCACTTCCTCACTTTAGAATGGATTTTCTCAGGCCTGATCTTGCATACATGTGGGATTTATACAATATTTCAGTCAATTTGATTTGAAGGGACTCTCAATGTATAGATAATGGTCATCAGAATAATTATATACTTGTGACAGAGAAAGGGTTTATGGTAAAGAGTCAGTAGACGTTTTGCAGTTTTGATGACCTTGCTGTAGCATCCGAAGCTACCATTGCATGAGCTGCCACCAACTCTGAACCTGATTCATCAAGAGAATGGAGGAAGAAGTGGCTGGCATAGAGCTAGAAATGTTACCCTTATGCTGAAAGGGAAGTTGACTCATGACTGGCAAATGACCAATGGCCAATGTGTCGTTGTCACCAAGCGTACATGGGGGTGGATTCCATGGACCCACTGGTAAGTATACATAGATTTCCACAGAAGTGGAACTAATTCATGAATGGACCCGTCTCTCCATCAGTGCACATGTGAAGGAGGAATGCAAGTCATTTAGAAGCGGCTAAGATCACAATAGAGTCTAATATTAGACCTGCTGAAAGTAGAAATGTCAGTATTGGTCACACCTTCATTGTGAGCTAATGAGTGGTAATGAACAAAACATTTGTATAAGACCAGGCATGCAACCTTGAGGTTATGGGAACTGTCAGCGCATACAGTTCTGTCTCGCGATTCTCGTTGCACTGCGCAAGATCTTGGCTTGCATTGAATATCATGGTATAAGCAAAATATTGTGGCAGTAAATACCAGTAAAGTTGCCCTTTGCTTAGGTACATGCAGACATGCCTGCATATTATCAGTGAAATAATCCCTTTGTCACTGAAACCATCCACAATGAAGCGCACAACTTTCCAATAATACAAAGATAGGGTATACGTACAACAAGTGGTGAGATGTGGGGGTCATCTAAAATGGCGAAGGGAACACTAGCTTTGAACTCTTGAAGAACTGAGCCTGGTTAGAGTACAATGTGTGGAGTCTGGTTGCCACAAACAACAAAAAACAACTAAGTTTAAGCAGCTAGAATCAGCAATATACAACTCATCCGTACCTACATTACAGCTGTACTTGATCACGAGTTAAAGTGACTTTAATTACCAACATCTATTGGCAAAAATGCAGAAACACAGCAGAAGACGGAGTCTGAATAGGGTATAAATAAAATATAAGGCCATAAAAGACTTAGATTTAGTTTGTAGACATTCCCATCTGTGTTTATTAGTTCAACATTGAGCTTGTCAGAAAAGAGTTTGAAGTAATTAGTAACCCCTTCAACACATGATTCTCATTATTAGCTTCACCATGGGTTTTTATGGCTTTCACTCAGTAAAGGCCGGTTTCTTAGCGTTGTATATATTGGTACATAACCTCTAAATAAATTAGGGGCTAGGTTTATACAAACAAGGGGTTGAAACGACATGATCAAAGCTTGCCGAATTATTTCCAGCCCAAGTCAAAGGTGCATTTATTCAAATAATTTTCCCAGTTCAAAAAATGAATCACAGTCGTCCATTGCTAATGAAGGTGGTGCATTGACGTTGGACTAGGTTTATACAAGTGATTTTTCTGTACAATGGGCAAGTTCGGCGAGTCCTTCCATGTTGATTGCATCTGAATAGCAATGTAAATGAACTAGGGTCTCTAGTATACTATATTTTGATATATATAATAACTATCAGCAATATGGATCAGCTCAGTCACACCTGCCTCGTGATTTAGAGATCTGATATACAGCAGTTCCTTCCCTGTGATTACAAGCTGCCCACGGAAGGGTATGATAAATGGGAACACCGGTCCTACTCCACAATTAGACCTAGATCACTGCACTGTGAATACAAAGCATTTAAAGGCCCCGTGTGGTGATCAAGCACGTAGGTAGAAAGCCCCCAGCTAAAGTTTCCTTGCATGGATGCTTTAGGCAGCATTATCGTCAAAATCAATGTCTGACAAAGACCTTTTCCTAATAGTAATCAAACACTGTGATACAACTATAGATTCTATTGGCTTTTACATCGGGTAAATACATGACAGAAAGCCTGGGAATATAGGACTTAAAAGTCTTTTGATTACCGCTTGGTAATTGGCGAACTGAATCAGACCCCAGAAACCAGTCATTTTTGTTGTCCACTTTGCATGCGGCTTGGATCGGCATCTTACCTAGGACCTGACTACCGGTTTTCAGTTCAAATAGAATCGACGCATGTCGACCTCAGATTACTTTAGAGCCGATCAATGGCGCCGAACTTGCGATTTCCAAAAACCGTGACCATTTGCGTTCATAATTTCATCTGTAAGTCAATGCACTACTTGTTTCTTTCACTGCAGGTTATCTCATTTCCTGAATTGGATCAGACGCAACGTGGACTGTACAAGCACCTTTAGCCAAAGCTTCATATACTTACAGAGTCAAACAGACGAAATGTCTGGTTGATTCAATGTGAGCCTCATCATAATTTTAGATTTGACATATGGGAGACAGGCATTGAATCATGATTCAATGTTAGAATATTTGCATTTTGAATTCATTTGGGAAGTTTTGGGATTAGACTTAAGCTTTTACTTAACTTACCCATAAATTTCTGAATACAGAATAATGGGTGGATCTACAGCACCTTCATTGTGAAAAAAGTCACAAAATGGGGTGACAGACTTTGTATCAGACGCATTCCCAAGCTGGTCATAGTTTTAAAGCGGAAGTCATTGCTAGACCGAATTATCGATAATGATGCTGGGCACAGAAACCGTGTGCAAATATGTACGCGAGAATAAAACCATCGGCCTAATCATGTAGACTGTGACTATCCGACCCTGACCAAGCTAGTTATGATAATTATAAACATAATAAGCGAGGATAAGATTATTAAATTTGATTCACACATTCTGAAAAGAGGATAAATTTCTTTATCCTTGGTCAAAGACCAGAACCAATCTAGACACTCAATCAATCGTAGAAACTCAGGGGCTATTCAACTCATAAAATCCTGTTCACTTAGCCGCTCAAAGAAACATAAGGTTTCAGCAGGTGGTTATACTGCTTGCACTTGACTGACATTTGTAGTGAGATGCTCACAAAGTGCCTTCAAAGCTACCGAAACACCAAACAGCTTATAACATTGCTTACTACCAAAACATTGCATAGCCTGTGGGCTTTTGAGTACTGAAAAAACTCAAACTAGTGTGGTTAGGGTTTTTTAAATGTCACAGGATTACTGTAAAAATCGTGATGGATGTTTGCAATTATCAGGATGTATCAAGATATACAAGAATTGTTAGACACCTTCACTGTCACGTTCTGTCGCATCACACCACCTCACGTCATACCAGCAGTCTGTACATGGTTTATACTACTACCAAATGCCAATCACGATCAAACGCAAAACCCACATTGCTAAGCTTGAGTGCCTTTCAGCGTATCCTGTCTATGGAATCAACTGTTAGCAATCATTCTGCTCAGTGGATTGAAACAAGTCACTTTTTATCCGGCTCTGCTACAAGCATGAATTTATCCACCGAATTACACAAAGTTGGTAGTCAGCACCTGCTGTGGCAGCATACAATGAAGGAACTCAACAGCATGACAGGAACGGCACAATCACAATGCCGCAATGTTGCCCATTGTCTTCAGTAATAGTTATCATTGATCTGGATCATGCAAGAGATCACAGAAGTTTGTGGCGATGTGGATGTCAAGAGTCACTCGAGGCAGACAACTCTGTTATCATTATTCAGTCGCTGCCTGTTTCTAAATCCACTTTTAGTGAGTATTTATCATGACTGAAGGAGTGTTAGGCAAATAGGTGGATTCATCTCATCGGTTTATTACTGTTTATTGAGATCGAGCACAGAAAACAAGCAGAAAATTCAAAGATTTCATTCAAATTGACATGTACCGGTGACTGCCACTCCGGACAAACAAGTCAACTTGCATGCGTCACTCAAACCAATCGCGGCATGATTGATAGCTTTTGCCACCTACCAGTCATTTCTCCTTACGCCGCCGGAGTAGTGACTACACAAGTACATACCCCAGTCCTATGCAAATCAAGATACTTCAAAGCCGCAATCCTTTATGTAAACACACTGTGTCAACAGCGGGATTGTACGAGAACACAATTAATGGAGTTACAAAGGCAATCTCATGAAATTATAATTGTTATTGTATCATGGGTAGGCAGTGAATAAGCATTAAAAGAGCAGAAAGTATCTATCTATGTACTTCATATAGTAAGGACCTATATGGAGTGTTTTATGATAAAGTGAACCCAGGCCACAGGAAGTCAAGCTTATTCACCTTACTAGTTGTCAAAATATGGTATATTACTAGTTGGATCAATGATATAAATTTTACTGCATTTACCTGCAATTGTCAATCCAGTGAAACGGGATATGAGAGCATACATGGATTTGGATATTCCAGATCCAAATGTATGGGGCTCTCAACACGGTCTGTCAACCAATGTATGGTGCACGTTCTTTTGGCATATAACACAAATTCACAGATAGTATCCTCTATGTGACTACCATTCTTTTCCCTTTCTATCGTCAAATCTTGGAAATATTTCTAAGAAGTTTGGTTATTTGCAGGCTAGGAATGAGCGGAAGGGACGCAGCAGTAAAATAGGAACCCATTCCGGTGAACATTCAAGCCCGCTCCGAATTCAAACAAAACATAAAACAATGCCTAGCTGATAGATGAAACTAGCGTGGTTAGATCTGATTTCACAAACGCCTAACAAACACACTGGGCAAAAGACTCAAACCAAACCAATGCTACAATTCGGTTGATGAAAATTAGTAAAACTCACAAACTCTAAACACTGGAGTACCACAATTATAGCTGATGAGCAGAGAAACGTGATCGGGTAGGGTATAGAATGGAATGTACAAAGGAAAGTGGCCCATCCTAGTCCATATAACCATAACGTGTGTTGGGATTGAGAATTGTGTTCATGTGTTTAGCATCAGTGTTTTACAAAACTACAGTAGTGTACATAGAGTAAGCCTTTTGATGAAACTATTCCACAAACTGAGTAACTATCAATATTGATGAAGCTGTACAAGGATTGACATCACACAAACTTTTAACAGAAAGAACCTCTTATGGTTTCACAAAATCACAAAACCACTTGATCATACTTTATTGCAACTGAGAGACAGAATCGCCATTAGATGTGTCTTAGCTTCGTCTTGTTCCCAGACCTTAATCGGTTGATAGCAGCATCATTGATGTTATGAAACCTACTAGCCCTACTTGAATGCAACTTGATCAGCCATAAAACATAAATACTGGTGACCAAATGTCGAACTTGGATCAGCAATGACACTACTTCTATGGCACCGACATAGCTAACGGTCAACTCAGTTTACAGATGCTGTTACACCACAGGTGACTTACTCACTGTCACGTAAGAGTTTACTTACGAAGAGTGTAAGTTTAACTTACCCATCTAAGGTAAAGTCCAGCACGATGTGAGTATGTCTACTACTAGCACAATGAATCTAATCAATCTATCCAATAAGCATTCAGGCGGACTAAAGCATGCTTCTTAAAACAATAGTGCCAAGGACTGACATTCTTCAAAACTAAACTACCGTCCTCCACTCCTGCATATCAACCAGGTGAAGTTCATTGGATTGAAGCGAATTACCCCCACTACTGTAATACTACTACCAGCGGCCCATGGAATGTAATGCATTATTCCAGGCACTCCTACAGCCTACATCACTGTATGTCTTCATCCAATGACTGTTTTATGTACAGATTTAAGACTACAGACGATCTGTGACTTTAGAACTATTCAGAATCAGGCATTTCCAGTAATAATCACTCAACAGCTGTAACACTTTGTCACAAAATTATGAGCAGGTCATAGGTCTGCAACATTAAATCTTCAAGGAATGCCAGTTCAGGTACAAGAAATAACTAACAAACAAAGAGTATACTTGTGTAATAGGACTTATCCCAACAATATAACATGACATAACCAAAGGATTCCGTGTTTCTTGCAGGAGGATACTAGATACTAGAGGGTCCCTCTCTAGTAAGTAGTATAGTATAATATAGCACCGTATTTATGTTAGCTACCTTCTTGGAATGATAATTGATGGGCCTGAAGGGCTGATTCTTATCAAAGCTTCCGTCTAGTGGCAACTCACTGACCTGATCGCACCGTTCCTTTATTACATGCCCGAAATCGATGCCATCGGGAATGTAATCTGCCCATCCGATCAGCAAACAAGCCAGTGAGATAATAGGAACGACCCCAGACCCAGCGATGAGTTCCCAATGGATCATTGATACCGTATTGTTTTTTATTCGGAGATATATGCAGCACAACTCGATACTATTATGCAGCATTCCATCACTTAATCGACCATAATTCGGTAACAGCATTGCCACCGTCTGTGCTAGACTTTTCATAATGATCAATGTGGTTGTTTAGTGATACATGTGCGAAGTTTGGGCTGAACCGCGTTTCACATTTATCAAATGTGGCATGACACATTGTTTTAATGACATAACTCAATATTGGGGCTTTCACGCTAATCAATAAGACCCATTATGATATCTTTTGACCTATTTCTGACCCACTAAAGGACATTGACTTTCACCTGGAATAAATGATTGGACAACTCCTGACTGATCATATTGTGCCATATTGGATTACGGAATAATTATAGTCTAATAACATAGTTGCTGACAAGGCCTTGAAACAAAAACATGTACAGAGATCGCTCTATCAAACCCTGCATACATTTCTGTTCAGATAGCTGTGTGCATGGGCAATATAAAGTAACATGACCGCCATCCCTCAGGTCATTCTGGCCCTTAGGCACTGAAGGACTAGTCATGCATGCTGGTAATCAATGAAAGTGTTCCCCAGGCATATCTTTGATAACCTCAGTTTACTTGCATGCATAAGAACCTGTAAGCATGACCAATGACGTTTGTGTCACCGGCGTGACATTTTCCTATTCTATGCCTTAAACGGTATCGCAAAGAAGCAAGAATTTCCAACTAAATGAATGAAATGATTGTTCATGCATGTTTTGGTATGATGGTGGAATGCTATACTGATGGATGAAACGATTTGAAAAAATTCTTTGGTGATGAGCAGGAGCTTAGGAGCCATAGAGTACCAGCTCTGTGAAGCAAACCACAGAGTGCCATCCTAAAAACAACTCCATTGGCTTGATGATGCTATGCAGGTATAACAAGATGGTCCTATTTTATCTTAGCTCTCATCAGTTTCTGTTCTGTGTGTCATGTGGTGATTTCATACACCACATGGTTCTGAAGCCTTCCCGGCACAGAGACCTTCCTAATAGACATCACAAACCAGGAGCACCCAACATCGCACACAGGGGCACCAACAACTTAAACATTGCAATTCCTGACATGTAGATTTTTTCGGCTAGTGTTGATAGAGGTGGATGCGAGACGTGTCAATTGATGAATTCCTCAGTCAAATCAATGGTTCTTCATACGTTCCAATTTAAAACTCGATTACAATAGTAATATAGTCATTACTGCAGCTGTGTAGAGCTATTCAGTCCTCATTAGGATGGTAATTACTGAAGTAATCCATCAGTTTGTCACCCGAAATCCTTTGCATAACTTCCGACTGATTAATTTGAGACTTCAGCACGTGTTGTGGATCAAGTTTTACTACGCTGACCGCCACATCCATCAAAACATCTCCCGCGACAGTTTTCCAAGATCACTGCATGCACTTGGTATGACTTGTCATGGTAGTTGAGTGCTTTTGCAAAGTGAAGAATAGATCTTTGACAAAAGCGACTGATGTGATATTAGTAATTGAGGACATTTCGGCTGCCTGGGATGACTAATCAAATCCTTATCTCTGCGAAATAGGGAGGAAATAGCTCATCCAGGATCCATTCAGTTGTAGTTCCATGATTGTCATTTCATATTATGTAATTCCAAATGCGCCGAGTCTCCTCCTCTTTCTCTCTACTGTAGGTTGCGATATATTGCCTTTTCTTACCCATCAGTTCACCTCATCCTTTTCCATGAGCAGAATGTAGAACTTAGCTCCCTCAATCGGCATTTTATGGGAAGTACTGAACCCATTAAGTTGCTGCATACAATCGTGACCTTCGTGTCGGACAGCTCAAATTCAGCTACTTCCAATACAAAACATCCCATAGTTGCAGAGCAGTCAGCCGAACTGCCTGTCAGACCTGCGCAATGGTGAATGGTTCCATATGGGGGGGGGGCAGTATAATGGCAAATGTTCTCATCTCAAACTGAATAAGCTATGTTTCTCAATTGCTTTGTGTTTGTCAAAGTTAGAGATGAGACAAAACTGGACCTGAGGGTCGCCATCCAATTTAAATTTTTGCTATATTAGCTTATTAGAATAGGCCTGGTTAATTTAAGTAAAGGCCGAAATACAGCCTAATAGGCCTCCTTTACTGGCTGAGTGAGTGAGTCATTCAATGCATATACTATAGGGTGCAACTATGTAATCCGAGTACAGTTAACAATATCACGACTCATTTATTTGATTTGCCAATCACCAGCCACTCACCTGACCGACCATTCATTCACTCTGGCAGTCAGCCTCACGATCATGCAGACTCACATTCAAAGTCAACCGCATCGCCGACAGGCTAAAGTTAGTCCATTGAGTGACTCATCACTCAAGCAACACACAAATATGCTCACACTTACACCCGGCTGACTTTCATTGGATGAGTTGAGTATCGGTAAGTTAAAGTTGGTAGCTTAACTCACTCACTCACACACTCACTCAGTCACTGCATGGTTCTAAAAGTCAAACTCCAGTCCAGCTCAAACTCAATTCAAACTCTGACTAAGTGAAACTCTGGCTCTGACTCTGAATCACACTGACAGTGACACTCATACTGAACTGATGTCATAGCGATAGCACTCAAAGTCAAACTCAAACAATTAACTGATAACTCAAAGTCAAACCCAGACTCATACTCGGAATCACTCTGATTCTGAGTATGACTATGACTATGAGTCTGGGTTTGACTTTCACTTTGAGTTGTCTGGCTTCGACTCGAGTTTTAAGAGTTGCTTGACTTTGAGTTTGACTTTGACAGTTTGACTTGACTCAGTCACTGAGTCAGTCGACAGTGTGTGACGTGTCTGTTGACGCTGATTCAGACTCGCACCCAAAGTCACCTTCTTAGGTCACTTACCTGTACTGAAAGCTAACAGGATTTGCAAACTCTTGCGTACTGGTTGGGTGCCCAATGGGACTTCAGCCTCTTGTCATAGACATCGATCACTAGCCAGAGTTGGCGACCGGACTGTCTTACAAGTGTATACAGGTGTCTGCAGCCGAGCGCGCTCGTGATAAAGCCCTTTTAACAGGGCTTTATCATGAGTGCGCTCAGCTCATGATAAAGCCCTTTTAACAGGGCTTTATCATGAGCGCGCTCGGCTGCAGACGTATGTCAATTTTGGCCACCTACGTTGGTGTCATAGGATAAAGCCCTGGTTAAAAGGGCTTTATCTTATGTCCTATGGACTTGTTACGTCTGCTTTGATATTTTGATACTCAGACATGCATGGGCCATCGACAACTTAAGTAGACAATTGACAGTCTCTCCACCTGGGGTTGGCCTTGGTCAGGCACCCATATATATTTATTTCATTATTTATAGTTATTTCAAAGAGAAACACCAAATCGCTCTACTTCTGGCTTTTCTCCTACACTGAACTTGCATATTACCTTGTCTTTGAACTCGATGGAGTTATAGCTGGAGACTCTTGTACAAAGATTCATTGTAAATTTCTAGGTGGCGGCACAGCAATATTCTTGTTTTTTACTTAAATACATAGGCTAATCTAACCTATACCCACACATTGTATCTGGGCCCTACATCAGCTGGTGTTTTTATCTAGCCTATCAACCCGGAGTTGTGCGGAGCTAAATTCTGCAGTTCATGTACACACCCACATATGGACGTACAGATGAGTTGAATTCATAATAGCTTTATTGCACCAGATTTAGTTAGTTCTATGGAAGGCAGGCCTTGGCACAACATGAAATAGTAGCAAGGCCAGGTAAGGACAACGCACCCACTCTAATGAGTGTAGTGAAGGATTACAACTGTGTTCATTTTACACCGATCCGAATAGATCCAGAGAATCTCCTGCGCAAACTATATTAGGCCCCCTCCCCCCTGTGTAGCCAGGTAACCTGAGCCTTCGCCATGTGGCAGGTGGTAGGGCGTCCCAACACCTGCCATATGCCGAGAGCCAGGTCATCTGACTACCTTCCTAGGCAGTTCACGCTGGAGTTACCTATCTTTGCAACAATCACATGTATACGACACAGCCACAGAGAAACCACTGCTAAAATGCCTAAACTCATTGTTGTGGTAAACTAGGAGCGATGTATAGCGTCCACGGAGTTATTAGCTCTGCCTCATAGCCTTATTAGGGTCATAGACATATCGCTTGAATGTCAATATGATTTCCACTGGATCGGCGCTGTCACTGTTTGCACTCTCTTTGCTCTTCTTTTTGGATAAAAGGGCCTTAGTGGAATCCGAGAGGGGCTCTACAAAAAGAACGGATATTCGAACCTGACTGATGGTCAAATATCTATCAACCAAGGCTGCAAGTCTATACCAATATGCGTTAGCAAGGTGTATATAATGATTTACAGAATGGAACTGTGTTGTAAAGATAAACAACCGTCGCCCCCCCCTCAAAAGAGAAGTGAAAAATAGCCGCTCGCCCAATCAAAAATGGAAGAAGACAACTCTGCGACTGAAGTGGGACAGAAAATCAGTGTAGTCTGAGTGGCTGGCCCTGAGTCGGCTAGAAAATTCTTAGTCTCCTAGTACTGTTATCTGCTTAAGGGGTACAGCGTCTGTCAGGGGGTACAGCGTCTGTCAGGGGGTACAGCGTCTGTCAGGGGATACACCGTCTGTCAGGGGATACACCGTCTGTCAGGGGGTACAGGGTCTGTCAGGGGGTACAGCGTCTGTCAGGGGGTACACCGTCTGTCAGGGGGTACAACGTCTGTCAGGGGGTACAGCGTCTGTCAGTTAAACGCAAAGATGAGGCTACTGGAACTGGGCCCACAGCCTTAGGCTTATTGGAGCGGTAGGGACTAGGAATTAGGAGCTCATTTTCACAGTGGCCACTCAGTGTGACCAAGACTTGAACCTAGGATTGTGTGAACTTCGGTCAAGCATTCTAGCCATCCATCCTGCTATCACGAGCTATTACACTTTGTTTCTAGAGCCGAATTAAATGCAGAAACTTACCACGGAATGTGATTTTATATTTTCCACTCTGTCCAAATGAGCCGTCTATAAAACCATGCTCGCCGGTAGATAGCTGTACCTTCATACCCAGAAAGGACTGAATATTCGTCTCTTTTTTAAATAAACTCCTAAAAGTCAAAAATAAACATGCTTAAACCTTAAATCGGACTGAGACCTCAGCGTGCAATGATCATCACACGATCTGCTGGCTTGACGGCGCAATTCACCACGGCTCGGAGCAAGACCACACCGTGTTGATGACACACAACAAAATACAAAGAAGCTACACATAAAAATCACACAATCAAAACAAATTACGAAGCGGAGTAACAAGAACACAATATTTGTGTAGACCATAAACATACAATATCATATAATACTATATGTCTATGGTGTTGGGGGAGAACTTTTTCGACAGAGAATAATGGATCCGTTATCAATGTTCTAATATGATAACTGACCGGCCAATAATATTGTAGTCATCTACGAGCCTGTCTGCGATTCCCCTTCTTTCTTTCATCTTGAATATTCTCAGCTGAGGTAAATCTAGAAAGCAAACAAATCTCGGGCTATAGAAACAGGTACAGGATAAGGCACTAACCACCAACCGACTGCACATTAACCATTGGCCTGCTGGTAAATATACATAGCGCTGCTCCCACTGTCGTATCCTGACCAGTGTGTCAGAGGTATGCAGGTGCCCTGCAGGTAACCGGACCAGTGTGTCAGAGGTATGCAGGTGTCCTGCAGCTATCCGGGGCAGTGTGTCAGAGGTATGCGGGTGTCCTGTAGTTGTCCTGCAGGTGCCCTGCAGGTATCAGGACCAGTGTGTCAGAGGTACGCAGGTGCCCTGCAGGTATCCAGACCAGTGTGTCAGAGGTATGCAGGTGTCCTGCAGCTATCCGGAGCAGTGTGTCCGAGGTATGAAGTACTTGGCCTACTGAGTCTTTTTTATTCAGTATTTTGCAGAGTGCGGTAATAAGAGACTTTAGCTTGCACCAGTGTGCCTCATAGAGAATGTAACTCTATGGTGGTATATGTAACTTTATAGATGTCTTTTTAGTCCACCAGGCATCCGGTCCACCTCAGACCAGACGCAGTTCGCGTCTGATTTGGCGTCAGACCATGGATCCGAGGACCCCTTTTCACTACAAATGGATCAATCAGACGCGCGATCCTGGAATACTTTAGAGCCAATCAATGGTGACAAACCTGATTTCCAGAAACGGTAACTATTTCTTGGTCGTAATTACAAACGAAGGTCAACTCACTACTTAAATCTTTCACTGCAAGCTACCTCAATTCCCAGTGAAACATTGTGCTGTTATTTGAGTGAATCTTGCGGCAAAATCAAATAAATTTCTCTTTCTAGCGATCCTAATACGAGACCGGAAATGACTAACATTGCTAAGTAATACGTGGATGACAATTTGAGTGGTTGATGAGTCGAACTTCTGAGTCAGATCGGACTCATTTTGTCTCTGAGAGACAAACGATCGGGCACCCGAGGCCGATCAGACAAGGCCTTTTCACCCCATCTCGAGCGTCCGGTCCGAGGCCGATCGGAGGCCCAATGGAGTGAAAAGGCACCTTATGGAAGGGTCTCCTCTATTAAATATTTAAAATCGACAAGGGTGTTACACTGCCTGAACACCCCGCCAGAGTTTTCTGCCCACTACACTAAAGGAGACAGCTTTGTGCTGAAGGCCATTCTTCACATTGGCATATTTTGGCCCAAGCGTTGTAAGCGGGTAAACCAGCCTGGTAGAGCCATTTGCACTGGTCTGGAAACCTCTAAATTCTCTTTGCGACTCATCTCTTATGAATTAATATCATGACTCACAGCTTTTCTGGTAGTTTGTATCAAGTAGGGCCTCTATGATTCGTCCGTGGAATGCTATTCGGCAGGCAGGAGTATTGATATCCAGATCGAGTTTACTGGCAATATACATGGCATCCTTCGCACAGATTATAGGCCTCTCAAACTGGAAGCAATATATTGTGGATAATGATTGGCTTATCGGCAGACAGTGAACCTACTCCGGATAGCGTAACATACGTTATTTGCAGTTAATTTCAGGTATTGGGGCAGTAGAGGCTTATGGGCTATATTCATCATCGCAAGCCATGCACGGAGTCATGTGATGGCAATGTCCCACAATGCAGTCAAAAGTGAGGAGTGGTGGAGTGACCCTGGACTAAAGATTTCAGGTCTGGACTTGGTGAGAAGAAATACCGTGCACTGCGACATCACAATGTAAGGTACGACCTAAAGAAAGGTAACATACCACAACCTCATTGGGCTAGTGGTTGACATTGTCGTCAACAATTGAATGACAGCATATGCGTCACTATTAGCAATGAACGCAGGTCACCAAAGCAACACGTACGCAAAGAGGGTCCAGATCGATGCAGTATTTTTTCTTTGTTACTACAGGTCTCTTGTCTAGGCATGGAATTTGCAAAGAGTGTTAGAGTGACATTTGTAAAAACCCCAACTAGCCTGGTCAATAAAACATAGGCCAGTCACTTTTATAGCAGTAAATTTTGTGCATATCAGTTGCTAGGA
>Ga0224501_10001881_pt1 | contig 16385 bp, 14 predicted proteins | sample SF_Oct11_sed_USG_4_FD_169105 | JGI IMG/M metagenome (GOLD analysis project Ga0224501, IMG submission 169105) | Sediment microbial communities from San Francisco Bay, California, United States - SF_Oct11_sed_USGS_8_1 | ecosystem: Environmental > Aquatic > Marine > Sediment | place: USA... | reverse complement strand
GGCCTCACACAATGAGAATGACAGTCACTTGACTAGTGAGTAGTGTAGTCATTGTCAGTGGAGTGGCTGCTACAATCTTGCGCTTTTTAAATATGAAATGAGTTATTACTTATTGACTCACTTAGTAGTTAGTTACTGAGTCACTGACTGAAAGTGACTCGACTGTGACTGAGTTACAGTGTTAGTTACAATTACACTACGGGACACCGTCTACAGCTGCAAAAGACTAGCAACGGAGTATTGAGTCAAACCCAGTAAGACTGAGTGAGGGTCTGAGTCTGACTCTGACTCTGAGTTGCACTCAGGTCAGGGCAAAGTCACAATCACAAAGTATGCGTCTGCAACTGAGTGAGTGCATGATTTGGTTTTTGGTTAACGTCATAACTAGTTTAGAGACTAGTCTAGTGTCATAAGAGTAAGACAGTTAGTTTTTTATTATAATATGCTTTTAACTTAGTTAGTACTACTATTTCTGTTACTATTAAAATACCAAATCCTAAGTACCAATGCTACCAATGTAATTAGTAAGCAGGTAACTACTAGACTTCTTTCTTTTGTACCCTGTACTGTGTAGTTATCCTGACTAGTGTCAGGGGTAGGCATAAATTGGCCTACTGAATGAATCATTGTGTCATTAGGAAACTTTTTTCATCTGCACCCGTGTGCTCTATGGCGAAGTTAATGCTGTTGGTGGCCCTCCTACCTAAGTTAGAATCACAAACCGATGAGGGTGTTGCGAAAGACTCCGCTGAACCGAGACACAAACTAGGGACCCTTGACCGAAGGCCCAGTATGCTACCCACTAAGCTATAGCTCCGATCTAGCTTAAGTAGTAACTAAGTGTGCCCAAGCCACGGGTTGTGAGAAACTATGTACCCTGTACCCCAGTACCTCCGAAACCATGTACCCCGTACTCACGAAACCAGGTATCCCATACTCTCGAAGCCAGATACCCCGTACTCTCGAAACCATTTACTAGCTACTCCAAGCTCGAAACTGTGTACTACTCCGACCTCGAAACTGTGTACGCAGCACCTTAGATGCCGTGTACTTCCATCAGAAATTCGACCAAAAAAATTGAAATAACCCCAATAATGTTTAAAAATTAAGCTAAAATCTTGTGTTTTCAGCACAACACAACCTGAGAGAGACAAACTATAGAACCACTTTTGTGTTTCCCCTCTCAATAATCAATTTAAGGCACAAAGTATTGGATAAATTCCACCACTTTCGTTACTTAAAATTTCACCAAGGTTGTTTTACATTAGAATACCATGTCAGCGTGTCTCAACCTTGGTATTGAAAGTGAAAGCAATAAAGATCATTTTTATGCTGAAAAGTCATTTTTTATGCTGAAAAGTCATGGTTTTAATCTTAATTATTAAGCATTGAGGGGTTATTCCTCTTTTTTTGTCAAAATTCTGGTTGAAGTGCATGGTTTTGAGGGTACAGCGTGCATGGTTTTGAGGATACAGGGTGCATGGTTTCGAGAGTATGAGGTACCCGGTTTCGAGAGTACGGGGTACATAGTTTCGGAGTAAGGGGTACAAAGTTTATCACTACCCTAGCCAGGTGATCAGCAGTTCATGAGATCGATGGGAAACTGAGTTGAGTTGAACTGCAGAAAGTGAGTACCTAACTTCAGGCAGACAGATAAGTCCTCCATATCTCACAAGGTTAAACTCAGTTTATGCTAAAGTTTAGTCGGCAGTAAATAAGTTTATGTAAAATAGTTATCTACAATGCAGTGCAAGCTGTACCATATTGTTTGTCTAGTGCTGCTAGTACTATAACGGTGTTCGGACTACTACTGCTACTACTACTAAACTTTATACACATGTACGGCGTAAATATTGAAAAATGCTCTTGTTGACCATGAACCCTTTTTTGTCGTTACAGAAAAAAACTCGTTAGTTTCCTGTAATGGAGGATCGAGAATTTTCAGCACCGCAGCGAATTTTAGAGTTTAATGCAATGTCAGTATTACACGCTTCACCACGCGGAAGACGAAAAAGCCAACGACTTGCGGAAAATGCCGCGGCAAAACTCACGAGCGAGTCATCATCAAGCGATAGTCAGCAGCCGGAACCAAAAGCAATGACTCTGTTTAGCCATGTTTTTAAGCGGTCAGTTTTAGGGATAAACGAACATTCTGTGCGAAAGCTTGTTGCTAAACACCTCAGCCGCACTATGCCGTCTAAACTCAAAGAGAAGGAAATTGATTTGGGGACTGTAAATAAAGTGTTCGCTGCTCAATGGTTGAATGATAGCCAGGTTGTGATGGGAACTAAATGTAATAAGGTAGGTAATATGGACAATGCAGGATTGTATAACCCGCATTTACATTGCGGGTTTTATAAATATTTGTCCACTACATGATGATCGTCTGGACACATCGAATGGTTCGCCTCAATCTGACAAGCTCATCAGCATATCTACCAGAATTATACAGGCATGTCGGCAGCTTTAAGGTTGTGTGAAAAGGCAGAATAATTCCGACAATGTAAAAGGACTCACGAGATCACGCAACATTTGTATCTGATGCAGGTGTGCAATATTGAGTTGCTTGACTTCACTCCCAAACTACATGCAGGTCTTTGTTTTTCTAGATACTGATAAAAAATGTGCAAAATGATGATACAGTAGTGATACCCAGTATAAAGGGTACTGGTGACAACGAGCCTGCAGAATGTCCATGCGGTATACACGCTATAGCGGTGAACCCATCGCGAACCTTGCTGGCTACCGGAGCCGAGAATACAAACGACCTAGCTGTGTATCGCCTGCCATCATTTGATCCTGTCTTTTTGGGCGAGGTTTGTGATACTATGTATTCACTCAGGGATCGATCTGATGAAACTTTGTGGTAGGGTAGATACCGTGTTAGGTAGGGTAGGTAGATAGGGTAAATACCGTGTTAGGTAGGTAGGGTAGATACCATGTTAGGTAGGGTAGGTAGGTATGTAGGTAGGTTAGATACTGTGTTAGGTAGGGTAGGTAGGTAGGTTGGGTAGATACCGTGTTAGGTAGGGCAGGTAGGTAGGTAGGGTAGATACCATGTTAGGTAGGGTAGGTAGGTAGGTTAGATACTGTGTTAGGTAGGGTAGATACTGTGTCAGGTAGGGTAGATACCGTGTTGGGTAGGGTAGATACCGTGTTAGGTAGGTAGGGTAGATACCGGCTTATATCGGTTTCTGGAAACATAGAAGTTAAAAAAGAATCCACAATGAATTGTCCTCATAATGTTTAATGCACATTTAACAATGATGGTGAGGGAAACAACTGCAACTACTAATCTAGCAGATGCTATAAATTGTATCCTATTGGCTCCCTTTCCCTGCATATTATTTTGAGTATGGAGCAGTTAACCTTACATAAACATAAGCATTTTTTGTAGGGGGGTCACACTGATTGGATATTTGACATTAAATGGATTGATGATGAACATCTTGTCACTGGTAAGTCTGCTTCCCAGCCCCTTTCATGGGGTGTGTTATACTCCCTCCCACCCCCTCCCCCCATCATCGACTGATCTCAATTCTGTAATGATGTACAAAATAACTTATGCTCCATTGTTTACAGGGTCGAGGGACAGTAAGCTGGCATTGTGGAGAATCCAAGACGATGATGACGAAGAAGCTAGCATCAGTAACTACATTACAGGAGGTGGAGCGCTGCCTTCATTTGGCCATAAAATGGGCCCACCCGTAAAGAAGAGAATATGTCCCACGGCCGAAAAGATTCGAGCTCTGGCCTTCAATGAGCCTGGTCTGGTGAGTATTATATTTACAATTTTCTACCTGTAAAGAAATTTTTTAAGTTGCGTGTACAAGTTTTGTCTTTTCGAACTATGGCCTCGGAGTGCTCGAACTGTAAAGTTTTAACCTTTTTTTGCTAGGAACTTGGTGTTTTATCGTTGAATAGTAAGCTACAGACTTGGGATGTGGAGTCTTTCACACAGGTAAGATAACTTTCCAGTTGATGGCTTGTCCAGTGGAGGTGATGTCGGCCCTGCGATTGGGTCATACCTGTTCTCTGGTTTTGATATCACCTCATTGTTACATGTTTGGTCAATATTCAGTGCCAAAGGAAGTAAACCTTTAGTGTCTGAGAATCTGTTTCATTGCCACGGCGCAGGGTAGAATTTAACTTTGGACTATAGTGACTGCCCATCATCAACGATTCGAACCACAAAGGGGCAGCAAAGGTTGGGTGAAAATAAATTTTTTTTGTCTCTGTTGCAATAGAAATTTGCAATGTTTCAAGGCACAGACTGTCAGTCAGGCTCTTTGATAACCCTTTTCGCTGCTGATTTTTTTATTGTTGTGTAGAAAACTTCACGGAAGTTACCGCATACTAGAGAGAATGTGTGCATGGCGTATGACAATAATCGACAGGTGTATGCAGTGGGGTCACAGTCGCATGTAACATTATTAGACCAGAGAGCACTCCGCACCGCCCTCGATATCGAGTCTGTTCAAAAAGGACTGGGTGAGTATTACCCTCCAGTCTTACTTGCTGGACTAATCCTTTTTCAAAAATTACCGATCACCCACAATGTATTTGTCTGTAAATTGGCATCCTACCCAGGACCCGAAGTTGGCCATGTTTCCAGTTAGTGAGTGGATGTAACTACCAGATACAACAAAATTTGATAATTGGATAAGATGGGGGTTATTTGTTACCGCATGGCATGGCCTAATTGGTAGAGCGTCAGCCTGCTATGCGGGAGGCCGGGGTTCAATCCCGCGACAACCACTTTCGATTAAGTGGTACCAGCTGCTTCCCTGCCAGGCGCTATTTACCTTGGTTTTAAAAATGAGACGCTCTCTCCCTCTCTTCGAGGTGTAAGTGGGCCTTAGTATATAGGCATCCGGATTTAATACTGAGATAGACGCTCGGACACTCTTGGCCGCAAAAATCAAGCAAATCAGTTGGATGAATCAACTGTGAGATAGATTTCAAAGCAATTCAGATGCAGTTATAAAAACCTAGCAGTGCCTAACCGGTGCTGTTAGGTGTGTTGCAATCCGTTGTACAGACTCCATTCAGCCACTACATTCTTGGATTATCTGCTGATACCGCCTCATGAGTTAAATGTAAGAGGTACTTACACTATGCTGTACTGTAAACGGTTTACTGGACCAGACTTAATTTTCAGATTGTTTTAGGTATCCGCTCGGTCTCGTTTAACGAGAGTATAGTCACAATCGGAACTGGAGTGGGTAGCATGCTGTTCTATGATTTAAATGCCGGAAAGTACCTACCCTGCAACTGTGGACATACGTGCACACTAAAAGTCGGCACCGGCTATCTGGTGAGTTCGTCCATGTAAATAGTAGCGGAGATAGCTCTAGATGAATTGTCACACACCTGTCCAACAATGTTCAGAACACCCATTGCCAGTTCAATACTGCAGACCAACCTTCTGTACCCCCAAAGACAGTCACGGGAACAAAACTGTCCGCTTGATGTTATTCGGGTGGAGATGATGGGCTCTACGTCTAGTGATACAACTACACATTGGGTATTTTAGTTAGGCAAGCCACATGACAACCGTACATGGAGATTACTATAGCTATTGTGATTGTGCCTGCAACTACGTACAATTAGGCATCAGACCAAGAGGGCTAGGCATTCAATGAAACCTTTGAGGAGGATGCCTGTTACATTTATTACTGACTGTTTGCAGTTACGGGATGCTACCTGGAGAGACTATTTTAGTGATTATCCTTACCTAAACGCTATATATACACACTGTTATGACGATTCGGGCACAAGACTGTTCACAGCTGGCGGACCTTTGCCGGCAGGGCTAGTAGGCAACTATGCGGGTGTGTGGCAATGACACGATGCGCTAGTTGCACCGCTAAGCCATATTCCCATACAGTTTGTATATTAACATCGCGGGGTAGCTAGAACATTGTTAGCGAATTATGCAGTGAAAAAAGACTCTTCACCCCTACATGTATTTTATGTTTGCACCAAAGTCATGATGCGGATTTATATAGTTGAATCTGTGCAGTATATTTGCCTTAACATAAGTGACATGAATTAAATAAATTGTTTATGAAAGTTAGAGTTGATTTTCATTGTGTGTCACGAGACACTTCTTCCATTCTTGGCCTGAAGGAGATTTTGGTTGTACCCATCCTGGAGGTATAGAGCTAGCTTCTTGGCATGGGTCTGCTCGAATGTATTGATCCCACTGATGCCTGCCAAATAGAGTACCAAGAATGCAATTTGTCTAGGCCATGATCCAGCAGCAAACCACAGCAAAACCGGTAGCAGTACTAACCTGATATTTAGTAGTGCCTCAAAGTCATTGGCTGCTTGATCGTAATACTCAACAAAAGGTTTGTGTTTCTCTGCTGGTACTGCAAACAGAAGTGCGTAGTATATACGCAACATGGATAAAATATAATTAGACCTTTATGGCAATTAGGCATGCATCATTTCGGTGCATGGGATGCCTGACCTGATTTGGAACCAAACAGCCATATTTGTTTATTCTGTTCCAGTCGCTTGCGTCTCCGTATTTCTCGGACGAACTCAACTTGGGCTTGGCGTGCTTGCTCATCATCTAGTATTACCTGTAACAGAAACGGGGTCACCACAAATTTAACTGACTGAGAATGAGATCGGACTACATTTAATATTTATGACTTCTAACCATATGCGAAGTTGATCGGCCATCAATATTAAAAGATTTTCGCTGTCATTTCAACAGACAAGATTTCTCTAGTTTTTAAAGTACCAAGGCTAAGAACAACAATCTCTCGTTTAGATGGTCTTATCATTTTGACAGACCTGTATGTTACAGATTCAGATCGTTGAATCAAACTAACCTTCAGTGCCTGCTCCTCTGCTCTATAATCTGTGAGACGCTCATCCAATGTCTTTAGTAATGCATTAGTCTTTTCGGTAAACTTTTCATCAGCTTTCTTAGTCGTGTAGAGTCCTACAAAAGGTAAGAGTATAGCTGATAGGGACTTTAATTGGGGTTGGGAGGAAGGTTGGTGGGGACAATTACTTCTGCCTCCTTGCCGTTTCTCCCCAATGGGTTTAAGTTACAATTTTCAAGCGTCCATTAACCATCAATGGAAGCAGCATGGGCGGCTTTTACGCAAGTAAGTCAACACTGTATGGAACCAGACATTATTCATTGGTCAGATATTCGCATAGGTGAGAATCGATTGACTCGATAATGCGTGCCTCGCGGCAGTTGGGTCAGCCCGGCCTGCTGTCTGGTGGCATATATCCAAAGGTCCCGATGGAGTATAAAATAAGTAATTACAGGCCTAACTTGCACCCTACATTCTCATGCAGTACCATGTTTAGAGGAGTGCTGTTGCCGTATAGCCCTTAGTTTGATTACGGCTTGTATAGCTTGTGTTTGCTTCTCAACATCGGAGACTTTTTTCCGCACTTCTTGTAACGTATTATCCGCCTGTATTCTCAGCAGTTCTTTCTAAAAATAGGATTGATTCAAACGCCTTATCTAGTGTGTTACAGCCGTCCTTACTCTACCTAATGTCTAGCCAACTAAGCCAAGCTTATTTAGAGAGCTTCACCCTTATCTAACAACTGTACAAAGTTCAGAAATGTAAAAAAGTGTCCAAACCGGATGGCTTATAAAATCACCCTGTGATGAAAACATTTACATGAGCAGCATTTACATCTCTTGATTTATTGTCAAACCTGTTTCACTCCTTCTAGATGTGTAAGCCATTTGTCTATATCGGCATGGCAGGTTTTAATAACAGCTTCCCGGCTGATATGCCATTCTTTTAGCCTCTTGGCTTTTTGTATCCTCCGCTCCTGCAAAACATTCAGTGGATAGCTCTTTAGGCTTATAATCAGAGGCACCTGACCAGTTTGTGTTGCATCTTCATCATGGCTTCGTAGAGACCTAGACAGGATTCCAAGATGACACTATACTGAAGGCTTTATGAGACAGCGGACGAACTATTGCTCTGTCTCCCTTCTGGGTTTAGGATCTGGACACAGTAAGGCATATGTTCTAATCCGCTTGTTACAACATTCGTGGAATTCGGATTGAGACATTTAATACAAAAGGCCTGCTCTTCGATCAAATTTCTAGGAACAAGTCATTTGCATAGTGATGATATCCATCTTGATGAAGTGCGAACTTGAGATCTGAGATACCTTTCGCTTTCTCGCTCTCTTGACTCTGCATTTTACTTCATATTTGGTGTTGGGTGACTCTAAGAATTGTAAATGTGATTCTAATTCAACCTGCAATAATCAAAAGTGGCCGTTACAATGGTTGAAAGTTCACACGAATTACAGCTCCGCCAGACTATCCAATTTTCTGGAAGGCTAAACGAAAATGGCTAACCCTGAACGTGGCCTTTGGTGTGAATGTTTTGCCTTTTTTGACAGATGGTTCATTGCCAATCACAATTGCCCCCCTTCAAACATCCATTCATACTAACATGATCACCTTCCTGGCTAGTGGTTACCTTTTGTTCATCAGTAAGGTGTCCATCCCATAATCTTCTATCCAACTTTTCAACTATTTGTAAAGCTTTCTTCACCATGCCTATCTACAAGCAAATGGTATAAACAATGTTGTCTGTTTTTCAGAGCTTCCGAGCTACTTTGCTAGATGACTTCACAGGCTCTGTAGAGACAAGGCTCTTGATATTTTATTAGTGTTCTACTCAGGCACTCCGCTGTCCTATTTAACTAACTTCATAAGCTGGAGGCTTGTGGAAGTGGTAGGGGGTAGGAGTTTTCTGAGGAGCTCATTTTCACAGTGGGCGCTCAGTATAAAGTCCTACTATTTGACCTCAAGATCGTGAGAGTTTTAGCCAAGTGCTATCCCACTGTATCACGACCCTACTGCTGGTTACCCTTGTGATAACCTAAGGCCTTCCTTCATCCACATTTTGGGCAGACACTGGACCGGTTTGCACCCCGGTTGGTTGAAGATGACTAGAATGTTTGGCAAATCACTACCAAATCAGAGAGCGGACTGATTGAGCAGTTGACTCTTAGACATGAAAACCTCGAGTTCATGACTACACTGATTCTGACTTCTGTAGTATGCAATACTAGTATAAGCGCGAGAAGTGCATCGTGATCTTTAAGCACAACAACTACTGTAACAATTGTTGAAAAGTTCCTGATGTCATGGTAAGGCGTTGCTCCAGACTCATCTTTGTTAAAGTGATTCGTAAAATGGCACAAACTTCCTGCGTGTTAGTTTACTGGGCATAAACTTGTGTGGCCAGAACTGGATCATTCACAACCTGATTATGTTGGACTGAGAATCATGTAATGGCATTGAAAAACTTCAAGGGGTCAAGACATGCTAGAATGTGTCTTCACTCGTTTGCAGATTCTGGAGCCTACCATGGACAAATGGGCCCAAAATCCAGCTCAAATGGAAGCTTAGATAAAGGCCTATCCAATGCACATACTTAGAGCCCCCGACGATGCACTTTTTAGAGGGAACAATGGTCATCGGGTTATTTAGTTTTAGAAATTTGACACCTCTCTTTTCTAAATGGCTTATTCGAACCATAGTTATTTGAGTCACCGATATTCATTTTTGTGGTTGGAAAAAGACTTCCCACTATTGCTGCAATGAATGCAGAGTTGTCTCCCTTTAAGAATGGGGAACACAACTGTGAAATTGCGTCTACCATCGACCGTGGCTTAACCCCTTTAACTCACTGAAGGATATGATTGAGACTTTTTATGGAGCTGTGTTTCTCTCCGTGAGAGACCATGTTTAGCAAGCCAGGAGTTGATGGTTGTTTCGGCATGCGACTCTAGTGGTAAAACACTCTGCATGGACTCAGGAGGTATCATTGGCGGGGGAATAGTGAAATCAGTCATTTCTCTAAAAGGTGGCATCTGGTAATGATTGTTGCGGTGTAGGGCTGGAATGACGGACGGCCTCATGGGTAGTTTCATCAACGATGGAGGACGGGCATCATTTGGTTGCATCCTTGAAGTGCAGCTGACCTTATGCCACTACAAATGGAAGAAAGTCTACAAAGACTTATGACATGTGTGACTTATAAAATGGAGCAGAAATAACTAGCAAGTCCAGTTCTGAGCAGAACTTGCAAAAATGACAGTGTTGGAGGACATGGCACTCGCTTACTCCACAAAAAATTCATTTGATGGCGATAGAGTCAGAAGTAAGCTTTTGCAATATATAACTGGATGTATAAGTATAAAGTCTATTAGTATTATCAGTAGTATCCCCAGTAAAACTAAAAACTTTATACAGTCAGTCCTTTTGTAGCTGTAAACTGCAGATGCAGTCTATACATGTTAAAAGTCGAACTCATAATACTGGTGGTGATAATCATCCTGTCCATGATAGAATCATTCACTCAGTCAGTGACCGAGTGACTGATAGACTTAGGTAGTGAATAAATAATGGACCTGGGACTGATTCACTGAAGTGAAGTTGGCAACAGTTGATTCACACACATAACTAGTTACTGCAATTGAGTCATAGTGTGAGTTACATTCACTAACACTCCCTTGAGTCTCTAGCCATAGTCATTAGTTTAGTCACTGAAAACGAGACTGATTGGGTGACTGATTCCTTGAGTCAGTGAGTGTCAGTCAGTGACTCACTCATGACTCAGCCAGTCATAAATCAGTGACTCACTCACGACTCCGTCAGTCAGTGACTCACGACTCAGTCAGTCAGTGACTCACGACTCAGTCAGTCAGTGACTCACGACTCAGTCAGTCATTGACTCACGACTCAGTCAGTCATGGACTCACGACTCAGTCATGGAGTGATGGACTCACTCACGACTCAGTCACTGAGTCAGTGACCGAGTGACTGTGTAAGACTCGCTCAGTCAGTCAATCAATCACTGACCAGTAACAATTGACATATGACATGTCACTGCACTCACTCACTCAGTCACTCTCACTGACTAGTGAAGCAGTCACACTCGCTGAGTCAGTCAATCAATGAATCAATCAATCAATAATCATTCAATTCAATCTCAGAGTCAGTCAATGTCAATCGAATCGAGTTCAAACCAATGGCTGGTCTAGCGATGTTCGGTCATTGCCGGGTTTACAAAGAAGTAGAACACATATACAATGCAGTACTGTCAGTATAGGGTAACAATCTAGATTAGACGCATAGTCTATCTCCGACACGGACGGATTCAACGGTACCGACGGTAATTGAATAAGTTAGCACTCCCTTCCCTGTTTTGAGTGCGCTCCACGCAGAGACCTTGACCGTGTTGTATAGCCTCTGGGCCTCAAAAGCCAAGTGAGCATTGGTAGTTTTGGACTAGGGTCTAGGAACAAGAAATGAAAGGGACAGATGCTGATAGATTATACCTCAGGCAAAGACATGAAAATCGCCAATACCCACTTTTAAACCGAAGCAACAGAAGTTAATTTGGAGGTCACCCAACGGTTACATATTCAATGAAATAGACTATATTCTAATGATAAGCAATGTGACCAGCATTGATCTACAGGTATTGAACCAAATAAGCGTGGGCAGTGACCACAGACTAGTTAAAGCTAAAGCGCAAATGAACACAAGTACACAACGATCGCCAGAATCAAACTGGTCAAAGTGAACAACCAGGCCTGTAATCTAGAAAAACTAAAAACATGCTGATGACTACCAGCCAGAATTAGCAAATAGGTTCAGTCTACTAGAATCAACGGCGTCGATCGGACTTCGGATGCATAGGTTTGGACTACCTAACCCAGATTTTAATCAAATAACTAGCAGAAGCAGGACAAAAAGTCTAGAAAGTCAACACAAAACAAATTATCTACTAACACTAAGCTACTAGTACAACAAAGAAACAACTGTGAGAAAACACATTCAACATGATGTGAGAAAGGACAATGTAGAGACAATGAAAGAGATCATATACGGGCCACAAATAGCAAAAACAGGCCTGACAAAGCACTAAGCGTCTGAAAAAGTAATATCATAGCTACTAAATGGCCAGATGACTCTGTTACCAGAATCAGACGAAATACTTAAGATTGCTACTCAATTTCTAGCCAGGACTATACTCAAGTAAAATTTCAGTAGCTAGGTTCAGTGATAACACACGTAATGAGATGCAACGAACAGTGGATGAAATAACAGAAGAAGAAGTGCAAAAAGCAATCAAGGAACTCACGAATAATAAGTCACCTGGATTGGACAGATTAGGCAACGAGCTCCTAAAATATGCAGCGAATGTTCTGAAGTACCCTCTGTCAGTATTATTCAACAAATGCCTAAATGATACTGATGTACCATAGTGTTCAAAAAATGCACTGATAATTTTAATCTACAAGCAAGGCGATCAAGCAGAGCTGAAAAACTACCACCCAATAAGCCTTCTGTCACACCTATATAAGCTGTTCACAAAAATACCGGCTCAGCGAATCAATAACCATGCAGCTTGAAGAGAAGCAAGATATCGACCAGGCAGGTTTCCTTCCTGGACGCTCAACCACTGACCATATACACTCTAAATCATGCAGTTGCTAAAAACCAGGGAATATAATATTCCAGTGTCCATGGCTTTCGTAAATTATGAAAAAACCTTTGACCCATTAGAGACAAACGCAATCCTCGAGGCCTTTACCAAGCAAGAAATACACCCACATTATGTAAAGCTAATTGGTGATATATACTCATCAGTCGCCTCCAAGATTCAATTACATACAGAAGTCACACTTTCACCCTGAAAAGAGACGTGAGACAAGGAGACAGCATGTCTGCGGAACTCTTATCATGTCTACCTTAGATTCACAGATGATATTGTTTTAATAACAAAGAGTCCACAGGAACTGCAAATCATTATCAATCAACTACATACAGAAAACCACAAACTAGGGCTAACATGAACAAATCCAAGAATAAAACTATGTTCAGTGACTTCCCGCCCCCTTACCTAAGACATAGGTCGACAACGAAGAGCTTGAAAAGGTGAATCGCTACATCTACCTTGGTCAGATGATTCACATGCGGGGCAGCAATGAAATGAAAAGGCGAATAACAATGTCTTTTGCAAAGTTTGGCAAGTTGAATAACTACCTGCAGGATGAAAAATTCCCACTGTCTCTAAAGAAGAAAATTTTTGCGCAGTGCGTAGAATCCCAACACTGCTTCATGCCGCTGAAACATGGGCTACAACGAAAGCTCTGAATGGTAAAATCAGATCCACGCAGTTTGCTATGGAGCGCAGAATGCTAGGCATCACATGGCAGGATAAAGTGATAAATAAAAAAATCAAAGAACAAACAGAACTCCCAGACCCAGTTAAGTTATTCAAGTCAACCAAAAGGAAATGAGCTGGAAATGTAGCCAGAGCTATTAATAATTGGGCGAATATAATCACAAAGTTGATGTTTACACAAGCCGGATCACTGCCAGTGCCTGCCAAATGAGTGTCACTTCTGCCGATCCTGCGGCACAGTGCCCCTGTGAACCGAGGATGCATGTACTACTTTTTTAAGCAGCACAGGAGTGGCAATCAATCAAAGCACCGATCGTATCTAACCCCGAAAGGTTTCCACTTCTGGTATATAAGTGAAAAACAAAGTCAATAAAAGCAGTAACTTTAAATCTGTGTGATCATTGGTTGCCACTCGCCCGTATCTGAAAAAAGAAAGCATGCAGGATTGGCTCCCTGCCGCTGGTTCACCAGAAGCTGGCGCCCACTTAGGAGCCATTCAGCGTTCAGCGTTCAGCCATTCAGCGTTCAGTCATTCAGCGTTCAGCGTTCAGCGTTCAGCGCTCAACGCTCAACGTTCAGCGCTCAGCATTCAGCGCTCAGCATTCAGCCATTGGCAGCGGCTTTTCAGTGGCAATCGGGTGGTTGCCTATCGTGTAAAATCTACTATAGATATCTTAACTTAGTTCAACAGCTGAACCCTTGAACAATAGAAAGGATGCATTATTTCGGAGCCTTTCTGTGTTTTATAATTTAAATTTAATCGAATCTATCTAAAAAATAATTAAACTGTGCTCTAAATTGGTATTTAGGGTTTCTCAAACTGGCAATCTCTGCCGGAGCACCCGAAGATGAAACAGCTCTTTGAGACCATCCGTAGCTTATGTAATGATATCCTCAGTAAAATGGGTATGCTAATCTTTGATTGTAAACTGGCAAACACTTATTCTTCAAGCATTATACATGTACCCCATTCTTCTATACTGCACCCAGCGAAATTGGTGGCTAGCTTCGTGGCTAGATCGAGACATCCTCGCCGGGTTCTGTTCAAGCATCTTGCCTAATTCTCAGCTCCAACCACTTCAGTACAATTATGTCTATCTGTCATGCTAGTTCAGTCATGATTGCTCAGTGGGAAACGAATGCATCTCACTGTCTATCCTCTCCGTGGTTTGGGTTTAAGTCCCGGCTGCGGCGGACTATTTCAAGGGATTTTTCCCTGGCTGATCATGTTCTGCCAACCCTTTCTGAGCCAGAGCGGCAGAAAATGGGTTAATCTCGACTCAAAGGCGCCCTGTGAACATCGAAAAGGCAAGCCTATGTCTAACCAAGGACAAACAAAAGCTAAAGAAAAAAACATTTACGAATACGGAAACACAACTCGCAAACTCTTGCATATAACCTGTTTATATTTTGTATAGCTCAGAGGCTATTAGCGCATTCCTTTGTTATGTAATATTGTCTCCCCTTTCTCAGAGCTCCATATCACCAAAGTATTTTCATCAGGATCAAAAATTATGCATGTATAAGTATTCTCAAATGATCCACTTAAATAGTTCTGACAATCTGACAAAACGCAACACAACATTTCACATTTAAAAAAATTATTCGTATGCCGGAGTACTCTACGAGCATAAGCAACACAGTTATTGCCCAATAGTCTGTCAGCCCAGCTGAAGTCATCACCACCTTCAAAAGATTTCCTTCCAGTATAGAGAACTGGAGCTACCATTCAGAACCAATTTAAGGAAAGATTGTCTCGGGGCTATGGCTGTTTGAGCCCAAAAACTAGAAATTAACTATGATAACACAATTGACTACTGTTCTTTTCCTCCCCGACTCAATTTGTTAATTTCATTTTAATTATTTCATGCTTTATTTATCAAAGATGGCAAAAGGTAATAAGGTACATACCTATATATATATAATACATTCATAAAAAGCTGAATTTGCAGTATGAATCGCGTGTTCAAATCCCACTGCTGGCGGAGTTGTTTTCCTGTATGGCAAGACCATCTAGCAAGCCTGTCACTCCAAATTGCTAGTGCCGATTCAGAACACCAAGGTAAAAATAATGAAGGTCCCAACCAGTGGATGAAATCTATCTCCCTCCCCCGCGGTAGCCGAATTATAGGGGTCAGATTGATTGACTCCTGACGTTCCAGGACCATTCATTTGGTATTGTAGCTCATTCACATTGAATCAGCAGGTGCTCGGGTCGAGTAGAACAGGCCCCGGGCATGGTCAGCTTCTACTATGCTAAACCTGCCTTGTCAGGAACTCCTTGCTGCGTATAGTCAAAATAAACGACTGACGCTACAGGCTACTTCCTTTACTTTATTACATAATGCTATGGGAGTGTTGAACCCACCTGAACATTTTCAGTTGGTTTATTTGGACCCGAAATGAAAGTCACTACATTTGAGATTATGATCCTGTGCAAACATTGCTGCCCTCAGTATGGGGTTCCGGGATATTTCTGCAGTTAAAAAGACTGATGTACAGCGCAGGTTGATTAAAAGGTGGTTAGGGTCCGTCAGATAAATAGTCAACAGATGATGCATAGGCTAGGTACACAATCCACATAAATCAAGTTATCGTTGAACAGATATCTGTACAGAACCGCATCTAACCAAAAATGAAGGGAAGTTATGCATGATTTACTGTTGTTGATTTTACTACAGCAACAAAATTCAGCAATAGTAAATAATAAAAGAATAATAATTATAACAATTTTATTAAAATACTTTCAGTAATTTCATTAAATTGATCGGCATGAGTAACAAAAGGGTTTTCCCTGGGGGATCCATCATCCAATTCAGTATTTCCACCAACTGGTTAAAGACACATCCCTACCAGTGTTGGCTTCAGTTTATACATGCATACGGTGTTTTCTCATGGCTCTATTGCCTCGTCTTCCCATCTTCTTGCCCATTCCTCCTCCGCGTCTGCGACCCCCTCGTCTAGACATCACTCCCTTTTTAGCTCCATTTCTTTTCTGGAAAAGCCCCGTGAAGCAGGGAACAGTTCGCCCGCAGAAGTGATTTTAACAGGGCATAAACCGCAGAATTTACTACCACTGGCGGACCCCGTCACTGGCGGACCCCGTCACTGGCGGACCCCGTCACTGGCGGACCCCGTCACTGGCGGACCCCGTCACTGGCGGACCCCGTC
>Ga0224501_10001880_pt1 | contig 16393 bp, 13 predicted proteins | sample SF_Oct11_sed_USG_4_FD_169105 | JGI IMG/M metagenome (GOLD analysis project Ga0224501, IMG submission 169105) | Sediment microbial communities from San Francisco Bay, California, United States - SF_Oct11_sed_USGS_8_1 | ecosystem: Environmental > Aquatic > Marine > Sediment | place: USA... | reverse complement strand
AAAGAATGACTCATCGTGCTATCTTCCACCAGTGGCCGGATGGATAAGAGGGGCATCCTGATATCAACCCAATATCTTTCTTTTAGGCCGCATGATGCCTAGTTCAGTACACAGTTGGTTGCTCGTTCGATTGAAGTCATCACCATCTTTCTTTTGATTTAGTTTTTGTTCGCGCGCTCATTGTTGAATGCAAGAAGTTCGAATCATCTTTAAAGCTTAATGTGAGACTGAAGCTTTCTTTTACAGAATGTTTCTGCACCAAGCCAGCTGATCCGGTAATCTATTCTACACCAGCATCTTCTTTGGACATACAAACAAACAGTATAAAATTCAGGCTGTATGCAACGGGTAAGATATTCACAAAATCCCAGTCCCCCACCCTTCCAATTTTCTCTCATGAGAGGAAAGAAAGTTCGACTTAATGTTCATTGCTCGTTGCCCTGCCGCTAACCCAATGCACTGGTAACGCGCCGTATTGCGGGAACATAGATATTTGATCTTTCTGCTTGACGGACAAGTCCCCCGAATGCGTCAGGATGAGGCGACTCGGGGCTAATTGTGCGACAGCGAGAAAAATATGTTGAATCGCTGTCACGGTTGTTTGGAGAGACTTATTGCGTTTGACTTTCGCTTTTTATTCAATGGCCAACGTGAATTTTCGTGTCATATGATTTCAGTCTACTTGGCTAACATGCGGGCCACCCAAAATAAAATGAAAATAGAGTCCTCTTGTACACAACGCGTTAGGGCTATGTTAGGTTGTACAAAAACGGCAAGACTGGCAAGACTTTAAGCATCAAAACTGGGCCATGCGTAGTCCTCATTCGACTTCCTTGTGACATGTGCTTGGGTTTTGGTATTTGTTACAATTAGTTCCTAATAGATTTACAAACTACATATACATAATCCATTGTCTCTCGAGTGAGTCATTTGGCTGTCACAGTACACTTTGAAGTTAGCATAATGATCTGTCTATTACTGAGTACTATTATCTCCAGGGTATAGCTACTATGTGATCATGGCTGGTATGCTATCTAGCCAAAAAGCTCAACTGTCCAATACGAGAGCAGTGACATATATCACTGAATCAAGGAGACATTGGGATATCGAGATGACTCTGTGGCTAGAGCTGTGGCTCATAATCGTTGAAACTTGGTTTCAGTTCGGGATTTCCCCTGTGAGAGTGAACCATAGAGGATAACTCAATAGTGTGAGCGGATACATATTTCAGTCCCTACTGCCTTCAAACGAGTCTCAGGATAGGCTAGTAGTGTACATCAAGCAATATACAAAATAAGAAAGCTCAATGGAGGAGGATAACTCCATGGTGTGGTTGTCCCAATCCCAGATGGACCTGCATTCTGTATTTTCTCTTTAATCACTTACCTTCCGATTCGCTCTTTCTTCTATTTCAGCCATGGGTTGCTCTTACGCTGATTTACTGAATGGTAAAAAAGCCCAGGCCACATGGATTGAGGGTAGCCCCTTCTCTGGTTTCTCCTACTCCGTGAATGTAACGTGCCCGGAAGGAAGTATGCTGTCCGGACGATACCATTGGCGACAACGCTTTTGTGAACGATTGCGCCTAACCGATGATTGGAGATGGACAGAGGGAAAGCTCGGCTGTAGAAGTAAGTTATATGAAGATTTCATCGTCAGGAGAGATTTAAGAAAGGGTTTTTTCTCAATAATTGGTAAAAGCAAGCATTATTTAGGAAATCAACAAGTAGAAATCAAATCGGGAGTAACACCAGTAGTCTGTGACTAAAAGTTTGATTTCCTGGATGGGAGTTAATGCAACAGCCATTTGGTTACCAGTTCCTGGAAAGAATTTCCAGGTCGATGTCCTGTTGACTCCTTCCTCATAAGACGTTGCCATTGTTGTTAATCAGAATAGCCAGGAGTCTCACTGGCTCTATTGGTTCCATTGTTAGCGAAACAGGACATCAAGGCTTGTTTCTGCTACTGAAAGATCAACACTAAATTTTCCAATTAGCTGCATGATGCTTGCTGAGATCTGATCTCAGTGCTTTAGTAAGTGATAAGTATCAGTTCCTTATTAATGGGCATCCAATTGGGTTGTATATCCAACCATTAATATCTAATAATCACCGAAAACCAAACATACCACCCTGTTAACACAGAAATGAAAATGTTACTCTGGTTGTTTTAACTTATATGTGCTCATCTTGCCTGACCTGATTGAAAACCCAGAATAAGCTAAAAAATCATTGTGGTCACATTACTAATGGTACCAGCAGTTCCCTGCGGTCTTGGTCTGGCGTTCTAGAGGTAATTGCATTGCCAGCCTAGTCTACCGACTTTATCACTTTGAGAATGATAGGTATTTTGTGCCTTTGGGATATCCACTGCTCAATTAGCTGGTCCCTGGAGGATTCCAGTGACGTTTTCCCTCCAATAACTCTGAATCTATAGGCTTGCTTAATGTATGAAGTGTGAATCAATGGCTGGCGGTTTGTTTTTCCCTACTCAAGGACTTGGCCATCTTGATCTCCTGTGCCCGAGGCTTGTTGAAGCTGTAGAAGCTAAGAATAATGTGAGAAGCACATTCTCACAGTGGGTGCTCAACATGACTAGGACTTGAACCCAGACTCTTCGATTTGAGCCAAGCGGTCTGGCCATTGGGCTATTCCGCTATCCCAGGAAGTTGACTGGGTGTAGGGAGTTAATGACAGAAAACCCATTACAAAATGCAAACTTTCATATAGATAGGTGATTGGTTCACAGTTTTGTCTTGACAAATTCCTAAGTTACTGCCTATGACCAGCTGTTGAATGCTAGCCATTTTTTAAATGGGTTTTACAGATTTGGACATAGAGGGACATAAAATGTTATTTCTCCCACCTCTTTTCTTTATGGCAGTGTTTGATTAGTGGCTCTCTAGTGCTGAATTAGATGTACTAGTGACAAACAGGGGTCAGTCATTCCTGTATCCATGGTTGCATGTGCTTCTATAATAGTCACAAAATACTGAAGGCAGCACCCAAGTAAATAGGTGTATTCGCGTGCTCAGGTTTTTCGCGACTGGAATGGATTTCGCGCAATCTGCTAAATTGCGCAAGACCGCGACCGAAAAGCGCGATCCAAAAAAGCGTCTTTCACTTTCGATCGCGGTCCGCGACTGAAGTACGCGAACAGAATTCCGCGACCGCAAGTAGGTGTTAGCCTAGTAGTTAGGAAATGTCAAGGTTACCGCAAAGAGGCTTGATTACTACGTTGAGATAACGAATCGGGAACGATCGTTCGGCTCTAACCGATGAGTTGAAGATGGGAGAGGACAACTCTGATTCGATCAAAGTCCATCCTGAACTCAACAGCGGTTCCTCACCGCGACCGAGTGTTCGCGTTTTCGCGATCAAAATTTTTCCCAAAATTTCGGTCGGGAGCACGCCAATGCACCTAATGAGTGCTCACTGCTTTATCCTACATAGTATCTGAAGCAACAGAGTGGGGGATTGCATTTGTTAAAGGACAGCATAGACCATGGTGCCTGGCTGACTCCATCAAATTCAATAGGTGCATTCGCATGCGCGGGTATGCAGTTTTTTCTGCTTTAAAGTGTGACCGAAAAGTGCGTTTTTACAAACCATGTGCCTCGATTGCGTCTGAAAGTGAATTCTATCACGCAAACAGAACTCTGCACCTGAAAGTAGGCGCGCTAGTTTATACAGTGTCAAGGTTATCAAAATGTCAAGGCTAATTATCGATCGCTTTCTTATTCTATGGTGGCTTCACGGATTGCTTCACGGATCACTTCGTTGTTGCAAAACAGACTGCACAACTCTTTTGTCCTGGGAACTGGAAGACATTGAAAGAGGACAGGTTCGATACATTCGCAACTGCGCCAAACCTCTCATGTTTTTAACTGCGCCTATCTGACCACGTGAGGGCATCTGACATTTTTTTGTCTACGTCTGACCGAAAGCAAGTGAATAAACCTATATGATTATGGCAAATCAGTTACTGTGCACACTTCGTAGTGTTATTCTCCGCGACGTTGCTGGGTATAAATCATTGTTAAGTTAGGGAATAACATAGAGCACCACAAACTGGTTAGTACCAATAATCCACCTCATAGCGAGGCTTGTTTCTGACCCAAGAGTGATGTGAGAAGCTTTCACACCCTATGGGAACCTCTGGTGACCGAGATTCGAATTGAGATGCCCAGTCTGCTATCACCATAGACTTTTCTTAAATTCAACTTATTTGCGTGCCCTTTCAATGATCCTAACAATTTTACCAACACTGTTATATCATATACATTTAGAATCTTCTTGCAGAGCCGACGTGCGACGGACCACCTTCAGTAGATGGAGCTAATTTCACCACAGAGATTCTCTATAAAGAAGGAACAGAGGTCACATATACCTGCATGGAAGGAAGACAGCCAGGAGAAGGCACTTTAAGATGTGTGGCCATACACGGTGTGGGAGCGGTATGGGAAGGAACGCCACCAGAATGCCCGAGTAGGTTATCTTACGAGAACTAGATTTCAGGATAGAGACTTTCTTCCTATATAATGTTTTGCAAAAACTTTCTATCTAGCAATCTCTTTTCCTCATGTCTTCACTGTTATGGTGAAACTTCTATGATTATATCCTTATCTTTTCACCAGTTCTGGGTTAGCATGGCAAACCACCATGTGCCGTGCTGGTCAATATGAATTCTTCCCCTCATAGTGAGGGTTATTTTTGTTTTGAGCTAGGATTACATGTGAGAAGCTCATATTCATAACAGGAGCCCACCATAGCGAGATTTGAATTCAGGTTGTGATAGCTATGCCAGTTAACATTCTGAGCATATGTTGTACGTTTGTACGTTCTATATTTACTAGACATATACTTCTTCCTGGTTCATACATAAGAGAATGTAAACAGTTGAATGTGAGATGCTCATGAATATGATGTTGATTGGTTTTTTGAAACCGTTGCTGCATTGCTGCTGACCCGTACTACTAGGATTTGGTATCTACAGCGCATACTTATGACTACATGTATGGATTTTCTGCTATCTGTATGTATTTTGTTATTAGGATTGGATTGCGGTGAGCCTCTGCCTGTACCCGATGGTGTAATTAGACAAGGAGGTACAACCTTTCAGGCTGTTCGCAGCATTGAGTGTAATCAGGGATATATCCTCGATGGTGAAAGAACAATTGAATGCCAAGCCAATGGTGAATGGTTCCCAGTACCAGTATGCACGGGTGAGTTCTACATTACACATTGTAACTGCATTTTTCTGTGTCTCCTGACCAGTGTCAGGTGTATATAGAAATTGACCTATGGAGAGGTTTTAACACCGCGTTTCTCAGGGTGCATCATCAGGGACTTGCCCCTTGCCCCATTGAGAGGATAAGTCTACGGGTCGGCCTCCTTCATTTAATGTTGTGATCCGAATCTAATGAACATGTTATGAAAGAGAAAAGTTTCGCCTAAATCAGGAACAGGGCCAAGGTGAAGGTGGTGGAAAGTGGCACCCCACCTCAATTGTACAGGTGCTGCATGGCACAAGTTGGCTCTCTTACGGCCAATTCCTCTGCACACAACCATTGGGACCACCTTTACCATTATGCAAGCCTGCAGCTGTTTGGGATGTGTAGAATATTTGATAGCACCTTTGGTTTTACTGCAGCGCTGGAGTGCCCGCCATTAGGAAGGATAAACAATGGCCGAATCCAACAGTACGGAAGGGTTGCGGGAAGATTAAATACATACAACTCCATTGCTAAAGTCACGTGTAATGAAGGATACAAAATCAGTAACGAAGGTCTGAGTCAAGTGAGATGCCAGGCTAACCAAGAATGGACAGAGGTCCCATTTTGTATTGGTAAGTAAAAGAGGGTAACCAGGATAACTTTATGCTCTTTGTTCATTCAAAGACCAATTTACGTATCATGAAGTTTCTTGGAGAAGTTAGGATCATCTAAGCATAATTTCTTTAATGTGTGAAGATTTACCTTATATGAGTATTACATCCATCACATAGACAGATATAAATCTAGGTTATGGATAAGTTTAGTGGAATTGAGTCCGGAAGATAAGCACACACCAAACAGGAGAAATAGTCAGTCCTTTTCATAGAGTGACACAAGTAGGATATGCTAATAGAATAACTATTATAAAAAAAAGACTGACTGCTCATTGTTATGCCTTCCAGGAAATCTATATTTATGACATTTGTCACCATTACTAGCTAGGCAGTCAATCACCCAGCATCAAGGAACAGTAAAGTAATTGAGACATAGATCTTCAGTCTCTGATTTTGGTCTTGTAATATTTTCTTTGTTAGTTAGAAATCTAGAGTTCTTTTTATGTATACAGCAGGATACATTCGTCCGTGTTATCCTTTGAATTGATAATTCCCAAAAGTCAGGGTTAATATGAAACTAGACTTTCTCAAGATCATGATATCAGATAGCACATTCATACCGGGACAGCAACCCCTCATCGCCATGTTTGGCATCGCCTTTCCAAGAGGTCCCCTCACGCCGGCATTCCACCCTCTCCATGTATACTGGGAATAAAGCAATTCAGGGTGATTGACACAAGCCGACTAGCCACCACAAAATAAACATAGCATCTACCCCCCCCTTCTAGGATAATTCTTCTATCTACCCTTTTCAATCTATGAAAGTGATTCAGCAAGAATGGTGCCCGTTATTTTTACATTTCCACCAATCACGCACATGATGCTTCTCACTAAATACTCATTAAAGTAACTCAGTGGACAACTCAATCATTGCCCCTTGAGAAACTCTGCCTATGACTCTCAGTAAGATTACTCTGACCACTAAATAATGGGTACTAAAAATCAGTTATCAACTTAGGTTTAATCATAGAAAACTGTATCCTCTAGAGGCCGACCCAGTTATACTGGTGGAGGTGACTCAACCATTGCGCCATGTCACAACTGATTTGGCAAACGAACTTATCATATCGCAGCTTTATTTTGGATTATACTGCTGCCTATTCGGATATCCTGCGTAAATGCCCAGTCGTATGTGCATATGATAGATAACTTGAAAAACTCATGACGAGTTGTTAAAACATATGTCTGACCCATTCTCTTCTGGGAATTAGCCTTGGGTAGCCATTTCCAGATTATTTCGAATCAAATTATCCAGCTTTTCCGAAATAATAATTGAGGCGTCATCAATTTTGATGTCATCATTTTACTACCATGATCTAAGCATCTTGCCCATAAACTGACATAACTGCAGGTTATTTTGAGCCATAGAGGATAACTCAACACATTGCTTAGTCTTCTCTAGTAGTCCTGTATAAATAGTTATGATTGTCAACAACTGTACTACTTGCCACCTCATCAAAAAGATTCCTAGGTCAAAATACGCCCAATGAACCTCTACTTAGGCCAAATACAACATTACAAACACCTTACTCTGTGGTCACTAGTATGGGCCCCTAAACAATGAGATTGTATGATTTTGAAAGGGGATTGTCTATTGTGATGGGGTTCTACCGGTGTTTATGAGGTAATAATGACCTCGCTAGTAAACAGATGAGCTAGAAAAAATTCCATCAAGTGTTGGTTTAGGTGACCATTGTCCGGTTTTGGGACCTCATCAAAGGGGATTTTAGTCCAGTCACTTGTCACCGCTCATTGCTCACCGCAGTCTTGGAGTCATATCAAGTTTATCTGACTAAAGGGCATCATTATGGGAGACATGGAGTGTAGGCAGCTGTTTGGCCAGCCCCTAAATTAACATGCGGAGTAGTCATTCGATGGTGAGATATCACTCGCTATCGTAAGAACCTACATTGAATTCTGGCTATAGTAGACTCTTTCTTTGTGTCCGTGAACACCCAAAACAAAACCAAGCTTCAATATGAGGTGGAGCGTTGATACTGTGAAGGTGGCATACAAGAAAAACTAGCAATATGTTACTCAGCCAGGTAGCCATTGTACTATAATCGTACCTATTTGTTCTTTTTGTGCTAGTTGTTTACCAGTCGTACTATCTTATTGTATTTCTGCCTGAAACTAGGCGGATAAATACATAGAAAATGACAGCTCTACATAGAATACCTGTCTTGCCAGAGGTTGGGTAAGCATTAACTTCCTTTCACGCTTCAAGTTATAGAGAATAGTTCCATGCTTCTTCATCATTCTGTGATACACCTCCTAACAACTCATCCTTGGGTGGAGTGGAACACAAGTAGCATTGAAAAATACATTACCATTTTGCACTGTATTAGATCCCTGTCAAGTTTAATAGACGGGCATGTTGAAACAATGAAGGGCAGTCTGGTTGTTTTGAAAAAAGGTCTGGTGACAACATTCTAATTGTCCGGCGAACCCATAACATATCTATTAATAAACTCAGTACATCAGGCGATCTTTCAATCGGCAAAAAATTGAGCAACCAATTATCCAGGAAGAAAAAGTGGGAATCGATCTGTAAAGCGAGATAGCTCAATGGCTAGGGCACCATGCTGGAGTGGTTAGATCCAGTGTTTTATCCCTGGCTATGCTGGGCCTCCACTGCCACTGGGAGCTCCAGACATAATTTCAGACCCCTACCATACCAGAATAAGCCTCAGGGTTAGCAGGTAGTCATATGGTATGTCGTATTATATATAGTAATAATATAGTATATGATGTGTAGTATATAGTGTATGGTATATTGTGTATATTGTGTATAGTGTAGTATGGTATATATGGTATGGCGTAAAGCATACATAGTACGGAGAATATAGTATGGATTGCTTAGAAAAATAAGAGGCAAAAATATTGCCTGTAAAAACCAACTATACAAGAATGTTGAAATAAAAATTGCTCCTTGAAACGGTTGAGTTCTCAATGACTGGGTTGAGTTCTCAATGACTGCGGGCACCCTGTGGTGGCTTTGACCTTCAGGCCAAATGACTGTGGTTTACATACCAACACCACCCTCACCTCCAGGAATCAGGGTACTCTGTGGGAACCGATTCCGCTCAGAACTTTCCTGTACTATATCCAGTCTACAGCTTGTAAAATAATACACATGATTCTCCGGCTGATGGTAGTTTTATGACCCTCAACTTACTGCAAGTAGTTTGTTTTAATCACCAACCCATGGCTACTCTGTGGATAAATTATCCAAAAATATAGGTGAAATGTCTCGGCGGTAAACCAGTGTGACTCTCACCTGCTTTTGCAATACAGTCTGATGTTGTAAAGAATCCTATAAAAACTCAAGGATATTGCTTTCACAGTTTAGTCATCTTTGCTATTCTCATCATTGAATTGACCCACACATTTGGGATTCCTAGAATGACTCATACCTGGTATTACTGAGATTAGGGTGACCAGTGAGTTTATAGAGTTAAATCATCTGTAGAAATAACTCTATATGGCCTACGATAGTTCGGCTCTAACCGACGAGTTAAAGCTGAGAGAGGACAACTCTGATCTGATCGGAATCCATCCTGAACTCAACTGCGCTTCCTAACCGCGACTGTGTTTCCCTGCTCGCGACCCAAAGTTTTGAAAAATATTTCAGTCACAATCACGGGAATGCACCTATTAACTTTATGGGCAATAACAGCTATGGATTTTTCATCATGTATGTTATAGCACAGTAAGTAAGTAGTTCTGCGTAGCCTGACTACTTGCTGTTGATGCATGAGGGGAAGGTCATTATTTGAAGGTTCGTGTTGTTAGAGATCAATCTACACTAGTATTCGTATAAAACATGTTTACTATTACCGATAGGTTATGTACTGCTAGAAGAGCCTTCTGTGTCTTCCCAAATCATGATGCATGCCATAGAGTTATTATTCACTTAAGCGAGGATAACTTTATAATGTGCGCAAACATTTACCCTTTTCGAGAATTCAACGCGGGCATCCATTATCATTGAATGATTAAAATTCGACAAAACCCGAAACATGAATAATCCTGAACCTAAAAGCGGTGGGTTGTTTGGTGTTCTCTTCTCTAATAACACTATAGAAGAGTCATTTTCACTGTCTGATCATATTCAGGAAGCTGTGATTTGCTGGGTAGCGCATTCGGCTTTATGTCAGGTGACCCGGGTTCGATTCCACGTGTGTGCACCACTTAGTGCTTTTCGACTCGTCAATTGAATATATAGCGACGTTAAATAAAGTGGGACAAATCATAGACCATGCACCCTGAAAACAAACCATTAGCTTAGTGATGCCATCCATGTAAAACAAGATGCTCCTAACTGATCTTGTAGCTACATACTTCTATTGTAGAGAAGAAGTGTGAGGAGCCGTTAACTGTTGATAATGCCAGGTGTGTGGACTGTGATACTAACAACAGCACCACTTTCGGTTCCAAGCGAACTTTTGAATGTCACGATGGGTACCTCATGAAGACCAGCTATAGGGACATCTACTGTACCAATCGTGAAGCATGGTCTGTCTACCCAGAATGCACTGGTAAGTAACTTCCTGTTTTTGGAGAATGAGAGAAGCTTATTGGGAGAGTCTGTTGGTGTAGACCCCATCATAACTTCAGTGCCAAGTTAACGCAACCCTTGGGCCTCAGTTGAGAAGGATGGACAGGACATTAAGGACATGATGATGTGTGGTCCTCTGTCTGGTGATGTAGATAGTCCATAGAGTTCTCATTGTCTAAGAATAACTCTTATGAGATAATCTCAGAGAGACACAGATTAGTGAACATAGAGTATGATCTCAGCAAAGAGTTATCTTTTATCTTTACCATTACGGTGAAGCTATCAGATTAGCATGGAACAACACGGGCAGGCCAGTATCAATGCTCCACCTCAAAGTGAGGGGTCAGTATCAATGCTCCACCTCAAAGTGAGGGGTCAATATCAATGCTCCACCTCAAAGTGAGGGAGGTTTGTTTTGAGCTAGGATTATATAATGTTGAGAGCTCATATGCACAATGGGCCCTCTGCGATCCAAGCCCCAGGTTACCACAGTTGCGAACCCAAAGATCTACCACTGATCTATCTATCCTGCTATTCCAGGGATAATAGGGATGAGCATAGACTTATCCTAGGGTGGAATGTCAGCAATATAGATGCCATAGTAATGGATTTACCTGAGCAGTGTTATAGCCAGGAACAACAACTGTGTGGTTTGTTTTAAGGTCAGCAGGAGGGTGAAACTGTCAGCTGTCAACAAATCACAACTGATAGTAATTTGATTTGGTAGAGCAAAGAATTATGGCCCTAGCTAATTCCTATAGCATAATACACCGGGTGATTTGCCCTTATGTTCACAACATTGTATGCACTGGCTGAAAACAGTGGCGCCGGCATAAATAAATGCCAAAGGATACAGAGTATCAACATTGCGCTTGCCAAAATAATATGTTGCTTCAGTCACACTCCTAAGTGTACTGATAAATGTAATAGTGTGCTGGAACTGGATTGATGAATCACTCATTGTTTAGTTGGTCATAAACCCGTCTGCTGTCACAGCCTTTTTATTTCATCCCTCAAGTGGATTGTGGCCTTCTAGCTGTATAGTCTCTCTATATGGGATAGCGGGATAGCGGGATAGCGGGATAGCGGGATAGCGGGATAGGGGGATAGCGGGATAGCGGGATAGCGGGATAGCGGGATAGCGGGATAGCGGGATAGCGGGATAGCGGGATAGCGAGATAGCTCAATGGTAGAGCACTGGGCTGCCAACTGTAGAAGCTAGGCTCGAATCTCAGTAATGTCGGGCTCCTGTTGCGGGTGTGACCTCCTCACTGTAATCCTTGCTCAAACAAAAACAACCCGCACTATGAAGTGGAGTGTTGATATTGCCTCCCTCTTGGTGCTCCACGCTAAGCCGTAACTGGTAGAAGCCCAAGTACCTAACCTCAGTCTTACTAGTGTACCTCTCCAGGGGTGAATTGATGATGAAAAGAGCACTGGGCTTGGGACCAAAGGCCCCTGATTCAATGCCAGATTGGGCACAACTTTGCCATTTCCACCTTTCGATCCAAAGGACACCCACCCATACAGTTATCTTCTCCATTGGGCACACTATAGAGTAGACCATCCTGGAAACTAGCCTCTGGTTGATGATATAGATGTAAAAACAAATGATCTTATCTCAGGCCTAATCAGAGGACTCATTGGGGAATCGTATGAAAATGTCTGAAGCACTCTGATAGCTTCTTTGATCAAGTACTAAATTTCCATAAATTGACAACTTCGCCCATTGCAGACTGTGAATCTTTCACAATTAATATTGTGTGTTTGGCTAACACAATAATGTATTACGAAGATCAAGGGAGATGTTTGATTAAATTTAGGGACAAGATCTGAGTAAGATACTTTTCAATCCAGCTTCTAGCATAGACACTCACCCACATTCTCTATGGAACACACCAAAGAGGACCAATGGCATTAGACTTTAGACCAAGAGACTGGATACATTCCAAGTTTGTGTGTCCGTATGTGCTTTTTCTGAATCCCAGGTGAAATAAAAGAACTCCACTTATAGAATACCAACCTTCTTGGGTACATAGGTTCAGTGAAGGTATCCATGTTACATCACTATTCCAGTCCATCCTTCATCTAACTAAATAAACAATTTACATGTTTAGTCTAGGTTAGCTCAGTTTGACTTTCTTATGTTTTGAGGTGGGTTTGGTGCTCGCTGGACGTCAGTCTGCGAAAAACAATGAATCAGCGTGAGGTTGACTCGATATCATGAGCTGTCTAGCCCAGCTATAAAACACCCATCAAGGAACTAATCGTTCACATCATATCAGTATTACTACTTATTTGCTATATAGCAGTTGATGAGCACTTTATTCGTTGCTGCAAGTATATATTGCCCCCACTAAATAGCCTATTCACAGTTTCTGTAGTGAATCACTGAATGAAGATTTGCGAAACCAGATAGCCTGGCATGTTGTGGCATAGCCCTTCAAGGTGCTTGCAAGGTGCTTCTACTGTTAGATAGTGACCCAGGCTTCGATGTCGCAGGCAAGCTCCCATTGTGAGTTCGAGCTCCTCACAATAATCCTACTTCAAAGCAAAACCAAACCTCACTATGAGGTGCAGAGGTGGAGCATTGATACTAACCCTCTGCCAAATCCTACCACTCCGAAACAAGCCTCTGACTCAGGCGGTTCAGAATGACCTGCACAGAACAATGACATTTATTATGCATTTAAGAGGTGAGTTGCGGACTTCCTCCAGCAATAACTAATGGCCAATGGAGTCAGAAGCTGGAGAATCTAAATTATCAGAACACAGTCAGTCTCACTTGTGATACTGGATATGAAACGGACTCCACCAACACAACAACCTGCATGGCTGATGCCAGGTGGAGCAACCAGCCTAAATGTATCCGTAAGTCAGGGAATGTGCTATATGGGGGGGGGGAGGTGAGGGTGATCCTCGCCCCCACATCATTGATGTTTGCTAGACAGAAGTTATCAGGTCAGTGTTAATTAATGTGTCACCATGTTGTCATTGGTGTGCCATGTACTAAAATTACACCAACTCTGAACCAGACGATTGTTTTCTTGGGCATTCTTGAAGAAATAGTTAGTAGGACCACTACATAAATCTGCCCTATTAGCAGGACTAACCAGGTTTCCTCACTTTTCACTCGTCTCACCACCTGCCACATACCACTCTTTGTGTGGAGTTTTCTTTCCTTGTTTTCGGCATACCTCCCACCTGCCTAAAATTCTAAAACGCCGAAAGGCATAGAGAGTTTCTTATCTGAATTCTCTATTGTTTAGCCGTGGATTGTGGGTCTCCGCCTGTATTTACCACAATGCGCGTCGTGAATACGAATGCTACCACACATTACAACTCTGTGATAACTTATGCATGTAACCTGGGACACGAATGGGTCTCTGATCACAAAAATATAAAGTGCATGGAAAACGGCAGCTGGACAACACATCCTGAGTGTAAAGGTAAGAAATGACGGCATGAAATAATCCCCCAAACTTAAGAATAGATAGGGTCGTCCTTTTTACGTGGATGTAATCACTAAGCCAATGGTTTGATTTCAGAATGGTCCATGGTGTGCCCCATACTCTATAGGCGACTCACCTGACTCTGGTAAGGGATGAAGAACAGAGTAGCATCTAAACTTGGACCAGTTGAGTTGGGAAACCCTGGTCGTACCAACTGCGCTTCGTCCCGGATCACAAAGCGTGTGCCCAAATTAAAAAGCAAACCAGGGCCTTTGATTCTTTGAAAATAGCCAATCATCAGCCAGTGACATATGTCACTGTACCAGCCTCAGATTTCTGCAACTATATCACCAGTTGTCTTGCCTTTATGTCAATGGGATAAAGAACTCCGCATTAGCGCACATCTGAGTTATGGAGGTGTCTGCCATTTCCATAAAATTGACATCGATTTCGATGAAACAGTTTTGATTGATGTCAGAACTTGATGAGCCTGTCCCCGGGTTCAGTCTTGTACTGCGAACTGATTTTCGATCCATAGTATTCATTTCAACGACCCTAAGACCAATAGGCAGAATGCTGATTTACCCCAGATGATAATTTTCTGTTTGTTAGCCAAGGATTGTGGTATTCCGTTGCGGAAAGAGATACCATACGGACGATCTGCTGTCGTCGACAGCACCACATATTTAGCTGAGATAAAATATGAATGTGATGAGGGATTCATGTTTAGAGATCGTAAATCTATGAGCTGCCAAGCCGATGGGACATGGAGTCACCTACCCACCTGTGAACGTGAGTACACAGCATATTTTTCTACTCAGGCACTTGGCCATCCGATGACATAAAGTCACTTTATGTCACAGGGCATCCGATTGAATGGGCCTCCTAAGGGCTTGTTGAATTGTTCTGGGATAGGAACTCATTCTCACAGTGGGCTCTCAGCATGATTAAGACTTGTGTATATCCAGGATCTTTCGGTCTTTCAAGCACTCTATAGCCATTGAGTTATCATTGAGTGACATAAAGGATGTCACTGTGTCATCCAATTTTCAAAAAGTATAAAAGCTCCATTGTTTTGGTATACACATAGTAATAATCATAGATGGGTGGTGCTTTTGCTGTCTGTCTGTCAAATACTTTGCATTTTCAGTTCCTTTTTATTTACCTACAATGGTTTTTAAAGTAGCTATCTTCAGGCTTCTATATATCCTGTCATACATGGTCTTTTACAGCGATAGATTGCAAAGAGCCTCAGAATATCAGCAAAGCGGAAATATTGTCTTATAATCATACCGGATACCAGGCTATTGTACAATACAGATGTACAAATGAAGGAGTGGAGGCATCCAAGCTCCAAGCTGTATGTGGCGATCAAGGAGTGTGGGCGTATCCATCATGTGACAGACCCAGAGCAGGTATGTTGAACATTCTGTGACTGCGTCAAGACGAAGACGAAGACGAAGACGATCATGACGTAGCCCCTACCCCGCACCAGCTGGTACTTTCTCTTTTTCTAGGTAGGTTAAGGAGCCATGGAAATTAATGAAAATTATGTAGCTGAGCTTGAGAGCATCACTTTATGGTCCGCACAGACTTATAAGGGAGGGATATCTCTACCACAAACCTTACCCAGGTCTCACACTATTGCAGGAAATATGCTGTATATCTACATAGGAGCTGCTATTGGTATTGTGCTTCTGGTGGCTATGGTTGTTGTTGCTTTTGGGTGGTGTTTCCAGAGAAAGGAAGATAAAAGGTAAGATGAGATGAGGTGTTTGTGAAGATTGGGCTCGGTTAGGTTTGGTTTATTTTGTTTTACATACCTGACGTTATTATTCCTTGTTTACAAAATGGCTATCTTTTATAGTTTGCAGTTCACATCACCACGCCTCAAATTCATCGCTTCATAATAAACCTCAAATACGTCACTCCAAAACAAGGCTCGAACCGATGGCTCCTTCGTTTGTGCTTCCAGCCCTATAGGATCAGAAAACACTGGTTTGATTTCCAGTTTGGATGCCATTTTGTTTTAAATCAAGGAGGTCTATGGGGCAGACCCAGGTCCATCCTGGAAACCAAGTCATTGGCTCTGTGATACTAACCATGTAACACCAAATTATATTTATCTCAGCACACGCTGACCAAAGATGACTCCCGATCACTCCATATGATAGCCTGTATAGCACCCTAACAACTTTTTATTCTTGGGTGTGCTAGGCAAGTGAAAGTGAAGTTGACACCATCACAAAGAAGCAGTGATTCAGAAATGTTCATCGAGCCTCAGAACATGGATGATCCCAGTATAAAAGCTCACAGTGAATACAGGTGAGAAATTTCCCCCTCTGCTAACGTATCCTGACTAGTGTCGGATGTATTCAGGTACCCCTCCTGACTAGTGTCGGATGTATTCAGGTACCCCTCCTGACCAGTGTCGGATGTATTCAGGTACCCCTCCTGACTAGTGTCGGATGTATTCAGGTACCCCTCCTGA
>Ga0224501_10001879_pt1 | contig 16396 bp, 6 predicted proteins | sample SF_Oct11_sed_USG_4_FD_169105 | JGI IMG/M metagenome (GOLD analysis project Ga0224501, IMG submission 169105) | Sediment microbial communities from San Francisco Bay, California, United States - SF_Oct11_sed_USGS_8_1 | ecosystem: Environmental > Aquatic > Marine > Sediment | place: USA... | reverse complement strand
TAGGGGCACGCAAGCAGAAATAATTTAGCTATTCAGCAGCAGGATAACCGAGATTCGTTATATTATTACACCTTTTGTAAGTTCTGTACCCAGTATAAACTATTGCAATTAATAATTTAGAACAAAATATCCATCTAAAGTTTAGGGTGCCAATGGCAAACTGTTGACCAGATCCAATCAGCTCTGATATGATTGATGACGTCAAACCTTCAATTTGGCATCTCCGATGGCGCACTGAAATTTCCCCCCTCTGTAACATTTTACTGAACAGCAGTGAAATTTTAGCAGATTCAAGAAAAAAGAACTTTTCACGTGGTTGTGAGTTACTTGAACCATTTTGACTAATTTAATTATTTTCATTAGGTGCCGATAAAGACAACAACATCTCTTCACTTAATTAGGGCTTCAGACCGAGATACCACATTCAAACTATTAGTGTTATATTCTATTTATCCATCCAACTAATTGAATTGGTCAACTGTTTTAAAGTAAGCATACAATCTACGCATAGCAGTTGCGCATAGCAGTTGCGCCCATTTTCTAAATTACGAAATTAAATTCGAGCTGGTAGCGTTTGTAGGTGAGGAGATACTCACCTCTAGCAAAGACTGCAGCAGCGACAACAAACAGAAGTGTTACTCTGGCGATCATGATGGATGGTAGGTGACAAGAGAAATGACCAACAATCTGGGAAAATAATGTTTATCTCAAGCGCTCACAGGGGTGGAGAGTGTTTGGGGGCACACTCTCCTAGTCAAGACTCTGTATGACGCAATGTAAAACTTTCTGTAGCTACAATAGAGTTATTCTCTCTTTATAAGTCTATAGTCTCACTACTTTGGAATACACTATGAGTATCACAAAGTTTGTTCTCTGTTGTGCATTTCAACCCAATGTCTAGTGCCCGTAAAGTCAGAATGCATTATTCTTTTACATTACGTGTGAGGAAAACGGCCCGCTGTCTTGAACCAAACTCGGATCACTGTAGGGTAACTGAAACATGTTGCACATTAGCTCCATGACTTTCATCACTGCATGTCATAGAGTTGATACCACCGTCTCACGAGTGTTCAGTGTTCAGAGCTCTTGGCTCACGATAGTCAGACCCTTTATCACGGCAGCCTTCCAGTGCGAGTTTCTCACACGACATAGCTCATAGCTTCTAACGCTTCTGAACAAGCTGCCTAAAAATGACACTGTGCCACAGAACAGAAAAAAACCATAATGGTCGACCCCTGTGGTTGGGAAATAGTCCACCCCTGTTCTGGCGTGGAGTGACCTAAGAAACCAGCTCCAGAGTCCAACTAAAGATAGAGAAAACAAATAAAAATTATACTTGGACTCACTGTGCTGGGCATGCGGTGATAGTCATCGTGGTGGTGAAACACATGCTAAGATTAGATAAGGGAACAACCCAGTTCAATGTTGCGCCCAGCTCAGCTGATCACGTTGGCAGAATTCTCAAATCTTTGTCCTTTTTTCTATTTCCCGTCAGAGTGTACAATAAGGAGAGCGATCTAATTTTCTGATTTAATCATTCTCAGTGTATGTCCTTTTACTCCTTAGCACACCGTAGACGAGATCATTACAACAGCCCTCCTTTAATAGCAGAGTTAAAATCGGCTGAGGTAAAAAGAATAAATTGGCGCTTGAAGCAGCACCAGTGCCGGGATATTCTATATTGCTATGTCCGGGCAGTGAACTAGTTCTGAGGAGCACTGCTTCATCTCAAATCACATTCGACGGATACTAGTCAGTGAACGTTCAATATGAAATTGCGATTAATGCACAAATAAAATAGCACATTGGTGCAGTCACTGGACATAGAGTTGTCCTCCCTCTATAAAATATATTACTGAATCGTTTAGTGCCTGGAGCGCCTGATTATTGATGATAAGATTCTGGTCATGACAGGCTCCAAATACGGGGCGGGCTCCTCTCATAATTTTCCGAGTCTCAACTAGGCTTATGCTGGCTGCTCAGTAAGATGGCTCCCGCAGAAGAATTGCACTGCTGTAGCTCAAATCTCCAATATGCCTATGGTACATCATCTTTAGAGATTGGGGTCTGATGTGATCATGGCATAACTTCCATGTACTGAATGAATTAGCTATTTGGTAGCTTCACTTATTGAATGATTCCGTCTGCTCTGGTGAGGTAGTTTCAGCAGCCAGTCCCTATCAGTTAGAGCCTTTGTGTTTGTTATGAGGGTTATATATTGGTGTCTTTCCAGGGTACACGGAGGATACACTAACATAGGATAGGAAAACATCCTGCCTGTCTTCCGTAGCCTGAAGTGCATAACAACTGCCTATGCCTAAATCAGGAATCCAAACAGAAACCGGATCTATTTGTATCAAACCTTGTCTCACTATCTGACTTAAATTTCAGTTGACAAAGAAAAGTGGGACATATGATGGAACATCCGCAACACCTTTACTCGATATCAGTGGGTCATCAACCTGAAGCACTGCGTACTATAGTTTCTAGCTGTGTGTGGTTTTATATGGATGATGAGTACCAAGGCATTTTAGGCAAAGCCAATCACTGTGTCTGAAACGCACAGTAGTCAGGCTTATAATAGAAACCGAAAAAATACTTCCTTATCATTGAATAACTTTATATACATACATAGGTTGACAGTATAGTCTGTATAATATATGAAAGTTTTGATATAACGCCGGTTGCATTGCCGATCTTGCTGCCAACTGGGATCACCTCAGGCCAAAGCCGCCTCGCTAGTGGGTAACTAATGACCCATTTTAACAGTGCCCAGGACAGCATACCATGCATAGGTCTATAGGGTCCATACAACGGCTGACATAGAGGCTTCCACAAAAGTGCAATACAACTGGGTTTTATTATGAATGTCTTGCTCTTTCAGGTGGCTCTGTTTACCACGCGGCGTCAGCTACAAGTAAACATATCATATATGGTTATAGCCAAGACCTTCTCAAATCAACCTGGCTCAAAGTCAGGACCATAGAATCTACACTCAGATTTAGGTATTAAATGAAGGTGGATTTCTCTACGGGGCACACCATAGGCAACGAGCCAGGCTTAGCTATGCTCTCGGTGTAAAATAAAGCACATGATTTTATAAGAAGCTGGCACAGCATAATGTCAATACAGAAATGACACAGGGTATTTAATACTCACTATATTCACTGGAGGCTGGTTAGCGGAGCCCTACAGCAGCTGGCCAGAGCATCTACGGTTTTTGGTTGTATAAGAGAGGCCCATCACTTGGATAGGTCACATTCGGTGAATGGATGCAGGGCACTTTTCATAACCCAGTCAGTGATATCACAATTCACTCATTTGGTTTCATAATTTGTTCTGTTTGTATAAGCTTTCTCCTATGCGGATACCGAGTGCTGTCATGCCGTGCTGGTGGCTTTATCGCGGACTGAGATAGCTGGGCACAGCATTCACCTACAATTAAAATAGAGCATAAAGTAATAAATCAATGTATATATGTTCTAAACTTCATAGTGAATTTGGTAACGGAGTGATATAACCTGGTCTACATAAAGCACAATCCTGGCGCAAAGCTGAATTTCAAATCTAAACGTAAAATGTATTATCAACTCTTCAAAGACCATCAGGCCAGGGTGAGAAATTACAGTTTGAAATTATTCATATAAGAATGATCTGAAAACGATCTTCTGAAAAGATTGTGGCTTAACCTGCAAAACCAAAGGTGACCTTCTTCTTGTGTATGCGCGCATCATACATCAAGATCTGCAAGCATCTCCATTGTATCGTCCTCTAGCAGGAATGTCACTGTCTTCCAGACCAATACATCTCAGCAGGTGGTCGGCTGTTTCAGGATCTATGTGACACAGACCCGCATGGATGGTCCTGCTAGGATTCCTACAGTCAACCGACTGTGTCACAAAGCGAAAGCACCAATACCAAAGGTGACACTGAGATGCTATCTGAAGCGCTATTTCTGGAAGACTGTCAAAAACACACTCAGAAGAGTAAAATTAGTAAATAATTGTAGTGTATTTATTTTGCTCCATGCTACACAGTTATCATTTTGATGTAAAAAATGAAACTTACTTTGTCTGCTTGGGGGAATCCGAACAGTGTATGTAAAATTAGAGACCTGCAGGCAATATGGCTGCTTCTATTGCTTTATGAGTCCCTGGTATGTGAAATATGCGTAACATATATGACATCATATCCTGTGAGTCCTGCTCAGTGCATTTCTAGGCCATACCACTTATTGCTGAGGATAAGGGAGGGGCACTTACTCTTCAGCTTTTGTCTGAATGTCCTATAACTAATGGTAACACTGAATTTCTGATGGAACCATTTCTAGCAGATGGCATGCACTGAGCCACTTTATGTAATGACATGTGGAACTGTAGCTATTAGCGCAATCCATATACATACACCTGGATATAGGATTCTATCACTGCTGGTAGGTTTTCATTGGTTACAAATTAGGCTTCAAACTTTGTGGAGCTGTCTCACCCAAAATCGCTTAGCTTCCAGGGAAGGGAGCAGCTCTTAGCTTCCAGGGAAGGGAGCAGCTCTCAGGAAAATTATTTAATAAATGCTATGAAACAAACAGAGGGAATAATAAGCAAACCGCATAAAACATAATATAGGCCATGTATTACATGTCTGAGTCCTTATCTATATAGATCGTAGGTCAAATATTCAAAGATAACTAACATTAGCTTTATCACTGATAGCTTATGTTATCTAATATGAAGGAATAATTATCAAAACTGGATGAAGTTGCTGCTCTGCTGCTTGTATCTGCTGCCAGTGGTGTGCTGGTAAAGTCCATATATACTCCCTTAATCCATAAGCACTAGACAGATTGAAAGGAGTTGTGAGTACACAGCTCATGGCATAGGTGCAGAAACATATTGCAAAACAAGCCTAAAATTCTAGAGCATACCACCGTGTGGATGGCCTATAAAGAGAGGTTTTCACCCTAAGCTGCATATCCACTGTGTAACCCATAGGTTTCAGGTCTCGAAGGAGGTCCACCCTTAGAGTATAGAGTTATCTTCTCTATGGGGCACGCGGGTGCAAGCACAAAGTCTCTCAACCCTGGGAAACACTGCATGAATCAAAGACTCAGTAGGCTAATCTCGGCACCACTCTTCCCTGGTATTCTGTCATGGAGACACAGAATGGAAGAACTGTACAACTATACCTAAATAAACTACATCATTGAGTAATCCCCCTTGTAAAATAACGATGTATTATGTTGCTACAGCTGAGGAGAGACATGTCACAGAGCTGAGACTGATGTGGAACGGATGTTTTGAAAGTCTTAGTTCACCAGTTGATTTATGCATTAACTGTACACTAAATGAACTTGACTTTTATTTGTGTACCATTATCTCTACATCAGTAACTCTATACATAAAAGCGACATGAAATAAATAAATTAAATTCAGTACTCGATCGGGCTGATAGAAGCTCATTCAATCTCATCAGTGACTGTCCATTCACACAAACAGTCAATCAAGGATACTGATATCAAAATAATACCTTTAAATTTATTTGAACTCGGGATTGAGTACAGTCATGGATCTGCAGTCAGTCAGCTAGCCTGTCATTCAGCCGCGCTTGCTAGCTGGGAAGCTTATGTATGATAATGACAAAGTAATCTGCTGAAGGCAGGTTTCTCATGACTGGTCATTGTTACGGTGGGATGGTACTGAGGCATGGGATGGTACTGAGGTGTGGGATGGTACTGAGGTGGTTTCGCGTTGCCTTCCTTTGGTTCCTTGTTGAGGGAAGGGTTAGTCGGCTTCAGCTATATGATCACACATGACCTGTGAAACTCGGCCACTCTTCACGAAAAAGGATACGTGGACCTTTCAGTCATCATAAACCTTATTCCCTAACTGGGACCCCCTGTATCAGGCTTGGTGAGTAAGGATTTGAGCTTTCCTTCACCACCTGGTTTCTGCCTATAAGGAGTGATATGCGATTTATTCTATCATCACACTCTGAAGCCGAAAAACCATGACTCAGTCAAGCCATGCAGGATGAGGGAAACAGGTGGCAAGAAGGGTATCCATGCTCTACTAGAAACAGACTATACCAGACTCACATAACTGTAAGCAGTGAGTGAATCCAGGAATAAAACCTGGAAATCAATCGGGCCATGTCTGACACATACTCTCATATACGCAACTCTCATCGGATTCAGTCACTGCCCACAGCTATGATGTAATAGAGACACCATACCATGGCTGAGATTTGAGAGAGCAAAGATGAATGGTAAGCTACTGCCAGGAACTGGGCATGGTGAAGGAAATGAACATGTCACCACCGTCAATACCACCAGGAACAATACACCACCTCTAAAGGGTAATAATTAAATGAATAAAGCCGCCAGTGGGAAGTGATGTAAGGCTATGAGTGCACTTCTCTTTTCAACGTTTCAATAGACTGTTTGACTTTGTTAGATTGGTTAATCAGATGATTATGTGTTTTATTGTGAATATGATCCAAGAGTCATTACATCCCCAGCTAACTAACAGGTTAGCAGTCTGTACAGTCTGTGAGCTCAGGAGGATCTCTATAGTCAAACACCACTTCCATCCATTCAGGGTCCATCCGCAGCTGGGAGCCTGCCACATACGTAAAAGGTATACTGAGAGAAAGATTACAATGTTCTGAAAGGACTCCCTTTATATCTTAAAGACAAGAGGAGAGTGAAGGAGGCTTTAACTTGGCCACCGAAGGTGATTACGGTTTGTGATGTAAACATAATCAGGCTGCGTGCATAATTTCTAAGCGTAGAGTTATTCTAGAGTTATAAAGAGAATAACTTTGTGATTATTGGCGCATATACATTTTTCAAAGCTACACTTTTGAACATAAAGCCGTATTTTTAATAGGTTTTAGCTTATGAGGAGGGTATTCTAGAGAGTGGACTGGAAATACTTTGTTTTCACAAGACGAATATCAGAAACCTTTTAGGATCGGTTTGTTATAATGTCTAGTGACAGCTGGACAAATTCTGAGTTGATATCCACTCGACTTCTTATAATATATTATATAATATATATAATATAATATATATCAAGACAAATAATTTCGATTTAAGTACTCTACATTTAAAACACTCTAGTGGTAACACTGGTCGAATCACCGCTGTAAAGTTGACTGTCCGGTTGCTATCTTCGTCTCCACTGTAGCATGATGCCAGCCATGACATTACACTCTGCTATACTGCGATGCCAGTATCATAGAGTGATAGAACTCATAAATATAGGAGGTGATGTCAATCATAGAGATAATGGAGGTAAGAAAACCCAGTCTGTAGTGACTGGATAATAGCCTCAACTATATAGCAGGATAGCTTAATGGCTAGAACACTTGGCTCAGGATCGCAAAATCTGGGTTCACGTCTTAGTCATGCTGAGTGCCAGCTGTGAGAACGAGCTCCTCACGTAGTTCCTAGCTCCTACCTCTCCCACAAAGCCTCAGGCTTTAAAAGTCTGCTAAATAGAATGACCAAGTTCCCAAGTATAAAAAAACACATACAACTTTTTGATGCTTATGCGCTCAACTGGTTTTGAGCATATCACATTGCTTTGAGACACGCAGAAAAACTTTTGAATGCGCCATCTGGATACTGATTGGCAGGGCATATCCCAGCAACGAAACCAAATCAAATGTGTAAATTTACTGTCTAATGAAAACACACACCTTGAAAGTTGTCATGAGCCGATTATATTGACTCATGCTGAAGAATCAGCGCAGGTTATTCTCCGCACTTGTACATAGCGGCCATATAGTCAGAAATAGGGAAAAGATAAGGAGGCCTCCTTTATTTAACGTCATTCATGGTGTGCCCTATAGACAAGGTTACCTTTTCAGGTCGGAGTCCGTTGGTGATTTGCGCATTCACGCCGGATCAGAGAATAGCTGTAGGATTTGCACTCATATTACTAGAACGAGGTGCCCGTCCAGGTCTTCGGGATAATCAAGGGCTCAGTGCTATACACTACGCCTGCCTTTTGGAGCGGGAAGACTTACTGAAAGTCTACCTTCAATCTCTTGGCTGGGACTTACACATCCGATGTAGGAAGAGAGGCAATACCCCACTTCATTACTCCGCACTCACCGGGAATACGAATATGATAGGGATGATGATGACATTTCTGCGGAGATATGATATGACAGCAGATCCACTGAATAGACAGGGCTATACTCCACTACACATTGCAGCACGATGTGGGCATGTCGGTGCGGCTCGGCTACTACTATCATTAGGTGCTGATGGAAGGCTACGGGATCCCCAAGACAAAACAGCAGAAAAGCTTTTAGTGAGGCAAGGGCTGAGTCACTCGGCGAATGATCGGGTTAAACATCACAGAAATATGATTGGCAACTTTTTTAGTGAGGAAATATTGAATCAAGTAACCAAGGAGACGAGACTGGAACATCTAAAGTTGTCTTCCGCTCATGTCGTCTGTAGAGTGTTACTGGATCATCATCGCTTGTCAGCACCCAGGCAGCCATGCTGGCGTGACAGTCTGAGAGTTCTCTGGGAGGGTTACTCTGCCCAGCAGAGCGCCACCTACAGAGTGACAGCAACACCGACAGCACCGGCATCATTCGCTGATTGGGAGCCAGAGGCTGAGGAGGATGAGAGTGCTGTCTCTGTGGCTGTCACTCCTCAAGCCAGTCACGGTCGCAGACGACATACCGTGCCGGCCGGCTCCGGACTGGCGCTGCCAAGATCGGGCAAAAAGATGGCTGCTCCAGCTGGGTCGAGGGCAATGGCGAATAGAGTACTGGAAACTCGTAGCAGAAGATTGAGTTCTTTAGTCTGATCTAGTCTATATCGGATGAGTCCGGGCTATAAATCGTTCCACTATTTGCCATAAATGGTAGTACATAGGGCAGTCAATTTGAGAGGGCTTGAATGCTTTCTCCTTTGAAAAGTCAAATGAATGGAGATTTATATGAGGAAATCATCACATTGATGGATGGTCTTTTAATGTTTTAAATAAAATAGTCATCCAAAACAAACATTTGATAACATGGAGGTAGGCTACGAGTCTTATAATGTACTGTGCTTACTGCTTGCTAAGGGTTGGGGTAGGCAGTACTGGATCATGAAACATTCACAGTGGAGCGTCCATACATCACACTTGCCTCTCACACCTAGGCTGATATTACCATGCAAGGCTAATGCAGAGAAAGCTCAATTTAAAATACACTCTTTCAGTCTGTGTGATGTCACAGGAAGAGACCAATTAGATGTTGCACTTGTTACCATGTGCTCTACGGATTTAACTATCGATTAGAAATATAAACTCTGGTCATAGCAACTCCACAGAGATTAAATTACGTGTGGATATTTCCTGGTAATCACCGAGTGTTTACTGAGTCGTTAGCTCAGGAGAACCGCTTAGTGATGACCAACTCATGGTTTTGAAGCAATTATCAATCAATACCACAGTCCATAGAAGTTGGCAAGGCCACTGCACTGTGGGTCATGATATAGAGTAACATAAGAATCTTTGTTCAAGTTCTAGTCATACCGAGAATGCTATAAGAATAAGCTCCTACCGCTCCAGTAGGCCTCGGGCTTAGGGGGTCTGTTAAATGGGATGGCCAAGTAGATAAGAAAGGTGCATTTGGATATCCAGCTGGGGGCTATTTTTTACTATACTAACCTCTCTCCTAGGCTGTTTGTAACCTACCTGTTTGACTGTGTGTTAAGATGAAGTACGCAATAGCAAATGTCGTAAGTTATCATTATTAGGTAGACAAACACAGATGATGGCGTACACTTTGTCACTACAGCTGGAAATGCTGGTCATCTCTGGTTATTGTGACCTCAGAGGCTCAAACAAATATAAGAAATTCCTATTTTGCCCACAAAATAGCAAAAAGAAGTCAGTCAGCTCCAGGTATTTCAAGCATACATGTGACACTATAATTGTTTCAACACGTACTCGACTATGCGAGAACTATCTTGTTATGCACTTTTGTAAGCACTATTGAGAGTATTTGTACCATTTAAATCTTACCTTAGATGAAAACCAGAGAGTTGTATAGCCTGCAGTTTATCTGTACAGTGACATAATGATCTTGATGTCACTGATCTGTAGCATGTGTCATTACGATCCACTGAGCTGCCTCAGACCTGAAAGCCAGATCTCCCAGTAATTCATTAGCAGTTGCCTTACCTTGATAAAATCAACAGTTTTGGGTGGCTCAGTGACATATGTCGCTCTATCTCACTGTTATGGCGTAAGCTTCTGTTCTCCCTGGGTGATCTTTTCATTTGCCAGAGTGACATCCTAGCTGCTCTGCTTCACCCCAAGGAGAGCCTACAGCTCGATCCACAGCGGGATGTAGTCAGTAGGTTCAAAACTGTTTACCTTATAGATATTTGTCTGTTGACTGCTGGTGGCTCTGATAAAGCCTTGCTTTTTATGAACAGGTCATCACTGTCTCTCAGGACATAGACATAGACCTCTATTACAGCCTGGCCAGAGTTCGCCATAAGAAAGGTGATAACTCTATTGCTCTGATATTTCAGCTTGTGATTTCAGTTCTCTGTCAGTGTCTGGGCTCTCTCTGTCTCATGTGAACACTGACTGAACCTTCACCTTAATCATGTGATCACACCAAGCATGCTTTTGTCTTATCCATCAGTCAGCTTTGGTCTCTCCTCTTATGTTGGGTCCAGTCAGCCCCTCGTTTACAGATCGAACACCTCATGGTTAATCGTTCAGTCCACTTTTTGTATCGTCAAAATAATTGCGCTTGGGTTATTCGGCTTTCTGGTGTGCGGCTGTGAAAGCATTCAGTGGAGCAGGAGATCGCGGTGATCATGTGCGAAGCTCCCACTAGCAGCTGTAGGCCTGAGGTACATTCTCATGCAGAGCCCTCTAGTCACTGTATTGTACGTATGAGACGGAGCACTGGGATGAATCAGACTTCATGGTAATGGTCTTATAAAGAAGGACTAAAAGCCGAAAACGGAGTCCAGTAAACAGGTTGGGTCAGAATCTAGTATAGCACAAAATTATATTGCTATACAACACAGATAACAGTCCTAAAATTTAGTAGCTCAGCAGCTAGAGCCTGCGACTCGAGATCCCTTCACATAATTCCCAGCAACTCATCCGGCGAAGAAGCCTCGGGCTTAAAATTGAGGTCTAACTACAAAGATGGCCACATGCCCACAAGTGAACAAAAAAGGAATGAAACGGTACTCTAGTTCTTTCTGACAGTTGAACATAAGAGCTTTGATCTCCCTGCTGGCTAAGGCCCGTTATTTCTATCCAATGGAAATCTCATCAATCACTTCAAAAAGTTACAGCGGCCAAATCTGTAAATAACTTCATAAAACGCGAGACTGACATCCCTGTGATAGTCTGAATTCACAGACAGTAACCCGTTACAACTCTCCAAGGGCGATAACCCGCAAGGGTGGACATTGTAATAATGCGTTTACCGAATGGGACAAATTGCAAACTGCATGAAATGCTGTGTAGTTTTTTTTTCGGTGTCTTACATGAGTCGTTGATCGCCTTGTTGACAACTGGGTGAGGAGCGAAATGGCAGCTCGAAATCATTTAACACGTACTAGAGTAATCACACTGTTAGGGTATGTTAGCTTGATTATGATGAGTGGTGTTTTACCAGGCTGCAAATCATGATCACGGATGAGATTCAGCTAGGACTTTGGAGTTATCCCATTGTACTCCAACTATTGCTGAGTGCTGTGGATAATACGCATGCATTCATTTAATGTATGATGTATTTCTCAAAAAAAGCCGCTGATAGTGATATGTGATTACTATGAGTGTTTCCATTGACTTTCTAAGTTTTTATGATACGAAGATGGTACTCATTACTGACCGGTCGTCATGTGAGAGTACACAACTCCATAGATTTAAAGATCCGTTTAAATCTGGTGATTTGGTTTTTCGGTATGAAAACATCACTGTCTGTGAAGCGTTCTAGCCAGCTTTTTGGCAGGGCTCTTATGTCAGTTGTCTATAAATTTATCCTGGCATAAGTGACTCATTCTTGGCACCTAGTATCATTGAATACGCTCTACTATTTTCTGCCAATCGGGAAATTAAAGATCAATTTGTTATCAATTCACTGATTAATTGGTTATTGATAGAGTCATGGCATAATGATGTGAAGTTAATATCTGAGCCAGGGTCATTAGGCTTGAAGAAGAGAGTATCAGTGACTGAAATAAATCCATCCAGACTCCTTAAAAATTCGGAGTAAAAGTGCACTTAGTACTTGAGAAAGGACTCTAGAAAAGAGAGTGTGTATGGAGGGGGATGAGCTTTGGAGATAGTTGGATAGCTCAAGGGCTAAAGTGATTGGCTCAAGATCGAAAGCATCCGGGTTCAACTCCTACCCACGCTAAATATCTGCTGTGAGAAGGAGCTCCTCATATAATTCTTATAACTACTACTGGTCCAACAGCCTCAAGCTTAGGAGGTTGGCTAAATAGGATGGTCATATGCCTGAGAAAAAAAGGTATCCACATACAAGGTTACATGTTTGTTTCCAACGTGTGAGCTTTAACCAGCATTTATCACTCACTTTATTCAGTAAACTAAAAGACTTTTGGTACTAACTTGGCTTACTCGGGCTTAGAGAAAAGAATGGAGGAAAACTGTCCACGAGGAAGGGCGGCAAGGATGTTGGACGAAATCATGAATGGAGGAGGGTGGAGGTTCACAAAGAGGAGAGAGGGAACCGGGAGGACCGGGGGTTAAGGGTCCAGTTTGAGTGAGGGACCTGTTTTTTGGCAGAAATGAATACACGCAACCCACGAATATGGCGCAACTATGAGACAGCAGTTAGTTACCTGTAGCACCGATGACCTTCACAACTGTCCATTTTCATTTCACTGTGATTGACCCACAAGATAGCTTTTATGGAAAACTGCTACAGTCACATTGGATTTCAGTGCGTTTGGGTGCATGCAGTCAACAATGGCTTGGTGGACTCAGCAATTTGTAACACCCTTTTTTAAACCAGTAGTTTATGGATTTCTAACAGGGTATTATTGTGAAGTTAGTGGAAATACAGGTTGCAGAGTCTTATAATGTCAAACAACTGGACAATTTTCTGATAGTTTGGGGGCCATCAAACCTTCGAAACACCCAAAGTTAACACAGTGGACTGACAACATCACACAGACTTCTGTGCCACCACAGGGATAGCTGATAGCTTCAGCAAGAGAAGAAAGAGGCGCAGAGATAGCGGATATTAATGAAGGTTGCCTACACTGAGCAGCTATCACTGATAATGCTGAGAAGGATAGTTATTATGATGACACTAATTCACATCTATGATGATGATGGTGACACTAATTCGTATGGGGGAAAGTGTCAACAGTTTCAGTCCCAATTGACTCTGTTTGGAGAGAAATTAGAAAATTTTCCTTTCCTTCGCTTTGATCCTTTGAGGTTTGTGCTCACATGATAATAATTTCCAGTCAATCTGTCGTTTATTTGTATTGTTTTCACCAGCTGTGTCTAGTGACCTCTGTTACAAAGATCTGAGATTCCATGCAAAGAATTTATTATACTCTGAGGACAGTGTTCAATCCGTGCATCTGTTCTAGTCAAAAAAACAAAAATATTGCGGCGCGCTGAGTCCTTTGAATGGAAAGGACAGGTTTAATTCAGGTCATGGTCATGCTGACTTTTCCCCCCTGTGATCACCCAGTGACACTGAATCACCACACCAGCTTCCGGCCCAAACCCTCCGGACCAAGCTTCAGGCTCACAGAAAGTCTGTCAAATAGAAGTATCTAACAATGCACCCACTGTCATATGATGTAATCTGCCGTGATAGGCAGTGATATGTGACTGGGTGTCACTGTATGTAATTCAGACGGGTTGGTGACCCAATTAACTTCAACAAAACAATGAGGTAAACAGCTTTTGTTTTTCCCCCATGTTTTCTGGCGTTGGCTGACGCAGGAAGTTTTTTGGTGAGGTGCATGGCTGTATGACACTATTATCAGTGTTCCGTCTTCATGGGTGGCCCTAGCAGTAGCTATGCAAGGACCATTGCCTGTGGATTATAGTGGAACGCAAGCCCATCAGTGTCACAAGAAAATAAATTCCTCTGCAGGTCTCCGCCCATAAAAGTAATAGGTGATTACATGGGTAAAACAAAGTCGCACAAAATGCGTGGCTTTGTAGTTAGTTGTACAGTGGCTATGTGCAACTCTCTATTTTACGCAGGAAAACAGGTGATCTAATAATTTAGGGACTGAAATAACAAAGTCACAATTGGCTAGGCCCTAGGGAAATTTCGTGCGACGTCTACAATGATTTTGTATACATCGGCATTCTTTTTTAAATATTAGCAGTTTATGAAATGGTGCTTGCTTGATAACTCAAGTAAAGATGGCTTACAGTTTTTTAGGCCATTCTATACAAGATGGCCACTAACTATGTGCATATAAAAGTACTTCTATGCATCTTCATATTTGATCATCATCACTTGCTCTGGATGGGGATACCTCTATAATGGTCAATGGGTGAAATCGCATGCGTCTTTTGACTTGGTATGATATAGACAGATGGTGCGTGTTACTAGATCATAGTGGGATAGTGCCAGGACTGACGATGCCTTGGTCCATGATTTCATGTCCTGGGTTCAAATCCAGGCCGTTCGGCTAAATTCTTCCTAGGTTAACTAAACAGGCCCAAACCGCGGGTTGGTCAGTCCTCTAGATGGCCAAGTGTCTGGACGAACCCTAGCGGGCTTCGGTTGTGAGTATGAACTCCTCAAATTAATCCTAGTTCAAAACAATTACAAGCCTCGCTATGAGTTGGAGAATTTTCACTGACCCGTCCATGGTGCTCCATGTTCAGCTGTGGATAGCGAAGAAACTAGGATCTAACACGGCAGCTTCATTATAATAGTGACAACCTCATACCAAAATAGAAAAGGTGCAATGCATGGGGTGCATCTTTATACAGTATGTTGTCTCAGGTATAGTAATAGTAACTAGGTAGGGTATAGGCCATGTAAATGTCTACCTGTCCTATATCTCTACGAGTCATAACATATCTTGCACAAGCGTTTCCATGGTTAGATTATGAAATACGTCTAGACTGGGACTAGGTGCTATAGGCTGCTGTGTAATACATACCCCCATATCAAATCTGATTAATGTCACCAAAAGGATTTAAGGAATGATGAGTTTTCACAATTAATTTCAGTTTTGTCATGGAGACAGCTAAGCCGCATCAGCTAGTTATCTCAAGATCTTTAATGAGATTTGGGAGATTCAAAACGATTTCCACCAGACCACACTCACTGTGTAATTTAGAGGTCTCGGAGTATGATGAAAGTACAGAATGAGATCATCTTTATTTTTGAGAATTTGAACTTTCAACTCAAGGGAAAACTAGAAATCTGTATCCCTGAAACCTTCACTATCGCATCCAATCCAAATTTATGGTCTATTGAAAGGCCACTGAATTCAAGGGACAACAGAGTCAAATTCTAAGCCTTAAAAATTCATAAAATAAGGCACAAGTAGGCCTAGAGAAAAGGAAGTATCTTCTAGCATGGACACACAGCTGCCACTGCAAGGCGCCTTGTTTGGGACTGATCTCTCAGTCGTTGGTCTCTCATTACTGTGTACAGGCGGACACAGACCTGTCCTTTCGCTGACTTTCTGACCTTACTGACTGCCACCACTGCAGTGTGTCACTTCATTCCCAGGGTACCATGATAATTATGTCTGTATTCCTTATAATTATTTACATATACTGTTGGCTAATTTACAGACATTTAAGGGATGTGACCTTTCCACCCACCCTGTTTGAGAAGAGTCAGGAGGTAAAGCGATGACTAGTGAATAATGCACTGGGCTTAGTTGATAGCAAGCACACTGGGCTTAGTTGATAGCAAGCACACTGGGCTTAGTTGATAGCACACTGGTCTTAGAGGATAGCACACTGGGCTTTGTGGATAACACACGGGGTTTGGTTGATAGCACACTGGGCTTTGTGGATAACACACGGGGCTTAGTTGATAGCACACTGGGCTTAGAGGATAGCACACTGGGCTTTGTGGATAACACACGGGGCGTAGTTGATAGCACACTGGGCTTAGAGGATAGCACACTGGGCTTTGTGGATAACACACGGGGTTTGGTTGATAGCACACTGGGCTTTGTGGATAACACACGGGGTTTGGTTGATAGCACACTGTGCTTTGTGGATAACACACGGGGCTTAGTTGATAGCACACTGGGGTTAGAGGATAGCACACTGGGCTTTGTGGATAACACACGGGGCTTAGTTGATAGCACACTGGGCTTAGAGGATAGCACACTGGGCTTTGTGGATAACACACGGGGCTTGGTTGATAGCACACT
>Ga0224501_10001878_pt1 | contig 16396 bp, 16 predicted proteins | sample SF_Oct11_sed_USG_4_FD_169105 | JGI IMG/M metagenome (GOLD analysis project Ga0224501, IMG submission 169105) | Sediment microbial communities from San Francisco Bay, California, United States - SF_Oct11_sed_USGS_8_1 | ecosystem: Environmental > Aquatic > Marine > Sediment | place: USA... | reverse complement strand
GGGCGGCTCCCGGGCTGCGACACGCCTGGGCTGCGCCCTCCCGCCGTCCGCAAACGCCCGATTCCTCCGCAACCTGGCCGCAGCCGGGGAAGCCCCGCCTGCGTCTAGGACTAGCGATCAGGTCTGGGTGGCCCCAGGGGGGGTGCTTCCCCCGCGCGCGAGCCGTGTGCTACATTGTGGGCAGTCGATCGCGTGGACCGGGATTGTCCCCGGCCGCGACCTTCGCGAAACGAGCTAGCCACGTGTCGAAACATTCCGTTTCGCCAACCGAGCGGGTGACCGTGCAGACGCTGCGGGCGATGACCTCCCGCTCCGAAGCGATCACCATGGTGACGGCCTACGACTTCACCTTCGCCCGTATGCTGGACGAGGGCGGCGCCGACATCATCCTGGTGGGCGACTCCCTGGGCATGGTCGTACAAGGCCAGGACACGACCCTGCCGGTCACCCTGGAAGAGATGATCTACCACTGCCGGGCCGTGGCCCGCGGCGCCCGTCGCGCCCAGCTGGTGGGCGACCTGCCCTTCATGAGCTACCAGGTCTCGCCCGAAGAGGCCCTGCGCAACGCCGGCCGCGTGATGGCCGAGGGCGCCGCCCACGCCGTCAAGCTCGAAGGTGGTGCCGAGATGGCCGAGACCATCCGCCGCCTGGTGCGCGCCGGCATTCCCGTCATGGGCCACGTGGGCCTGACGCCCCAGAGCGTGCACGCCATGGGCGGCTTCCGCGTCCAGGGCAAGCGCGAGGAAGAGGCCCAGCGCGTGATGTCCGACGCCCGCGCCGTGGCCGAAGCCGGCGCCTACGCCCTGGTGCTCGAAGGCATCCCCAGCAGGCTCGCCTCGCGCATCACCGCCGAGCTGGCGATTCCCACCATCGGCATCGGCGCCGGCCCCCACTGCGACGGCCAGGTGCTGGTCTGCTACGACATGCTGGGACTGACCCCCGAGCGCGTGCCGAAGTTCGTGAAGAAGTACGAGACTTTCTACGAGAAGGGCAAGGCCGCCATGGAGGCCTACAAGCGCGAGGTCCAGCAGGGCCTGTTCCCGGCAGCCGCCCAGAGCTTCGGCCCCATCCCCGAGCGCACCACGCCCCCGACCGGCGGCGTCATCCAGGCCCTGGGCGCCAGCGGCGACCAGGAGCCCGTCCAGGGCTAGTCCCCGGGTTGGAAGCCGAGATGACGCGAGTCATCACGACCGCCCCGGCCCTGCGCGAGGCCTGCGATACGCTGCGGGCCCAGCACGGGCGCGTAGGGCTGGTTCCGACCATGGGCGCCCTGCACGCGGGGCATCTCTCGCTCATCGAAGCCACGCGCGAGCGCGGCGCCGCCGCCGTCGTGGTGAGCGTCTTCGTCAATCCCACCCAATTCGGCGAAGGCGAGGACTTCGAGCGCTACCCCCGCACCTTCGAGGCCGACCTCGCCCATTGCCGCGAGCTGGGCGTGGACCTGGTCTACGCCCCCGACACCGCCAGCATGTATCCGCCGGGCTACCAGAGCCGGGTCGAGGTCACCGAGCTCACCCGCAGGCTGGAGGGCGCCTTCAGGCCCACCCACTTCGCGGGCGTGACCACCGTGGTGACCAAGCTATGGAACGCCGTGGGCCCCTGCGTGGCGGCATTCGGGCGCAAGGACTACCAGCAGTGGCAGGTGCTAGCGCGCATGGCCCGGGACCTGGACATGCCGGTGGAGGTCGTCGGCTGCCCCATCGTGCGCGAGGCCGACGGCTTGGCCATGTCCTCGCGCAACCGCTACCTACAGCCGGCCGAGCGCCAGGCCGCAACCGCCCTCTACCAGGGGCTGTGCGCGGCCGACCAGGCCTTCCGTGCCGGCGAGCGCGACGCTGCCGCGCTGCTCGAGCTGGCCCGCGCCCCAGTGGCCCGCCACTTCGACCGCATCGACTATGTCGAACTCGTCGGCGCCGAGGACCTCGAGCCCCTGGAGGGCCGCGTCGAAACCGCGGCGGCGGTGCTGATGGCAGCGCATCTGGGCCGGACCCGCTTGATCGACAACACGCGGCTCGGCCACGATGCGCTCTGACATTCCCCAGAAGTCGCGGGCGCGACCGCCCGCAGCTGGTAGAATCGAGGCGAGGTAGATCATGAGCGCCCCCAGACCGCCCGCAATCGCGATCACCGCCGACATGCTGCGCAGCAACCGGCTCTTCGACGGCATGGATCAGTCGACCCTGGAAAAGCTGGCCGCCGAACTGCCCTCGGAGACGGCCCAGCCCGGGCAAGTGCTGATCCGGGAAGGCGAAATCGCCGAGCACATGTTCCTGGTGGTGCAGGGCGAAATGGAGGTGCTGCACAAGGGCGGCTCCGAGCGCGACGTGCGCGTGGCCCTGCTCGGCCCCGGCGACTGGGTCGGCGAGATGGCGATCCTCGACACCCAGCCGCGCTCGGCCACGGTGCGCTCACTGGCCCCCAGCCTGCTCATGCGGCTGACGGGCCCGGAGGTGCAGCGGCTGACCAAGACCGACAGCGGCGATCAGTACACCATCCTGGTCACCAACATCGCGCGCGAGCTGGGACGGCGCCTGCGCGTGGCCGATCGCATCATCGCCAACGCCGCAGCGCCCATGGTCGAGCGCTACGTGCAGGAAAGCCGGCGGCCTCCCCCGCCTAAATAGAGGCTAGAAAAGCTTAGGAGCCGCGCAGCCGGAAGTCATCCGTTTGGCACGCACCGGCGGGCACGCTGGCGCCGTGCGTCCTCGAAGAAATCCTCGGTGCACCTCGGGTACGACTGCGGTTTCTTCTCCGGGCGCCGTCGCCATCGCACCCGCCGTCACGCCCCATACGGATGACTTCCGGCTGCGCAGACCCTTAGCGCGCCGACAGGCGACGGCCGGCAGCGCGGTTCTTGCGGCGCCGATCCTTGGCCTTGAGCTTGGCGCGCTTGCGGGCGGAGCGGTTGCGCACTCGGTTTTTCTGTCCGCGGGGATTGAAAATATACATGATGTTCGCTCTCTCGGCGCTTGGCTCAGGGGTGGGTCGCGCCCGGCGGTCGCTCGTGTAGCGCCATCGGACTCAAGACGCAATACAGCTGCCGTAGGACTGGCCCGCGACAAAGCCGCAAACCTCGGAGTCGGCACGGCAGTCGGCGTCTTCGAAGCATGCGGAGTAGCAGATCTTGGCGGTGCCCGGGTCCAGGTCGTCGTCGGCGCAGGCGTAGCCCGCGGCGCAATCCTCGGCCACCTTGCATTCGCGCACGCAGAAGGCCATGTCGCCATTGAGGCCGATGCAGGCGGCATTTTCGCCGCAGACGTCCTCGGGGATGCCGGGCACGTGGCAGTCCATGATCGCGCACACGGCCGACTCGGGCACCACCCCGCCCACGGCCAGGTTCATGCAACGGCCCAGGCCGAAGGGGGAATAGCAATCGCTGTCGTCGTCGCAGGCCGAGCCGAGGTTGTTGTCGCTGACGTCGTTATAGTTACCGCCAACGCACACGCCCTCGTCGCCGCTGCCGCCGTTGTAATGGCAGCGGTAGCCCTCGCGACAGCCCTCACCGTGACCGGCCGTGCCGGTGCGATCGGCCTCAGGCTCGGCGCCCACGGTGCAGCCCACGAGGCAGACCTCGGTGGTCACCCGGCCCACCGACCAGGGTCGCAGGCGCGCGCAGACGGCGTTTTGGCCGGCGCACTCACGGCCCCCGTAGGAACAGCCGAGCTTGGTGCAATAGCCGCCGGGGAAGTCCAGGCCGCCGAAGGTGCTGGTGGGCTCGATGCAATCGCCCTCGTCCTCGCAGTCGTCCATGCGCTGGCAGCTGTCGCCGGTGGCGGCGCCGGTGCCACCGTGGTGCACACAGCGGAAGCTTTGGGTGTCGCAGACCGCTTCCGAGGCGTCGTCGTAGGCGCGGGTGTCGGCCCGGCCGTCGCCATCGCTGTCGAGCATCCAAAGCCGGCACTCCTCGTCCGACTGGCAGCCCTCGACGCAGGCCTGGTCCGAGAAGTCACAGGTGTAACCGAAGCGCCCACCGCAGCCGCCATCCTCGGCGGTGGGGTCGCAGACCGGACGGCAGGCCACCAGCGACTCGCTGGAGCCGACCGGGACCACCACACAGGCGCCGTCCTCGCCGCAGCCCTGGGCCAGCTGGCCGGGCAGGGGATCGCAGGATGTGGCGCCCGTGGGGTCGTAGAGGTTGGCGCCGACGGGCGTGCAGAGACCGCCGGGAAAGACGCTGCTGGGCACGTCGCGCAGGCCGCCGGGCAGGCCCTCAACGGGTAGCGAGAGGTCGATTTCCTGGTCGCAGACCAGCCCCTCCTTGCAGTCGGAAGTCTTGTCACAGCCGGCGCCGAACTCGCCGTCGCCACGGCTGCCGCCGCCGCTGCTGGAACCGCCAGCACCGCCGCCAGCACCGGGCACGCCGTCTTGAAAACGGTCGCTCGGCGTGCAGGCCGCGACCAGGGCCAGCAGGAGCAGCGGTGCCCACAGACCGCCGCCGCGCCAACCCCTCGATCGAGCACCGACCGACGATTCCATCGAGGCCTCCCCGCTCGCAAACCCAGGACCGCGATGCGCTGACATTGGAATCACCCGCCTAGTCCAGCTGCTCGGACGCCCCGAACCACTGGCGAATTTGCATGGCCAGGCCGCGATCGCCGGCCACGTCCAGCGCGCCGGCGGCAACCGCGTCGGGCCCGTCCAAGCTGCCGACCAAAAGGCGCAGGAAGTTCGGCATGTCCAGGGAGAGCACCACCCCGGGCTGCTCGGCGGCGCCCGGCTGCACGCGGCAGAAGCCCTGGTCCACCACCACCCCAAAGCGCATCACGCCCAGATCTGGGGTGGCGATGTCCCATTCGATCACAGCGCTCTGACCGGCCGCGCGCTCAGCGACGAAGGCATCGCGCATGCCGGAAAACGCTTCTTCCAGAAACGCACGCGTGCCGCCGACGCTGTCGATCCAGGCGAGGATCTCCTCGTCGCTGCGGCCGTGTACGGCGGCTCGTGTCTCGCTGACCTGCGGCATCGGGAAACTCTGCGGCCGAATCGGCACCCACGCGATCCGCCAAGGCGATCCGACCTCACTGCGATCGGGGTAGCGCACACCTTCCCCCTCCAGGACACGGCTGTCAACCGCGCCGATGGGTGACAAACGCAAGCGGCGATTGGACAATTGGAGCGTTTTTGGCATGCTCACGCCTTCCGGTTGAGCCCCCGCTGCGAGCGGTTCTCCGCGAGCGCCGCGCGGCCCCGGAAGAGGTCTTCCAAGCCGGTCCCAACCGCCCGCGAGCAAATAGCGAGCCGTGCCCGATAGTTCATCCAGTCCAGTGACCCTCACGGGTGCCGAACGCCTTGTGCGCGCCATGGAGCAGCAGGGCGTCGAGTACATCTTCGGCCTGTCGGGCGGAGCGGCGATGCCGATCTTCGACGCCCTGGTCGATTCCTCCATCAAGCTGATCCTGACGCGCCACGAGCAGGGCGCCACGCACATGGCCGACGGCTATGCGCGGGCCACCGGCCGGCCGGGGGTGGTGCTGGTGACCTCCGGTCCTGGCGCCACCAATACCGTCACCGGTCTGCTGACGGCGCTGATGGATTCGGTGCCCATGGTGGTGCTGACCGGCCAAACCCCGAGCTTCAACCTCGGCAAAGACGCTTTCCAGGAAGCCGACGTCACGGGCATCACCTACCCTGTCGTCAAGCACAGCTACCTGGTCACCGACGTGCGCGATGTGCCGCGGGTGGTCTCCGAAGCTTTTTATCTGGCCCAGAGCGGGCGCCCCGGCCCCGTGCTCATCGACCTACCCAAGGACGTGACCTCGGCGCCGTGCACTGCCCCCGATCCGGGACCGCCCGAGATCCCCGGCTACGTGGTGCCCGCGCGCGCCCCCAAGGCCGAGATCGCCAAGGCCGCAGAGCTGATCGCCAAGTCCCGGCGCCCCCTGCTCTACGTGGGCCATGGCGCCGTAATCTCCGGGGCCGGCGAAGCGGTGACCCAGCTCGCCCGCAAGCTCGGCGCCCCGGTGGTCAACACCCTGCTCGGCAAGGGCGCGGTCGACGAGACCAGCGAGCACCACCTGGGCATGCTCGGCATGCACGGCACCGCCTACGCCAACAAGGCGGTCATCGGCTGCGACCTGATCATGGCCATCGGCGCGCGCTGGGACGACCGCATCACGGGCAAGGTCGACGCCTTCTGCACCAAGGCCACGCGCATCCACATCGACATCGACCCGGCCGAGTTCGACAAGACCGTCACCAGCCACGTGCAGTTGCTGGGCGACGCCCGCCAGGTGGTGGAGCAGCTGTTGCCCCTGGTCTCCCGCCTCGACTCCGACGCCTGGTTGGCCGAGTGCGCCCAGTACCGGCGCGACTTTCCCCTGGGTTATCCCGACGGCGGCGGCCTGCGCGCCCAGCACGTGCTCGACCGCCTCAACGCCACCACCGAAGGCAAGGCCCTGATCACCACCGACGTGGGCCAGCACCAGATGTGGGCCGCCCAGTTTTGCCTGACACGGGAAAACCGCATGTGGCTCAGCAGCGGCGGCGCCGGCACCATGGGCTACGGCTTCCCGGCGGCCATCGGCGCCCAATTCGCGCGCCCCGACACGCCCGTGTGGGCCGTGGTCGGCGACGGCGGCTTCCAGATGACGCTCTCGGAACTGGCCACGGCGGCGATTCACAAACTTCCGGTCAAGATCCTGATCATCAACAACAACTACCTGGGCATGGTGCGCCAGTGGCAGGAGCTCTTCTTCGACAACCGCCTGTCGGGTGTCGACCTGGAGGGCAACCCCGACTTCGTGAAGCTGGCCGAAGCCTATGGCGTCAAGGGCTTCCACATCCATGAACCTGGCGAAGTCGACCGGGTGTTGCAAGAAGCCCACGGCTACAACGGCGGCCCGTGCCTGGTCGAAGCCCACGTCGTCAAAGAAGACAACGTCTTTCCCATGATTCCCGCCGGGGCGCCGCTCGAGGACATGCTCATCGAACGCCCCGACAAGAAGATGGACAAGCCCGTCGGCAGCACTTGAGCGATGGCCGCCACCGATCACACCCACACCATTTCCCTGGTCGTACGGGACAAGCCCGGCGTGCTCGTACGCATCGCCCTGGTCTTCGCCCGCCGCGGCTTCAACATCGAAAGCCTCTCGGTCAGCCCCGGCGCCATCGAGGGCTTTTCGCGCATGACGATTACCAGCAACGGGACTCCCGGAGTTCTGGAGCAGATCGTCAAGCACCTGAGCAAGCTGGTCGATGTGGTCTTCGCCACCGATCACGGCGGCGATGACGCGCTCGAGGAAGAGGTCGCACTCGTGAAGCTGCGCGCAAACGCCGACGGACTCGCGGGCGCTGTCGCGTTGGCCAGGGAGCGGGGCGCGAGCGTGGTTCACCAGGACGACGGGCGGGTGATCCTGTGCTGCCACGGCGGCAGCGAGGCCATCGACGGGCTGCTTTCGAGCCTCGAGCATGACCACGTCGAGGAGATCGTGCGCTCGGGCAAGATTGTCATCGACCGCGGCGAGAGCGACTTTGCGGACTTGCTGGGCGGGGCGCCGAAGTCGGTGCCGCCGCCGGCGCGGTAGCTATCGTTCGACGCGACGCAGGCGTACTTCGGTGGTGCCCTTGTCGGAGGAGATCACACGACCCTCCATCGCGTCGGCGCTTCGGACCAGATCGAGCGTGATTTCGTTCCAGTGGGCCGGGAAGCAGCCAGTCACGGCACAGTCGCAGGCGCGGCTGAAGTCCCAGAAACAGAGCGCCTCGGGTGTGAGGCCGGCCTGGTTCGGGTGGACCGAGTTGCTGTCCTCGAAGGATTGGATCTGTTCGCTGGGCCGGCAGAAGTAGTCTCGTCCCCATTCGTCCGCCGCCACCTCTGACGCCGGATAGCTGCTTTGCAGCGCGCACCAGTCGGCCCAGTATTCGAGCGGCGTAACCCAGAAGCTCAGTCTCCCGTCGGCATACTCGGCATCGAGTATCGTGTAGTCCACGCCAGACTGGGGATGCCAAAGTAAATCGGAGTAGTCATCGACGGTCGTGCCCGGCGGGTACCAGGTGTCGGTTTCGAGTGCGCGGGGCGAGGGTCCAAGCGCGTCTGCTGGATCGGCCGGCACCCGAACGAAGGTGCCGGTGAGTTCTCCGGACCCGGCCGCTTGCGCGATCTCGATGCGAAGGCACGAGCTGTAGATTGACTCCGGATCGCAGTCGACCTCGCTCCACACGCCGACCAACTCGCGCGCAGCTTCAGGCATCGCAAAGCTGGGCAGCGGAAACGCCACTGGCGTGTCGAAGTCCACCTCCGGGCTCAGGCTCGAAAACTCGCTGGCGCGGACGTCGGGCAGCTTTGGCACCGTCATGCCCACGGCTGCGCTGCCGGCGTCCGCCCCGTCGGAGTTCACTGTGACGCAAGCGCCCGCGATGCAGCCGGTGCCCGCTTGGCAGTCGGCGTCGGTCTCGCAAACCGCCAGGCAGATCCCCGAGTTCGTGACGGCTTCCGCCTCCCCCTCACATTGCCGCCCTACCCCCGGCGAGCGCCTGTCATAGCAGGCCGCGGGCGTCGAGCCTTCGCACTCGGCGTCGCCATCGCAACCCAGACTACAAATGCCGCAGATGCAGCTTCCGCGTTCGCAGTGGGCGTCCAGGTCGCAGGCCGCCAGCCAATGGGTCTCGCCTCCGACCTGGGGCTGCTGCTTCGGCCCGCAGCCTGCGCAGGCCACCACGAAAAGCGCCGCCATCCACCCCTTGCTTTCAAGCATCGTCGTCCTCCGGATCGAGTTCGGCCACGGTCTGGCCCACGTAGGCGATGACGCGCAGCGGGCGCGCATCACTCGGCGCCGGGTTGCTCGCGTCGAAACTTTCGATGCGCTCGCGTAGCTCGTGACCGCGGGCGCGCGTTTCCTCGAGGAAGCCCAGAGCTTCGCCCGCCATCGGGTGGCTTTCGTGCAGATCGAACACGAAGGTGCTGCCTCCGATGTGGTCTTTGAGGTCAGCGCGGCGGTTTCCGCCGCGCAGCTTGGTGACCAGCGCCGCCACCATGGCCTGGTAGTGGTCGAAGACCGCCGCCTCCCAGCCCTGCTCGTCGCCGAAGGGGATCACGCAGCGCTCGCAGCTGTAGCGCTCGGGCTCGGAGTGGGGCTCCAGGTTGACCAAAGCTTGTTCCACGAGGCTCTCGAGCGCCGCCGCCACCCGCGCCCGGTCGGAGGCGCCGGTCTGTGCGGCCAGCTCCTCGACGGTGGCCGGGCCGTGGCGATGGGCCGCCACCAGCAACATGCGCTCGAAGGCGGCGGGCTGCTGACCGCCGAGCAGGGCGTCGGCGGCGACGGCCGTGTAGCGGGTGGCGTCGGCGCGGCCGCTCTGCTCGACGAGCCCCGACTCGACCAGATCGCGAATCACCCCGCGCAGCATGGCGGCGTCCTCGGCGGCGAAGCGCGAATGCAGGTCCGCGCGCAACAGCGGCGAGCGGGTTTGAATGTGGGCGTAGACCGCCTCCCACAGCGAGCGCGAGGCGTCCGAGCGCGAGACGGATAGCTGGGCCACGCGGGTCTGGTAGGTGCGCAGGGCCATGCCGAACATGTCGGCGACGACCTTGGTCGACAGCCCCTGCTGCTTGAGCTCGCGCGCCAGCTCGGAGAAGACCTGGTCGGCCAGGTGCGAGAGCGAGGGACGCTGCCCCGCACCCGTCGCCAACGTGGCGATCAGAATCACGGTTTGACGCACGATGGCGTCGACCAGGGGCGAGGGATTCATCGGGCCGTCCAGGCAACAACCCTACGCCGGCAGCGCGGCTCCCGGTAGCGCAGGATTCTGCGCCCCTCGAGACGATCTGAAGCCCAGCTATCGCTTGGCGCCCATGTCCTCCAGCAGATGCAGCGACTCGATCACCCAGGGGTCGCGCGCCAGGGTCTTGCGCCAACCCTCGATGCGCTTGCCGGTGTCCTTGCCGGCGTCTGGAGCGCTGGCCTTGGGACTGGCCTTGGGCCCCGGGCGGTATTCCACCACCTGCACGCCCAGCTGCGCCGGTTGTTCGTCGAGCTTCGGGTCGAGTTTTTCGAGCGCTTCCTCGTCGGCCTTTTGGTGCGCGTCCCAGGCGGCCTTTTGCAGCGGCAGACTGGTTTCCTCGCTGCGCCGGGCCATGTGCTGGCTGCGAGCCTCGAGGGTGGAGAAGACTTCGAGCCCCGACTGGCGTTGCTTGCTAGCCGCCACCAGCTGGTCGGTCTTCCAGCTCGCGCCACTCCAGGGCGCGTGCTGTAGGGCCTCGATCGAAGTCCAGGGGATGGCGTTGTCCAGGTAGCGCTCGCCGGACTCCACGTAGGAGACGGGATCGGGCAGCACCACGTCGGGCAGCACGCCGCGCTGCTGGGTCGATTCACCGTCGACCAAAAAGTATTGCTGAACTGTGAGTTTGAGAACCCCCAACGGCCTGCCGCGATTGCCCACGGCGGCGTCCAGGTCGATCATCATCTGCACCGTACCCTTGCCGTGGGTGGGGCCGGTGCCCACCACCAGGGCGCGCCCGTAGTCCTGCAGGGCGCCGGCCAGGATCTCGGCGCCCGAGGCGCTGAAACGGTCCACCAGCACCACCACCTCGCCGCTGAAATAGACGTTCTGATCGCGGTCGTGCAACACCTTGCGCTGGTCGCGACTGCCGCGCACCTCCACGATCGGGCCCTGCTCGATGAAGAGGCCGCTGATGTCCTTGGCCTGGCTGAGCAGGCCGCCACCATTGCCGCGCAGATCCAGGAGCACGCCGCCGACTTTCTTGGCACTGAAGTGCTGCAGCAACTTGCGCACGTCCTGGACCGCGTTGCGCTCAGGGGTGTCGCCCTTTTCGGAGCGCGTGTTGCCGTAGAATCCCGGCAGATAGATATAGCCAAACTTCGCTTTCCCCTTGCCCATCTCGAGCGTGGCGCCGCGCGCGTAGGAGGCTTCGACGACCACCACGTCGCGCTCGATCTCGATCGCCAGCACGCGATCATCGGGCTTGCGTACCCCCAGCGTCACGAGTGTGCCCTTGGGGCCACGGATCAGCTTGACCACCTCGCTCAGCCGCATGTCGGCCACGTCCACCGTGTCGCCCTCGGCCTGCTTGACCGACAGGATCAGGTCGCCGGACTCCAGCTCGCCCTGACGCCATGCGGCACCGCCGGGCACGATTTCACGGATCTCGATGTAGTGGTCATCCTCGGTCAGCACCGCTCCGATGCCCTCCAGGGAACCGCTGATCTGGATGTCGAAGTTCTCCTGCTCGTCGGGGGCCATGTAGAGCGTGTGCGGGTCGAAGACGCCGGTGATCGCGTTGACGAAGGCCTCGACCGACTCCAGCGGACGCGCGGTCGAAAGGCGCTTGAAGCGGCCCTCGTACTGGGTGGCCATGTCCGCCCGCGCCTTCTTTTCGCGCCCCTCGTCGGTCGTGGGCAGCTCCTCGACCTTGTCGGCCTTGTCGCCATCATGCTTGGCCTTCTCGGCCTTGCCCTTCTTCTTTTCGGCCTCGGCCAGCTCCTTGCGCACCTCGGTCGCCCGTTCCATGCGCGCCATGCGCTGCAGCACCTGGAGCTTGAGGTTCTTGCGCCAGCGATCGCGCAGGGCCTCGTCGCTCTCGACGAAGTCGCGCTTGTCGCTATCGGTCTCGATGTGCTCGTCCTTGTTGAGATCGAAGGGCTTGGCCAGCAGCTCGGCGATCATGGTGGCCACCTTGGCGCGCTGCTGGGCCTGGAGCGCCGCCCCCAGCCGGGCCGAACGCAGGTCGCCGCGCCCCAGCTCGTCGTCGAGACGATCGGCGCGGCGCATCAGCTCGTCGACCTGGGCCTTGAGCAAAAAGAGCTTGCCCGGGTCGAGGCGCTCCACGAAGCGGGCGGCGGCCTTGCGCGAGACCTCGTCGTCGATGGCCCGTGCCAAGAGGTGCTCGGTCTCGAGCATCTGGCGCACACCGGCGGCGATCACCAGCTCGCGCGGATCGGCCGGCGGGATCGGCGGCAGCGGGATGGCCGGCTCGGGCTCCGGCGGCGCTGCCTGCTTCGGCGGCAGCGTGTCGGGGCTGCGCACGGCCGAAGCCACGCTCGAGGAGCTGGAGGTCGAGTTGCAGGCCGCAGCCAGGGCCAGGCCGAAAACGAAGAGAAAGCGCCGAGTCACCCTGGGAGCCTAGAGCACCGATCGCTTCGAAACCACCACAACTTCGCGGGTTTAGCGGGCCCAGCGCACCGCTACGGCGCCTCGAAGTAGCTCGGCTACGACTTCGGCGCCGTAACGGCCCGCCGAACCCACTCTCCCTCGCGAATTTGCGGCGAATTCAAGCCGGTCGGGACTACGACACCCACCTTCTGCGTTTTCGAGCACGAGACGCACCTGGTCCAGGCCCTGGGCCTCGCTCGCGAAAAGCTGCTCCGGCACGATGTCCGGGGTCGTCGACACGCGAAACACCGCCCAGAGATTGGGGTCCCAGTAGCCACAGCCGCCGGAATCGGAGTTCGCCAGCACCGAGACCAGGACCTCCGGCTCGGCCCCGGCACAGGCGAACAGCGGGAATAGGAGCAGACGGGTCGCGGTGATCGAGGCTTCCATGCCCGGCAAGAAAGCAAGGTCCGTGCCGTGCCAAGCGCATTGAAATCATTGCGAAAACCGACACAGAGCCCTCAGGCTGGATGCGTTTCATGGCAAAAAGCCATGTTCTATGGCCTTGCTGGTGCGTGCCCGTGAACCGGCCCGCGTGATAAAAAGTCGCCATGGCAACAATCGAAGCACTGCGCACGCCCGAGGAGCGTTTCACCGACCTGGAAGGCTACGACTTCACGCCGAACTACGTGGAAGACCTGCCCGGCTACGAAGGTCTGCGCCTGCACTACATCGACGCGGGCGACGACCACGCGCAGGAGGTCTTCCTGTGTCTGCACGGTGAGCCCAGCTGGAGCTATCTCTACCGCAAAATGGGGCCCATCTTCAGCGCCGCCGGTCATCGGGTCGTGGCCCCCGACTTCTTCGGCTTCGGCCGCTCGGACAAGCCCGTCTCCGACGCGACCTACACCTTCGATTTCCACCGCCGCAGCCTGCTGGCCTTCATCGAGCGACTCCAGCTGACGAACCTCACCCTCGTGGTGCAAGATTGGGGCGGCATCCTGGGGCTCACGCTTCCGATGCAGCTCGGCGAACGGGTCTCGCGCCTGCTGCTGATGAATACGGGCCTGCCCACCGGCGAAGGCCCTCCCAGCGATGGCTTCATCGCCTGGCGCGACCACTGCCGGGCCCATCCCGATCTGGACGTGGGCGCCTTGATGGCACGCTCGATCGAAGGCCTCGGCGAACGCGAGCGGGCCGCCTACGATGCCCCCTTCCCCGACGCCCGCTACAAGGCCGGCGTGCGACGCTTCCCCGAGATCGTTCCCATCACGCCGATCATGTCCGGGGCCGAACTCTGCAAGCGCGCCCAGGGCTGGCTCGCGACGCACTGGCGCGGGCCGGTCTTCATGGCCGTTGGCATGAAGGATCCGGTCCTGGGCCCGGCCGTGATGGAGCAGCTGCGGCGCGGCATCCCCGGCTGCCCGCCGCCGCTCGAGGTCCCCGATGGCGGGCACTTCGTGCAGGAACACGGCGAGGGCATCGCACGGGCGGCCCTCGAAGCCTTCGGACTTGACTGAGAGGCCGAAGAACGAGGTCGCGCCGCCGGCCTGGGATGGGCTGCGGCCGCGCTTTTCTCCGCGATCGGGACTGCGCTACGCTTGCGCATCGGAGGACTGATGCGACAAAGACTGCCACGACTCTGGTTGACCTTGGCCATGCTGGTGGTGGCTCCCGCGGCACTGGCCGACGAGCCCGCCGAAGCGCCCTCCGAGCAGCCCGACAAAGCGACGCGGAAAGAACTCCGGGAAACCCGCAGAGAGGCACACAAGGAGGCCCGCGAAGCGCGCAAAGAGGCACACAAGGAGGCCCGCGAAGCGCGGCGGGAAGCCCGCGAGGAGTTCCGGAAGGACGCCCGGCAGGCGCGCGAGCAGGTGCGGGAAGCGATCGAAGAAGCGCGAGCTGAGCACAGGGAGACCCGCGAGGCGGTGCGCACCAAGATCAGAGCAGCCGCCAAGGCCTGGCGCGAGAGCCGTGCCGAACGCCGCGCACGCTTCGACGAGTCCATGAAGGCGGCACGCGAGGCGGCACGCGAGGCGCGCAAGGGCAAGAAGGGGAACGCGGCCCCAAAGCCCACCCCAGAGCAACTCGAAGCGCGCAAGCAGGCGCGCGAGGAGAGGCGCAAGCGGGCGCGCAGCGAGCTATGGAAGTCGCTGAAGGAACGCCACGCGCTCGAGCGCGCGGGGGACAAGGTCAGCCACGAGCTCAAGCGCCACGGCCGCATCAGCGCTCGGTTGATCCGCATCCGCGCCCTGGCCGAGGAGCGCAAGGACGACAAGGCGGTGGCGCGCGTCGACGAACTGCTCGAGCGCGAGCAAGCTCGCCACGAAAAGGCCATGGACCGGCTGACCGCCACCGCGCAAGACTCGGACGCAGAAAACACGGGGAACGAGGACGATGGCGATGACGGCGACGGTGACGACAAAGCCGATGAGGGCGCCGAGGAAAGTGAGGCTGCACAATGATGACCCCACGATGGATCGCGCCTGCCATCATGACTCTGTTGGTGACGGCCTGCGGCGCCGGTGAAGCACCCGCCCCGAAACCGGAGCCCGAACCCGAAGCGATCGAGGCCCCGGATCAGCCACAAGCGGCCGCCGCCGAGGAGGAGCCCTCCGCCGAACAGGTCCCGGTGACCGCCGACTTCGAGGAAGAAGCCGAGCAGCAGATTACCGACGACAACTACGTGGCTGAACTCGACAAGCTCAAGGCCGAACTCGACGAGCTCGAAGCGGTCATGGCGGGCAAGAAGCCCATCGAGGCCAGCCAATAGTTTTGTGCGGGCTCGCGGGTTTCGAGCGGGGCCTCAGGCAGGCGGTGTCGAGGTCGCCATGGGCTATTCGCGCCGCAAGGCCTCAATGGGATCGAGACGGGCCGCTTGCCTCGCGGGAATCGAACCGAAGAGCGTACCCACGGCGAGGCCGAAGAGCGCCGAGCCCAGGGCGATGACGAGCATCTCGGAAGGTTGCCAGGCCATCACCTTCGCCACCAGCATGGAGATGCCGATGCCCAGAGCCACCCCCGCGGCCGATCCGAGCGACGCCAGGATCAGGGCCTCGATCACGAACTGCCGCATGATCTGGAAAGGCGAGGCCCCCAGCGCCGAGCGCACGCCGATTTCGTGCGTTCGCTCGGCGACGGAAACCAACTGAATATTCATGATACCGATACCGCCAACCAAGAGTGAAACCGCGGCGATGCCAGCCAGCAACCCGGTCAGGATGCCCCCGATGTCCTGGGCCACCTGCGCGATCTCGTCGGGGGTGTGAACCACGAAGTCATCATCTTGATCGGGAGCGATGGCGCGATGACGTCGCAGGATGCGCTCGATCTCGTCGCGGGCCGCGGCCATCAAACGCGGTTGCCGTGCGACGGTCTCGATCAACCAAATGCCGCGGGGCAGGCCCAGGTAGGCCTTGAAAGCGCTGAGCGGCAAAATCACGCGGTTGTCCAAGTCGTCGCCACTGACCGCCGAGCCGCGCCGCGCCATCACGCCGATCACGCGGCAGGGCATTTTGCCCTCGATATCGACGGTCTCGCCGAGCGCATCCTGGCCGGCGAACAGGGTATCGACGACCTCGGGGCCCAACAGGCAGACCGGGCTGCGGCGCTCCATGTCGATGGCATCGAAGAAGCCTCCGGCACTGAGATCCGTCGGGCGAACACTCGCGAACTCCGGCACGGTGCCACGCAGCAGCGCGTGGTGGTGTCGCCCGCGATATGAAAGATCGCCCCCCCGAATGGCATAGGGGATGATCGGCCCCAGGGTCGTGGCGCTTTGCCGCAACGCCGCCACGTCCGCCTCTGTCAGCGGGCGCGGCTGCTCCCCGAGCAGCCCGTGATCGAGCTTCACCCGCAACACATGGCGGCCGAGCTTACTAAACTGCGAGTCCACCGAGCTGCGAGCCCCGCGCGCAAAGCTGACCATGGCGATGAAAGCGGCGACACCGATGGCCAAGCCGACGGTCGTCAGCATCGTGCGCCCAGGGTTTCGCACCAATACCAACAGGGCCATGCGCAGAACGTCGGGAATCATCCACTCTCGCTTTGGAGGCGCAGCAGCGGCACCGGAGGCACAATCGCGCGCGGTCGCGCCCACCAGTGTGCACCGGGCTGGTGGAGGCGGGAATAATTCCGCGGCCGACTCGGATTCCAACCACAGCACGCTCGAGGTTCCAAGACCTTCGCGCACTGCGGCGCGCGGGACGGTGCGGTGGCTATGGAGCCCTAGATGTGCTCGGCGGGAGTCATGATCCGCTCTCGGGACCGCTACGGCGCCAGCTGCGGCGTCCGGCCCCCTTGAAATACACGGAGTATTCCGGCGCAGGCCGTCCTTGCATCTGGCATCGTA
>Ga0224501_10001877_pt1 | contig 16401 bp, 11 predicted proteins | sample SF_Oct11_sed_USG_4_FD_169105 | JGI IMG/M metagenome (GOLD analysis project Ga0224501, IMG submission 169105) | Sediment microbial communities from San Francisco Bay, California, United States - SF_Oct11_sed_USGS_8_1 | ecosystem: Environmental > Aquatic > Marine > Sediment | place: USA... | reverse complement strand
ATGAAGCAGATAATATAGGTCAACTTCAACGATTAGAAAGGTCACTATGTTGGAGATTTTGAAGGCGTTGACAACCCAACCACTGTAGATTAGTTTCCTAGAGGCTCCAGTAGCTCATGAGTCATCTTTTGCTTTGAGATTTGTCAGTACTGGAATACTCTTTTCTTTTGCCCTGGGAGACCCTGTTCAATTTTGTGCAACAGGCCATAGGTAACTCAACACTACACAGAAGACACAGCTAGACTACACCGTGATTTATATGAGTGGGTAGCTAGTATTTCCATCATTGGGAAGTGATTGCTTCACACAGTTTTCTCTGCATCTTCCAGTATCGCTGATGAAAGCATACGTAGGGTTCAACGCTCAAAACAAAGGGAGCAACTGGCATTTCCGTCTCTAGATACACTATTTACCATGATTTACAGACTTGTAGAGTAGAACTGGAGAAAGCTGCTTGAATTATGGCTTTGATAAGTTATACAGGCAGCGGTAGTTCAACCCATGAGAAGGCACATAAACCCCACTGGAGAAACAGGTATGTGAATCAGGCATAAGAGCATTGTACCAACTCCAGTGGTAACACACGTATGTAGATCAGACCGAAGATCAGCTTGAATGGTTACATGGGTATGCAGATCAGGTTTAAGAAGACTGTATCAGGCCCAGTGGTAAAACACGTATGTAGATCATGCATAAGATCAGTATGAGTAGTTACATGGGTATGCAGATCAGGTTTAAGAAGATTGTATCAGTTCTACTAGCTCTCTTCATCATGGAATAATCAGCATATGGTGTATTACCCATGCTGGACCCATCACAGCACGAAATGGCAGCCAATTTGATTAACTATATGGCGGATGCTTACCGATTATGCATACTGAAGCCCCTCTAGACAAGGGTAGGGTGCATATAACTGCCACACATGGGTTGCCGAGAAGTGAGTGTCTATTAGCATTGCACTAGCATTAGTGGTGATGGAACCAGTAGACAGTTGGCTTATAGGACACTAGCTTGGGTTTGGTTTGACAGTCACCTCAAAATGAGTATAACAGATCTGTTTGTTTGTAGTTGGACAGCCCCTATTAGCAGTAGTGACCACCTACCCTATCACTGCCCTGCGGTTTGGAAATTTGAATTTTCCACTGGGCACAAAGCACATACCCCAGCATCTTATGCGCACACGCACAGGCCATTAGAAAGGGTAATGCGTTGTACGTATTTACAGACTCTCAAACTGGAATTTGAAGCACTAGATTACTGCGAGGTGGAGACAGTCTGTTGAATGCCAGTGCCAGAGGCAAACGTCGAAACAACAATGGGATTCCCAGTTCTTTGTCAACAAGTTATTTTCTCTTCTAAGGGTTGTTTATTCATTTATACAGTGTTCTAGTTCATTGTTTCAACACAATCACCAATTAACAGCAAGATGGGTAAACTAGATTACTCATTACAGATGGTGGGTCTGTCAACCACCAAGTAGCCAGTAGCTACTCTATAGATTCTAGTGCAGGCAATAGCTTGCGGTAGCTGCAACTAGACAAAGAATGGACTGAGCTAAACTCAGAAGTGCATTTAAAAGCTATTACTAAGCAGTGTGCAAACGCACGTATAGAATATGCACTGCATCTTACAGATTATAGACAATCCGCAACTATTGATACAAGTATTGCAGGGCTCTCAAAAGCTTTTGCCCTTCGTTTCAGCGCTATTACACACGCGAGTCGGCACTAATCCATCCTAAACAAACCAGCCGCGTCGCTGGGTACTGTATGCTGGTGAAACATGATATCTAACATTAGCGTTAAGCATTAAGGATTATTCACACAGTTTTAGAAGACTTTATTGTCAAATTAGTGAGCGACAAATAAATAAAGAGAGAACAGTTATTCACAGTCCTCCTGTGACACTACATGAACAAAACCTTTGGCGGATAAACAGATTTAACAACAAACTATAAATTGCAATATATTGTCCATTAGGATCCAAATTGTCAAAATGCATTTTCAAGCCAGTACACAAATAAATAGGGAGGTATAACATTGCACATGCCCTGCTGTGCTGTAAGGTAATGCATGACTGAATCATATTAAATACAAAATTGACCTTTCTTTTGGTTTTTAACCAAATTATGGGTCGTGATTACAAAATACAGACAAGTCAGTCCGCGATAGTGACAAAGCCACACAAAAAATTACTAGATATAGAAAATGAATAAATAAAGGAATGGGATAGCCAACTATGCACACTGTGATAGTCAGCGGGGCTAGTCTACAATGGTCTCTTTCGGATATTGAGCAGGTTACACTTTTAGGAAGACAACCGGATACGGATGAACTAAGATTGCACCAGTCCCTTGAAGACCAACTACCCAGTTACAAGTTCAGCTGACCCAGCAGCGCGAGGTTGAATCCCAAATCAAGCGGGGAGCTCAGCAGCTGCTCAGACTTTTGGCGAGGAGTACCTGGTGGTGAAGGAAAGCTGCCACTGCTAGCTACACTCCCGCCATCGCTTCCGTAACTAGGAGTGGGGCTGCTCGAGTGATAACCCTCATCAACAGTGTACCCTGGTGACTGCAGGGGTGAGCTACCACCACTACTGGTGGATGAGTCGCCGGGCAAGACTTTGAGTGGGGCTGTGACACCGGTGATCGGGACTAGTAAGACCTGTGGACGTTGCTGACTAGCTGCTCTCTCTTCATCATGGATGAAATTACAGCGTCGGCCATACGAGCAGAACCCTTCCTTATGGAATGTCCTGCATAGCTGTGTTTTATAACGCGGATGTCGGTTGAGCGTACGGAGTTCGGCAGTACCGTGTGCAAACTGGCATTTGGTACCATATCGACATTGGCCAAAATCTTCAAATGGTCGACAGAGCTCGGTTTTATAACGGGCCATTTCTGTACCGGAAGCATTTGGGTCAGCGAAATTGTCCCTGCGAGCGAGAGGCTGTGAAGTGAACTGTCTTTGATTGACGGACATGAGATTTTTCGAAGGCTTTTGAATACATTGGTAGTCACCGACAGGAAGCTGGAAGTGCGGCATCATATGGCTTTGTTTGGCATTTGGGTGAGGTAGATTAGGAGATCCTTGTGCGCTATAACGCCGGGTAGCTGATGCTGGTGGTAAATTCATTGCGGGCAGGGTTGGTCCACTCATTCGTCTGCTCTAAAAGGAGAGGTAAAGATTAGACCAAGTCCAAATTAAATGCGCAATGGGGAGCAGGCGGACAGGATTCAAGCAATGTTTAGCTAGCTCTGGTCATACAGTTTCTTAGGAAGCTAATTTTGGTCAACCTAAGAGTGACGCACAAGGTTCTATTGAGTGTATCTACTACCTAGGCGAACTACACACGACACACAACACATTTAGTGTATTGATGATCTACATTTTGCCATGTACCTTAAAACTCGCCCAGTGCCTACCTAGTACTAGATGCTCTATAAACATCCACGGACTCTAGCTCTTATATCCAATCTCTATAGGTACAAATTAATCTAGTAAGTAACCAATTAACTGCAGTGACCAAGTAGTAAGTTGGCTAGCGCAATTGAGGCCGATCTTAAAGGCAAATATTTCACGCGATAGTCGATGCAAAGTCACCAACAACCATAACTCGCCACTGGTTCTATTTATTTTGTGATGTAACGAAGCCTGCGGTGAACACTGGAACAGTACCAACTAACTTAAGAGTTAACTTCTATTTGATTTCTAATCTATGCTTACTCAAAGAGGGGAGTACGACAGGAAAGTTTCCAAACAAACCGACAACTAGCGGATACCGCCCCTACCCATGTAATTTAGCTTACCGACGGCGACTCAAGTCAGGCAAACCGAAGTCTAAGACTGACCGAGACACATGACATTAGTTGAATAATAAAAAATAAATAAGCATCGCAAAGTAGAGATGGTCAGGTTTAATCTCAAGACCATGCCACAAACAAAGCTGTAGTCAGTAGTGAGTAGAGTAGTAGTAGACGAGTGGTGGCTGATACTCTGGACCCAGCATACTATAACTAGTGTAATGACGAACATATGTACTATGTTGTACTTGTACTAGTTCTAGTCGAGCTTCTTCTAGTTCTACTTCGAACTTTATTTCAAAACGGTAAACCAGGTCATTTACAATTACACTACAGTGGATTACCCTACAAACTCACAGATGACAGACTTCAGTTGAGGCTGTCCTTATCGAACTGCTTTCAAGTTTCTATCATTATTCTTACTCTTAATCCTAATAGTAACTTGTAATTGCTAAGGAGTAAGTACTACTCTGCTGATCCACCAGTACCAGCCAAGAGTAGCGCAGTGAGTATACTGTATAGTACTAGTAGAGTGAGAGTCGTGACTATTCAATTCAGATAAGCTGAAGAGACGATCATTGGATCATGTCTCCATACAATCACCCAGAGCCAACTCACCTGCGAAAACAAGAACTCGTAGCCACCTGAATCCATGTGGGCTGCAGACATGCTGTTGATATTCCAATACGAATCGGTTACATTCAGCGCAAGCGGTTCAATCTACGAGCGGATGTTGCGCTCGGAGCACGTTTCTCTAGGTTTATATAGGCTTGTGGGCGTGGCTTAGCAGAATTCTGGTCATATGACCACCACCGCGGCCCCCTTCGCGGGCTTTTCGGCTGACGCGTCGTCGCTGAGCGTGCTAGTTATTTTGCTAGTTATATATCTATCTATCTTGCGGCTCTCCCCGCACAAACGGGAAATGAACATGCATGTCTGTGATATTTCGCTTTCTCTTACTGACAATCACATCTGTGTTTGCTAGGAAGATTCAACTCCGTTGGCTCGGCTCGTTGAAAGAAAGACAGGAGGAGGACAACTCTTAATAGGTTTTGATTCAATTTCATAAATTTGCATATAACTTGGCAACTCTAGAGTTTTCAGGTGAGAGTAATGGAATAATCATTAGATTTATAATTTTTCTACACAGGCTAGGTGACTCCATCATCAGTTGAGAATTGGCCAATACGAGCGCTGCACTGGCTTCTGGTAGCGGCACTCTTTTTAGTTTTAATCTACTGGGTCTGGAGCGTTCGACCTAGGCTATTTCGCGTGTGAGATGTTGAACTCAAGCAGTCAAGGCTTGTGGTAGTACTAGCAGCTAGAAACTATCATTATATGGGTAAAAGATAGCTCGATAACTTTTGTAGGGAATAAAATAATTTTTAGTAATCAAGATGCTCCTGGAAGACCAGGTAAAGGTAATCATGCCTCAACCTCTTTTGCAATTTGTAATTGATCTGGGACTTGGGTGTTGAGGAAGGTTCCTGTTTACAATGGAATTTGCCTGTTGATTACCAGCACCAGGCGTTGGGTGATACTCATTGATTTGCCTAGTATAGCGGGTTTTCCTCCAGCTCCAGGGCTTTATACCAAGGTGTTTGTAATGCTGTATTCTGTAGGTGTTATTGGTGACCATCACCCTGTTTACTGACCATGTTCTGTCACTGTGCACTCCCGCAAAGGGCACCCATGTTTTCGGATAGCATGATGCCTGATAGCGCAAAGTGTCATGGAAAGAAATAAGCTTCACAGTAATGAAATCGCAATAAGGCCTATGTGAATAGAGTTATCATCTTTAGGATAACCCTATGGCCTATGCCTGTGTCGCTACACTGAGTGTCAGACAACTCTGCTATATCACTAATCGGGCCTCCCATGTGACTTTGCAGTTGTCTCATTTGCTGTGGGAATGAATTCTGTTGGTTTGCTATAGATCCCCGTACATACGAGCAGCTGTAGCACAGGAGTTTGAGAAATCTCATTTCCGAGGAGAGTGAGAACGATAACTTCCCGATTATTTCAGGACTCAGAAGTAAATTTTCCTTTCCATTTAGGGGACTTGCAGGACGAAACAAATAAGTGTACATTTTCTATAGAATGATCACGGTGGATATTTTGAGGAGCTTTTCAGGGTCTCTGTCGCACTGCAACTGACAGCAATTTATAATAATTATTATCCTGTACTTGTATAGGCTTCTTCCCCTGCCTTTTTGCTCAGTTCATTTCGGTAACAGCTGTAGTCTGAATTTAAGGCAATGTGATAAAAGCGCCCAGGACCCACCAGTTTCAGCGCTATTATGCCAGCGTCAGAGACGCAGAAGATAGGAGGGTTTTAGCATGTGTGACCTTCAGTTACATTGAAGGTTGGTGTCAGATGTCTGTAGATGTGTATACCTAACTAATACCATCGCTGTCAGCGTGATACAGAAATACTAGAATCTATTGCAATAGTACCCTGTGGTAAAACTATCATTCCCCCAACCCCGATTTAATCTAAGACATTCAATTCAAAGGATTTAAATGATTGATTTATCTTGAAGTGCCTTTCAGTTTCACATTTGAGGGATCCTTGTTGGGTGGGGAGTAGGGTGGTTGGGTGGAATAGGGAGTTTTAACAAGTGGTGGCCATTTAGATTGGACCTTGAGTGGTCACCACTGATAATCTGTCGATCCTATGTATGGTACTTGTCACTAGCATTGATTCATATCCGAAACTACTGATAACTTCATTCGATCCTGCATCTATCCAAGATAAAAAAGCAGATATAATTTATTTGGAGTTGTCTTCCCTTGTTAGTTTTGGATCCAAGTGATAATAACTCCAAATACAAGCACACTTAACATTATTTAAATCTGGTTGGTGGACAGGAGAATAATCGTTACACTAGTCTAATAGGGCCTTTACCCGAGACGAGAATCACCCAAGCGAGTGAGAATTACCCGACTTCTCGCCTGAAAAGCTGAGACCACGCCCACTTGACAACTTTTTCAGGCAACTTTTCAGAATCTCTTTTCGAGCGATCCGAGTTGCCCGAGTACAGAAATCAAATATGGCGCCCGATCAATTCTAGCGCGAATCCCCGATAATGCTTTCCGCTGATTTGATTGGCCAGCCTCATTATATAGGGTGTTCGAATTGCCCAAACCATTGGTCGGGTATATGACTACTCGCCCAACACTCGCTTGGGCAAGAATTCGGGCGATAAGTTGACCGATACCGGGCAACTCGCTCATCTCGGGTAAAGGCCTTATAAGGTGCCCACTTAAAATCTAGGGTCTGGGCTATCTCTGATGCAGCCCACCATTCTTAAGCGAAACATTTGTTCTAGGGAGGACAACTGCTATGTTTTACATCTCTTCATGTGTATCAGTGGTCAATATCAACCAGACTCAGAGGGCTCTCTTTCTCTATTACTACTGACACACAAAGACTATGAACTTCGTATGTACTATTGGTTCATTAGACGAAACCACTGCCACGACGATAAAATGAGATAATTCATAACCGAAAATGGGGCTGACTTAATTCGATCCTGCATTTCTGAGACAAATGATCTAATGACGATTAACTTGGAGTCATCCTCCTGTGTATGTTTTGGACCCAAGTAACGATAACTCCAACTACAAACGCATTTTCACTATTAGTTTTACTTTGAATTTTAGAATGCGCCGTGGATGGTTACATTCTAAGTGAGATCCATTCATATAATCTTTTAGTCTAGCTTTGATACAGCCTATAATCCTTACATCACAAAGAAATCCTAGGGGATCACTCAGCATATAAGTGCCCATTGTCAAGACTCCACTACCAAGCCAACATTTTGCGCGTAGACTTCGAACTTCGCATCTACTATTGGTTTATTTTATGAAGTCATTGCCATGATTCATAATCCATATGACATTATGACATCACAATCCACAATGATCTTAATACAAATATCAATGATGTATTTTATCATTATTGCGGATGATGCCACAATAGTTTTGCGTTATTCTTATCATGCCCCTGATAAAATCAGACATTTACTTACCGCCTTCTTCTGTGTTATTCAACCAAACTATATTATGACTGTATGGATTGAAACTCACTACGTTCACAGTATTCAAGAGTTGTGTTCTCATTGTGAAGATAGTTTGGTGAGCAGTCAACCGGCTGTCCCCAAACAAGCTTTATAGTTTTGCGGTACTAAGTTGCGAGGTTAGGTATACCCCAAACCTGAACCCTGTCTCTAGCTTCGCATAAATACTCGGGCTTTTTCTGAATACTAGAAGGGGTTTTAGTATATTTCACTTTTTTTATCTGTGTAAAATTCAGTTTAGTTCTAGTAAAAAAATAATAAGAAAATAAAAAGCAAAACTTTAACAGAGATACCCATGGCACGATAATAGAAGCAGCTTCTGGACGCAAAAAGGCACGTAACGATTGGTTGACAAGATGACGAAGCACTGAGCAGGAATCGCCTTTTTCCTTACATCAAGGGCGCATTATTACAGGGGTGATTATGTTACCAAAACGAATCCAGCAAAGAAATAAAATCGCCCTAGGTGATATGAAGACGAGGAAGTATGTATCTTTTTGTATGGCTGTGCTCCAGACTCAAAGCTTGAGGTGTGGGTTGATCTCCCAGGTTACAAGGCTTCATTTTAACAAAAACCGTGCCTCCAGGTACGGGTGCACTTGAGGTTTTCTGTAAAAGATGAATCGCATTCAAACTACTGATCTTATTTTATTTAGGCATGCTCTACCCATCGCAAAAATGTGATGAATGCAAACATGGATTCAATCTGCACTGTTCTTAGCTCTGCTGAAGGATCTAGCTGGCATAAATGGGGGGTCTTCCCTCCTTGGCAAAAAGGTACCATATATCCATAATGTTGCGGGGGTAAGGGAGCTTGAAACTATCCAAGGCTTGATTTTGGAGTTGTTTTCTCTTCATGGCAGAATGCGAGTGAAAACGGAATGATTATGGCCACACCGCTGCTAAGGCACAAAAAGACTTTGTATTTGAGTGATCAAACTTCTATTGAAAGTTAACTCAACAAGCTATAGTGGCCTTATTCTGCCCATTCAGTTTGATATGCCTCCCAGGAAAGCCCGATTTTATTTTTTACCTGAATCTCAAATCGCCTAAGTTGAGTTACTATTGCTTTCCTGTCCTCATCAGATTCATCCAGAGTCATATGAAATCGCTTCAATCTCTCTTCAAGATCCGATAGTGCCTGTAATTGTTAGAACATATTTGTTACGCCCCAAGTCTGACTGAATTGACGTTATTGGCGTGCAAATGCAGACGAGTTACCACACGTACAAAATTTCTTCCAAATTCCGTACAGTCATACCTAATACATTTTCGGTTTTCTAGTTCAATCAGTTTGTAGGCAATAACTGATGTTATGACCTAATATACCAGACATGTTCATATATGTGCAGCCATGTTGTGCACTGAATCACTGGTCATACCGATCCAAAGTGAGCAATGCTTTTACTGAGCGAGCGAACGGCTCATTGAGTGAGTCATTATAGGTGGAATCGCTAAAATTCAGGTCCTGTATCGGTGTATACAATTCCAAAACTCTCCATTATGAAATGTGAACTGTGCTGAGCTAAGGGATCACCCCTCGAACTGTCTACTGCACATTGTGACAAGCAGACTGTAGAGGAACTTCATGTCTGGACTCTGTAGAGGTTAGGTCTGTCTGTCCGTAGATACCCACGCTAGTGTTGACTAAACAGAATAATGTGCTCATATGTTCCCATTTGCATATCCAATGGAATTGTATCCACACCGTACAGATGATGTACTATATGGTTTGGTTACAAGAGTTTGTTCATATTTTTTTATAGGATTTATACCGGCAAAATCTTGTAACCAAACCCGGTAGTACATTATATGTATGGTGCAGATCTACTAGGTATAGCTAGCCTGTTGCAGTTAGCGAAACCATAATGTGATGTATCTCTTACTGGATGACTGGTGTCTGTGTCAAAATAATCGGTCGTTGTCATGGTTTCCATGGCACTGACTTGTGAGTCGTAACCTCCCGGTGCAGACTTTGGCCGATTTCTTGACTGCATTTCCCTTCTTTGTTCGATAGCTTCCATAACTGTAACAAGGGTGACTTACATGAGTGCGTTTGCGTGATCGGGTTTTTGCGTCAGAAAGTGTCAGACGGCGATGACAAATGTCAGACGCAAATGCACCTATTATAATTTTTATTCTTACCCCTGAAAAATCTTTTGCTTGATGAGCCCGGTATGAATTGGTGAAGGTATCACAAAACTAGCTAACTCCAAATATAGTTTGTGAAATGATATACCTTGAAATAATGCAATAAGCGGATCAGTCTGTTCGTTCCATGCTGTGGAAGTTCGGCTGCCGACATGTGCCGACTGTGTTTGCCTCCGAGTGCCCGTTGTCAAGGAGTTACCCTCTCCGCCTTTATCATCCTGACTTTCCTGGGATACTGAACCACCTTTGGGCTGCTGTGTGTTTATATCATCACTAGACTGGCTTGTTGAGGAATGAGAGATGGATTTTCTGCCACGAGGCTTCTCATTATAACCTCCATATAGATGTTTGGTGTTGGTAGGCGCTGAAGCCTTAAAGTCATCTAATGTAAGATTATTGAGCTCTCGTCTGGAACGCGCCCGTCGGCCATTACCCGACAACGCCCCTGGAAACCAAAATGTGTGCTGGTAGCATAGGAATAATGGGATAACTCAATAAATGGGTAGAGCGCTTCGCTTGGTTTCCAGCCCTGGCCAGTCCCTGGCCCTGCTGTGAGTATGAGCTTCTCACATAATCCCTAGCTCCTACCATTCCAGAACACCTAAATACCAACCATATGGGATTCCCCTAGATATGGGATTCCCCTAGATATGGGATTCCCCTAGATAAAATTGCCGAGTACCCACGAAAAACACAAATGATGAGCCATCAATGTTACCAAATTTGTCATTAATAGAAAATATCTGAATAGGAATAAATGAGCTGAAAATCGGCCTTTTCGCATCTGCGCTTATTTTTTCTCTGAATTTAATGAACTTTCGATTCAAATGACAAAATACGTTAATATGAAGAAAATTTATTATTGAATTATCTTCTCTCTGAGGCAGTCTTGATTGGCATATGACGGTTGATGTCTTTTTTTCTGCAAAGTCTACAATCAGCTTTTGGTGGGCACTTGAAAGGCTACAGAACTCACGTTTTCTGGTCTCATTGAGACTACGTAGTTTGCCATTGAGTGATGTTTCTCTCTGTTCTTTAAGAACTCTCTCGCGAGCTGAAAGTTCCTTTTTTCTTCTCTCTATGCTTTTATACTTGAAGTAAACAGAGTCTGGTACACATGGTTCCACTAAGGACATCTTTCCCTCGGTATACAGCTACAAATTGGGATAGCGAGACAGCTCAGTGGTAGGGGGCTGGGTTGGTAGTTGTCAAAACCTGGGTTTAAATCTCGGTCGTGGCAAGCTCCCTTGTGAGTATGAGTGTTTAAAACAAAGACGACCCTCGCTGAGATGGAGCATTAATACTGATCCACTCGTGGTGCTTCGTACTATGCCGTAACAGGTGGAAAATTCAGTATCCAACCAAGCAGATTCCCTATAACGGTGAGGATGTCATCCAGGACAAAAGACAATGGAATAATTGCAAAATCGCAGAAGAATCTTTAGTAGGGCTCCGCCCCATACTCACATTGGATTGAGAAAAGGTGGATTGGGGCCTGAATTTTGCTCACGGCAAGTTTTACAGGGAGACAGGTAGTGAGCCGGGGTCTGGGATCATAACCATCTGTACGAATAATCCGTTAGTGTACATGTGGCCTAAGTGTTCCGATGTATGGAATCATACACTGTGGGTGCTTGCTAAACAATACTGCGACTGTAGAGATATAGGCAATTTCGGACAAGCTATCGTTCGCTGCGCACGGCCCTGCCGTTGATCCAATGCCCTGCCAACGTACTCCACAGCCCGAACACGCGCGTTGGAGTTTTCTGCTCGACTGGACAAGTCGCCCGAATATGTTAGGATAAGGCGACTTGAGGCTAATTGTTCGATAGTGGAAAACACACATTGACTCGTTGTCATGGTTGTTTGGACGCGTTGCACTTTTCCCTTGTCTTTAGTTGCCGACGCTTGAGCTATCCGAATCAAAATTAAGATAGAGCCCTCTAATACCCAACGCATTAGGGCTACGTTAGCTTGTCCTGGACCCCCTCAGACCGTGTATGCCTGGAGGTGACTATAACTACGGGCTGAGATAACTATAGATATAATGTGACGTTGTTACTATATAAGTCAATAATTTGAAGGACATCTCATGCAGGACGTTTTTTGATGCGTTTGTTGTGTATTTCTGGCATTTGGTAAGCACTGAGTAGGTTAGATTACACCTCCGTCCTCTGTCCTCCATCACGAACAAACACCGTGCAGAAACTCAACGACAGTTCTTAAAACTGTTCAAAAATATCCATGCATTCACCTGAAGCAGTTGCTGAGCCAAAAAGTCCTTGTCATTTTTATCTTTTGGTTGCAGTCGGGTTTTCTCCTCGACACTCTCCTCTACATGGATATGCTTTTCGTATATTCGTCTCAGTAATGGCACATTATCTGCAGCTCGTGTCTGTAACTATACGATCGGCAGAGCATTAGCAACTTTTTCCTTCGTTGTGTTGTGAAATAAGAGACCATTTTGTTTTACATAGATGGAATCACTAAGCCGATGGCTTGATATCAGACTGGCCCATGGTTTGCCTCATAGAACTGGTACGACATTTTATGGGTGAGCCTCCTTTAGTTAATGTAGCTGTATATAGACTTTGTCATGATCTTAGTCTCGTATTATTGCATGTGTGATGCTGTGTGATCATTAAGATATGTTCAAAAATAGAGCCAACCATGCCAAAACCCTGTTGGTTACGTGCATTTGTAAGAAGACTCCATCCAGCGTACTCCCCCCTCCTCTCTCGCGCAGTACACAAGAGTGGGGAATGCGAGGCACACAAATCTAAACAGCAAGCTTGTTAGGCAGTGTTTATCAGTAAAGTTACCTGAGAACCTTCGCTTCGGTCAACAAAGATCTGTGTACACGTCAAATGTCCTTTAGGTCGTTGAGGAATTATAAAGTGGACGGATGGAAACGACAATGACAAAACCATTGTGATATGTCCAAGCAATTGGTGTGGACTGTGGGTTAAAAAAATGCCTAGCGATTTATCAATCTTACCATGTCTTGGATGTATTGGAATACTGTTTCTCGGAAGAGTTCGTGAGTCCTAGGATTTTTCTTAGTGACCAGGCGATCATAGTTTTTGCCATTCATATGTAAAACCGTGACCGCGCTAGTGCATATAACAGTCCCCGCATATGTAGGCAATGAGGCTGCTGTCTCCAATCCTCCTACAAACACAAGATTTCATTAGTGAGACTTTTACCGTGCTGGTATAAAGTTGTTCTTTTGAAAAGTCAACCAATGATGTTCAGTTGATTGAATTTATACATAATGGGTGCATTGGCGTGCTTGGAACCAAAATTTTTGAAAAGATTTCGGACGGAAGCACGCGAACACACGGTTGCGGTGAGGAAGCGCAGTTGAGTTCAGAATGGATTTTGATCTGATCAGAGTTTTCGTCTCTCAACTTTAACTCGCCGGTTAGAGCCGAACACTCGGTCGCAATTCGTTATTCCAACGTAGTAATCAAGTCTCTTTGCGGTAACCTTGACATTTGCCTAAACTACTAGGCCAACGCCTACTTTCCGTCGCGGAATTCTGTTCGCGTGGTTTCGGTCGCAGATCGCGACTGAAAGTGGAAGATGCTTTTCGGTGAAATCCATTTCGGTCGGGAAAAAGCCGAGCGCGCGAATGCACCTCATGTCACCAAATGTTGCCCAACTCAGAGCTATCAACTGACTGACTGACATGTATGCATACATGAAATAGGTGTTAATTATTTGAATACGTGATTTGCTGATGACCAAACTGAGAGGAACACATCTCGGTTCGCCTAGATGAACTTTGAAGGTGTATATCCTGATATCCGTTTTTTAATCGCGAATGGCAGGGTTGTTGATACGGAGTCATCCTCCCTTTCCATCTGCAGCTCTTTTGTCGTTGTAGTAGATAGGAAAAGTAAGCATTGTGGTCGCTGTGTAGAGTGGTATTGAGACATGTTGTACGGTTTTGGAGTTCAACTCGCTCTCCGCACAACAAACCAAGCGGTTCATCTCTCGATTTGGGCATTTGAAGTTGCCACAAGAGGCAGCATTTTCTAGATCTAATGGTTGACTTACCAAACGAGTCTCCTTCTCGTAAATAAGTCAATTCCACTACTCGGTGATTTAACCTTTTTTCCGACTCAGCATAACCAAACTTCCGCCTAATGTGAACTGCATTCTGGGAAAGCTGGCGATTTTTTGGAGCTGACTCCATTTTCATGAGTCGAGGATATTGAAAACAGTGCTGTGTTGGATCGACCAGGAGCTTAGCCTGTCCTCTACAAAACAGACATTAGATTGTGGAATGATAACAAAGAGCAGCATATACCAGTACTCCATATGATTGGAACAATGTTCATGGCATCTAGCAGATAGAGATAATGAGAATGAGATTATACATACGAGATGATGAAGAAGATACCATCATATAGTTGTCCCTGTTTCGCGATTATGTTATCAAATGAGTAGTTTATCTTAACTAAGCTCATTTCAAGCAATCTTTTAAATTTGGACACCCAAGAGCAGAATATTCTGTGACCGTTTATAAACTCCCGCTTATCTTTATACTCAGCCATTTGTCTCTCCTAAAACCAAAGGGAAGACTGTAACATGGAGAATACCGCATTACTGCTCAATACTTTCTAATGCTATATTGAACAGCCCATAGTCTAGGGTATACGGTCTAGGTATTAGGTGCTTTTTCACTCCATCGGACGCCCGATCCGCCTCGGATCGAACGCAGTTTGCATCTGATTTGGCGTCAGATGCGCGATCCCAGATTACTTTGGAGCCAATCAATGGTGCCGAACCTGTGTTTCCGGAAATGACAACCATTCTTTGCTCATAATTTCAAAAGAAGGTCAACTCGCTATTCAATGAGTGAATATTGTTGTGAAATCAAACAAATTTCCCTTTCCACTGGTCCTAGTGTGAGACCGGAAACGAGTGAATGTTGCTAGGTACTCTGTGGAAGACCATTTTGATTGGTTGATGAGTCGGACGTCGCACTCATGTCTCTTAGAGACAAACGGTCGGACGTCCGAGAGAGCGTCGATCGGGCGAGGCCTTTTCATTCCATTTCTGGGGGGTCAGACGTCCGTCTTGAGAGTCCGGTCCAAGGTGGACCGAACGTCCGATGGAGTGAAAAGTTCTTTTACAGCTTTATGGAATGGCCAGTTAGGTAATAATAATTCCGTGTCTACATGACAAAAGCAGCTGTCAAGTGCGGCGGTCTCCTTAGTCAGTATTAAGTTTTGCCCAAAATCAAACCAGGAATCCTTGACACAAGCTCCATGCCGTACGCTTACTACTAAGCTATCTCTTCATCCTATAACGTGAGGTGATCCAAGTGCTAACCTTTATGATGATCCAAACTTTAACCATTGTTGGATGATCTAAACTCAGCATAAAATCTATTTGTTGTCATGCGTAGCCTCTTTAGTTTAATGGCCTTAGAGCCTTGGTGCAAAGGCTTTAAGAGTTTTACTGTTGAATTCTTAGTTATGGCTGATAACTATTGAGTAAACCTATTGTTGGATACTTGAGTCAGATGCGATCATCAATAATTACTAAGTGTATGACTGGTGGAGTGTGGAGAAAGAGATTGACAAGGATAATGACAGTCTGCGGGTCTCTATAACGGCAGTAAGTCACTGACTGATCACAGATAACAAAGAACGTCTTTCTATATACTTGCTGAGCCCCTTGACACAAGAAATCTCAATTCAAAGGAAGTTTCAAAAGATTTGATTTTGATAATTTATTTTTATTTGGCCACATGTCCATAAAAAGCAGAGACACAATATAGCCTAACAAAATCAGAAGGCAGAAAACAGTCTATTAGCCAGTTCAGGTCATAACAGGGTTTAAGTTCTTTGGCCGTTTTCAACGAATTTTACTCACAACATTACTAATAGGTGATAGGTGTAGGCGAATCTTTAACCCTTGGGGCTTTGCTCATCAGCAAATCCCAGTTTTGAATCTGAAGACATTTGCACTTACCAGTGATTGGCTGCTACTATCATATAACAAATAATAGGAATTGATTTTCCAAGGTGATGGTTTCTTATTGAAAGTATCTTCAACCCTGAATTTGCGTGCCGAATTTTTATTTTGGCGTGCTTATGTCTAATTATGACACTCCTGGCATGACCCCCTGTCTAATCTTTGGCGGCCATTGCCGTTCGGAGCCAGGTCAACCTGATAGCAATTAATGGGAATCGACACACCGTTTTTCTGATCTTGGTTTCCCGTTTTCTAGGAGAGGTATAGACAAAATGTGTAGAGTACCAACTCTGTGGGGCATATCTTACCTTGACGGTCCTGTCATAAAGTTCTCTGTCCACCACTAGAAGGTCCATGTTATCCATGTCAGCGACA
>Ga0224501_10001876_pt1 | contig 16408 bp, 17 predicted proteins | sample SF_Oct11_sed_USG_4_FD_169105 | JGI IMG/M metagenome (GOLD analysis project Ga0224501, IMG submission 169105) | Sediment microbial communities from San Francisco Bay, California, United States - SF_Oct11_sed_USGS_8_1 | ecosystem: Environmental > Aquatic > Marine > Sediment | place: USA... | reverse complement strand
CCTTTGGAGAATGATCAATTTGTTCCGGATTGGCTGATGAAATTGACTTGATTCCGACAGTGCTATACCCAAATGGGTACCACTAAACTCGCTAAGTAATGTTCTTGACTGATTTTCAAATCAATGGCAAGTCAATATAAAATCGTGGCTAGCAATCAGAGCATAACCACTGCGATATATCTAATGTTTCTTAGAAGGGGGAGAAAGCTTCATCTGCCCATTGGTAACTACTGTGAGTCGGTTCTATTGTAGTCACTGTATGACAGAATTCCCATGACAAATGAGGTAGTGATGAAGCATGGCGCAAAAACAGTGAGTACTTCCTCTTGATCTCATGTAGGCTCACTTGTCTATCACTTGTTTATTTGCATGACTGCTGGCGTGTGTCAGTGCTGTTGGTCCAGTTATAAGTGATTGATTTTAGGTGTAATATGAGGTCTGGTTTGATGGTACAGCCCTGCCCAGAATGTGTAATTGTCTTTCCATTGGTTCTTTGTATCGTTGTTAGGTCTCGGCTCTTGCCTTGGATGTGTCGGGAGCTCGGTTAGTAAGTGGAGGTTACGACTATGATGTGAAGCTTTGGGATTTCGCTGGAATGGACGCCTCACTTCAGTCATTCCGCAGCTTTCAGCCATGTGAAAGGTAAGTGGGCCTCAGGGTTATGAGTATTAACATGACTACATGACCGTGAGACTTGTGTATCCCCATGACCAATGTAATCTTATGACTAGTGTGACCCCATATCGGTGTGACTCAGTGTGACAATGTAACCAATGTGGTCAGTGTGACCTTTCACTGTACCCTTGCTCTTGGTGATTGGATTTTGTTTGGCTAATAGGAATCTCCGTATCTTGCAGTCATGCCATACACAGTCTTGAATACAGTATGACTGGAGAGCACATTCTCGTGATAGGAGGCAATGCCCAAGCCAAGGTTATGGACAGAGATGGGTTCGAGGTCTTAGAAACTAAGAAAGGCTATCAATACATTGTGGATCAAGCATCAACGGATGTGAGTCAAACTCTTTACAATTTTGGGGTTTGTATTTTATTCTGCCCTGGTCCTTGCTTATTCATACCAATTTCAAATCATTTTTTATTCTGTGATGGAAGCCATGAATCATCACAGCGGTATGAAGTGACCCAAACCTCTCACAAACTTGGTTCATGCACACCGTGCCATCCTGCTACTGCCAGTTGCCACTTTTACACCCACGATAAATCAAAATTTCACTCTTATGTCACAGCTTGTTCTGCAGCCAAACAATGGTCAGACATGGGTTTCATGTTCTGTACTATACTAATTTTTTGTGTTCCAGCTAGAAAGTCTTCTCTTATTCGCGTTATTTTTAGTAATTGCCTCAGTATATTGGCTATGAAAACATGAATTAGAATACCTTCCTGAGTATCTGGTGTATGCAGTAAGTGGTATATATTACATGATTGTTATTATAGGGTCACACGGCAATGATAAACTGTGGCTGCTGGAATCCTAAAGTGAAAAATGAATTCATGACATGCTCCAATGACGGGTAAGTGTTATTGTCGATGCCTTACTTTATCCCCGTGTAGGTCTTTTACACTGGTTATATGTGATTCCACTCACTACTCCTTTATGACACTGTTGTAAATTTATGTAGTTGATTATTTCCCCAAAGCTTCTATTTTTTTTGTAGTTCCATCCGGTTATGGACAATAGATAGCAAAAAACACAAACACATAATGAAACCGAAGACAGCCCAAGGCAAGAAGAACATTCCCACAACATGTTCGTTTAGTAAAGACGGCAAGCTACTCGCTGCTGCCTGTCAGGATGGCAGCATACAGATGTGGGACTATAAACGCTATGTGAATGTGGCTAAAATGTGCCGAAACGCCCACCAAAATGGGACAGATACATCATCGCTAGCGTTCTCATACGACGGCACATGTGTAGCTACTCGCGGTGGTAAGGCTCACTTCACTCCTCATTCTGTCCAGTAAACCGGCCCACTTGTTGTTTTTGTTGTTGTGCTTCTTGTTATGTCTAGCCCTCAAGCAATGGTGGAGGGGGGCGGGGCGATTAACAAACGTAACTGGGCAATCATATGCAGTTACATGTACATGAAAAAGGTATGATTATAAAAAGAAATGTGAGAGGTCCCATTCCATGAGTTATTTATGGAGTTTCACCGTGACTAGCCAGGATAGTTCAGTTGGTAAAAGCACGGATTTACAATTTAACGTTTGCAGGTTTGATTCTCACAGCCAGTGGGGTGTTTTTCTGGTACGGACCTTTGGCAAGCCTCTCAATCTAAATTGCTAGCACGGGCTCGGTTCACCACGGACAAAAATGGAGGTCCCAACTGGCGGCTGAGGGTCAAAATCCGTTCAAGGTTGTTAAAGCTCCGCCTCGCCCTTCTCAAGAAGAGTAGCTGAGTTTCGGTCAGTAATGTGTAAACTGATTTAGGTTGACTGACTCTCAACCTGGAGCGATGATACTGACACGCACTTGGTGGGCGCTAAGCCATAACTGATGAAAAAACAATTACATGTATCTAACCTGGCAGCTTTGCATACGTGAGATGGAGACCATGACTAAGCATTCTGATTGCTGGTTTGAATTTAGATTACAGGTCATAGTTGTCTTCGATCAAAATCGGCGAAGTTCACTTCTGTTCGGAGTTGTCTACATTTTCTCATTTTAAGCATAGGTAAAACAACTCCAATTTTTCTTCTCAGTGTTCCGCTCTTCATGTTTGAAAGAGTTGAACTGACTTTTCTTTCGAACAGGCGATGATACTGTCAAACTGTGGGATTTGAGAAAACTGAAGGAGCCTTTGGCTGTCGCTAAGAACCTCTTCAACAGGTTCCCCATGTAAGCAAACTTATCTCAGTGCGTGAAAATACGCAAACAAAAGTTTTGTTCTGTGTTGCAGGGAGTTGTTTTCAAAATGGTTCATGCTGTTTCCCGCTGAAGATTTCCGAGAGGGTGAAAAGCTGATTGAATTTGCCCTGAGAGTGAACCGGAAACTCAAATCTTTGGTCTCAACCCACATATGCTGTTTTCATCAGGAAACTGTCTCAAAAGTTTACCCCCTCTAATGCTCCATAGGTATCCTCTTTCTTGAATGGAGCTCCCATCACCAAAGACTGCGTATGTTTATACGTCTGTGTTTGTACTGTTTACAGGACAGATGTTTGCTTTAGTCCGGATGATAAGATGGTGGTGACTGGCACATCACTGAATCGTGGGGATACTCATGGTAAACTAGTGTTTATGGAGAGACAGTCTCTGGACAGGGTGCTGGAGAGTAACGTATCAGAGTCGGTAGGTACTGTCTGTGTTAGTATCATCCTCATCTACTGACACCAGGTGACGGTAAGCCCTGAATGAAGCTGATACCTTGAGAGGGCTGCTCCATCCATACTGACATTAGATAGGGCATTCGGTTCAAACTGAAATTAAGTTTGAGCATTTTCCACATGTAACAAATGCTGGCATGGCCCAAATTTTACTGCCCAACACTGCTGCTGCCACTACCCTCAACAAATGTTTGGTTTTCGAAAGTCAGCTTTGTTTTCTTTTGTCAATAATATCAAGCAGCTGCCACCTATTGTCATCGAAATACCAATAACGTTGTCACTGCAGTTCACAGCCCATCTGCTTTTTGAATTTACAGCATGTGGTTCGCTGTCTGTGGCATCCACGTCTAAACCAGATAGTTATCGGTACTGGTAATGGAGTGGTGAAACTTTACTACGACCCTGAAAAGAGTCACCGAGGCGCGAAACTCTGCGTTGTCCGGAAAGTTAGAAAACGAGAGGATGTCCAGTTCATGACATCGCAAAAGATTATCACTCGTGAGTAGAGCTAGAAGTCATCCCTGGTTATGTTGGCAATGACCTTATGGTGGCAATCAGGAGCTGTTCTGGTGACTGCGCAATGAACTGAGCAGCATTGTTGCTCTACCCGAATGATTATCATAGAAATGCTGAAGTATCTGCAGTATTACTGTAAACAAATGTGTACTCACGAAACAATGACACAGGAATATGATTTCTTTAGCGGGCTCTGTGACAGGATGGGGATTGTGTCAACACATCGACGCAGTATTTTTGGTTTGACCGCTTCGGCCCCTCAATCTTTCTGTTATGTTGGTGTTTCCGTTGTTTTCATTGTCATGTTATACCATAGAAGTGGTGTAACTTGACTGTCTTGCAGAGTGTTCCTAACCCATGATTTATTTTGCAGCGTATGCGCTGAAGATGTTTAGGGAAGAACGCGAGATGAGCACTAAGAAGCGGATGGAGAAAGCCAGAAAAGATCCAGTTAAATCCCAGGCCCCACAGAAACCCATCAGTGGCTCCAGTAAGGTTTCCTACGCTACACAAATGATGGCGATTATTGGGATGGCATAAACTGCTAAACGAGATGAAAGGGGTGGAGGGTTCAGAGTGTGAGATCATCGTTGTTTTCAGGTCAGGGTGATCTTCTTGGGTCATCTCCTATACCATGCAAATAGGCCACCATGCTCTGACGGCGCACGAGGTGGTATGGCTAGGTATGTCCTGTTAGGCCAACAAAAGCTATAAAAACCCCATCATAAAATGACTCCTATCCTTCACAGTTGGTGTTGGGGGTCGCGTGATGGCCCACGGCTCTACGCTCTCACAATACGTAGCCAAGACTATAGCTACCTACAAGCCAGATGAAAGGGACAAGGATCCGAGAGCGGCCATATTGAGACACGCTGAGGAGGCTGCACAGAACCCATATTGGGCTGGAGGCGTCTGGGACAAGTAAGTAAGCCAACCTTTACCCAGTAACATGAAGTGAAAGATGGATCTTTGAGGATCGCAGAGTTATTACTCTTTTTATAAGGTTGGGTCCGTATTGATCCAACCTCACTAACTAACATGGCCAGATGTCCTTGTACATCCCTGGATTGAGCTGGATTGTGTGTTTGACAGGACTCAGCCAGTAACGATACTGGAAGAGGAGAAGAAGTCAGATGATGAAGATGACGTGCCGGCATGGAAAAAACCCAAGATCTGACACTGTTACACTCTGTCTGTGATCAGTTCTAAGGAATCATGGTCGTAAGGATGGCACTGGACATTTTACCTGAGTATGGCATTAAAAAGTTCAAGTTGAATGGCAAGAGACTCAATGGCATGTAATGTATATAATTGTAAAAAATATTGGTACAATAACTGTGTTAATTAGGTAATAAAACTATAAGGTAATATGCAAAATATTTCTCTCAATGGGTCAGCAATCGGTCTATATCTTTGTATGTGATAGCCCGCTGGAAATGCTCAATCTGGGTGATAAAGGAAAATAAATAATGTGAGTATATGTGTGTGGGACAAAATTAATAACAATGACAGAATTGTGAGCTGTGAATGACTGTGAGAGTAGATTATTAAATACGGTGCTGTATCAGTGTGTCAAGCCTTACTCCCAGAATTCTTCCTGCAATCAAAAAGAGATCAAACCACTAATGTAAGTCTACAGAACCCTGAATGTGATGGAGAGGATGCTCAGAAGTAAGTTATGACGGGGCTTAAAAAGTCTTACCGTGAGCCACCACTAGCTGAGCTTAGCCTCAAATCTTCTAGGAATCTACAGAGAAAATACTGCCGATTAGCCATGTTCGGAGGAAGTGGCCAAGGAGGTACAGAATCGTAAATTTCTGTTGTAACTACTCTAAATGACTCGTGTATCAGTGACCCTGGTTTCACCTTAGATATATCTATGTTTACAACGTCAACATACCTTTGTAGGTTGAGCGGTTTAGTAGGTGAGTTCTCATCAATGAAGAATGTGTCCTCGGCTTGTAACTTGTGAGCTTCTTTAGCTTTTGATACAATCTTATCAAGCTCCTATAACATACCCTACACGTAATACTGGGTGATCTGAGATGAAAATTATATTGTGTTGTACTCGGCAAGCAGCATCTAGTGGAGAATACAGGGCTCTGAAAACCCAAAATAAAGAACGGGAAAAACAATCCTCAATCTTTGAGCACATGTTTTATTATTCCTCTCTGGTCACATGACCCATAGCCAATCTCTAGTCACATGACCAGTACCCACCTCAGGTCACATGACTCGTTACTTGCCTCTGCTTCCGAGTCGTCCTCGAAATCATCCGCGTAATATGACTCCTCCTCAACATCACCGCTCAGATCAGTGACTCCTTCCTCTAATCCCTCATCATCCAATTCCTCTGGAATCTCCTCTGGAAGCGGTAATAAAAATAAATTGGGTTAATTAGGGTAGGAGGAGATACCTCCCAACTAGTGGTTTGTGGCAATAAAGCGAACATTATCAAGTTTGCCAACCGGTATACCTTCAGAAGAACTAGAGCTGTCAAAATCATCGGAGTATTTAGGCGACAGACTACCCCTCATTTCAGTGGGCACTTCTAGTTCTGCAGCTGTAAATCAGAAAACAAATATCTTATATTGGTCTGGAGCGAAAATAACTGGCGAGAAATTGGGCGCACATAGTAACTTGAGTCTGTGTTAGTGTGACCAGATTGCATAAATCAAGTGCACACAGAAAAGCTGAACAGATCAAACCTTTTTATCCAAAGTACAACCATGCTTCAAAAATCCATGATATGAAGTGACATTATGACTGGCGACCTTGATTTATCGAGCGCATTGTGAATTAAGCTTTATTATAATTTTCTTTTACCTGCCGGTCTGGGAGTAGGAAGCCCTTCACACGATCTCCTGGTAGGGCTGGTGGATAACTTAGCCCTAAATGGGGCAGGGGTGCTGTGACGAACTGTCTTATCCAGTCTATAACAAAATGTATGCACAAAGTGCTGAAAAAAACCAGAGATACAGGGCGTGTTCAGGTGAGACACTCTTTTCACAAACTGAACAGTGATTTCAATGGAGCTAGCTAGCCAATTTCGGTAACACCATAACTCTGTGCTGCTGTCCTTGACCTTATCAATCATACCATGCATGATTGGCCAGAGAGCGATAAATGACATGTTTCACTGACCTTACAGGGGAAGATAACCCCAGCTTGCTACGTGATGCCACGGGTGATGATGGGTCGAGCCCGCTGCGCGCTTTCAGCGAGATGATCTTTTGTTTTAAAAGGTACTCTCTGTCCTGTATGAATGTCTCCAAATAACGCCTCACCATAGGGAGGTTCAATATTGCACTAGCGCTACAAGCACAGTATGAGAGGTGCCCGTGGAATAAAGAATCTCTCTGGTCTGATTTCTTTTTAAAATGTCTGGAGAAATAAATACGATAGAGTGTAAAAGCCTGGACAATTGGTTCGCTTGTTATATGCTTCTGTATCCAACTGATGTGGTACTCAGGTTCGGATTGGCTGATGCCCACAAAATGTGACGACAATCAGTGGTACTCTAACAGTGAAATTTTAGAGTTGGTAGTGTTTTGGCAGTGACATGTGACTGTTACATGATCTCTAGCATCGTGACAGTCATCACAATATGTGCAAGTAATATAATGCTATTCTCCTACCTGGGCCTGTTCTCTGGCTCCTTTTTTAATATGGTGTCTACTAATTCAGTGAGCTCGCCTGAGCAGCGATCTGGGAGGGCACTGTGTTCAGCCTTAGTGATCTTATAGAAGAGGCTAATTAGATTATGCGCATCAAAAGCTGGCTTGAGAGAAATCATTTCAAAGAGAAGACATCCCAACGCCTGTCAAAAAAGATCTGGTTAAATAACAAGAGACAGCATATACGCTCAATCTTCTAACGTATACGAGATTAACTGACATCGGTGGGCAATCTCAAGTTGAATGGATTTTCTTCCCCAAAACCTGCGGCTGGGTGGCTGGCTTCTCTGTTAGGAAGCAGCTTCAAAGTTGACAAACTAATTTCTTTTCACCACAGTAACCCATGATTGAAAAGAATTTTTAAAAAGTAACATTGATTGAAGACACACTAGGCTCTTTAGTGAGAGATCTAACACGCGGTAGCGTCTGAATAAAGCAATTCAATACAACTGCCTGTCCATATAAAGAATTAAATATTTCAGTTTTGAGATCGGGGTCTTTTAAAAAGCAACATGAACTCCTGTATATCGGGGTATTAATATTGCGACAGCATGCCATTGGTTCTTACCCAGATATCTGATTTGGAGCTATATGGGATATCCTGACACAGTTCAGGACTAAGATAGCATGGTGTCCCTACACATGTCACAGCCGCATCTAATGTATTATCCAATACCTTGGCTATACCAAAATCACCTACAACATAATATATGTAAAACCTTCTTTACTCCTGATTACATCTCATCTTCATGCATGTAAATGGGCCTTAACTGAATGAAATTTTCACCAAACTCAGCACTCAGCGAAGAAATGGCATGAAGAGCTGCACCGATGCCCTCTTTGTAACATATTTATAGAACAGTCTGAGTATCTTTGGATGTGACAACGGTGCACATGTTAGAAGATGGTGACCAGAAGGGTACGTTGAAAGTATTTTATAGAGTTGGGGATTGGTTGGAATTTGTTATCTCGGTATAGAAATTGTGTTGCCTAGAATAGATGGATAAAGGCGCTTGCAGACAATGAATTGGCAACTGGGTACATATATTTCATAAGACTTTGCTGCACTAGCGTGGATGCCCTACATCTATGAGTGCTTTTATCACAACTGAAGGGATGACCTGATGGGTTCAACACTCGTTTTGAATACATCACCCAAAAGCATAAGCTCATCTGACTAAGCACGATTCACAAGTGTGATCTTCTGTTGAGATGAACTCACTGAGAGCATAACTCAGAGGATGACTCACCTAACTTCACCCCATCCTGTTTAGTGAGAAATACGTTTTGGGTTTTTAGGTCTCTGTGTAGAATCTTATGAGAGTGAATATATTGGACAGCCATAGCTATCTGAATAAACCATTCCATTATCTGCGGCTCGCTAAAGAATTCAGAACTTTTGCGTTTTGAGATAATTTTATCATCAAGTGTGCCACCATCGCAGTAATCCTACAAAAGAACACAGGTAAAAGAATTATGGCAACCTCCAAACTCAAGGAGATTTACCTATTTCATCAATGAACACATACAGCACACATCTCAAATTGGCTCAGATACTAACCTGGACTATATGCATGAAATTCATCTCATCGTCTGCTGCGAAGAATGAGTCATGGTACACAACTATATGAGGGTGTTGCAGTGTGGCTAAAATTCTACAAAAGATAATCAAAAAATTATGTTTGGAAGGGCCTGAGCACATACATGTTAGGGCTAATACAATGTGAATAGAGTGGTGTGTAGGGAGGTTGTCGTACTTGGCTTCTCGGAGCAGAGCAGATCGAGTCCTTGTCTTCCTATTCTCATCGAGCTGCACCTTCTTTAAGGCGTACTGCCTGCAAAAACATATAACAATCAGATACTTATGTCACAATAAGGGTAGGGTATGCTCATTAAAAAATAATGCCTTAATGCCAAATGACTTGTTACCTCTGAACGGTAGCTCGTAGAGGAGAAAAAGAGATTGGTTCAAATCCGATTCCACCAGAAACTTTCCTAATTTCATGAATTATGAATGATGATGTCTTGAGTCTGGAGGTGAAAATCTCCTAGAAAACTTTAGACCTTTAAACCAACTGACCTTCCATTGAGATGACTTTTCACTAGAAATACCGAGCCACAAGCACCTGAGCCTATCTTTGTTATGATTTCATAGCCCTCCATGTTACTGCTCAATGTCTTATCTAGTCTATCAAGTATCACTGGAAAAAGGAAGTTTAGTTATAATCCTGACAACCAACTGACATAAAACTGAAACCCACAATGTGCCATAACTGGCAGCTAAAACTAGTAGAACACAGAAAGAGACCACAGCGGGGCTCCATCGGTGGAGCAGGTAGATAATCATGTACGGATGCACCTACAGAGGTTGCTAATATATGGATGGGATCCTTGATGCTGCAAAGAAGGTGGTAATGTCTGACCAGTTATTAGCCAAACTGACATAAAATATAATGCTGTAGATTTTCACAGAACAAAGTCTGCACTATACTCTACACTACAGTACACGATTTTATAATTAATAGTAGCAGTCTAGTGGTATGTGTATACCGAGACATAAGTCATACTCATGTTACTATTTGATCGAGAAATACTGCGGATAACGAGCGGTCGGTCAGGAATCAGAGGAATGTAGTCCTAGGTGTAATAGGGGGCAGTGAGTACCGCGAAAATGTAGAAACCCGAGTGGCTCACCTTGCAACCAAGAAGGCTGCCATTAGTAAACATTCTTCGTTGAATGAGAGCGCGATGACCATTGGATGACGTCTAGAGATCGCGCCAATTATCTAACCACTGTCCAAATGCAGGATATCCGGTAGCCATTTTTACCGAAGAAAGATCGAATTGAAGCGAGCCAATGAGATAAATTATAAAACAGACAGGGAGTTTCATTGCTATTGCATTGCTTTTGAGTTTTGTGCTAAAGGCAATTCGCTCCAAGGTTGGTAGAAACAACAGTTAGGATAGGTAATCGTAGGTTCTTGCGCCAGCCTCAACTAATTGATCTTTTTATCATTTATGGTCTGGTTACTCGGAGTCGGTGTGTGGAGTGAGACTCACACTCAAACTGAGACTGGCTAACTCGGCTCACAACTGACTGACACTGAGCCTGAGTAACTTGTAAGAGTGAGAGTGACTCGATTGTAACTGTGGACACTGTTGATTGCTCATTCATTCACTGAGTCAGTGTCAGTCAACCCACTACTCAATGATTGAGTAAATCAGCAAAGCCAAATGGCTAAGAGTAAGAGTAAGTCAGTCATTGACTGAATCATTGACCCAGGACTCAGGTAGTTACTCACTCACTGAGTCACTCTCACTTCAGTAACTCACCGGTAACGTGAGTGACACACATTACCCGGTTACTGACTGAGTGCCTAGCTAATGACTAGTAACTGAGGTAGTGACTCCCTGAGTCACTCTCACTTCAGAAACTCACCGGTAACATGAGTGATTGAGTGATACTGATAGTGACACACATTACCGATTACTGTTACTAACACGAGTGTTACTCACTGACTTGGTCTTGTCTGAGAAATTGGGAGTGGGACAGTCACAGTGGAGTGAAATAAAAGGGCACTGCCTAGTGAGCGAGTCTGCATTCAATCACAATTCCGATTGAATCAGCGGCTGATATGAAGTAAGAAGTTAGCAAGTAACTGATTAACTTTTAGTTAAGCTTAACGCATCACAAAGTCAGCAGTAGTTAGTATGACTGGCTGAGCTTGGCAAAATGAGTAAATCAGTAGCTTAATGAACGTTCCTTCTCTGAGGCTGTCTCATTCAGTCTGAGGGTTCAGTTAGATTTGGTTGCTTAGTGAGTAACTCACCAACTATCAAGTTTACCAACTTGTTCACTCAGATAAAGTAGTGAATTATGGTTCTGAAACTGAAAGTCTAATCTTTTGTACTGGAATTCATCTTCATAATAGTTCACAATATTTTATGTTGCTTTGTGTCTGGTATTGCTATGGTGTTGGTGCAGCTGTTGGTTAGTTTGTGACAGGAAATTGTTATGTCTTCAGCACCTGCTCGATCCTGTGTTGACAAGTCCAAGCAAGGATTGTGTTTTGGAATGAAAACCGGTGCAATTGATTCACTGCGTTTTTTTAACTTTCAGACAGACCATGGATTTCCAGAACAGAGCGGGAGGCAAAACGGGAGGTGGTGGGGTGGCCTCTGCCTCTGATGCCAACAGAGAGCGTCGAGAGAGACTACGGCAGCTTGCATTGGAAACCATCGACATCAACAAAGATCCTTATTTTATGAAAAATCATCTCGGATCGTATGAGTGTAAACTCTGCTTGACATTGCATAACAATGAAGGCAGTTATCTGGCTCATACACAGGGTAAAAAGCATCAGGCCAATCTGGCCAGACGAGCTGCAAAGGAGGCGATGACTGCACCAGCGCAGCCCGCTCCCGAACGCATGAAGATCGACCCCAAAAAGTTTGTAAAGATTGGTCGACCTGGTTATAAGGTAACAAAGCAAAGGGATGAGGACTCTGGCCAGCAGAGTCTTCTCTTCCAGGTGGACTATCCGGAGATCGTTGAGGGCGTGGTGCCCCGTCACAGGTTCATGGCCGCCTATGAGCAGAAGATAGAGCCCCCGGATAGAGCTTGGCAGTATCTCCTGTTTGCCGCCGAGCCATATGAGACCATCGCCTTCAAAGTTCCCAGTCGTGAGGTTGACAAGGACCCGACTAAGCTTTGGACTCACTGGAATAAAGAGACGAAGCAGTTTTTCCTGCAGTTTGCCTATAAGATAGAGGTGAATAAGCCAACAACAGATCATAGCGACGCCAACGCCGTGAAGATTGGAATACCTCCACCACCGATGGCTGGTATGCCTCCTCCCGGCCCGCCAGGAGAGGTGATGAGGGGACCTCCACCGATGATGGGTATGAGGCCACCCATGATGCCTATGGGTATGATGAGAGGACCGCCTCCTCATCCAATGGGAATCCCTCAAAGGATAGGAATGCCACCTCCACCCCCTGTGAGACTGCCCGCTCCACCGCCACCGCCTAACCCCATGTAAATACTGAACAATTACCATCTAGCTGTATGAATATGAGCAGTGAATATTTGTAAATAAAAATCTAAAATAAAGATATATAATCTGAGTTAATGTGATTATGATGCTCAACTATGGATATTCCCTATTTACGAAGCTGACCTTTGAATGCCAAGATTCTGTTCCATGTGTATTGGGCTTAGGATTGCACAATGGCCGGGAGTGCAGAGTTGAAACCAAATTGATGCAACTTATTGGTGTAATGGCAAATAAGCATATCCGGTACATTTACAGCAGTTTCAAGGAGCTTACGCTACAAGCTTGTTGGTATTGTTTATGGTTTGAATTTGGTTCCCCGCCTCGGAGCCCGAGAACCATGCGACTCTTTTGGAATTAGAGCCCTAGGGACTCTGCTGTCCGTTCAATTTTCATTACCGCCGGTTGGAATCTTTAGTTCAAGCTTTCCCTGTTCATGCTTGTCATGGCTTCAAAAAGCGTTTCCTTTCGTGAAGGGGATCCTGAAATACAGGTAAGTGCTCCGTGATAGTCACTGGCAAACCACGAGTTAATGATTCAAAGTGTCAGTCACTGAGTGGGTTTGTGGATTGTGATGAGTCGCTCAGTCAGTAGTCGGTGAGTGACTGTGACTGTGAGTCTGACTCACAGTCACAGTGTGTTTGGTGTGTGTACGCGTGCGTGTGTGGGAGACTGTAGTCGATGTAGAGTACTAAATGTTATTGTGGAAGTGACCCTCGGGCGCAGCCATACTGATGGTTGACTGAGGTAAATCAGCGAATGATTGAGACACTGACTCAGTGACTGAGTCACTGACTGAAAGCGATACTGAATAACTCAACTGACGTGACGGTAAAGTCTAAAGAACCAAATTAATTATTAGAATTAATTATTCCACTGACTGACAGTGTCACTGTCACTCAGTCGAGTCAGTGAGTTTGACTTTTCATTTTTAATCATCAATTTAGTTAAAGTTAAACTTAATGCGCGCATGTGTGGATGTGAATATGCCAGTTCGATCAATGCCTGGGACTGGGAGTGCAAGTCATTCCAGATTTGGTCATTATTTATACACAGGAATTTGAATCTGCGAAGGCTGTGCGGAGTTCAGAAGACAGAGAGAAGAAGCACACCCTGGACAGTGATGAGGAAGATGCTGCTGATGATGACCGCCTGGATGAAGATGATATTGAAGGTTCAACATCATAAAAATTTCATCTTCCCGAGTGATAAATATATTCCATAGACATATAATATATGTGACTATGGTTCGTCCTAACTATTATGCCGGTGATGTTTTCCTCCACAGAGTCCGGTTGGATTTAGGTATGCGCCAGAGTTAACCGTTTCACAGCGATTGTTTTTAAGCAGTTCTAACTTTGCGCAGATTGTCTTTTAATGTGCTGATCCCTTATCACAGGTCAGGAGGACTCCACCATTGCATTTGATGGCGAGACCACAATCACACCGTTTAACATGAAGGAAGAGATGCAGACAGGACATTTCGATAAAACTGGTACATACATCTTTGAAAAAGAGGTGTGTGTCGCAACCATTTGTATGCCACTTGCCTAACCTATCCCATGCTCCACTAACCAGTCTAACTGCATAGGAACCTTTATAATAATGATCTGCAGAACTCTTGTCGTTCTCGGGGACATTCCCACCATCAAATAATGACAGACTGTAGTGAACTATGTGGTAACTGGTCTGAGGCTGTAAATGGACATACATGTATTCTCCCGCACAGGATGAGGTTAGGGACAGTTGGATGGATAATATAGACTGGGTGAAGGTGAAGCAGAATACAGAGGGTGAAGAGAAGGAACAGGCCACAGATAGTGAATCTGAGGAGGAGAGCGACAAACCAAATGAGATGGAAATCAGAAAAGGTCAATAAGCTCACTCCCCCAAACCTCCGCTCCATAACCTTCTCCCATCCGTTCCATAACCTTCCTCCATTCCCTCTTGCGCCCCACCACTTCCTGAAACCCTTCCTCCATACTGTCACCTCACTCTTCCAAATCCCTCACCTCCCTCACCCAAAACTCCTCCTCCATCCCCACCATAATCTTCATCCCCTCTCAGCGCCCTATACTTCCCCCGTCCCTCTCCCCAACCTCTTCTCGGTCTCCACCTTCCCTCCATGCTCCCCATGCTTTAGAGATCACAAAACTGCAGGCCAGAATCATTAAAGCATTCCAAGTTCAGGAGTTGTCTACTCAACAATCTGATCGGAGCTCCGCGTATGTATGTCTCTATGATTAGTTGACTTGAACTAGTCAAATGAGATAAACCTCGTTTAAGGTCTCGTAGTCACCTTCACTACCTGAAAACTAGGAACAATTGGCCGTCATATAGCTGACGGAAACTATTTTTGTGTGATTTTTCCGTACATTGGTGCCCACAGGAATTCTTAAGCACATGAAGCCATCGGAGTCTGTTGCGAAAACTCTGCGACGGTTGGGAGGTGGCAAAATGACATCAGCCCAGCGACTGAAGGCCAAGAAACTAAAAATTGAGCCAACTGCAGAAGAGAAGGCTCAGAAGGAAGCATTTCAGACAATTACAGGCCTCGCTGACCAGCTTATACAAGCCGGTGAGTTATGGTTACAAACTGATCTACGTGCTGGCTGGAGCTACGCGCTGACCATAGGCATATAAGCCATTATAAGCATTTTATTAGATTAAATTGAATCATTTTATTTCACATGGATGGCATCACTAAGTCGAGGACTTGTCTCCTAGATAGCCCATAGTGTGCCCTGTAGAGAAAGTGGGTGGGCCTCCTTTAATGTCACATCCAGCCGTCCCGTACAGCTATCGTCAAAGACTTCTTCTGATTATTCAGGTTATATGGAGATATATGAGGATACTTATGAGAAAATTAGCTATAAGATAAAGCAGGCGGAGGAGGTCGCAGAAGCTGCCAAGACTCAGATACCCGATGGGACTAATGATGATGACGCACTCGATATGTTCGCAGACGCCATCGACTCCAAAGGTGAGATTATATTTCTATACATGTTATATTGTACTATTCTCAAAACCCAAAAGAAATTCTCATGCTGAAAAGCCTAGAGTTCTAGACTTTGACACTCAGACGGGCTTAAAAGGATGAGGATTTTGCATCGGACCATTAACAAAGTTTGAGAATACCTGTTCCTCATTTTCTCTAGTACGTATTTTGTATTCAATGTGAATCATTTTGTAATATTTCTTGATGTTTAATGCTTATTGCAAGAAAGTTATTGAGTGATTTGTGTTCAGGATCTCTAACACCTTGATAACCCAAGGCAGTCAAATCTGATTACCAGGCCGCTATGTTTCTATAAACTCACCAACGGGAGAAACTATGTACCCCATACCCGAGTACCTTTAAAACCAAGCACCCGTGCCCACAAAACCATGTACCTCAAACTCGGAACCGTGTACCCTGTACCTTAGATACCATGTACTTCCATCGAAAATTGGACAAAAAAGTGGAATAACCCCAACAATGTCTAAAGATTAAGGTGAAGTCCTTGATTTTTCAGCCTAAGAGAAAAATGACACTTTTCTGTTTTCATTTTCAATTCCCAATGTAAGACACAGTGTCTTTCACTATTTTTACCACTGAACATTACACCAACCTTTTAACTATAGAATTCTCATGTTTCAAACTGGGTATTAAATGTGAAAACAAACAAAAACTTTTTGTTTATGCTGAAAAATCAAGAGTCTAACCTTAATTTCTAAACATAGTTGGGGTTATTTCACTTTTTTGTAAAAATTTCTGTAGAAAATGCATGGTTTCGAGTGTACAAGATTTTGAGCTCGGGATACAAGGTTCATGGTT
>Ga0224501_10001875_pt1 | contig 16413 bp, 13 predicted proteins | sample SF_Oct11_sed_USG_4_FD_169105 | JGI IMG/M metagenome (GOLD analysis project Ga0224501, IMG submission 169105) | Sediment microbial communities from San Francisco Bay, California, United States - SF_Oct11_sed_USGS_8_1 | ecosystem: Environmental > Aquatic > Marine > Sediment | place: USA... | reverse complement strand
TCCTGTCGCGGGAAGGACGGCGGATAATATTTTCATACATTCACTCCATGCATGGGCTCTGTCGCATTCCCTGGCGTGGCGTGGCCGGGGAATCGCTTTAATCGCCATGTTACCCCCCCCACCGGGGAGCAGACAACAAAAGAGTGGCGTTTCAAGTGTTCAAGCGAATCCTTGACGGATCGCTTGCCGGAGGGGACAGTGAAAGCGAGACTTGCGGTAATGCGCAATACCACGCCATCCCCGCATAAAAAAAGGCCCGAAGCCAGGAAGCCTCGGGCCCAGAATATCGCTCAATGCGTCAGTTGAATATCGTCACCTTGAAGTCGGAAACTATACCATCGAAACCGGGATAGGTATGCTCATAATAAGCGCTCTTCCCCACGCCGATATAGCGCAGCTGGTTGTATGGTCCCATGGGTTTGTTTTCCAGGGTGATCTGGTTGGGATCCCCTGTGGTGTTGACCACCGTGCAACTGACCTTGTTGACGTCGGTGTTCCACCAGCAGTCCCACTGATAAATATCCGTGTCCTTGAAAAACTGCAGATCCAGGGTGGAGGAGTGGGATTCACAGAACGGTTTTGGATCGCACGTGCCGTCAAACCGCTGGATGACCAGTTCGTTTTGTATGACGCCTGCGCCCAGGGCGAAAGCGAACCATTGCCAGTTGACTTTCCAGTTGTGCGCCCTTCCTCCGGCCTCAAAGAACACGCCGAAGGTTTCGACACCTCCAAACCTGTAGTTATCCAGCCCCCGGTAGCGGACGGAGAGCATGCCGCGCTTTACTGGCTTGTCGCCCAGGGCGACGCCAGTTCTGGAATCGAGGGTTTCGTTGGTCACCACGATGGTGTCCGCCTGGTCGCACTGGTAGTAAATCCACACGGCGGATTTGCCCGCCATGGCCTGAGTGGGGCCACATGGAGTGGCGTTGGGGTCCACCGGGGTTTCCGGGGAGGAACCACCCCCACCAGAACAGCCGACCATGAGCGGAACTGAAAAAACCAAAGCCAGAGATAGAATGTTCCTGAAAATTCTTCTGCTCATATCAAGTACCTGTATTTTTTATTTGTTTAAAAGTCGGGCCATGGACACAACCATGGCTGACATCTGGCAGCCGGACGGAGCGGAGCGGGGGGCTTGATCGCTCACTGAAATATTGTGATCTTCAGATCCGACACAACCCCGTAGTATCCCGGATATATCCCGTCAAAGGCGTTTTTCCCAAAGCCCATATATGAAAGACCGTTGTAGGCTCCCACGGTCTGGACCGAGAGCGTGACTATGCTTCGTTTGTTTGTGACATCCGTGACAGTGCACTGGATGATTCCCAACAAGGAATCTGTGTCATCCCACCAGCAATCCCACTGGTACACGACCCTGTCGTCCAGGAATTGCACCTTGGTGGTGGACTCGTTCTTCTCGCATTTATCCTGGCCGGGGCAGTTGCCGTCAAACCTTTGCGACCTGAGGGTGGAGAGAATGGCGTCGGTGGTGATGCGAGAGGAGAACCACTGCCAGTTCACCTCCTGCTGGTTGTTGCCGTAGGCCATGAAGAAAAGGCCGAAGGTGGGAACGGGGGTTCGATATATGAATTCATTCAGCAAGCCTGTGTATTTCAGGGAAACCATCCCCTTGCCCACCTTGGTGGCTCCCAGAGCTACGCCGTTCATGTCCTGCTGATGGGGATAAATGTACACATTATCGAAAGGCCCGCAGTTGTAATAAAGCCAGGCGGCGGTGTATTCCTTCAGTTGTTGATCCGGGCCGCAGGGTGTGGCGGTTTTGCCGCCGTTATCGGTGGATCCGCCGCCACCTCCGGAGTTGCACCCGGATATAATCCCGGCGAGCGCCACAATAATAAAAAGGCCGGATGTTAAAAAAATTCTATTACGCATAAATCCCCTTGAAAAAATATTCAATTTTGTCATATTCCAAAATAAAAACGGGTATTTGTGATTTGATACCAAACATCAATCAATGTTACTTAGTTGCATCAAGCCATGTCAAATAATTTCTTGGATATTCCCACCGGGAAAAACAGACCTTCGGGGAGGCGAGAAGGCGGGGCGCCAGCCCCGCGGGGGGTTAATTGAAGACCGTCAGGACGACTTTGGAGACGGTGCCATCGTATCCAGGATAAGGGCCCTCGAAAGCGTTCCGGCCGACGCCTATGTATCTTAAGGTATTGTAAGGACCCATGGTTTCATTGTCGGCCCGAATATTGAACGAGGGGTCGCCTTCCTTGGTTATTTCGCACCAGACGCTCCCGATCTGGGTGTCCCAACCGCAACTGAAATTGAATACTTCCGTGGAGCTTTCAAACTGCAGGTCGTCTGTAATGTACGATTTTTCGCAAAATCCGGGGCAGGAGCCATCGAACCTTTGAATTATGAGTCGGGACTGGATGGCGCCCCCTCCCACGGCGTAGGACATCCATTGCCAATTCACTTCCCTGTTGGAGTTCCCGTCAGCGTTAAAAAACACTCCAAAGGTCTCCCGGTCGGTGATTTTCCCATTGGTCATATTCGTCAGCTGAAAAGAGAGCATCCCCCGGTCCATGCTTTTCGACCCCAGAGGCTCCCCACCGGCGCCGACGGTATCCCTGTCGATATGTACTGTGTCTATCTTGTCGCAATATGAATATGTGAACACCGGCACATAACTCCCCATCCTGTGCTGGGCGCCGCATCCTGTGCTGGGCGATGGCGAAGAGGGGTTGGACCCTTTCGGTCCTGTGGCGGTTCCCTGCCCTATGATCCCCGGCCTGCTGCTGCGGCCACATGCGGGAATAAGAGCTATGGCAATAAGTAAGGACAGTATAATGGTCAGATTGCTGGCGGAAAATTTCATCACGACCTCTTGCTGTATATTTGAGCCATCTTCATGTAATATGGCTCTTTATAAAGGAACACGCGCCCAGTGAAAGGTAAATTATTCAACAGAATGTATACATTATATTCCGCATTTTCCGGCATGTCAACGCTATTTTTGCACATTTGCCCTGCAAATATAAGGAGTTGTCACATGCCTGTTAATGTCATTTCTAAGGTGTAGCCCCATGTCCACTCACCCCCCCATAACCATCGGGTTCATCAATTTCAACGGCGCGGAGGTTATCGAAAACACTTTGCGGGCTGTTTACAACAGCGATTACAATGGGTTGCTGGAGATTATGGTGGTGGATGACTGCTCCTCGGACCATAGTCCGCAGATTATCCGGGAGAAGTTCCCCGATGTCCGGCTCTTCATCCAGCCGAGGAACATGGGCCCCAACGCCGCCCGGAACAGGATCCTTTCCCAGGCCACCCATCCCTACGTTTTCGTCTCCGACAACGATATAGAGCTGGCCCCCGATTGCCTGGCCCTGCTGGTGGAACGGCTGGAGGCGAACCAGGACACGGCGGTGGCCACCCCCATGGTGCTCGATTTCAACCAGCGCGACCAGGTGTATTCCAACGGCGCGGGGCTGCACTACGTCTGTTTCGGAATCATCAGCCTGCGGCACGAGAAGCTGCCGGAGGGGCTGAGCATGGAGCCTTTCACCTCCGTTTGCGGCTCCGGAGGGATCATGATGGTGAAACGGGACGTGGCGCTGGGCCTTGGCGGGTTTGATGAGGACTTCATCTTCGGCTATGACGATGGGGAATTCACTTATCGTGTCTCCGTCTCCGGAGCGCTGGTGGAACAGGTTCCCGCGGCGAAGATATACCATCTGGAAAAGCCGGGCCGCAACCCGAAAAGGTTGCGATACCAGATAAAGGGGCGATGGACCCTGATCCTCAAGGCCTACTCCCTGCGCAGCCTGGTTCTCCTCTCCCCGGCGCTATTGCTCTTCGAGATGGCCCAGGCGCTGTTCCTGTTGTTCAAGGGGCAGGCGGGGGAATGGCTGGCGGGACTGGGAATGGTGGCGCGGGATATGGGCGCCATACTGCAAAAGCGCCGGGCCGTGATGCGGACGAAGAAAGCGCCGGATAACAGACTGCTGGCGGCAGGGGAGATATTCATGTTCCCCTCCAGGGTCGGTGGTGGCGCCGTGCGGCTGGCGAAAGGGGCCATGGAGCTGGGGCTGGATATATACTGGAAAATGGTCAGCCCGTTGCTGACCCGATAAGACAGAAGGCCCCGGCAAGGGCATGGGCGGTGGATATCCGCTCACTTCATCCGATGGATCCTGGATATCTCGTCCCGGTTGGTGATGCAGACGTTCAGATCCTTCAATATCCCATCCTCGATTCTGTATATCCACCCGTGGACCGCCAGTTTCTTCCCCGATTTCCACGCGTTCTGCACAATGGTCGTATGACAGACATTGGAGACCTGCTCCAACACATTCAGCTCGCACAACAGATCGTATTTCTCCTTTTTATCCGTCAAAGAATCGATCTGGACCTGGTGATAGCGGTAGACATCCTTGATGTTGCGAAGCCAGTTGTCGATCAGGCCATGTTCCCGCTTGTCCATGGCCGCCTTGATGCCGCCGCAGCCGTAATGGCCACATACGATGATATGCTTGATATTGAGCACATCCACCGCGTATTGAATCACAGACAGGCAGTTGAGATCCGTATGAATCACCAGGTTGGCGATGTTGCGGTGGACGAACAGCTTGCCCGGGGAAAGATCCACGATCTCATTGGCCGGCACCCTGCTGTCGGAACAGCCGATCCATAAATATTCCGGGTTCTGCTCCTGGGAAAGCCTGGTAAAAAAATCAGGATCAGCCTCTATCGCCTTGTTCGCCCATTCCCTGTTCTTCTTAAACAGATTCCTTAAAGCCCGCATCTTCTCCACCTTCAGAATTTATGGTATTGATTTCCGCCAAATGCGCCAGAACCCGGCCGTTGGAGCCATCTGGTATTGTAATACACAAAAATAAATCGTGGGCTATTTTGCGTCAATGATTGGAAATATGGGCGCCGATGGTTTCGACTCCCTGATGGCGAAGCTTCCCCGCCAGGAATGGCTCCCTGCAGCTGTCTCGGCGGCCTGTGTCAGGCTGGCTTGGGGCAGGATGGCCTGCGTTCGTTGTATCAGGATAGCCAGGGACCCTGGCTATTGATCACACCACAGCGCCAAGGATGGTGAAAACGATGGCCATCAGCGCCGCCAGGATCCCCAGGGCGATGGCGATGGGGCGTTTGCCGGGGCGTCGCTCGTTCACATTGCGGTCGAGGAACGGAACCAGGATAAGGATGGTCACGGCGACCTGCTGGGCCACGATCCCCATGATCTTCGGCGCCCAGGCGCCCATGAAGTCCGTATATTCCGCCAGCCGCAGGGAATAATAGGCCGCCAGGAAATACCATTCCGGCTTGATATGGTCCGGAGTGTCGAACGGATCCGCCTTCTCCCCCAGGTGGGCCGGCCACACGGTGGAGAGGGTGATCAGAATCAGCACCACGAAGCCGCACAGCACGATCTGTTCTATGATATGCCCGGGAAAGAACCAGTGGGCCTTCCCCTCGCGGACCAGGCGCTTTTTCTCCTCCATCGGCAAGGCTTTCACCTCGCACTCTTTTTTCTTGGTGTATTGGGTCTGCTCAGCCATTGTCGATCGTCCTCACATCGGCCCCGCGATACCCTGTCGGCGTATCTGTATAAGGTGCAGCCCGATCACCGAGGCGGTGATCACCGGCAGGAGCATCACATGGATGGCGAAGAACCGGGTGAGCGTCACCTGGCCGATCTCCTCGCCGCCGCGCATGGCGTATCGGATATATTCCCCCACATAGGGCAGGGCCGCCGGGGTTTCCGTGCCCACCACCGTGGCCCAATAGGCAAGCTGGGTCCAGGGCAGCAGATATCCGGTGAAGGAGAGCCCCAGGGTCAGCAAAAAGAGGGTGACCCCCACCACCCAGTTAAGCTCTCTGGGGGGTTTATATATGCCGCTTACATATATCTTCACCATATGGATCATGATGGTGACGAGCATCAGGTTCGAGCCCCAGGCGTGGGCCCCGCGAATCAGCCACCCGAAGGGCACCTCGTTCATTATCATGGCCACCGTCCCGTGGGCCTCTTCTATGGTGGGCTCGTAGTAGACCATCAGCAACATGCCGGTGAGGACCTGGCTTATGAAGAGGAAGAAGCTGATGCCGCCAAAGCAGGACCAGAAGCCCAGATGGGCGGGCACGATCTTTTCGAACACCTCGTCGTCCAGGATCTCCTTCACCCCCAGCCTGTCGTCCAGGGCGGAAAAGAGGCGGATGGCGATCTTGTTCTTTATTTTTATGGGGCCCAGATGAAGGGTTTCTATATCCATCTCACACTTCCTTGATAACGATATATTCGGCTTCCACGCTGGAGGAAAATGGCGGCAACGGGAAAGGAGGCGGCCCGCCGAGCACGATTCCCTTGGAGTCGAACCTGCCGCCATGGCAGGGGCATAAAAACTCCTTCTCCTTCTCCCGCCATTTCACAATGCAGCCAAGATGGGGGCAGATGGGAGAAAGGGCGATGACCTGTTGCTCGTTGGGGCGCACCACAACAGCGGGCTTGCCCAGAAACCGGACAAACCGCGCCTCGCCAATGGGCACGTCCGACAACGGAATTTTCATGGACCGCTCACCGGCCCCTTTGACTTTGCGCTCCCGGGGCCAAAGGTACATCCCCAGAGGGTATGCAAACCCCAGGGCGCTGACCGACCCGAAGAAAGCCAGCGCCATGGTCGCGAAAAATCCGCGCCTGGTCCCGTCCATTCCTTCGGTGGAAGTGTCGCTGCTCATCTATATCCTTCTGTCGTCATAAATCAAGGAGTGGAAATCACGCTGTCCAGGTTCATCTCCACCCGCATCTCCGTCGGTTGCAGGATCACCGGCTGATACAGATAATCCACCCACGCCGTGACCAGGGCCTCCTTCCCCTTTGGAATGAAGAAGGTGAAGGTCTCCTGCCTGGTCTCTTTGGGATAGATCCTGTTGTCCTTTGCCACGAAAGACCCCAGGCCCAGCATTATGTCCGAATCGTGGACAAGCTCCTGGCCCTGGGAGTTGAATATGGCCTTCTCATACACCACCTGCTCCCGATAAACCTTCCCCTCCCCCACTTTCACTTCGCAATAAAGCACCAGCTTGCGGGTGGGGATGCCGGTGGGCACTCTGTGGCCCGAGCCCTGGTTCGTCAGGTCCACCTTCACGGTCATCCGGTCCTCCTGGCGGGTCACACCGGTGATTTTCAGGGCCAGCGCCTTTTTTAGCTGGATGACGGAATGACCCCCGGCCAGGTTGTGGTTGAATATTTTCCCTTCCCTCGGGCCGGGCACGTTCTTCGATATCTCGCCCATGGACTCCGGCATATGGCAGTATTGGCAGTTGGTCCCCTGCTCGGCATAAATGCTCTCCTTCCACTCGCTGTATGTGGTCATCACCGGCACGCCGTTGGGGCGATATTCATGGCAGGAGGCGCAGATCCTGGCGCTGGAATGCAGCTGGGAGTATTCCACGTCGTGGACCTTCACATCCCCTTTGATGTTCGGGCCTCGCTTGACCTTCCCCACATCCAAAACGAAGGGATTGTCCGGATTGTCCAGATTCACATCTTTCAGGCTATGGCAGAAGTCGCAGGTGATCCCCTCCCCGGGCAGCTCGTGGGTCAGGTCATAGTCTTTTGTCATCACCGATGTGGGAGCGTGGCACCGCAGGCAAAGCTTGGCGGTGGCGGGGCCTTTTTTGAAATAGGCCATCATGTAGGACGCCTGGAACACAGGATCGGTCACCGACCCTGCGTGCATGGACTCCTTCCAGCTCTGGTATATCTGGGTGTGGCACTTGCCGCACACCTGGCTGGAGGTGAACCCCTTTTCATTGAGGGTTATTTTATCCTGCTCGGCGGCGATGGGATGGGGCAAAAGAAGAACGGAGAACAAGACGGCCCCCATCAGCTTTACGGAGCTTGATTTAATACGACTCAAATTTAACGTCATTTTCCACAGCCAATGTGTACACCCAAATGCGGGGTGGCAAGCCGCCCTCCCACGTTCCAACGATTATCTTGAACAATTCCACATTTGTCAACTGGTTGCCATGGAAAGGGGGCTATGCCGACTGGTCACCCAGTAACTTTATTAATTTCGATAACTCTTCTCTGGCAATATCCAGTCCCCTGTCGTCAGGATATTTTCCAAGCAGATCTACCAGCTCCCGGTATATCCTCTCCCCCTCATCCGGTTTTCCCGCTTTGCTGAACACGAAGACCAGATTGAACGCCGCCTCGGCTTGGGTCAGCCTTATTTCCGGTTCCTCTTCGTATCTTTCCGTCAGGGCAACCAACTCCCGGTATATCCTCTCCCCCTCTTCCGGTTTTCCCGCTTTGCAGAACACGGTGACCAGATTGACCGCCGCCCTGGCTTGCCGTAGCCTGATTTCCGGCTCCTTTTCGTATTTTACCGCCAGTTTTTCAATCTCCCGGTATATCCTCTCCCCCTCATCGGTCTTCCCCGCATCGCCGAACGCGAAAACCATATTGACCGCCGCATTGGTTTGGTTCAACCTTAGTTCCGGCTCCTCTTTGTACTTACCCGCCAGATCTACCAACTCCCGGTATATCCTTTCCCCCTCTTCCGGTTTTCCCGCATCCCCGAATGCGAGAACCATTTTGACCGCCGCCTTGACTTGGTTCAGCCTTATTTCCGGTTTTTTTTCGTATTTTGCCGCCAGATCTACCAGCTCCCGGTATATCCTCTCCCCCTCTTCCGGTTTTTCCGCTTCGCCAAACGCGATAACCAGATTGAACGCCGCCCTGGCTTGCGTCATCCTTAGTTCCGGTTCCTCTTTGTACTTACCCGCCAGATCTACCAACTCCCGGTATATCCTCTCCCCCACTTCCGGTTTTCCCGCTTCGCCGAACGCGATAACCAGATTTGAAGAAAGCATTGAATGATGCTTGGCAATCACACTGGCGCCCGGTGACATGCGGGATTCCAGGTGGGACAATACACCCATTATCCTCTCCGCTCGGTCAAGCTTGCCGGCGGCGATCAGGCGAAACGCAAAGGCAAACAGGAAACTTACTGTATGACCGTCCATTTCCCTGCCGTCCATCCGATTTTCCATCAATTCGAATAACCGGTCCGCCCTCTCATCTTTCAGGAAATCCTCGACCAACCTGGAGAAGAACTCATCCCACTCGCTCCGGAGGTCCAGCGCGGTGGTCAGGATATCCTCCCACGCTTTTTTGTTGCTGGGTTTTCCATCGTCCATTTCATCGAAAAGCCGCAGGACGAAATACTCCCCCACGATATCCGGCGTCAGCGGAGCGCGGCGACGGCGGCCTTCTTCCCTCGGCTGGCCGGTCATGGCCCGATACCGGTCAAGATCTGATTCATTCAGCATTTCGCCCAGAGTCTTCGGCTGGTCCCCCTCCAGTTCGATCCCGCCGCAGATCGTCGCCAGCGCCAGCAGAAGCTTGTCCCCCTCTGTCACCTTGTCGCGCTTCCAGAATAGATTTTCCTCCCGGTCCATGAACCAGCCCAGTATTTCCTCCCGGCTCCAGCCCATTGGGTCTTTCCCCTCCTGCATGGCCAGGCCGGTGAGCATGGCGAACAGGGGGCGCTTTTGTTCATCCATCCGGCTCAGGGCTTCCAGAGTCCCTTTCCTGTTCTTGTTGTCCGGGGCGAAGGAGTGGACGATGGCCCACAGATCATCGTCCGTGATGCGGCCGATCTCCCGATCCTGATTCTTGTGCAATGCGCTCATCAGGTGGATTATGTCGCTGCCCGTGGCCCATTGCCTGGCCCAGGGGGCAGTATCCAGCCCTTCCCTTTCCAGCAGGAGCAGCCGCACGGGGTGCTTCAATGAATCTCTGTTTTGTTCCAGATGGGTGATGGCCCTGGCGACGCTCTCCGCCCGGCCGGCTACGTAGTCGATGACGATAAAGGTGGGGCAATCGGGCCGCCACCCCTTGTCGATCACATACTCATGCAGGCCGTGTGCGCTTTTGAACCATCCCGCGCGCCACCCAGAGTATTGGAGGGAGAGCGTGAACTCCAAGGCCAGGCGGCTTTTGCCGCTGCCGCCGCCGCCCCATATCAGCCACCAGCGGACCATCCCCTCCGAGTCCAGGAACGCCTTCAGGTCGCTCATCTCCCCCTCACGGCCATGGAATTGCGACCGCCGTTCGTTATAGGACAAGGCGTATTCGTCCCTGGCGTTCTCTGGCTTGGATGGAATCGTCAAAGGGAGGGGGCGCTCCAGCCGTTGGCTTATGGTCTTTAGCTCGGCCAGGAATTGGCTTGCGGTCTGCTGGTCCGCCTGCGCCATGACTTCCTGGTTCCGTAGGATTTCCAACAGCGCCCGACGGTCGGTGGACAACAGGTCCAAATCCTCCACATCCAGGGAGGAGCGTTTGCCCTGGGCCGCTTCCCTGGCGGCGATTTCGGCTTTGATTTTTTTGACGCTCTTTTTCAGGTATTTCTCAATCGTGGGGAGGAGGCTCTGGAGCCATAGAGAATTTAACACCACCCACTTGTTTTCCTCGACCATGCCCTTTCCCCATCTGCCCACATAGGGGAAGAGGAGCTTGACAACGGGCTTGAGCTGGTATTTCGGGTATTTGGTCTCGACGCTCAGGATATCGACAATAGTGGAGACAATCTCTTTCTTTACTTCATCTGTCCCGGCAATCAGCTCCAGGTTTTTGACGATGCTGTCGAAAGACTGCTCGGGGGAAACAATCTCGCTATTCCCCTTGCTCTTCTCTATCCTGGACACCTCTCCCCCTCGCCATTTGATGAAGGTATGATTCTAGCATGATAGCATACAAAGCCAACACACATCGAGCGCCCCCCCAACTTTCAGCTTGCCTTGATTTTGGCCCAGCTTGATAATAACCTTTCCCTGCGCATCAACTTTAAAGGAGCGGCTATATAACCATGCCGGAGAAAACCCAGGTCGTCACGGCGGCCTTGCCATACGCCAACGGCTCGATCCACATCGGCCACCTGCTGGAATATATCCAGACCGATATTTACGTCCGCTACAGGAAAATGCGCGGCGCCCGATGCCTCTTCTTCTGCGCCGACGACACCCACGGCGCCCCCATCATGATCCGCGCCAGGAAGGAAGGAACCACCCCGGAGGCGGTGATCGAGCGGTTCCACCAGGAGCATATCCGCGACTTTTCCGATTTTCTCATCGAGTTCGACAACTACCACTCCACCAACTCTCCGGAGAACAAACAACTGGCCGAGGAGGTGTTTTTAAAGCTCAAGGAGGCCGGCTCCATCACCCAGCGCGAGGTGGAGCAGTCCTGGTGTGATACCGACAAGATGTTCCTGCCGGATCGGTTCGTGCGCGGCGTCTGCCCCCGCTGCAAGGCGGAGGACCAGTATGGCGATGTGTGCGAAGCCTGCGGCGCCCACTATGAACCGACGGAGCTGATCTCCCCCCGCTGCTCCATGTGCGGCGCCCCGCCGGTGCGCAGGAATACGCGCCACTATTTCTTCCGTGTGGCGGACTACCTGCCAGCCCTTGAAAAATTCATGGAAGGCGACGCCCTGCAGCAGGAGGTGAAGAACTTTCTGTCCACCTGGCTAAAGGAGGGACTTAAAGAGTGGGACATCTCCCGGGATGGGCCATATTTCGGGTTCAAGATCCCCGGCGAGGAGGACAAGTATTTTTATGTCTGGCTCGACGCGCCCATCGGCTACATATCCTCCGCAAAAAACTGGGCGGATAAAAACGGCCAGAGCCTGGACGACCTGTGGCGCGGCCAGAAGGCGGAGATCCGCCACTTCATCGGCAAGGACATAAAGTATTTCCACACCCTCTTCTGGATTCCCATGCTCACCGGCGCCGGATTCTCCATCCCGGACAAGGTGCACGTCCACGGCTTCCTGACCGTCAACGGGGAGAAGATGTCCAAAAGCAAAGGCACTTTCATCAACGCGCGGACCTTCCTGGACCATATGGACCCGGAAACTCTGCGATATTACTACGCCAGCAAGCTGCGGAACAGCGAGGACGATCTGGACTTGAGCTTCCAGGACTTCGTCTTCCGCGTCAACGCGGAGCTGGTGAACAAGGTGGCCAACCTCGGCTCCCGGACGGTGAGCATCCTCAACAAGAACAAGGAGCTGGAAAACCGCCTCGGCGCCCTCGCCGACGACGGAGCCAGGCTGGTGGAGGAGGCCATGGCCCAGGGGGAAAAGATCGCCGAGTGCTACGACGCTCTGGAGTTCGGGCGCGCCCTGAAGCTGATCATGGGGATCGCCGACGCGGCCAACGTCTTTATAGACCACGCCAAGCCGTGGGAGCTTAAGGATGATCCGGAGAAACAACGCCAGGTCCTCTCCGCCGGGGTCAACGCCTTCCGGCTGATCGCGCTATACCTGAAGCCGGTGATCCCCCGATTCGCCGCCAGGACGGAGAAGATGCTGGCCATCGATCCGATGGTTTGGGAGGACCACAAGAAGGCCCTGACGGACCACACCATCGGCGAGTTCGAACGGCTGGCCGAACGGGTGGATATGAAAGCCGCCGACCGGATCGTGGAAGCCACCCTGGCCGCCGCCGCCAAAGCCGGGGAGAAGCAGCCCTCGCCCACTGGCGGATCCCCCGCCAGCGATTTGATCGAGTATGACGATTTTGCCAGGGTCCGCCTGGTGACGGCCAAAGTGCTGGAGGCGGAAAAGGTGAAGAAGGCGGACAAACTGCTCAAGCTTACCGTGGAGATCGGCGGGGAGCGACGGGTGATCGTGGCCGGTATCGCCAAAAGCTACACCGCCGAGCAGATGCCCGGCAAGACCGTGGTGGTGGTGGAAAACCTGGCCCCGCGGAAACTCAAGGGGATCGAGTCGCAGGGGATGCTGCTGGCGGTGAACGACGGGGAGACACTGACGCTGGTGGCGCCGGAAAAGGAGACTCCATCGGGGATAAGGGTCTCCTGAGCAGGGGTCTGGCGGCTGAGCAATTATAGATGTGACGCAGGATGGATAATCAATCAGCCAAATAATAAGAATCCATGAGCCAATTTAAAAGTTTGCACGAAAGAACAAAAAGAAAGAGAAGAATTCATTTAAGTTCCGCCAACGCTCAATTCCATGATTTGAGCTCAACTTATTATTTCTGGAAATTGTCTCTTACGGATATACCTGAATACAAAAGGCAAATGGAAGCGCTATTGTCTTTGTTAAACGATGGATCCAGAAGCGATCCTCTTAATTTTCCTGATCTGGATTTATGGGGACCTCATGGAGCCTGGGACTATATTCATATTCACACTTTGCCAAATAAAAAGGAAGAAATTCCGAGAGAAATAAGCGCCTTACGATGTTTCTTGGCTATTTGCGCATTTAGTATTGTCCCGGGAATGGAGAGGTATTTGAACCGGTTTTATGATCTAAAACATATAGACGAGGAGACTTTTCAGCGTCACAAGAGGATTCTAAAACAAATTGATGTGGCGCTCAATTCCATTTCACAGATCAAATCGTGCGAGGAAATTAAGATCAGAAAGATAAAAACCGACTATTACCAGCAACTTGGCATGGATGGCAAGTTGGATATTGAATATGATCGTAATGCAAATGTACAGTGGCGATCTGCAAGCCATTTTGATTACACGGTTACTATCATAATGTTTGATCCGTACCAAAGCCCTCTAAACAGGGCCTTGGCCTTGTACTTAATATTGCTGGATAAAGTGGGTTATCCAGGTGGAACAGCCGAATTTATGCCTAGGGAATTACTTCCCAAGTTGAAAAAGCTGATAAAAGGTCAAGATCCGGTTGCGGACAAGTGTCTTGAATTAGCTGTCGATCTGCTGCCACCTCCGCCAAAGAAACCGGATATCGACGAAACGGCATATTTTTAAAAGCGCAATGGAGAACCCGGATGAAACCGTGATCGAGCAGGAGCCCACAGCGCCGCAAAGTCGCTGGCGCGAAGCTGTTCTTCTTATAGCCATCATAGCCTTCACCGCATGGTTCACCTATCTATCCCACGCGCGCTGGAGCGTGATGCTAAGTTCCATGGGGGATCTGGGGCATATCGACTCCGCCGCATACAACACCGCCCATGGCGCCTTCATGCTCTCCACCGGCGCGCGGGTCCAGAACATGTGGGGCGACCACTTCTCCCCCATCATCCTGGTCCTGACGGCGTTCTACTTGTTCAGCGATTCCTTCTGGTTCATCTATTTCTGGCAGGCTCTCTCCGCGGCGCTGGCGGCGGTTCCGCTGTACCTCATCGCCAAAGATCGCCTGGGCAGGGACACGGCCCTGCTGGTGGCGCTGGCGTACCTTCTCAACTCCAGGCTCCACATGGCTGTGCTGTTCGACTACCACGAGGCGGCCCACGTGGGGCTCTTCGCGTTGTCCGCGTTCCACTGCGCCTCCCGGGGGCGGTGGAGGTGGTTCATCCTGTTCGCCGCCCTCCTTCTCAGTTGCAGGGAGGACTCGGCGCTGATCCTCTTCTCCATCGGGGTATACATCGCCCTGTGGCAGCGCCGATGGCTGTATGGCGCCATGACCTGCGCGGCGGCCACGGTATACTTTCTTGCGCTGATGAAGCTGGTGTTCCCATATTTCCGGGCGGACCCTCTGGAAGCGGGACTGGCCGGGGATTACATGTATTTCAGCAGCTACTCCTGGCTGGGGGCCACGCCATGGGATGTGGTTAAAAACTTTTTCCACGCTCCCATCTACTCCCTCTCCATGATCTTCCACCCGGAGCGGGCGGCGGCATGGACGGAACTGGCGACGCAATACGCCTATCTCCCCTTCGCCACCCTGTCCGGGCTGCTGCTGATGGCCTTCCCCACCCTGTCGCTTCTGCTGAACAACCATCCGGCCAGATGGGGACTGGAGTTCCACTACCCTTTCCTGGTGGTTCCCTTCTGGGCGCTGGGGTTCGTGCTGGGGCTGTCCAATATCCGGCAATGGCTCGCCGCCACTGGTGTCGGCTCCATCCGCCCGGAGGAGGGGGGAAGAATATTGGGCGCATTATCGGCGCTGTTCGGGTTGGGGGCGCTGGTTCAGGGAATCGGTGTATTCGCATATATGCTCGTCGGCCCCTTCGACTTCACTCTGGCGGGAACGCGTATATACTTGAACGATCCTTTCCGGCCAACGATCATCTTTATCATCGCGTTATTTCTGTTCCTGACCCTTGCTCCATTCAAATCTACAAAATGGGAGACGGTATCCAGCCGTGGCGTTTTTTTGATATGTGTATACATGTTTATTCTTTCGTTCTATTTCGGCTCCACGGCGGGCGCCTTGCCTCCCCTCTCTGGCGATCATACCCGGTATTTCGACCCCCGGCTTGCCGCCCACGCCGCCAGCGCCCAAAAGACGCTGGACACCCTCCCCCGCCACGCCTCGGCGGTCATCGGGCAGGGGCCATACACCCTGGCGCTGCACAACCCCAACGCGTTTCTTTTCCGGGGTTTCGACAAATACCCCTTCGGCGCCCGGCAGGTGGAATACATTGTGATCGACACGAATCCTCCTGTGGAGGAGCCGATCTTGTGGGAGGATATACACCCCATGGTCATGCGGCTCCTGCTGACGGAACCGGGATATGCAGTGATCCGATATGAGGACGGGGTATATGTTTTCCAGCGAGGCGCCCGCAAGGAGGGGGATTATCAAATGCTCTTGGACCATGGAGGCCGGTTCCCCGCGCGTGTGATGGGGAAGGGAACCTGGTTGATGGTTCCGGATGAATCGTCCAACCACGGCGCCGCCCGGCGGGCTCTCCCTGGCCTCCATCCCGCTGGATATCTGGCTTCCGGCCCCTACGCCACCTTGTACAAAGGAGAGTATGCCGCCACATTCCGGCTGAAAACCGGCGCCCTGTCGCAAGGAGACCTGGCGACGCTGGAGGTGGCGGCGGAAGCCGGGAAAAGGATTATTTCGCGGCGGACTCTGGCCGGGGCCGATTTCGGCAAGGCAGGGCAGTGGGTGGAGTTCGAGCTGCCGTTCACCATAGAAGAACCCAGGGTGGATGGAGTGGAGTTTCGGGTGGAGTTTCTGGGGAAGGCCGGGCTGGCCTTCGACGAAGTCCGCCTGACCATGACCCGTGAAGCTTATCAGGCGGCCATGGCCACGGCTGGGGAAGTGGATGGCCCCCTGGTTCCCGCTGTTTCCCCATGAACCGCCAGATTTATTTTCCCCTGCGCAACAGAAGCTTTGACAATAGCCCCAAGTTGCGATATGATCCTTAATTCATCTGGTGCGGGGTGGAGCAGTCCGGTAGCTCGTTGGGCTCATAACCCAAAGGTCGTAGGTTCGAATCCTGCCCCCGCTACCAATTATTCTTCACCCAAGGCTTCCCCCTGCCATCCCTGATTTCATTCCGGATTTTCCGCGACACAGCTGCATGCGCGCATGCCTTCCGCTAATGGGCATTCGTGTGGCTGGAATCCTAATAGTTGTGAGGAGGCGGCCATCGTCACCAGGGCCCGACGGCCATGGA
>Ga0224501_10001874_pt1 | contig 16418 bp, 17 predicted proteins | sample SF_Oct11_sed_USG_4_FD_169105 | JGI IMG/M metagenome (GOLD analysis project Ga0224501, IMG submission 169105) | Sediment microbial communities from San Francisco Bay, California, United States - SF_Oct11_sed_USGS_8_1 | ecosystem: Environmental > Aquatic > Marine > Sediment | place: USA... | reverse complement strand
TTCCCGCCCGGCTACAGGGTCACAAAGAGGGAAAGCGCGGCAGGATTGAGATTCTATTGACCAAACGGCTGACCCAGAATAGCTGGGAGGCGCTGGTCCGCCCAGGAAGGAAGCTGCATCCAGCGGACCGGGTCATCTTCGGAAGCGGCGAGCTCCAGGCTACCATCGTGGAGAGAGGAGAAAGGGGGAAAAGGGTACTCCAGTTTGATTATCAAGGAGACTTCTTTCAATTGCTGGAAAGGCTCGGCACCCCTCCCCTCCCCCCTTATATAAAGCGAGCACCCACGGCGGAAGACCGCCTGAGGTATCAGACTATATACGCCGAGGAACGAGGAGCCATCGCAGCCCCGACAGCCGGTCTCCACTTCACACCCCAGATGCTTGAGTCTCTGCAGAAACAGAGGGTGGAGCAAACGACCATTACTCTCCACATAGGTGTGGGCACCTTCCAACCCATTGAGGCGGAAAAGGTGGAAGAGCATAAAATGGAGGAGGAGTATTACAAGATATCCCCGCAGGCAGCCGCTATACTTAACCGCACCCTTGAGGAGGGGCGGAGAATAATTGCCGTGGGAACTACCACCACTCGCTCGTTGGAGAGCGCCTCCTCAACTACCAAAGAGAGAATCCCTTCCGGGGAAGGATGGACCGACTTGTTCATTTACCCCGGATACCAGTTCAAGCTGGTAAAGGCTTTGCTGACCAACTTTCACCTACCCAGGTCATCGCCACTGATGCTGGTCTGCGCCTTTGCTGGACAAGAACTTATAATGGAAGCCTATCGCCAGGCAATAGCAGTCGGCTATCGATTTTACAGCTACGGCGATTGTATGCTTATTTTATAGATAGATGCCCTCACACTTACTATTTGTTAAACCGGGCTCTTTCCTTGACACCTTACATCAAAAAAAGTGCTTAAGAGAAATGCCTCCAATGTGGGAGGATCAAAAAAATCCGGCAGTTGATATTCTCAACCTTCCTTTGGCACTTCGGCTGGTTCTGGCTCAAACTTGCCGAAAATCATCTTTCCTGCGGTAGTCTGAAGCACGCTGGTCACCACCATTTTAATTGTCTTACCGATAGACTTTCTGGCATTGTCCACCACCACCATTGTTCCATCATCTAAATATGCCACGCCCTGCGAAGGCTCTTTTCCCTCCTTTATGATGAACACGCTCATCATCTCCCCGGGCAAGACCACCGGCTTTAAGGCATTCGCCAGCTCATTTATGTTCAAAACCTCAATCCCTCTCAACTGGGCTATTTTATTAAGGTTGAAATCATTGGTGATAATCTTACCTCCCAGGTATCTGCACACTTCTAACAATTTCAGGTCAACTTCCTTAATATCGGGGAAATCGAGCTCCGAAATTTGAACATTAATGTGGGGCTGCTTTTTAATCTTCTGTAAGATGTCCAGCCCCCGCCGCCCCCGGTTCCTTTTCAGGCTATCGGAGGAGTCAGCTACCCGCTGCAGCTCGCGCAAAATAAACTGAGGGACAACCAAACTACCATCGATAAAACCGGTCTCGCAGACATCGGCTATCCTCCCATCTATGATTACGCTGGTATCCAGAACCTTGTACCTCTCTATCACTCCTCGCTCTTTGAATGCTGCTTTTATATTCTTCAAGCCAAGAAACTCACCTTTTTTGGCTCCTATCACCAGTCCTAAATAACCCAATCCTCCGAAAATAAGAAGCTTAACGAAATAATCCTCCATATAGGGGAATTCCATCCCTCCGAGGATTGCGTTTATCAAACTGGCCAAAGCAATTCCCACTAAAAAGCCAATAAGGGAGCCCGCCAGGACTTTTGCCGGCAATTTCCGGACCTTAATATCAAGAGTTATGACGATGAGGGAGAGAATGAAACCGAACCCCATCCCCACCAGATTTGCTAACCCGAAGGGTGCAAAGAAATAGCCGATGATTGAGCAGAGCACAACGAAGACCACCCTGATAATTAAGATTCCCACTATCATTCACCTCCTAACAGAAGAATGATGCCTGTTTAAAATTTATTAGTATTTTGATTAAAGAGCTGTTTTTATTTGTCTTATTTAGTATCTTCATTTTTCTCCTATTTTCTGAAGATTAATAATAGTCTACTGCGAATACTCTTCTTCAGGCGAATTCTTGTTTTGTTAATAATGTATATGTTGCGCTTCCCCCTCTTTTCTGGCTCGGCAAAGAAAAACTAAAAAGTATCTACATTATATTCGCCTCTCTAATTAGCGCAAGCCAACTTTGTACATATTATCTATTGCTACATCCGATCGATAATTTGCTTTAATTTACCCTGCACTTTTTCAGCAATTTTGAGCAACCTGAGGTTCTCAATTGCTTTCATTGATGCTACCGGGTCAACAGCGGACACTTCCACTTGAGTTGGAGAAACCTGTTGAACAATCACATTGCAAGGCAACATGGTGCCAATTTTGTTCTCAACCTGTAATGCTTCATAGGCAAAAGCGGGATTGCATGCACCTAAGATTTTGTATTTTGGAAAATCTACATTCAGCTTTTTCTTGAGGGTTTCCTTGACATCAATCTCTGTGATGATGCCAAATCCCTCTTTCTTCAGCTCATCCTTTACCCGGGCAATCGCTTCATCATAAGATATATTCAGCGTTTTGGAAAAATGGTAGCTCAATGATAGTTTCTCCCTTTCACAAAGATACACCCGACATCTAACTTAATAAAAGCCTGGTGGAAAATTGAAGTCAAGCATAACACTTTCACAGTCCTTCCATAAGTCTTCTTACTTCTTGGTCTTCTCCTTCTCCATCTCTTCCATTCTTTTGGTCATCTCCTGCATGTTGTTCATGGCGCTCTCCATATGCTCGGTCATCGTCTTCATGTGTTCCTGCAATTGTTCCATGTGTTTTTTCATAACCTCATCTTTCATCATCTCCTCATTCATCATCAACGAATCTAAGTTCTCCATCATGCCCTTCATGTGCTGAGACATGCTGTGCATTCTCATCATCATATTTCTCGTGTTCATCATGCCCCTGCATTCAGGATGCATTTTTTGACCCATCATCGTATCCATGTTCTTCATCATCTGTTGGCACCGACTCATCATTTGGTCCATGGACTTCATCATCTCTTGCTGATGCATCCTGGCTTTTTCTTGCCCGGAAAAGCTGATGGCTCCCCAGGCAAAGACAAAAACGATAGAAGAAATACCCAAAGACTTAAGATGCTTCCTCATGGTTTTCGCCTCCTTTTTTATTGGGATGTGTTTATAGTTTCTTCTATCTTCAAATAATAACATATATAATGCCAAAAAAGCAATCTTTATTACAACTTTTTTTAAATGAATTGTTAATTTTCAAGAGAGCAAATCCTTCTTTTTCTGCTCAAATTCTTCTTTGTCGATCTCTCCTTTAGCATACCTTTTTTTCAATATCTCTAACGGGCTTTCTCCTTGCCTGGTCTCACCTGGTCTGCTTTGCTGAACTAACCATTTAATGAGAAAGACTAAACCAACAATAACCAGAACCCAAAATACCCACATAAACCACCCGAACATCCAGTGACCTTCCCACATCATCTTACTCGCCTCATTTTTAAGGTATTAGGCTTTCCAGCATTAAAAAATATGCCACCTCTATGTCTAAGAATTTTCATCTCCTCTAAAATAGTGACCCCATTGCTTCCCTGAGTGACCTCACCCCTGTGAGTTCGATTTTCTGACTCTGCTTTAATGAAGCCAAATTACTCCTGGGAAGAATACATTTTTTAAAGCCCATAGCAGCCGCCTCTTTAATGCGAGAGGATGCCTGGCTTATTCCCCTCACCTCTCCGGTTAAACCCACCTCTCCGAAGATGACTGTATGGGGGTCAACTGCCTTATTCTTAAAGCTCGAGGCGATAGCAATAGCTACTCCCAAATCAGTGGCTGGCTCGAGGACCGACACTCCACCTGCCAGGTTTACATAGATGTCGTTTCCCATAAGCTTAAGTCCCATTCTCTTCTCCAGCACGGCAATAAGAAGGGAGACTTTATTATAATCGATCCCAATAGTTACCCGTCGGGGATTAGCGTAACTGGAAGAGCTAACCAGCGCCTGCACCTCCACCAGGAGGGGACGAGTGCCTTCCATACAGCTTATCACTACCGAGCCGGGCACATTTAGGGAGCGCTCGGCTAATAGCACCTGCGAGGGATTGGGCACCGGCCGCAGTCCCCGGGTACCCATCTCAAATATACCCAGCTCATTAGCTGGTCCGAAGCGGTTCTTAACCGCGCGGAGAATACGATGAGCTTGATGTCGTTCCCCCTCAAAATAGAGAACGGCATCTACTATGTGTTCCATAGTGCGAGGACCGGCGATATAGCCCTCCTTGGTGACATGACCGATAATAAAAATAGGAATTTTTCGACTTTTGCCAAAAAAGAGCAGCTGCAAAGCCCCCTCCCGTACCTGGCTGATGCTTCCCGGAGCCGATTGAAATCGGAGAGAGAAGACGGTCTGGATGGAGTCTACTATTATAGCTGTAGGACGGAGTTTCTCCGTCTGCTCGAATATTCTCTCCAGGCAGGTCTCTGCCAGGAAATAGAGCTTAGCAGGGCGGAGCTTAAGCCTTTCACCCCGCAGCCTGATCTGGCTCTCTGATTCCTCGCCGGAAATATAGAGGACTACCTCACCCTGGAGGGAGAGCTTCTCGGCTGTTTGAAGGAGGAGGGTCGATTTTCCGATGCCGGGCTCCCCCCCTATCAGCACCAGGGAGCCGGGGACAATCCCCCCACCCAGTATGCGGTCAAATTCGTCCATTCCTGTTCCGAGCCTCCGAAGCTCCTTATCCTCAACCTCCTGATACAGGCGAGGAATTGCCTCCTCTCTCAGGAAAGGTGCCCACTGCTCTCCAACGGGAATCCCTTTCTCTCTCTCCTCCACCAGGCTGTTCCAGTTGCTGCATTCGGGGCAGCGTCCCAGCCACTTGGGGCTCTGATACCCACAGCTCTGGCAGATGTAAATAGTGCGTTCCTTTTTATCCATAGATTTTTCTCAGAATCTGTAGCCTGCGCCAAAGAACAGCTGTCGGTTCTCCTTGTTTAGAAAGTCGTCATACCCACCGCTAACGAAGAATCCTCCATAAGGGAAAAAGTTGACCCTGAAACGGCAGTGAGGGTTATCGTCCCGACCGAAGTTGAAGGCATCGAAGGAGAAACTCATTCGCTCCTGAGCGATGATAAGGTCAAGCCCGGCTCCAAATTCCGATTCAATCAGACCCCCCCTCAGGAGCAATTGATTAAACCTCTGTCCAATCTGGGCAGATATCAGAAATCCCGTTTCCTGGGTTGTTGTCCTGACCTGGGAAGTAAGAATAGCGCCGGTAGAATCGATGGTCTCTGTCAGTCTGGTGGAGGTAACTCTTCTGCCCACCTGATCGTCAATCAACTCCAGCATGAAAAGCCGGTTGCCGCGAGTACTAAAGCCAAGCCCAAAGTAGGTCTTAAAGTTAGAGCTATCGAAATAATAATCGGTTTTAACTCCTAATATGAGGTCCAGAGAGCCGAATCCCCGAACTATGTTCCGCGTTTCGCTTGCTGTCTCACTGACACTGCGGATGGTGCTCTTAACGTCATCCCTGACCTCATCATCATAGACAAGCCCCCCTATGGTCCCCTCCCCTTTCTTTATCCTGGAGAGAATCTCGTTGAGCGTCCTGAGGCTCTCGTCGAGCTGCTCGCCCACTTTTTTTATATTGGTTATTCCTTCTCGTAGGTCTGCCCTGTTCTCCTCGACTACATCATCAATGCTCTGGCTGAAGTTCTTGATGTTCTCAATAATATGCGGAACCTGAACCCTTAGGTCATCGGTAAGGAGGACCATTCTGTCGAAGGCCTGGTTGATCTTCTCCTTGTTAGTATCGGATAGCTCCATCAGGGTGGAAGAGAGTTTGTCCCAGGTGGCAAAAAACTGTCTAATCCCCTTTTGACTCTCTTCGGAGCCGATAACATCCCGTACATAGTGAACCATATTGTCTACCTCCGCCCCGATGGAGTTCATCACCGCCACCATTTGATCGATGCTGGTGGGGGCGAGACCCTCAATCCATCCCCCATTTAAAACCTGCGGATTGGTAAGGGTGCCGGAGGAAACCTCTATATACTTCTCTCCCAGGAGACCGATGGTGCCCACCGCTGCTTTGGCGTCGGAGTAAAGTTTGACCATCGGATCTATCATCAGGTCTACTTCTACCGTCCCCTTATCGGTGAGTCTTATATGAGAGACTTTCCCTACCTTATAGCCAGCCAGCCGAACATCAGCATTGGTCTCCAGCCCGGCGATTGACGAGAACTCCACTTTCACCGTGTATCCCTCCGGTTTTACCCAGGGGAGGCTTTCAATTTTGAGCAATAGGTATCCGAGAATGGAAAGACCGATAATAACAAAGATGCCAACCTTTATTTCAGTTCTCATAGACCTTCCTCCCCATTTCATTCGAGGGTTGGTATTGGTCCCTTGGCTTCGCCATGGATAAATTGTTGCACCACTGGATTGGAGGAGGTTTTAATCTCCTCAGGTGAGCCGGTCTCGATAATCTTCCCCTTATAGAGCATGGCAATACGGTCAGCTATCTTGAAGGCACTCACCATATCATGGGTGATGGAAACCGAAGTTACATTAAGCTTTTCTCTCAGTTCAATAATAAGGTTATTGATAGCATCAGCCATTATAGGGTCAAGTCCAGTGGATGGTTCGTCATAGAGGATGATTTCCGGCTGTAAAGCGATAGCCCTTGCTAAACCTACCCGCTTTTTCATCCCCCCACTCAGCTCCGCTGGGTTCATGTGCCCAACATCCTCCAGACCCACCATTCTTAAGCACTCCTTCACCCTCTCTTCTATTACTTCTCGCTTCATTTTTGTATTCTGCATAAGTGCAAAAGCTACATTCTCCCCCACAGTCATCGAATCAAATAGAGCGGCATACTGAAACAGCATGCCAAATCTTGTCCGAAGCTGTTTGAGCTCCTTTTCCTTTAGTTCATTGACCTTAATCCCGTTAACCCATACCTCGCCGGAATCGGGCTTCAACAGTCCGATGATGTGTTTGATGAGCACGGTCTTGCCGGAGCCACTGCGACCTATGACCACCACTGATTCCCCCTTCTTCACCTCTAAATTAACTCCATCGAGAACTTTGTGTTTTCCGAAGGATATGTGAATGTCTTTCAGCTCAATCATTCCTACTCCCTCCAAATCTAAACTGATATACCCCAAAGGATCTTAGACAGGAAGAAATCGAGAATCAGAATGCTCATGCAGGCAACTACTACTGCTTTTGTGGTGCCTTGCCCCACTCCCTTAGCTCCCCCTTTCGCATAAAAACCGTAGAAACACCCTACCAGGGCAATTACTAAGCCAAAGAAGGCAGCCTTGACCAGACCATTAGTTATATCCTCTAAGTATAGTATATCAAAGCTGCTTTTGACATATAAAGTGGGATTAGCTCCCATCATATGAACACTTACCACATACCCACCTAACATTCCAATACCCACGGCAAAGACGGTCAAAACAGGGAGCATGATGATGCCCGAAAGGATGCGAGGAACCACCAGGTATTTGATAGGATTGGTCGCCAATGTCTCCAGAGCGTCGATCTGCTCGGTAACTTTCATGGTGCCTATCTCAGCTGCTATAGCCGAGCCAGTTCTGCCTGCTACCATCAGGGCGGTAAGCACGGGACCCAACTCCCGACAGAGAGAGAGTGAGACTGCTGGTCCGATGAGGGTTTCAGCCCCAAAACGATGGAACCCATAATAGCTCTGCAGGGCAAAGACCATTCCGGTAAATGCTCCCGTCAACAGCACTACTGGCAAAGAGCGAATGCCGAACTCCTCCATCTGGTTAGCAATTAGCCTGAATTGAAAAGGGGGACGAAATATCCACACTAAGCTCTTCAGCAAGAGGAGAAACATGTTCCCTATCTCGGCGCAAAGTCTTATCACTCCTTTTTCAATTAATTTAAACATAATCCTTTAACTATAAATTCAATAAAGAGAGGCCACCTACATCTCCTCCTCCCGGGTGGACAGGTCGAAGAAGGTGGTAAACTCCTTCCTGAAAACGAGCTTCATCATGCCGGTGGGTCCATTCCTCTGCTTGCCGATTATCAGCTCGGCCAGTCCCTCATTCTCCTTGAGAGGTTCGTATTCCTCCTCGCGGTAGATAAAGCAGACCAGGTCGGCATCCTGCTCGATAGAGCCTGACTCTCTCAGGTCGGAGAGCTGAGGACGATGGTTTTTTCTTATGTCGGGTGCTCGGCTGAGCTGAGAGAGGGCAACTACTGGGACTCGCAACTCCTTGGCCAGTCCTTTCAGTGCCCGGGAGATGCTCGATATTTCCTGCACGCGGTTTTGATACTGTCCCGTGGGCTGCATTAGCTGGAGATAGTCGACGACCAGAAGGGTCAAACTATGTTCCAGCATAAGTTTACGAGCCTTGGCTCGCATCTCAACTATTGATATGGATGGGCTATCATCAATAAAGATGTTTGCCCGGGAAAGAACCTCCAGAGCCTGACCCAGCCTCCTCCATTCCTTCTCCCCGAGGTAGCCTGTTTTCATCTTATGGGCATCGACTCGGGCTTCGGAGCAGAGCATCCTGGTGAGGAGCTGCTCCCTGGACATCTCCATGCTGAAAATCCCCACCGTATTTCCTTCTTTCTTGCCCACGAATTGGGCTATATTCAGGCTCAGGCTGGTCTTTCCCATAGCCGGACGAGAGGCTATAACCACAAGGTCTGAGGGCTGAAGACCCGAGGTGAGCTCGTTAAACCTTATGAAGGGTGTGGCTACGCCGGTGATAAATCCTCTCCTCTCTGAGATTTGGTCGAGGGTTTTGAAGCTCGCCTTGGCTATGTCTTTTATGGGAACAAAGCCAGAGGTGATCCTTCCTTCAGCAATCTCAAAGATTGAGCGCTCAGCAAGGTCGATAACAGAATCGAGTTCTTCATCCTGAGCATAACATTTGCTAATTACCTGATTAGAAGCGAAAATTAAGCTGCGGAGGACCGACTTCTCTTTCACAATGCGGGCATAATGCTCTATATTGGTGGAGCGTGGAACACCATCGACGAGGGAAGCTAAGTAGGCTGGTCCTCCCACCCTCTCCAGTTCGCCGCTGTCAGCGAGAGACTCCTTGAGAGTCACCAGGTCTATCGCCCTGGATTTCTCCCACAGGTCAATCATCTTGAGGAAAACCCTTCGGTGGCTCTCCCGGTAGAAGTCGTCCCCGGTCAACAGCTCTATCGCCTCGTTAAGAGTTCTGTTGTCCAGCAAAATAGCGCCCAGCACAGAGCGCTCCGCTTCGAGACTATGGGGAAGCAACCTTTCTAAAGTAAGGTCATCTGCCATGTTCCGCCTCCCCTAATTTAATATAAAAAGAACACTGTTACCAATAGTAAATATTATTAACTGGCTCTTATTATATAATAAAACCTGCCTGAATAAAACTAAAAATCACTCCTTTACTACCCATACCTTCACATCTCCCATGACTTCGGCAAAGAGCTTTATCTTTACGGAGTAAACCCCTAACCGCTTTATAGCCTGTTCCATAATTATCTTTTTGCGGTCAATTTCTAAACCTTCCTGCTTTAAAGCCTCGGCTATTTCGGCGGGGGTAACCGCGCCGAAAAGTATGTCCTGCTCGCCTGCTTTTTTCCTGATGGTCAAGGAGATTTTCTGCAGTCTGGCTACCATCTCTTCAGCATCTTCCTTTTTCTTCAAGTGGTGAGTCTCCTCAATCTTCTGCTCCCTTTCCAGCAGTTTCATATTCTTCAGGGTGGCAGACAGTGCTAATCCTTTAGGAAAAAGATAGTTTCTGGCGTATCCATCGGCTACATCAATCACATCACCACGCTGCCCTAACTGGGAGATGCCTTCCTTTAAAATTACTTTCACATTGATACCTCCATTAGAAAAGATAAGCTTTCCCCTTATCCTAATTTAATAATATAATAGAGCCATACGGTATCTTCCTATTCTTGATGTAGAACCCTCCTCAAATACTTTAAGGAACAGGAAATTGGCACTCTTCAAGAGGAGAGGCAATCGGAGAGCTTGCTCTCCACCTTTATCAATAGTCGGTAGCATAAGGTAGTAGAGCTATATTTCGTGCTCTTTTGATAGCATTAGTGAGCTTCCTTTGGTGCCGAGCACAGGTGCCAGAGATTCGGCGAGGGAGGATCTTTCCCCTTTCAGGTATATACTCTTGCAGAAGTCTCACATCTTTATAATCAATCTCGTCTATCTTATTAACGCAGAACTTACACACTTTCTGTCGTCTATATGTAAACCTGCGATAAAACTGGTCGGTTCTCCTCTTCCTCCTTTCAGTAACCATTCAATCGCTCCTTTCCTGAAAATTAGGGTTTTCCTTCCATCCTGCAGGATGGCTTTCTGTCTTACCGCTGGCGGCGTGCTTCACCAGTAAATCTGGTTCTCCCTGCCTCAGATTGATCGCGCTGCAGCTTCTTTACATCAAACTCTTTTGGTGGAGCTTTGAGCTTTACTGTCAGGCATCTGAGCACCAACTCCATTATCTTAAGCTTCTTCTCCAGTTTCTCCACAATTCCCCTTTTCGCCTGGTAGACGAAATAGAGGTAAATCCCTTCGTCGAATTTCTTTATGGGGTATCCTAATTTAATCTTACCCCAGTTCTCCTTCTTTTGCAATTCCCCATTTTCTGTGGTTATCATCTGCTCAATATCCTGGACAAAGCTGTCTATCTCTTCTGAGGTTACTTGCGGGCTAACTACGATTATAGTCTCGTAAAGTTGCATTATTTAAACTCCTCACCTTTAGCAAGCAAGATCAAGAATTTTATCGCACCTATTCATAATACATTATAAGAATCCCTTTTTCAATAATGGAGCAACGATGACCGATATGACCGCTATAATTATTACTAAGCTATTTATCAACGGGCTTACGCCTTCTCTCAAAGTCTCTCCTACCAGGTCGCCAACCTTGAAGGTTGAATAATCAACAGAGCTTCCCCCCTTCTCTTTCCTTCTCTCCATTAAGATTCTGGCACCATGCCAGACGCCGCCTCCATTGGTCATAAATAGGGAAAGGATAAGCCCAGAAAGAATGATTCCTCCCAGAAATCCGCCCAGCGCTTCTCTTCCCATCAGAAATCCCACCATAGGTGGGCTGCCAAGAGCTATAATTCCGGGCAAAGCCGCCTGTTTGAGAGAAACATTAGCAGAGCGCCTGGCCACCAGCGAGAGCCATTTATTTTCCTTTATTCCCTTTTGCTTATCTTCCCCCGGGGATAACTTGCCCATTTCTATGGAAGCTCTCCTTATAGAAGATATCACTAAAGAGGCTATAAAAAAGGGTATCAGTCCTCCCAGGAGGAGACTCGCAATGATCCGGGGGCTTGCTATATCGATTATGCCTATTCCTTCCAGGGAGAAGTAGGCAGTAAAAAGAGCGATCGAAGCCACCGCTGAAAAGCCGAGGACATGTCCCTTGCTGGAGGCTTTATCCTCCTCCATCAGGCTCTCCTGACAGCCAAGAGCCAGAAAAATCCCCATAACGGACGACAGAGCCATGGTGGCTATCCCCATTCCAAAAAGCCCCAAAAGGTGGTGAATCAGATAAACGCCCAAGCTAAGTATCACAATAGGCAGAGCGGTACTCTGCATTCCCGAAGCTAATCCGCTGATAATATTAGTAGCTACTCCGGTAGAAGCAGAGCGGGCAACCGCCCTGGCGGGATTAGATCGGATATAATATTCACTGGTACCCAAAATGGCCATCCCTGTGATTAGCCCCAAAAGGCTGACTTCCCATATTGTCGTCCCCTGTGGGAGATAGCGAGAAGCAAGATATAATGTTAGAACCAGCACGCAGAAGGATAATATGGAGGGAATCCCAAAATTTGCAAAGAATCTTCTTCTGATTTTAGCAAATAAATAACCTATTACAGAAGCCCCAAAGCCAGCTATTATTAATAGTAATAGAAGCTCATCCCAGATAGAAACTCCTCCGGAGAAATTCACCCCCGTAATAGTCAAAGCCGCTGCCGAAGCTCCATAGCAGGCAAATAGACCAACTGATACTCCCGCAAAGTTCTCTAACCTATTTTTTACCACCCTGGCAGCAAGAGCCAACTCATTGGTTGTTGAAGGAGAGGAGTTTTCCTCCTCGGGCGCTATGGCCCTGATAGCTCCCAGGGTAAACACCTCCCCACTCATATACATTATCAGAGACACCAGGCTTATGCCGAGAGCAAATCCACTGATATCTCTCCCTGATATAAGGTTTAGCCTCAGAGATTTCAATAGAACTCCCACAGCCAACATACCCAGGCTGGCGACTAATAGACCTGTTAATCCAGCCGCCTGATAGGCTATTGTCTCCCGCTTTTCTGTCAACTTCTTTTGCTGCGGCAGCCTTTCATCAGTCCTGGCTGCAATCCTCAAGGTGAAATATCCGATGATGAGAGAGACAATGCCTCCCAATAGGAAGGCGCCCCCCATTGCCCAGTTGAGCTGCCAGCCGACCAGGAAAAATAAGCCAACCATAACCACAGAAAGAGTGGCAAATTGGCGGCGTATAAAACCATTTAAAATATAGTCGGCAACCCGGAGGGTCTCCTCGGGAAATCCCCCCGCTTGAGGTTTCCTCCGAAGCCATAAGAAATGGAGTATAACAACCAGAATAAAGCCGACTCCCCCTACCAAAAAGACAATCTCCTCTAATCCCATCATCCTAATCTCAATCCCTCTTTTACAATAATGGTGTCCGCTATTGGTTAAAAATATTCATAGCCTGGAGCAGATTCTCTCTCAGAATGCATATCAAAGCCTTCTCTGTCAGATCCAGGGCTCTTTCCACCAGGGGCTTCTCTTCCTCGGTAAACTCAGCCAGAACATAGCTGGTCAGGTCTTCAGAGTTAAAGTCTCCCCTTTTCAGACCTAATCTTATACGGACAAAGCCCTCGTTCCGAAGGTGGTCAATTATCGACTGCACTCCCTTGTGTCCACCACTGCCGCCTTCGGCACGAAGACGAATCTTCCCCAATTCTATATCAATATCGTCGTAAAGGACTATCAAATCTTTCTCCGAACAACTATATTCCTCTAAAGCCGCCTTGACTGCGATACCACTGCGATTCATATGGGTTGTAGGCTTGCACAGCACAACTCTTTCTCCCTCTATCACCCCCTCATAATATACATAAAGGCTCTCTTCTCTTTCTCTGATAGAGCTTATACCTGCGACGATATAATCGACGGCAAGGAAACCAAAGTTATGGCGGGAGAGCTGATATTGAGGTTCTGGGTTTCCCAATCCAATTACAATCTTCAAATCTCGGATTTCTTTTGACTATATATAAGCTAAGAGTAAAGTGCTACTCCTCTTTTTCTTTTTTCTCTCCCTCGGGCTTCTCCTTGTCTACTGTTTCGGCTTCTTCGGGAACTTCCTCTTCCTCCTCAGCGACTACCACTTCTTCTACTTCGGGAGCGGCGATAGATACAATTACCTGCTCGGGAGGGCTTAATATTTTGACCTTGTCATCTACTGTCAGCTCCGCTACTCTCACGAGGTCGCCAATATCCATCTCCGAAACATCAACCTTGATATGCTCGGGGAGATTCTGGGGAAAGCACTCCACCTCCACCTCTCGTTGGGTGAACTCCATAATTCCCCCATCGATTTCCACTCCCTTTGCCTCTCCCTCTAAGATTATGGGCACCGCCACTTTCAGTTTGGTCTCTTTAGAGATTCTAAACATATCCACATGAAGGAGCTTGCTGGTTAACGGGTCCAACTGGAAGTCTTTTATCATCACCTGGTTAATAGTTTCTGCTCCGGAGATCTTAAGCTGAAAGATGGTATTTTCCCCTGTCTCCAGGCTAAGTATCCTTTCTATATCCAAAGGGTTGATTACCAGGGGGATTGACTCTTTCTTGGACCCATAGACTATACCCGGTATAAAGCCCCTTTGGCGAAGGCGTCGGGCTTCACCTTTGCCAAAATCCCCTCGAATTTCTGCTTTTAAAACTTGCCTCTCCACCTAAATACCTCCTAAGCCTCTTGAGAGAGCTTAAAGAAACAAAGAACTCACTGAGGCGTTATCATGAATCCTTTTAATAGCCTCTCCGAAAAGGGGAGCAATGGAGAGATGAATTAATTTCGGGCTCCTTTTCGCCCTTTCGGAGAAGGGGATGGAGTTGGTCATCACTACCTTCTCCAGAACCGACTCCTCAATACGCTGTATGGCAGAGCCAGACAATACCGGGTGACTGGCGCAGGCATATACCCTTGCGGCTCCCCCTTCCTTTAAAGCCTGGGCAGTCTGGGTCAGCGTGCCAGCGGTATCCACCATATCGTCCACTATAAAAGCGGTCTTTCCTTCCACATCCCCTATAATGTGGAGCACTTCAGCCACGTTGGGCTTCTCCCGTCTTTTGTCTACGATGGAAATGGGAACATTCAGCCTCTTGGCATAGGCTCGAGTTCGCTCCACACCCCCGGCATCGGGAGAGACGAGAACTAAATCAGGAAGGTTAGATTTGGCAATATAATCGACAATAACCGGGGCAGCAAATAGGTGGTCTACGGGGATATTGAAAAAGCCCTGAATCTGGGGAGCATGAAGATCCATAGTCAGCAATCTATCGGTATTGGCAGCGGAAAGAAGGTCGGCTACCAGCTTGGCAGTAATGGGCACCCTGGGTTTGTCTTTACGGTCTTGCCGGGCATAGCCATAGTAGGGCATGACAGCGGTTATCCTCTTGGCTGAGGCACGCTTGAAGGCATCGATCATTATCAATAGCTCCATCAGATTGTCATTAACCGGGCTACAGGTAGATTGAATGATAAAGACATCCCTCCCCCGCACATTCTCCTGAACTTGACAATAGATTTCCCTATCGCTAAATTTCGAGATGAGAATGCCTCCCAGCTCGATATTCAGGTACTGGCAAATCTCTTCCGCCAGCTCCCGATTGGAATTACCCGAGAAAACCTTCAGTTCTTCCTCCAAGGTTCTTACCTTTCTGTTTAATTCATTCCCCCGCAAAAAGGTGTTTCTCGCCACAGTATGGCTGGGGCGGGAGGATTCGAACCTCCGCATGCGGGTTCCAAAGACCCGTGTCTTACCACTTGACTACGCCCCAGCTCCGGGTTAGCTCCTCTCCTGTTTATATATTATAAGTTAAAATTCTTCTATTTTCAAAGGTCATTTCCCAGGTTCGGAGACAACCCTTCCTCCTCTTCCTCTTGCTGACCACTGACCACACTGTGATACTTCTCTAAGACCTTCGTCTCTATGTATCTTCTTGTCTCGTTGTTCAAAGGATGGGCGATATCTCTAAAGGTGCCATTCTTCAACTTTTTGCTTGGCATAGAGATGAAAAGCCCGTTTGCACCATTGATGATTTTTATATCGCTGACAATGAAAGAATCGTCAAAGATGATGGAGACAAAAGCCTTCAGCTTTTCCTCATTAATAGGGAACACCCTGACTTCTGTGATTTCCATTTGACTCGATTACCCCCTCTATAGTTCGACAGCCTATAAGCTTTGGGTTAAGTAACAGTCATTATTCTACAGGTTTTTCCCTCCCTATAAACCTCCTTATTCTATCAGCTAATGGTTGACAGATAAAACCCCTTTGTGGTAGTCCTTAATGGTTAGAGTGCGAGCTAATATTACCCTGTATCCCATGGCATTAAGACTTTTCTGCGCCTTTTTAGCTTCCTTATACATCTTGAAGAGACCATAAATTGTGGGTCCACTTCCTGACATCAAGCTACCCTTCGCACCTAACTCCTTTAGCTCCTCTTTTAACCTTCTCAGGGACGGATAATCGGCAAAAACAACTTCCTCCAGATCATTTACCATAATGCGCTCAACATCACACTCCATCAGAAAAAAGCCTCTCATACTACTATTATTTTTCTCCTTTGTCAACACCAAATTAGCTCTCTGATAGACTTCCGAAGTAGAAAGAGAGAAAGGAGATACCACCAAAACTACCCACCAGCGCGGCAAGTCGGCCAAAGGGTAAAGCTCATCCCCTCGCCCCATACCGAGACAGCTCCCCCCCATAAGAAAGTAGGGAACATCAGCACCTAATTCCCGGGCAATATCGTAGAGATGAATCCTGTCCAGAGAGAGACTCCATAGATGGGTCAGACCTATCAGGGTTACTGCGGCATTGCTGCTCCCCCCACCCAAGCCAGCCCCCAGGGGGATTTTTTTGTCAATCTTTATCTTCACACCCCGTTCGATGTTGAAGGACTCCTGCAGTCGAAGGCAGGCGCGATAGACAAGGTTGCGGCTGTCGGTAGGAAGCTCCCGGCAATTGGTCACAATCTCAGCTCCCTGAGGTCGCTCCTCTAACTGGATAGTGTCACATAAGTTGATCGC
>Ga0224501_10001873_pt1 | contig 16419 bp, 16 predicted proteins | sample SF_Oct11_sed_USG_4_FD_169105 | JGI IMG/M metagenome (GOLD analysis project Ga0224501, IMG submission 169105) | Sediment microbial communities from San Francisco Bay, California, United States - SF_Oct11_sed_USGS_8_1 | ecosystem: Environmental > Aquatic > Marine > Sediment | place: USA... | reverse complement strand
TATTACCTGTTTCTCTATCCTTATATTTCCCTCTGGGCAGCGCTTGAATCCCACCAGAGCCTCACACTGCCCCTCCTCCAGGTCATCACCCTGGCTCTCATTAAATTGATATTATCCCTGAGGTTTAAGGTCAGTATCATCTACGGACAGTTGCATCCTTTGACTGTCATTTTTGCCATCTTGATACTTCTCAATTCTTTTCGGCTTTCGCTCTTCAAGAAAAAGTTCGAGTGGAAAGAAAGATTTTATCCTGTGGAATAACCATGAGGGCATTTCCCAATGTCCTCCTGAATGCCTTCGAGCGACGGATCTTTTTTGTTCTTTTACTGGTCGTTTTTCTGTTCGGGCCGAAGACATTCGCCGAAAATTCCCCAAGAAGAATCAAGATTGTGACCAGTGTATTTCCCCTTATGGAGTTCGCCGGGGCTGTCGTCGGGGAGAGGGGAGAGGTCAGCCTTCTTTTTCCCCCCGGTGCCGAGATCCATACCTGGCAGCCAAGGCCGAGCGACATCGTCAGGCTTTCCTCTGCTGACCTGTTTGTCTACATCGGCGGCGACATGGAGCCTTGGCTGAATGATATTCTGGCGAGTGTCCGTAATCCCAGCCTGAAGACGCTCGAAGCCAGCCACGGGATATCCTTGATCAAAATGGGAACAACCGGCAAGTTCGACCTGCAGGCACACAAGCGGGAGCACGAACATGGTGCGGTCGATCCCCATATCTGGCTGGACTTCCAGAATGACCAGGTCATCGTGGATAGGATTGCGGCAGTGCTTTCGGAGATGGACCCCGCAGGAGTTTCTGATTTCAAGAAAAACGCTTCCGCCTACAAGAAAAGGCTTCAGACCTTGGATGACACCTACACGAAAAGCCTTAAAGGCTGTGTCCATAAAGTCTTCATCCTTGGCGGGCATGCCGCTTTCGGCTACCTGGCCAGGAGATACGGACTGCAGCAGGTTTCTCTCTACGGACTGAGTCCCGATTCTCAGCCGACTCCCAAAAAACTGATCGAGGTCGTGGAACTGGCCAAGAAGTATAAAGTCAAAGTCATATTTTTTGAATCTTACATGAGCGATAAGCTGGCCAACTTGCTGGCCAGGGAAGTGAAAGCCAGGATAATGGTCTTGAATCCCGGAGCCAACCTGTCAAAGGAAGAATTGAAGTCGGGAGTGACGTTTTTTGATATAATGGAGAGGAACCTGGAGAACTTGAAGGATGGACTCATCTGCCGCTGACCTGAAGCCTCTGATTGACGTCAGGAATATTTCCTTCAATTATGGGCCCATCCCTGTCCTGAAAGAGGTGACGTTCTCCATAAACCTGGGAGATTTCTTAGCCATAATCGGTCCCAACGGATCGGGAAAAACGACTCTGGTCAAAATCATCCTCGGTCTCCTCAAGCCTTCACGGGGTGAAGTTCGGATTCTGGGTCAGCCTGTAGATGAGTTTTTCGACTGGAACAGGATCGGCTATGTACCTCAGAAGGCCACTCATGTCGATCCCCTGTTTCCGGCCTCGATCAAGGAAGTGGTGGCCATGGAGTTCCATGCGGTCAGCTCTCATGCAATGAGAAAGCAAGATAAGGAGCTTTCGGTTGCCAGGGCGTTAAAACAGGTAGGAATGGAGAGCTTTACAAGCCGGCGCATAGGCAGTCTTTCAGGAGGCCAGCAGCAGCGGGTCTTCATCGCCCGGGCGATTGTCAACAAGCCACACATCCTGTTTCTGGATGAGCCGACCACTGGAGTGGACACAGAGACGCAAGAACATTTTTATGACATGCTCGATTCATTGAATAAGAAAGAGGGAATCACAATTGTCATGATCACCCATGACATCGGAATCGTGAATAAACACGTTAGCCAGGTCGCCTGCCTCAACCAGAGACTGGTCTACCACGGTGCTCACGAAGACTTCTGCCGCTCAAAGGCTTTTAAAGAAATGCTGGCAGGCGGGCATCATCTTGTTTCCCACCGTCACTGACAGATGATTCCAAGATCGTAACTTAAAATGGACGCTTTTCTCAGCTACGGATTTCTTCAGAGGGCGCTCTTAGCAGGCATTTTTATCGCTGTCGCCTGTGCTCTCCTGGGAGTCTTTCTCATCTTGAGGCGCGATTCCATGATTGGTCATGGCCTGGCTCATATCTCCTTTGCCGGAGTGGCCCTCGGGCTGTTCTTAAACATAATTCCTTTGGGGATAGCTCTGGCTGTCGCTGTGCTCACCGCCCTGGGGATCATGAAGCTGAAGGAGAAGGCAGGCCTATATGGAGACACGGCCATTGCCATTTTCAGCAGCGTGGGGCTAGCTGCGGGGATTGTCCTGGCCACGCTTGCCCGGAGTTATAACGTTGACCTTTTCGGCTACCTATTCGGGGATATCCTGGCTATAGAGACATCCGAAGTCTGGCTCTCCGTTGCCTTGGCTGTGATCGTCGTTTTCATCGTGATCCTGAACTACCATAGATTCATGTACATGACCTTTGACCGCGAGGCAGCAAAAGTATCTGGAGTCAAGGTGGGACGTCTGGATGTCCTGTTGACTGTCCTGACCGCAGTGACAGTCGTTCTGGGCATGAAAGTGGTGGGGATTCTCCTTGTATCCGCATTGGTGGTCATCCCGGCGGCTGCCGGTCTTCAGCTGGCATCCAATTTTAAACAGGCGATACTTCTTTCTTCCTTGATTGCGGTCGTATCTGTTTTGTTCGGGCTTTTCCTGGCGTATTCTTTTGATCTTCCCGCCTCCGGGACCATCGTTATCCTTTCCTTCCTTCTTTTCGGACTCTTCTTCCTGGTTAAAAGAGTGAACAAAGTTCGTTAGAGCAAAAGCTTTTACCCGGTTAGTTTATCCAGGGTTTTCTCGAACACACTGTAGGCCTCCTGTCCGTAAAGGCAGAAGATTATCTCTTCTGGATGCTCATGTATTTCCAAGAATTCCATGGCTGTGCGGAGCATGATTTCGCTGCATCTTTGGATGGGAAAGCCGAATATTCCGGTGCTGATGGCTGGAAAAGCAATGTCTTTGATCTTGTTTTCCTCGGCGATCTTGAGACTGTTTAGGGTCGCATTGTGCAGCTTCTCCTCTTCCTGACCTTCCCCCTGGACAGGGCCGGCAGCATGGATGACGTATTTCGCCTTAAGGTTCCCGGCTCCGGTCATCGCCGCTTCCCCGACATTAATCGGTCCGATCTGGTTACATTCCTCCTGTATAGAAGGGCCTCCCGCGTTTCTGATCGCACCGGCAACCCCGCCTCCCAGGATCAGGTTCGTGTTAGCGGCGTTGACGATTGCTTCGACCTCGAGGAGGACGATATTCCCCTCCACCAGCTTCATTTTTCTTCCTTGAGTTGACCATTCTTTCATCTTTCCTCCTTCCTCAGGTCGTGGATGGTCAGGCTCGGTCAGGCACGGCCTCTCACACGACTTTTGCCCCGTAGATATTGCTCATTCTTTCCAGAGCGAATTGATGGGCTTTCTGGTCGAAGTCAGCCACCCCTTTTTTATAGACGGTAACCTCGTAGTCCCGGTTTCTCAGATCCCCGACAGTGTCCATGACACAGATTGAAGTGCAGACGCCGACCACGGCGACCTCGCTGACATTGTTTTCTTTTAAAATGATATCCAGGTTTGTTCCGTAAAAAGCGCTGTAGCGTTTTTTCTTGACGGTGACATCCTTTTCCCTTACTGGCAACTCATCGATGATTTCCGATCCCTCCGTGCCGCCAACGCTGTGTTTGGGGAACATTTTGAATTCCAGGTCATCTTCTTCATGGGAGTCGCAGATGAAGACAACGAGATCGTCGCTTCTATGGAATTCATCAATTTTTCCTTGGATAAAGGGTACGATCTTCCAGGAAGTGTCACCACAGTAGAGTGCGCCGTCAGCATGGATAAAGTCTTTTATCATATCGATAATGAAAAGGGCTTTCATTATTCCTCCTGTGATAGCCAGTCTTTGACTTCTCTGAAGACCTTTTCAAAATTGCCACGATGGAGGCGGACAATTTTCACATCGGATCTCCTTTTGATACTATCGGCAAAATCATTGTTCCGCTCCATGATGGATGCCAGTACTTTCTGCGGCGAATCCAAAGCATTGAGCAGAATCTTCCTGAATTTGGCAGAAAAAAGCTCCATCTTACCTATTTCATCGATGAGAATGACTTTTTCAGAAAGCAGCCCTTTCTCGATCGCTGAACATCCGATGTCTTCGAGGTCTTCGATGTTCACTCCGTATCTTCCGACTCGGTAAGGAGAAGGCAAACCCTTTTTGGCCAGGAATCCCTCTTTTTTATCCAAGAGAGAGATGAGCTTGAAACCGATTCTTTCCCCCCTTTCCCTCACTTCCTCGGTGATAAACCCGCTGATATTGTCTGAAAGAGAATCAACCTGTCTGATCTTCATGATAAGAGTGGTCTTGCCGCAGCGGGGCGGACCAGTAATCAGATAGTTATTCAATATGTTTCTCTTCCAGATAGTGTGAGTGAAATACACGGGAATGGAAGAAGCGACCTTTCAGGTTTAGCCTTCTCGATCCGTCCATCGAGGGAAGCCGATGGAATCGGCCGCCGAGTATGTTTGAGCACGAGAGGATCAATCTGGTGAAAAATGATTGAAAACGGACATCCGGTTGGAAGTGATATGTCTTGAGTGCGGAGTTACGCAGGCGCCGAGATGGACGGTGAGGGAATGGCGTTAAAAATCTGAAGGGAGCGATGCCATTTCCGTGTATTTCACTCATTAAATTACCCTTATACAATGAAAGAGAACCTGCAGCGTTTACTTCAACTCTTTTTCAACGATCTCTCTGATCTCGTGGCCGAGTTCTATGGCTTTTTTCACTAGTGCCGTGGCTTGCTTTTTCATCTTTGCCCTGAAGCGGCCATCCTTAAGGCCGGGAAGGTTGATCTTTACGTTGTAGTAGGCACCCTCAGCCGCAGCCTGAGCCGTAAGCCCGGCCACTCCGGCATCACTCAAAGAGTTCTTGTTTCCTTTGAGGGCGATCTCTTTGGCCAGCTTCAAGGCTTCGATGCTCTTTTCCAGGACTCCCAGGGGAACCAGGGTTGCCTCCTTGGACGTCTCTTCAATGGCTTTATCCCTTTCTTTTTTTTGCTCGTCTGTCTTTTTTGCCATCTTCATGGCGTCCATAACTTTGTTGAAGGCCACCGTGTCCAGGTCGACGGCTCGTAAGAACTCATCCTTTAAAAGCTGGGCTGTCATGGCTGTTTTTATCATATCTTTCTGGACATCTTCATAACCTGTCTTGCCGGTCGTCAGGTTAGAGACCATCGAAGAAAGCGAGGCGGAGAGGGCTCCGCTCAAGGCGGCCGTACTCCCTCCTCCTGGGGCAGGGGAGTCGATCGAGAGTTCATTGGCGAATTCTCTCAGGTTGAGCTCAAGAAGGGATTTCTCCACTTCTTTAAACTGGTACTCGATGATCTTCTTTGCCGGGTCGAACGGAGCCACATCGTTCAAACCGAGAGATATCGCGGCTGTTCGGATGAGTTCTTCTTCTGGAACTCCAGGGTTTTTTCCCTGCTTCTCCAGATAGTGTCTCCCGGCCATAAGCATAGCTTCCTTGGGGATGAGACCGACCAGTTCACTGCCTGTCACTCGCAGCCCGAGCTTTTCCGCTTCTTTAATGACTTCGTCGAAGACGATGTGGGGAGGAGAGATTTTGTAGTTGGTGAAATTTATGGAAAGCTGGGCAATTCCGTAATCCTCAACATACCATCCCACAGCCTTGATCTCTTTGAACTTGCCGGAGACCTTGATGGCTTTTCCATCGGCGTCTTTGATAATCTTTCCCTCTTTATCCCTCTTGGAGCGTCCTTTCTCTCTTATGCTGAGGGCGATTTCATGGGCGAGCCTTCTGTCTTTAGTGTTGAAGTTAATGTTATAGGCAATGAGAAATTCTCTGGCCCCGATGATGGTTGCCCCGGACTTCGCGTTGAAAACGGGTTTGCCGTAGTCAGGAGCCCACTCAGGGTCCTTTAATTTTTCGGCGAGCCCTTCGTATTCTCCTTGCCTGATTGTAGCCAGGTTTTTCCTTTCCGGCTTCTGGGCCGCTTCTTCGTACAGGAATACAGGAATGTTGAGCTCTTTTGCGACTTTTTCTCCCAGCTCATGGGCAAGCTGGATGCAATCTTCCATGGTCACTCCTGTTACAGGAACAAAAGGACAAACGTCTGTAGCCCCTATCCGGCTGTGGGCGCCTTTATGCTTGGTCATATCCAGGATTTCTGAAGCTTTTTTGATGGCTTTGAAGGCGGCTTGTTTCACTCCTTCTGGTGTCCCGATAAATGTCACTACAGTCCGGTTGGTGGATTCTCCCGGGTCCACATCAAGAAGAGAGACCTGGGGTGTGGACTCGATCTCTTTGGTGATGGTGTTGATTTTTTCTCTGTCTCTTCCTTCGCTGAAGTTGGGAACGCATTCAACTAATTTCATTGGTCATCTCCTTCAATCAAACTTATATGTGCCTAAATAAACGCCCTTATTATTAAAAATGCCCACTTCCTTGATGGACTTTCCGAACTGATTGAGGACTATATCACTGTCACCGACGACAACCACGACAGGAGTCAGAAGGGGGATTCGTCTTGATAATTCAAAGACCTTATCCGAGGTGACGAGCATGATGTTTTCATAATATCTCTTCCAGTAGTCATCCCCCAGATTCAAGGCTTTGTTTTCAGCCACTTTAGAGGTCAGGTCCGCCAGGGACTCGATCTGGAGAGGGAAATTGCCGATTATGTAAGATTTGGCCTGTTCGATCTCAAACGTAGGGATTTTTTTGTTGGTGATCAATTTTATTTCGTTAAGGATTTCCTGGATGGAAGCTTCAACGACTTCAGGTCTGACCTTGGCGTTTATGAAAAAGACACTGCAGTTTTTATAATATTCAATCTGACTGAAGGCTTGGTAAGCATATTCTTTTGATTCCCTGAGGTTGAGAAAGAGGCGGCTGTTGGGAGTTCCCCCCAGGACTTGATTCATGACCAGCAAAGGGAAAATATCGGGATTGGCAGCGGGTATGACCACATTTCCAAAATATATTGTTGCATCCTTGGCTTTCGGACTATCGATGAAACACACCCTTATTTTCTTATTGGACTCCGGGGATAGCGGCAGAGCCGGCCTCATTTCTCTTTTTTGCCATCTTTGGAGGTAGCGGCGGACCTTTCTTGAGGCAGTCTCCAGGTCGAGATTTCCGGTGAGAATAATGTGCGCATTGTTTGGCCTGTAATTATTGTAGAAAAAAGGGACAAGGTCCTTTTGAGTTAAATTCTTTATCACCTCTTCATTGAATGTGCCTTTTTTGTAAGGGTGGTTTTCGAAGAGAAGCCGAAACATTTGCCTCTTGGCTAAAAAGTCCGGGCTTGAGCTTTCTTCGACCAGGTCGTAGTACATGTTTCTTTTTATGGTATCGATTTCGCGCCTTAAAAACGAGGGTTGAAGCAGCATGCGGCTGAGGAGGTCTAGGGATCGGTCCAGGTGTTCCTCCAGAAATGTAAAAGAGAAAAGAGCGTAATCCGGATGAACAGATGTCGAGAAACTTCCGCCTACATAATCAATCTCTTCTTCGATCTGAGAAGAAGAGAGATCTGATGTTCCTCGGCTGATCATGTGGGCTGCAAGGGTAGCCATCCCGGGCAATCCTTCTGGGGAAGAGCTTTCGCCAGCGAACACGATGAGCTTGAGGCTGATGATCGGAAGGTTGTCCTTCTGGATAATCCATAGAGTCAGACCATTCCAGAGGGATGTTGACTGGATTTCAGGTATCTTCAGTTCTGGAAGGGGTTCGGGAATGGGAGGTGTCCTGCGGAATCTTTCTTGAGCAATCAGGGGAGAAGCCAAGGCAGAGAGAAGCAAAATGAGCGTAGAGAGGACAGTTGTAAGACGGCTTCCGTGTTTCATTTGGCTTCTATATCGAGTATGACGCTATCTTCTCCAAAATATCTGTTGGAAACGCCGACGATATCGGTTGGAGTGACAGCCAGATACTTCAATAATTCCTCAGAGGGATTGATGAGAATTCTTTTAAAGAGGAATTCTTCGGCGAGGAAGAGAGCTCTGGATAAGGAATCGGTGTATTGATCAACGTAATCCATCTTGAACATATTCTTTGATTTCTGGAGCTCTTCGGAGGGAATAAAGCTTGTTTTAAGCCTGTGCAGCTCTGAGAAAATGGCCCTTTGGGTTCTCTGCACCATGAACTGATTATTGTTGAGGATGAATAACTTAAAACGAGCGGCAGGATATCTCTTCTCGATGCTTCCATTCATATGAAGGGCAAGTCTTTCTCTTTTGATCAGCCTCTTGTGAAGCCGGGAAGTATTTCCTCTGAGAAGAATATATTCTATGAGGGACAGAACATAGAAATCATCAGAGGAGGGGTGGGCTAACCTGTAGCCTAAATGGAAGCCAGGAGATGGGACCTGATCGCTTTCCATCGATTCGTGGATCTGCATTTTCTCAGGCGATTTCGACAAGGGGACGTGCGGAATCTCCTTTCCTTCAGGAATGGTCTCAAAGTACTTGCGGATGTCCATCAGTGCTCTCTCTCTATCGATTTTTCCGGCTATGGAAAGGACAGCATTGTTGGGCACGTAATACGTGTTGTAAAAATCCTTAACATCCTGGACTGTCAGGTCTTGCAGATCGGCTTCATCGCCGATTACAGGGTGGCTGTAGGCGAAACTGGGATAAAGAAGCTGGTCGAAGCGCCAGTAACTTTCAAGGTAGGGGTTGGAGGCTTTTCTGCTGCGGATGTCAGCGATAATCTCTTGTTTCGCTTTTTCCACTTTGGCTGCGTTTATCTGGAGAGATTTCATCCTGTCCGATTCGAGCCAGAGGACTTGGGTCAACTGGTTGGATGGCACTCTCTCCAGAAAAACGGTTCTATCTACGGTGGTGGTTGCGTTGAGTTCTCCTCCAACCCTGTTGATGATGCTGACGTGCTGCATCCGTCCGATGTTTTCTGAACCCTGGAACATCAGATTTTCCATAAGGTAGGCCAGCCCTGTCTTTCCGGGCTGCTCGTTCATGGACCCAACACTGTAGGCCATGACAACCGATACAATAGGGAGGGAATGGTCCTCAGAAAGGATTACATGCAGACCGTTTTTGAGTTTATACAGAGTAGCGGAGAAAGGGAACTTCTTGGTTTCTTGAGGTTGGATTCCTGAAGCCCCTACGAAGAGAAAGACGAATGCCCAGAGTATGAATAATGTCTTTATTAACCTGAGGTTCATATTCATGGAAGTCTATCGACAGTTCAAATTAATAACATAAATACTATCCGGAGTTCAAATCAATCCGGGAGCCATGGTTCATTTCGATTGCAAAGGAGGTCTTTTTGTGTTAATTTTTTGGCTACGAGATTGAGTTCCTTATCAGGAATATGAGGTAGCATATGAGTAAAGATGGAAAATATTTCTTCACATCTGAGTCCGTGACAGAAGGCCATCCAGATAAGATCTGCGATCAGATCTCTGATGCCATACTGGATGATCTCATCCAACAGGATCCCCATAGCCGTGTGGCCTGCGAAACCTTGGTCACCACAGGCCTGGTGCTGATTGCCGGGGAAATTTCCAGCGAGGGCTACTGCGAGTTCCAGAAAGTTGTCAGGGACACTGTCAAGGAAATCGGATACACCAATGCAGAATATGGGTTTGATTATGAGACCTGCTGTGTCATTTCCTCCATCCATGAGCAGTCTTCTGACATAGCCAGGGGAATCGATGAGACGGAAGATCATGAGCAGGGAGCTGGAGACCAAGGATTGATGTTCGGTTATGCCTGTCGGGAAACAGAGGAATTCATGCCCATGCCCATTATGCTTGCCCATAAGCTCGTCAGACGACTGGCTCAGGTGCGGAAAGAGAATATTTTAAAATACCTCAGGCCTGACGGGAAATCCCAGGTTACCATAGAATATGAAGGCCAGCAGCCGAGAAGAGTGGATGCCATCGTCATTGCGGCCCAGCACGACAACATAATCAAAATGAATAAGTTAAGGGAAGATATTAAGCGCGAAGTTATCATGAAAGTCATTCCTCCAGAGATGATGGATAAGAAAACGGCTATCTACATCAATGAAACAGGGCGTTTTGAGCAAGGAGGTCCTTTAGCGGATACGGGAATCACCGGCCGAAAGATAATCGTGGACACTTACGGTGGCGTGGGCAGCCATGGAGGCGGCTGTTTCTCAGGAAAAGACCCAACCAAGGTGGACCGCTCAGGGTCTTACATGGCGCGGTACATAGCGAAGAACTGTGTGGCAGCCGGCATCGCGGATACGCTTGAAGTCCAAATAGCCTATGCCATCGGTGTGCCTCGTCCTGTCTCGATCATGGTCGACTCTTTCGGCACGGCCAAGATTAATGAGGATAAAATAAAGGATTTGATCAAGACCCATTTCAAGCTCTCTCCCAAGGGGATGATTCAAACCCTTGATTTACTCAGGCCAATATTCAAGAAGACGGCCTGTTATGGACATTTTGGCCGGACAGAAAAGGAATTCACGTGGGAGAAGCTGGATATAGCCGAAGAATTGAGAAAAGACGCGGGATTATGAAAAAAGGGGAGTGAAGAAAGATGAAGATTGACTATGATGTCAAAGATTTGAAGCTGGCTGAAAAAGGTAAACTCAAGATGGAATGGGCCGAGAGGTACATGCCAGTCTTGAGTTCCATCAAGCGAAGGTTTAGCAAAGAAAAGCTTCTTAGAAATATTCGCATTTCAGCCTGTCTGCACGTGACCAGTGAAACCGGGAACCTGATGCGCGCTCTAAAATTTGGCGGAGCTGATATAGCCCTGACCGCGTCGAATCCGCTCAGCACACAGGATGAAGTGGCCGCAGCCCTGGTGAAATATTATAATGTCGCAGTTTTTGCCATTAAAGGAGAAGACAACAAGACATACTACAGCCATATCAACCAGGCGCTTGATCTCGGGCCTCAGGTCACCATGGATGATGGAGCCGACCTGGTTTCCACTCTCCATTCTGAAAGGACTGATCTCATCGACGATGTCATCGGCGGGACAGAAGAAACGACCACTGGCGTGATCCGCTTGAGAAGCATGGCCAAGAACAAAGTCCTTCGTTATCCTATCATCGCGGTCAACGATGCGAACTCAAAACATCTTTTTGACAACCGGTATGGAACAGGACAGAGCACTCTGGATGGGATTTTGCGGGCAACCAACATCCTTTTCGCCGGATCGAACTTTGTCGTGGCTGGTTATGGCTGGTGTGGTCGCGGGATCGCCATGAGAGCAGCCGGAGCAGGAGCCCGAGTGATCGTTTGTGAAACGGATCCTCTCCGGGCCCTGGAAGCAGTCATGGATGGTTTTCAGGTGATGAGCCTGAAGAAAGCAGCCAGGATCGGGGATATCTTTGTAACGGCTACAGGAAATAAAAGCGTTCTCACTGAGGGTCATTTCCTGTTGATGAAGGATGGGGCCATTATTGCCAATTCCGGCCACTTTAATGTCGAGATTGACATACCTGCTTTGGAGAAGCTTTCAACACGGAAGAGACAGATGAAGGACTATGTCCAGGATTACAAGCTTAAAGGCGGGAAGAGTATCTATCTTCTGGCGGAGGGTCGCTTGGTCAACCTGGCCGCAGCAGAGGGACACCCGGCAGTGGTCATGGACATGAGTTTTTCCAATCAGGCTCTCTGCGTCTTGCATCTTGTTCGGAAAGGGAAGGATTTGCAGGAAAAGGTTTATCCGGTACCGGAGAAAATTGATAAAGAAGTGGCTCGTCTTAAGCTCAAAACCCTGGGAGTCAAAATTGACAGGCTATCTTCTGAACAGAAGAAATACCTCGCTGGCTGGCTGGAAGGGACCTGAGGCCTGGTTTTATCTGGTTCTATTTAATCGCCCTTAAATACTGTTCGATCTTCAGTTTCATCTCCGCATTTGTTGCGCCAGGATAGATCTTTATAAAAATTTCCTTGGCTTTATCAAGCTCGTCGCTCTTGAAATAAGCCACTGCCAGGTTGAAATTAATGGTCACATAATAGTCCATAGCGACGTTGCGGTTAAGAGTCGTCTCTGTCTCAAGATTTTTCAGGGCTATCTTGTAGCTTTCAATCGCTTCCTTGTATTTCAGCTGCTTCTCTAGGATCATCCCTTTGAGGTTATTCGCCATGCGGAAGTTCCTGTTCATTTCCAGAGCTTTGTTGACATAGCTGAGAGCCTCTTCGAGCTTGTCTTTTGTGAAATATATTCTAGCCAGGTTATAGTATGGGAGTTCTCTGGATAAGTAGGTTCTGTCGAGGGTCGCGATCATGAATTCCTTTTCAGCCTCATCCAGGAATCCCAATTCCTGGTAGGCAACGCCGAGGTAATTGTGCGCTTCGGTCAATCCAGGACTGAGACTCAGAGACTTCTTGAGATAGTTTATGGCTTCGTTAAATTTTCCATTCATCGAGTGGGCCAGACCAATCATGCAGAAGGCAAGGTCATAATCGGGTTTGAGAGCGAGGGCTTTATTGAAGTATTTGATCGCTTCATTGAGATTTCCTTCGTTGAGAAAGAACAGACCCATGTTATACTGGTGTCCCGGATCCTTCTCTCTTGATTTTTCCAGTTTTTTCTGAGATGAAGCGCACAGCATAAAATTGAGGCATATTAAAAGGATCAGAGCTGTTTTTATTTTCATCCTCTCCTCCTATTCTTTTTGGTATTCACTCTTGAGTTTTCTTGTCATGAGGTTTTCTAAAGCCTTTCTCGGGTCTTTATTTTCATAGAGCACTTGATAGACCTGCTCACAGATAGGCATTTCGACCTTCGCTTTTTGAGCCAGTTGGTGGACAGATAATGTCGTGGTGATTCCTTCTGCCACCATCTTCATCGAGGAGACAATCTCGGATATGGACTTTCCCTTTCCCATCTCCGCGCCCACAAAATGATTCCTGCTGAGCTTGCCTGTGCAGGTGAGGACGAGGTCCCCGATACCTGCCAGGCCGGCGAATGTCTCCATTCTTGCTCCTAATTTTAAACCCAATCGGGTCATTTCAGCAATTCCCCTTGTCACCAGGGCGGCAACGGAGTTGCTCCCGAATTGAAGAGAATCAGATATCCCTGCGGCGATGGCGATGACGTTTTTTATAGCTCCGGCGAGCTCAACCCCGACTATGTCACTGGTTGTGTAGGTGCGGAAGACAGGGCTGGAGATGAGATGCTGGATTTTCTTAACCTGGCTCTCTTTCCGCGAAGCCAGGACGACGGCAGTCGGATGACCTTCGGCGACTTCCTTGGCGAAGCTCGGCCCGGAAAGGGCTGCGATCCACGGTGTAAAAAAGGGGGAAAAGATCTCTTCCATCACCTCGCTCATTCTTTTCAAAGAGTTTTCTTCTATCCCCTTGGTCAGGCTGACGATCATCTGGTTGGAGGAGAGATGAGGTCCGAGCTGTTGATAAATCTGTCGGCAGAATTTTGAGGGGACTGCGATGAAGACGATATCAGTGGACGCCAGAGCCTCCTCATGGCTGTGAAAAAAAGAGACTGTCTCTGGAAAAACATAATCCGGCAGGAATGTCCGGTTTTCCTTATGGCGCAATGCCTCTTCATAGACATCTTGCTCTCGGATCCAGAGCTTCGTCTGGATATTCAGACGGCCAAGATGCAGGGCAAAGGCACTGCCCCAGGTGCCGCCGCCGATAACACTTGCTTTCATCTTACTTTCTCTCCTATTTTTCTTTCAGTGCCTTTGATCAGCCGGGCAATATTCCCCCTGTGCATGAAGGCAACAAGGATAAAGAGGACGATGCCAAAATAAACAACCTGTATCTCTTCCTTGAAAAGGAAGGTGAGGACAGGGAAGCTGAGGACGGCCAGGAGTGAGCCCAAAGATACATAGCGTGAGATACCGACTGCGATGAGAAATACAGCCAGGCTGAGGAGGGCAGGTTTGAAGGCCAAAAAAGCATAGGCCCCGAGGGTGGTTGCCAGGCCCTTACCTCCTTTGAACTTGATGTAGGCTGGAAAACAGTGGCCGACAACAGCCAGGAAGCCGCAGATGAGAGCAAAAATGAGGTCTCCGAAGAGCTTTAAAGCAAAGAAGACCGGCAGGAATCCTTTAGCCACGTCAAACAGCAGGACTGGAATCGCGTATTTCCATCCTTTCAGACGGAGGACGTTGGTTGCCCCGGTTGCCTGGCTGCCGAAACTGCGGATATCTTTTTTTTCGCTGAGGCGGAACAGAATATACCCGGAAGGAATGGCTCCGAAAAGATAGCAGAGAACGGCAAACAGTATTTTCATTTGAGCTCAAACTCAGACAGAACAGAATACTCAGCCCCGGCGGGCTTGAGCACGCTCTTGAAGAAAGTGATCTTCCTGACTTCCATTTCTCCAAATTTCTGAGATCCGTATTTTTCAAGATGGAGCATTATCTCCCTTAGGTTAGAGGGAATTTTCACTCTTCCCAGGGTGAGATGGGGATGAAATTCTCGCTTTTCTTTGGGAAATCCCAGGTTTTCCATCTCTTCTTCCAGGCGGGATTGAAGGGTTTTCAAGCTCTCCTCTTCTTCAATGCCCAACCAGAGGACTCTTGGGTTTTTCTTGTCTGGAGGGAAGTATCCTGTTCCTATGATCTTCATGGTGAAAGTCCTGGATCCATCCGATACTCGTTCCAGCACTGTTTCTATCTGTTTGACCCTGTTCTCGTCAATTTCGCCCAGGAATTTCAAGGTCAAGTGCATCGCTTGCTGATTCACCCATCTTACGCTTTTGCGGGCTGGATCTTGCCTTTTGAGTTCCTCGATGAGCTGAGACAGTATCTCTTTTAATTCCTGGTCAAGGTTGATAGCGATGAATGTTCTCAATTCTGTCCTCTTAGCTTTTTGCCTTGGCCAGGAGATGTCTTCTGATCATATCCAAGGCTTTTTGGGCGGATTGAAATTTAATCATCTCCCTATTCCCTATAAAATTATTTTTCACAACCTCAGTTCCATTATCCCAGGCCAGGGCAGAGTAGACAAGGCCCACTGGTTTCTCCGGAGTGCCTCCTGTCGGGCCCGCTATTCCTGTTATGGCAAGGCCGAAGCTGGAGCGGGCTTTTTGTCTGATGCCGGCAGCCATGGCTGTGGCCACTTGAGGACTGACCGCTCCGTGTTTCTCAATCAAAGTTGAGGAGACTCCCAGTTGATAGCTCTTTGTTTCGTTGCTGTAGACCACCATGCTCTGCAGGAAATAGTCGGAGCTTCCGGGTACGTTGGTGAGGCGGTGGCCCAGGAAGCCGCCTGTGCAGGATTCGGCAGCGGCCAGGGTTTTTTGGTGAAGCCGGAGAAGCCTTCCCACCACTTCCTCGAGTTCTTCGCCTCTCATGGAGAAGACGTTCTCTTTCAGCCTGTCGAGCAGGTTCTTTTCCAGGATTTCTACGCTCTTCTCAGCTTTGTCCTGGCTTTCTTCAGAATGAGCGGTGATGTGGATTTCTATCTGGCCTGGGTAAGCGAGGGTCGTCAACCTGATATGAGGTTCTTGAGGATAAAGGTCTGATATGAGGGTTTCTATCTTCGATTCGGTCAATCCTGTTATTTTCAGCACCCTGCGACAGGCGTGTTTTTTCCTGAACCTTTGGAGGTCTGGCCAGACAGAGGAGTCAAACATGGGCTTGAGTTCGTGAGGGGGGCCGGGAAGAAGGATGACTATCTCCGAGCCTGTATCCAGCCAGAGGCCGGGAGCAGTGCCCTTTCTGTTCTCAAGAGGTTTTCCTCCTTTGATGACATAGGCCTGTTTTTTGTTGACCGCTGGCATGGAGAGTCCTCTGCGCTCGAATCTTTTCCTGATCTTCTGGAGGATCTCTTTTTTAAAGATGAGTTTTCGCTTGAGAACGGAGGCCAAAGCCTCTCGTGTTCGATCGTCTCTGGTCGGACCCAGGCCGCCGATGCCAACGACGATGTCCGCTCTCGCTAAAGCCTGTCTGATGCAGAGAACGAGATCGTCCCAGTCATCGCTGACGATTGTTTTATAGGAGACTTCCAACCCCAGGTCGTTAAAGCGCTCAGTCAGATAGAGAGAGTTTGTATCCTGAAAATAGGGGGTGAGAAGCTCTGAGCCCACGGCCATGATCTCTATTTTCATGTCTCTTTTTATCTTCATTTTAAAAGTAAATAGAGGTTGACGATCACTCCTGCATAGACGGCGGCCACGACATCATCCAGCATGATTCCCCAGCCTGTGGGGAGCGCCTCTATTTTTTTTATCGGGAACGGCTTGGCGATGTCAAAGACACGGAACAGGACAAAGCAGGAGAGGACCGGAAACCAGGCATTGCTCATCCTGAAAAGGACGAGGAGCTGGCCGAGGGCTTCATCGATGACTATCTTGCGCGGGTCCTTCTTGTTCAATGCTGTTGAGTATTTTGTGGAGGCATAAACGCCGATAAAAAAAAGAAGGA
>Ga0224501_10001872_pt1 | contig 16427 bp, 14 predicted proteins | sample SF_Oct11_sed_USG_4_FD_169105 | JGI IMG/M metagenome (GOLD analysis project Ga0224501, IMG submission 169105) | Sediment microbial communities from San Francisco Bay, California, United States - SF_Oct11_sed_USGS_8_1 | ecosystem: Environmental > Aquatic > Marine > Sediment | place: USA... | reverse complement strand
TCCATGCTATCTTTTAAAAACATATTTCTTGATTACCTTATTTTTGGAAAATAAATAAAGTTCAATCGTATATTTATGAAAAATCAGAGTTATTTTATCAGAATTTAATATAGAATGTTTTCCGGTATATTCAAGCCAGTATTCTTCTCTGATTCTGCCTTTGATTTCATAGGAATAAAGCATAAATTCCTGATCTGAATTTTCACGAAACAGAATGTGAGACGGCGCAATGACAATTTCAGCACGCCCTTTTTTCTCCTTCCATTTTCCCTGGGGAACTGAAAAAACCTGTGCATTTAGATCCAGAGAATACAATACGAAATAGAAAAGCGGAAGAAAAAATATTGGTTTTCGAATCATCGCTTTAAATCCAGCAAAATTCCCCGAATTTCATCCAGGGTTTTCAGAATATTAAATGCCGTGTTTCCAGATGACTGCATCATAACAGCCATTTTTTGAATCCTGGAATCCAGATATTCAATTACATTTAATTCCACCTTTTCATTATTTCGGTTTTTTCGATAAATTTTTTTTAACCGGACGTTCATGCTGATAGTCTGAGAAGCAATTTGCCTAACCACATCTTTATAATGATTCAAGTTTTCATTGGAAGGAGTTTCGATCAGATCTTTTTCCGCATCAGGAAGGATGCTCCAGAGTTCATGTAGACTTTTGTTCTCATCAAGAGAGGAAGGAAGGACCTCTTCAAGTATGTTCAAGAATGAATTCTCGGAAAGCGGCTGCACGGATGCAGAGCTCTTGCGCTTGTTGATTGTTTTTTTTCTGTAATCGGTTTCTGTAAGAATTTTAACCTGCATGATTTTACTTGTTTTACTCCGCTACAGTATATTTATCGGACAGAATCACCCTAACATAATCAATAAAGTGACATAAAAGGTTTTATTCAATGGAGAAAATGGATTTTGATTATATCATTATAGGATCTGGATTTGGCGGTTCCGTAGCAGCAATGAGACTTGCTCAGAAAGGCTACCGTGTTGCCGTGATTGAAAAAGGGAAACGCTGGTATCCATCAGATTTTCCTTCCAGCAATATGTTTTTCTATGATTATTTATGGTTTCCAAAACTGTTTTTAAAGGGATTTCAGAAACTGACCCTTTTAAAGGATGCCATGATTTTATCCGGAGTGGGCGTGGGCGGAGGAAGCCTGGTCTATGCAGCCAACCTTTACGTTCCGGAAGATGAATTTTTTTCCAATGAAATCATGCAGAAACTGGGAGGAAAAAAATCCATGATGCCGTTTTACAGAGTGGCTGAAAAAATGCTTGGAACGGATCTCAACCCAAAGATTACCATTGGAGACAAGCTGCTGCGCAGAACAGCGTCTGAATTCGGAACTGAACATTCATTTGAACATGCAAGAGCAGGAATCTTTTTTGGAGAAGAAAATAAAACCGTCGCTGATCCCTACTTTAAAGGAGACGGGCCAAAGCGGATGGGATGCAATTTTTGCGGGGGCTGCATGGTCGGCTGCCGTTATAATGCAAAAAACTCACTTGATAAGAATTATCTTTATCTGGCAGAAAAACTGGGAGCCACTGTTATACCCGAAACAGAAGCCGTAAGAATTACGCCCCTCAATGAGGATGGAAGCGAAGGATATTCCGTAAAAACGAAAAAATCCACTCTGCCGATTTCATTTTCTTCACGTGAATACACTTCTGGAGGAATTGTTTTCGCAGCAGGAACTCTGGGAACCATGGATTTACTTCTTCGGATGAAAAAGAAAAAGTATCTCAAACATCTTTCTCCTGCTCTCGGATTCCAGGTCAGGACTAACAGCGAATCCCTTTTATCTGTACAAAGCCCCGGAAACAATATTGATTTTTCGAAAGGTATTGCCATCTCTTCTAGAGTTCATGTAGAGCCGGGCACTTCCATTGAAGCAGTCAATTACCCTGCGGGATCCAATTTAATGGGAATGCTTTTAACGGTTTCGACGGAAGATGGAGGCCTGATCCCGAGACCGATAAAATTTATTTTCAACGCTCTTACGCATCCTTTTCAGTTTTTCAAAACAATATTTCCTTTCGGCTTTGCCCGAAAAAATTTAATCCTGCTGGTCATGCAGACAAGGAATAATTATTTTCGCCTGGATATGAAACGAAGGCTTCTTTTCCCCTTTTCCATGAAACTGGTAAGCAGAATGGGAAAAAACAATAAAATTCCTTCTTACATTCCTGTGGGTTATGAATTCGCAAAAAGACTTGCCCGGCGAATAGAAGGAAAGTCGCGAACGGCTCTTCCTGAAGCAGCGCTCAATATTTCTGCAACCGCTCATATCCTTGGAGGATGCTGTATGGCAGAAAACAGACGCGAAGGGGTTATCGATACTCAAAACAGAGTTTTCGGCTATCAAAATATGATTGTATGCGACGGTTCTGTAATTCCTGCAAATCCCGGAGTTAATCCATCGCTGTCCATCACTGCTTTTGCGGAAAGAGCCATGTCCATTATTCCGGCTCATCAGGGCAAAAAACCCCATATTTTCGGATTTGAAAAGAACTGGGATTCTGCGAAATGGATTAGCAGAAAGAGAAAATCAGCGCAAAGATGATAAGAATTTTCTTCTATAAATTGTACTGCCGTCGGCGGCTTCAAAATGAAAATCTGGGAATTAAAATCCTTTTATTCCGCAGATTTATCTTTTACTGGCACATTGCCGCCTGAAATTTTTTTCAGGTATGCAGTAATGAAAGGATCCAGGTCCCCGTCCATAACTGCATCGACATTGCCCGTTTCATGGTTGGTGCGAAGATCCTTGACCATTTTATAAGGATGAAACACATAACTTCGAATCTGGGAACCCCAGGCTACGTCCTTTTTCTCGCCTGATCTTGCTTCAATGTCTTCTTCAATTTTTTCCCGCTCAAGTTCATAAAGCCGCGCTTTCAGCATTTTCATGGCTGTGGAACGGTTTTTCATCTGCGACCGTTCGTTCTGGCACTGTACAACAATGCCAGTGGGAATATGCGTGATGCGAATGGCAGAATCTGTTTTATTGATGTGCTGTCCTCCCGCGCCGCTTGCTCTGTAAGTATCGACACGCATATCTTTATCTTCAATCTGGACATCAATATCATCGTCAATTTCCGGAGAGACATGAACAGATGCAAAGGAGGTATGGCGACGTTTGTTAGAATCGAAAGGAGAAATCCGCACCAATCTGTGCACGCCGTTTTCCGATTTCAAATAACCAAAAGGATGATCGCCCCGGACAATCACAGTAGCGCCTTTGATTCCCGCTTCTTCTCCATCCTGATAGTCCACTGTTTCAATGGAAAAACCTCTGCTTTCAAACCAGCGAAGATACATTCTGTAAAGCATATCCGCCCAGTCCTGTGATTCTGTTCCGCCTGCGCCGCATGTTATTGTAACAATAGCATTTCTTGCATCATCCGGACCGGCAAGAGCTTCTGACATGAGAAGATCTTCGAACATCTGGTTCATTTTTGAATATTCTTCTTCCAGAGAATCCAGCGCTTCGCGTGGCACTGAAAATTCTTCCATTGTAAGTTCAACAAGATCGGGAAAATCATCTACCTGAATTTTCAGATTTTTCCATGGTTCAAGTCTCTCTTCGAGCAGAGATTTTTTTCTGGAAAGTTCTCTTGCCTTATCCGGATCATCCCAAAAATCAGGCATGGACACAATCGACTCCAGATCGCTGAATTCATCGATCAGAGCGGTGATGCTTTTATCTTTCCAGCCCTTGTCAAAAAGAGCTTTAAAATCAGAAAATTCACGTAAAAGTTCGTCTTTATTTCTAAAAAGAGCCATTCATGCCAATTTGAAAAAGGAGTCTTTCACGGGCAAGAGAGAATTTTCCTGAAGAAACTTATTTCAGCAGCCTTAAGCTTTCCAGGATAATCTGCGCTGATTCCTCTCCTTTACGAGTAAAGGAGAGGGTAAATAGATACAGCTTTTCTTTTTTTCTGTAAAAGATAAAGTGCCTGCGAATCTCTTCTCCTTCAATACTGCAGTTTTGGTCTGTCCGGGATCTCTCCGAAACAGGAAGAGCTCTGAATACACAGTCACGAAATGGAGGAGGCGTATAAACCGCTGATTTCAAAATAAATTCGTCAAACGTAAGATAATAATTTCCGGTATTCAAGGCTTTAATTTCCGCTCCGCTTCCGTTACCGGATCGAAAAATGTTTACAAGAGACTTCTCTGGAATCCTGAATTCAAAAAAAAACGGGGATCATAAAATGTTTCGCCTGCGCCGAATAGTATCTGATCCGGCTTCAAAGGCGTTGCCGCCTGGAATTCCATAACAATAATTGCGCTTTTATTTGGAAGCAGTTTCAGGAAATCCGGATGAGACGAAGAATAGTATCTATTTTCCAGAGTTATCCCTTTCATGCTACCTGAAATCTCATAAGCCTGTCCAGGAATTAAATGATTAATTTTTTTTTCAGCGTCATGATCCCAGCGGTCGATTCTGTACTGGAAATAGATTTCATTGCCGTCTCTGTCATAGAAAGACAGATAATTTCCTTTGTTTCCCGAATAGCGCATTCTGAATGTTTCAGGAAGGGGCTGGTTTTTCTGAATCAGATCGCGGATTTCATACACCCGCTGATCCGACTCTTTCAAATCATCGTAAGGAGTCTGAGAAAACGCAGGAAATGAAAAAAACGACAGAAATAACAACACTGTCAAACAAGATGAAATAAAGATATTATATTTCATTTTCTTATTCTTCTTCAGTATCATCGTCCGGCTCATCGGATTTTTTTCCATCCAGAAGATTCAGAGCTGCCTTTGATTCTTTTTTAACAAGCTTGCTCATGTCGTATTTCGCTTTATATTCTAAAAGTTCCCGGGCAGATTCAAGCTTCATTTCCCCAATCTGACGGATCGCTTTTACACGCACATTCGGATCGTCGTCTTTTGCAGCGGACAGGATTTCAGGAATCGCAGTTTCATCACCAAGACGGATCATAGCCGTAATCAACTGCAGTTTAAGTCTGCTGAACTGTGAACGTTCCTGCTTGTTTCTGAGAGTACGGATTTTGTCATACATGGATTTTAAATCAGGAATTACGCTTTTATCATTCAGTTTCCCAAGAGAATTAACCGCATATTCCCGAATGGTCAGATCTTCTGATTCATCTTTCGCCATTTCAAGAAGATAGTTTTTCATTGCAGAAACTTCTGCGTTCCCAAAAAAAAGAATTATGGTTTTTCTCGTTTCAAGATTGGTTTCAGGATGATCTGCCTTTTGCTTAAAAAAGTCTTTTGCATCTTTGTATTTCTTCTTTCCCAGCAGTCTGATTGAGGCAGTCATGAGATTTGAATATTCTGAGAAATCTTCTTTTTGAACCATTTCAAAAACCGGTTTTAGATCTTTTGTTTCAATCCTGGAAAGAGCTCGGACCGCAGCGCGCTTTACGTCAGTTTTACTGTCTTTTAAGGCCTGAATAAATACATCCTCCGCATCCCGCCTGTCAAGTTCTCCCAGGGTCCTGACACTGCTTTCGCGGACAAAATAATCCAGATCATCTACAGCAAATTTTTTTAATAGAGGAATGAATTCATCCTGTTCTTTCTTTTCCAGACTTTTAATATTTCCAATGGCCTGTCTTCTTTCCGTCGAATTTTGATATCGAATTGCGTCTTTTAAAGAATTTAAATATTTTTTTCTCTTTTCTGCTTTTTTTGTGTCTTGAATCCGGTCCGCGACATCAGGTTTCTTTTTTTCCGGTAAGGCAGCTATCGGTAAAAACAGGATCAATATACCAAGCATTATTTTTTTCACATATTGATGTTTCATATTGAGCACCGCAGAATTATAAAATTCTAAAATATTCACTGTTAAAGGATCTTTAATAAACTATCGGCAAATTGAAAAAATGCTGAAGATGAAAGAAATGAAAGTTTTCATGAATCACACTGCTTGCAGAAAGATGTTGACTTTCCCGAAAATTCCTTTTAACTGATCTCCATGGAATATAAATATCTACAGACAGAACAAATTGTTCCCGGTCAGGGAATGAGCTACACAATGTATGAAATTGAAGGGGAAAATATAATTAAAAGAATGCTCACAACCATCCCAGATGTAAATAAAATCTCAATTTATCCCAAACCGCCGGTCAAAACTCTATTTGCTCCAGAACGGTGCCAGACCGTCCAGGAATCGGACTTTAAAAACCTCTGGGAAAAAGGAGGAGGAAAAGAAGAATAAAGAATGTGCCCAGAGACGGAGTCGAACCGCCGACACGAGGATTTTCAGTCCTCTGCTCTACCGGCTGAGCTATCTGGGCTGAGATGACAGATGCGATTACAGGGGGCATTCTGTCAACTGATTCTGAAAAGAAAATCCAGGAGAAAATAAGATTCTATGACTTTTAATCTGGTGGAATATCTCAAAACGAAGCCGGTCATTGCTGTGATTGGAGCCACAAATGACAGCAGAAAATTCGGCAATATCATCATGAAGGACCTGGGCCGTAAAGGATATACAGCGATTCCCATCAATCCCCGCGCAACTGCCGTTGAAGGGATTCCGGCTTTTCCTGATTTGAAAACTGCAAAATCAGAACATCCAATCAGCCTACTGGTTTATGTAGTCCCACCTGCCATTACATTGAAAAGTCTTGAGGAAGCCAGAGATCTTAATTTAAAAAATGTATGGGTTCAGCCCGGCGCAGGCGATGAAACTGTAAGACAATTCCTTGAAAAAGAAAATTTTTCTTTTCTTATTAATGCATGTGTAATGGTGGAGGCGCTGTAAGATAATTCTGAAAATCCTCAGCCCATGAACGGATAAAATCATTTTTTCTGACCGCTCTGTTTTTGATCCTTAATACTGAAGTCATCTCCATTTGTTTAAGACCGCAAGGCAGAATATGACGGAACGTCTCAAGAGAGTTTTCAAAATTAACCGCAATTCCATGTCCGGTAAAAAAAGACTTAAAGGTTATGCCTATAGAAGCAATTTTTTTGCCGTCACCCATGCAGTAAAGGCCAGGATTTGTTTTATTAAAACTACTTTCTATTCCCCATATGCGAAATAGATTGTCTGATGTAATTCGGATTAATGTTTCAAAAAAATACGAAATTTGAATTTTTCGTCTGCCGATATCAATATGAGGGTAAATGACAATCTGACCGGGTTCATGGGCTGTCACATCGCCCCCCCGTCCTGTGATGACAGGAGTTAAATTTAATTCTTCTAATGCTTCTAAATTTGTGACCAGACTCGTCTCACTGAAATTGATCCCCCCTGTAATAATCGGCTCATGTTCACAGAAAAGAATCAGCTCTTTTTTATGTTTTCTTAGATTTTCCTGAAGGCGAAGATAACGATGATACTCCAGAGGCCGGTTCAGATAAACAATACAACGGACCATAACATCAATTTTTTTTACAGTCCGAGAACCTTTCTGTAATAGGGTATGGTCTTTTTAAGTCCCTCCTCAAGCGTTACAGGAGTTTTATATCCGATTTTTTCTCTGGCAACTGTAAGATCCGGGCGGCGTCTTGTAGGGTCATCTGAGGGAAGGTCATGATATACAATTTTAGAAGAAGATCCTGTCTGACGAATTACTTCTTCGGCAAGTTCTTTAATTGTAAACTCGCCGTCGTTACCAAGATTCATTGGTCCTATAAAATCCGGATGATTCATGAAGTCCATCAGTCCGCGCACCATGTCATCCACATAACAGAAAGAACGTGTCTGATTTCCGTCTCCATAAATGGTAATATCTTCATTTTGGAGAGCCTGGACGATGAAGTTAGAAACAACACGTCCGTCTCCAATATCCATATTGGGACCATATGTATTAAAAATCCGGACAACCCTGATATCGGTATTGTGAATTCGATTGTAATCAAAGCATAAAGTTTCGCTTGCTCTTTTTCCTTCATCGTAACAGGAGCGGATTCCGGTAATATTTACTTTTCCATGATAGGATTCTTTCTGAGGATGCAGTTCAGGATCCCCATAAACTTCCGATGTGCTGGCCTGAAGGATCCTGGCTTTTGTTCGTTTCGCAAGACCCAGCATATTAATGGCCCCAAGAACGGAGGTTTTCATTGTTTTTATGGGGTTGTACTGGTAATGGATGGGACTTGCAGGACAGGCCAGATTATAAATTTGATCCACTTCCAGCCGGATTGGTTCTGTAATATCATGGCGGATAACTTCAAATTTGGGATGGTTGCGAAGGTTCTCTATATTTTCATGCTTCCCGGTAAAAAAATTATCAAGACAGAGAACCCGGTCTCCTTTTTCAAGATGTTCTCTGCAGAGATGAGAACCAATAAAACCTGCGCCGCCGGTAATAAGAATATTTTTCATAATTTTTTCAAAACTCCTTCACAGCTTGTTTGATAGTAAAAAGATAAAGAAAGAAGCTTCAGAGTATTAATAAATTGAAATTTATTAATTTATTTCGGTAACCTGATTACAGGTTATTACAAGCTCTTGCCGGGTCAAGGCGTTTTATGATTCCTTTGGAATATATTCCGCCTTTCTCATACAGTTAGGAATATTTAATTGGCTGTTATTCATTTCAAGTTTCTGCCAGAACATCATTTTCCAGAATGAAAAGCAAAAGACCTTTTATATTAATTCGGGAGGAATTTTAATTTCCTGATTTTGCTGCGGTGGGGGACTATGGGTAATCAGGACCTGTTTTTTTTCTTTAATTTGCGATGACAAAAAATAATATACGGTAAGAACTATCAAGATTGTCCAGACAATTGAAATTATATTTGCGCCGCTAATGACATCCTTTCCTGAAAATAATGGATATCCGTTTTCAATTAAATATCTCGAAAGGTAAGCCGCATCGGTACTGTTGATATTGCCGGTAAAATCAAATGTATCATATAAGCTGTACCAAACAAAAATTGTCCCGAGAGCAATAATTACATATCTTGAAATTATGCTTCCCGCACCTGAAGATATTAAAAGAATGATGGTCCAGCCTGCGCCTGTATAAAAAGCAACGCTTCCAAATTCAGTAAAAAGAAATGTCATATATCCCAGAAGGATTGTAAAAACAAAAAGTGTAAACCGTTCCATACTTGCTGCAAGACCCCGGTTCAGCATAATGCTTCCAGCAAGGGCAGAACCCAGGTAACCTGCCGAGACACTGGCAATGAATCCATAAGAAGACTTTAATCCATAGATCACAGTTTCTCCGTTTTCTTCTGTTCCCAGATGAATCTGATCAATGGTCCCTCCAAACGCCATGGCTGTTAATCCATGCCACATTTCATGGACCAACACAACAAGAAGCTTGATCGGGTAAAGGACTGGAAGATCCCAGGTCATGGTTGCAAATAAACCGCAGGCAAGAAGAATCAAAAATCGAATCATCAGTACCAATATCGGACTGATAAATAATTTTTTTGCCAAAAAGATGGGATTCAGGAAAAAAGTAAATCAATCTAAGGATAGAAAAGATTCATAGATCATAAATTATTCCGGTGACGCTCCAAAAAAGACTCGGTTTCTTCCGCCCTCTTTAGCATTGTAAAGGCATTCATCCGCTTTTTTATAAATCTCTTCAATGGAAAGACCGTCTTTCTGTCTGGACAGATACATTCCCATAGAAACGGTAACATGCTTTAATTCTGAATCCTCGTTTTTACAAAATTCATGCTCTTCAATGCTGGAACGGATATTTTCAGCCATTGATTTACATCCCGATTCATCCTGATCCGTGACAACAACGGCATATTCCTCGCCTCCCAGTCTTGCCACGATATCCGAATCTCGGGTTTTGGTCTGAATTACGCTTCCAAGCTCTTTGATGATGCAGTCTCCCATCTGATGCCCAAATGAATCATTGATTTTTTTAAAATAATCTATATCTACAATCAAAAATGCAAATTGATATCCGTATCTTTCTTTTTTATTATTTAATTCTTTCAGTCGATCAAAAAGATATTTCCTGTTATGAAGCTGTGTCAGAGAATCTGTACAGGCCATCTGCTCAAGAGTTTCATTTATATCTTTTAACTGCTTAATTTTTGTTTGAAGCTTTCGCTTTAAGATTCTTGTCTGGAGATGAACGGAAATACGCGCAAGAAGTTCTTCCTGGATAAATGGCTTATTTAAATAATCTGTTGCTCCTGCACGAAAAATATCAAGAATGGAAAAATGTTCCCCCGCGCCTGAAAGAACCAGAATGGGAAGATCCGGATTTTGAAGTTCATTTCGGACTTTTACACAGAGTTCATCGCCCTTCAGATTAGGCATCATCATATCTGTAATTACAATATCAACACTTTTAAGATTTTCTTTAATTAAGCTGAATCCTTCAAGTCCGTCTTTCGCTTCGATCACCTTTACGCCTCTGCTTTCGAGAAATTCTGCAACAATTTTTCTTGCCGTCAGACTGTCATCTACAACCACCGCTGTCAGTCCCCGAAGAGGCATGATTTCCGGCTGGATAAGTTTTTTAATTCTTTCTCCTACATATCCTTTCTTGAAGGGTTTAGCAATAAATTCAGTTGCGCCGGATTCAAATCCTCTGGCCCGACCTTCCATTGTATCGTGACCGGTAATAAAGATGATCGGTATATGAGGAAAACTTTCCATCCCATTTCCATTATTATGATCATTACGAATTTTTTTACAGATATCATAGCCGCTTTCTTCCCGGAGTTCGACAGAAAGTGTTATTAAATCAATTTTGTCTTTAGAGAGGATATCGTAGACTTCCTGGGAATTTGATGCGCTCATTACAGTAAATCCAAGAGGTTCTACTTCAGATCGGATAATTTCCCGGAGCATTTTACTGTGGTCAACAACAAGAACATTCATTGAAAAACTCGAAATTTAACAGAATTAACTATATTCTTAACCTATCTTGAAAACGATCAATAAAAAAAATGCAAAGTGTTAACAAATTTTAATTAATTTAGAGTGAGCCATGATCCAGACAGATTACAACTGGATATTTATATGTATTTTATGAATCTCCTTCTTTAGAGCCGCAGAAGAATCAATGGAGCTAAAAACAATTGCATAAAATATTATTTACAAGAAGATTAAAATTTCATTTTAAATCTTCACAGTTCACATCAATCTGATGGTCCAGTGCATGCATTAGATTTGAAAGACTTCGATTCTCTTTAAAACGTCTTACAATCCCTGCCGCAAGAGACAGAAGCTGCATCAAAACATTATCCATCGTTTCCGTGGGCACTCCATAATATAGAAAATTTAAAGGAGTCAATCCGCCCAGAAGATAAAGATTTTTTTGTTTCCCATTAAAATGAATTACAACTTTATTTCCCAGTATCATGGAAGTCTGCGGATCTCGTACAAATCCGGTTTCAAATTTTACACCATGATTCCCGATTTCAGGTTTTTTTAATTTATTCAGATCTTTCAGCCAATCCGTAAGATCTGTAAATTCAACTGTCTTTGTAGAACCGCTTAAAATAAATATGGATTGTTTCTCTCCCTCAAGAATCAGTTTTTCAAAAAAATCTTTTTTTAATATAGATTTTCCAACGACGCCGATAATCAGATCAATTTTTAAAAAAAGTTCATCAGGGATACTGTCATAAGAATCCGTTTCATAGAAACGTTCTTCAGGAAGATTTCGGGCGATGAGGTCGACCCCTATAATCTTTGAAGCCAGACGATAATTTAAATCTGACATTAAATTTTTTCCAATAGCGCCCGAGGACCCGAGAATCATGGGAGTTCTTTCTGTCAGGACAAAACCCAGACCATGAAGAATGCTTTCAAGAGCATGCAGTATTGATACCGAAACTTCTTTGGATTCTCTTTCGACTTTAAGACTGGAAAGAGCAATTGTTACTGCTGGAAAGTGCAGCGAACCGAATTCATTCTGAACAGACATCATTCTGTCGTAGCCGTTGCGCGTATGCTCCACAGTTCCAGGAAGGATGGGCTGAATCCAGTCTTTAAATAATAAATCATTTTTTACACCGAAGATTTTTTCTGCTTCTCCGGTAATGCCGTATTCTTTCAGAACGCTTTCCATTGCAGAATTTTCTTTCGCAAGACGGTTTAGTTCAGGAGCAAGATATCCTCCGTCTTCCACAAGAAGGATTTTTTTCCCTTCTAATTTTACTTTTGCCGCTTCAAGAAGAAAAAGATGCATGGCTGAAATTTTCATGGCTTCAAAGAAGCCAAGTTTGCGCTCGGACAGGATACGAGAAAGGCTTTCAAGCCTCTTCAGCTGCGAATACTGCTGAGAAAGAACATAATAACCTTCAATTGTATCTTGAGAATCCACTCTGTGAAGGCCGTATGACTTAAAAAACGACTCGTCCTGTGAAAGGAGTACTTCCAGATAGTCTGCAGGAACAATTCCAGCATACTTAACAAAAAGAGCCTGCAGATGATCACAGCCCATAACTTCCAGAGCTTTAATGGTACCGAGAATTTCAGAAGTAATATGATGGATCAAGAAAACGGTATAACCTGAAAGAGAACCAGATTCCTTCATACTCAAATTTTTCAGAGAAGGCATTCTGTCCAGATAGAAGTCCATCAGGGGTATTTCTCTTCGCGAAATAAGACTCACATTCAAACTTCTGCCCAGACGGGATACATCAAGCGTAGCGCTTGCTTCACCAATGGCCACCTCAAGAATTTTTCCATTATTTAATATTTTTGAAATATCTCTGTCTTCAAGAACAAGAAGGATTTTTTTTAAGAAAACGGGAAGATCCATTGAATGGATCAGATCTTCTGCATCCTCAGGTTTCCAGAAGAAACTGATGGAATTTAAATTTGGAATCCCTCCCTGCTGGATCTGCCTGAAAAATACATCATGCCTTTTATCCACTTCAGTATATTCACTTTTAAAATTTTCATTCTCGCGAAGAATTCCGTGGTAAATGGATTCGACAAAACGGGATAACCCCTGAAGATAATTTCGTCTGTCCAGATCATCCACAACAACATGATTGATACATGACAAATTGAGTCTGCTTTCCACTTCAGGCTCAATCGATATGCGGATAAAACCTTCTTCAATATTCCTTTCCACAAGAAAATAATAATCAATATCTTCTTTTTCAAAATGAAGATGAAACGGGAAAAGAAGAGCGGGCACCTGTTCCAGTTTTTTTTGTTTGCCGGTAAAATATTCGGGAAAAAGCTGTCCGCCCCAGCGCGGCCTCTGCAAAGATCCGAAAACCGTTCTTATCTGATCATGAAACTCTTCGCTGAATTCAGGCAGTTTTTTTAAGACATTACTTCGCGAATAAATAATAATTCTGTTTATTCCCAGATCCACAAGCTGCGGAGTTATCTCTTTAATTATTCTTCGCCTTACGACCGTATCTGTATTTTTTAATTTGATCTGTTCAAGAATATCATCGCCGAGCATTCTCGCTATTACGGAAAGACCGGTAAATGACTTTAATTCACTTAAATTGATTTGATATTTTATATCGGAAATTCGCTTAAAAGGAACTCCGAGCGATGTTGATTTTTCTGCTGTCTCTGTCATGTTTTTTATTTTCGATTGAAGACAATCAGACTCCATCCGTCCAGATGATTTTGAAAACTGCATTCCCAATTCGTCTGAAATGCAGAAATGACTTCCTCTTTTTTTTCTTCAAGAATCCCTGAAAGCATCATCTGACTGTATTTCCCTTCATCAATCCTTTTTTTATTTGAAAGGATCACCGAGGCCGTCAGATTTCCCAATAAAATATCCGCCGGATACTCCAAAAACTCATTAAGATCAAAACCTCCGCGCATTAAAGTCATCCGGTTTCGGTTAAAGGCATTCAGTTCGAAATTATTTTCAACTGCAAGAACAGCATTCCCGTCAACATCAAATGCCAGTACCTCCTCGGCTCCGAGAAGGAGGGCTCCGAAACTCAGGATACCAGACCCGCAGCCAGCATCAATTACATTTAATTTTTTGGGGGGATTTTCATCCAGATATTCCATGCAAAGTCTTGTTGTAGGATGAAGTCCCGTTCCAAAAGCAAGCCCTGGATCCAGATAAAGAAATAATTGGCTGCTATTTTTCTGGTTTTCAAACTGCTGTTTCTCCCAGGAAGGCACAATCATAATGTGTTTTGAAATTAAAAAAGAAGTATAATGCTTTTTATAATTTTCAAGATATTCATTACGTGTAATATTTTTTTCTTCACGGACAACCGATTCAATTCCCAGAACAGAAAGTATTATTTCAAGGCGAATATCCGCTTCATTATCTTCAGCGGAAAAATACATAACAATTTTTGAAAGTTCAGTATCAATGCTGGCTTTATCTTCATCGTAAAGAACTTCGTAATATCCGTGAAGTTTTGGAAATTTATTTTGATCCAGAAATTTCACAAGCGTTAAAGCATCATCAGGAAGCAGTGCTGCTGTGATCTCTTTAAATATAGCTGTTTCCAAAATCAGAAGGGCATATCCATTTTATCGGGTTCTTCAGGAGGCCTTTCAAAAAGCCCTGCATAGTCTTCCGGCTCAACTTCTATGACTCCTCCATAAAGAACTCCCCTTTCAATCAACTCCGAAACAGCCATGGCAAAGATATATGCTTCCCAGATGCACTGCTTTACCGGTTTCCCATGCAGTCGTCGTTTTCTGTCTGCAGGAAGTTCAAACATCATATTTTCATCAGGATTGATTACAATCTGAAGGGGGCCTTTTATATCCTCAATCAGGATTTCCAGAACCTCTTTCACCTGCAGCATAAAATTTCCCACGAGTTTTTTAAACTCTCTCCCTGAAGCGCCTCTTCTTCCGTCAATATTTGAAAGCCGTTTCGCATGCTCTACATAATTTGAGCTGGTATTTACTTCCGTCTCTGTTCTGTGATATTCCTGCGCTTCCAGAAGATACTTTCTGAATGCATCCTGACAGACATGAGAATTATCAAGAATATTTGACATCTTTCTTCTTATATCAATTTTTGAATCTCCGCGCTGAAATAAATTCATCTGAATTTTATTCGTAGTAAGAACAAATGAAAAGTCTTTTTCAAAAATATGAAATAGCAGATGTGCTATAAGCATTTTATCATATTTCTTAACATACCCCCAGTCATTTCGCGGATCAATTTCAGAACGAATTTTTTCCAGATTTCGAAGGCTTAAAAGAGCATTCCCGTATTTAAGTTCATCGGTTTGAGCTTCATCCTCTGAAATATCTTCAAACGTATCTGAAGAAGAAGCAGATACAGTCTCTTCTTCAGTATCCGTTTCTTCAGTGTCTTCGGATGCTTCACTCTCAGCAGGAGCCTCTTCTTTAACGCTTTTTCCAGGCAGCTCTCCTGCTTTTCTTGACCCCGGTTTTTCCGACAACTTCACCCCGATCATATTTTCAAAAAGTTCCGTATATGGTTCAGCCTTCATCAGCTCCGCGCACTGCGCAAGGAGAACAAGCGAAGGAAAGATTTCATCCATTAGAGAGTTCCAGTCTTTTTTTACTTTTTTTCTTTTCGCAGGATAAAAGGGCGGCGGCTTGGGAGTCATTTTTTCTTCAATCGATATAGCGAGATCCACTGCTTTTAAATAAGTTTCTTGATACGGTTTAAGATAATATATCTTTTTTAAAATCCCGAATAAGGGAAAGCGGATTGAATCAACGCGAACCGGGATCTCATGATTTTCCATATAGGATCGGGTTAAATCGGTAAGAAGATCCCTGTCATACAGGTAGGATGCGCGTTCAAGCAGCTCTACGTATAAAGGATTTTTTTCATCCAGTTCTTTTATGACAGCATCGCATACTTTTTTATTTGTAGAAAATAATTCATTCGCAAGAATATGAAATTCCATTACAGAGCGCTTTAAATCAAGATTGAGAGTTGACATGAATCGAGGGATTACATATTCACCTGAAAAAGTAGCGACTCCCTGGAGCTTGCACTTCAGGCGGATCATAAGCTGAGCAATAAAACCGCTCGCTTCTCTTTCCTGTTTTTCTCTTTCCTGGCGAAGCTTTGCAGCAATTTCCTGTTCTTTTCTATTTTTTTCGCGGGCGATTTCTGAAGGAAGCCTGGTTTCTCCTCCGCCTGCTCCGGAAGATCCCTGATTTTTTCTTTTACCGGATTCGGAACTTTCGGATAAAGGGTTTGAAACCGATTTTTCTCTCAGGACCTCTCCCCCTGCAGAATGAAATTTATCAAGCATTTCTCTTCTGTCGGTATCTGTCAGTTTATCGGTTTTAATTGCCTTACGGGTTTTATCAAACTCCATCTGGTCCATAGATTACAGAAAACCAACTTGAATATATGAAAGCAATAAAAAAATCAAACCGGGTAATAATAAGAGAGTATCAAAATCCAGAAAAATTCTGATACTCTTTAGGTTTAAGGTAAAGAGAGGAGGGATAAAAGTATTTTGAAAAAGTCAGTCACAATTAAAAACCCGGCTGGATCAGCCGGGTTGAAGCCTCAGGTCAGCAGGAACCGCCGCTTCCACAACTG
>Ga0224501_10001871_pt1 | contig 16431 bp, 16 predicted proteins | sample SF_Oct11_sed_USG_4_FD_169105 | JGI IMG/M metagenome (GOLD analysis project Ga0224501, IMG submission 169105) | Sediment microbial communities from San Francisco Bay, California, United States - SF_Oct11_sed_USGS_8_1 | ecosystem: Environmental > Aquatic > Marine > Sediment | place: USA... | reverse complement strand
CTGTTATTGGCCACTTTATGAAGTCGAGTATGGTGTCACAAGGATAACCTTTAAGCCAAAAGAGAAAAAACCCATTGCAGATTTTCTTAAGTCACAGGGAAGATTCAAACACCTTTTCAGTCCTGAGAATGAATGGATACTTAAAAAATCTCAGGAAGATATAGACAGTGAGTGGGAAAGGTTACAAAGGGAGGCATCGCTCTATGCCTCATGATAACACTTGATTACAAGGTAGAAACTATGATGGCGTTAAAAATATGATCGGTTCTGATCTTGTGATGTATGAGGAGGAGTTCCGTCGGATTGATGAGGAGCTCAAGAAACTGCATCAGCAGGCAAACTCAAAGGTCGTCTTCCTTGTTGATAAAAACGGACAGCTTATCGCATCAGCGGGCGATACATATAATATAGATACCACCTCTCTGGCATCCCTTACCGCAGGAAACATCGCAGCTACAGGTGGTATTGCAAGGCTCTTAGGAGAAAAGGAATTCACCGTCCTTTTCCATGAGGGAGAAAAAGACAATATTCACATCTCTCTTATTGGTCAGAGGATTATCCTCGTTGTCATATTTGACAGTAGATCGTCATTGGGTCTTGTGCGTCTGCGTGTCAAAAAGGCTTCAGAATCATTAACGAAGATATTTGATGAAATGACTCATAAGGCTGATAAAGAGAAGAAAGAAGGTAAGCTTGAAGAATTTCCGTTTGCAGAGATTAGCGATGAAGATATTGACAATCTTTTCAGGTAGGTATACCACACGTGTCCTTTATCAATTATTCCTCACGTGAAATTAACTGTAAGATTGTGTACTATGGTCCAGGACTTTGCGGCAAGACCACAAACCTCCAGTATATTTATAAGAGGACAAATCCTGAGCATAAAGGGAAGCTTATATCTCTTGCAACGGAGACAGAAAGGACACTTTTTTTTGACTTCCTTCCTTTAGCACTTGGAGACATCAAGGGCTTCAAGATACGATTTCACCTCTATACAGTTCCGGGTCAGGTCTTCTATGCTGCAAGCCGAAAGCTCATTCTTAAAGGTGTTGATGGTTTAGTGTTTGTTGCGGATAGCCAGATAGAGAGGATGGAAGCCAATATGGAAAGCCTTGATGACCTGAAGATAAACCTTGCTGAACAGGGTTATGATCTTGAGAAACTTTCATTCACCATACAGTATAACAAGAGAGATCTTCCTAACGTTGTACCCCTTGAGGATATAAATAAACTGTTGAATCATCGCAACATTCAATGGTTTGAGGGAGTGGCAGTTACAGGAACAGGAGTATTTGAAACCCTGAAAAATGTTGCCAAACAGGTTCTCTTTGAATTGAAGAAGCACTATTAAAGCTCTTTTCGAGATAATAAGGGCTTTCAATTTGGGTAGTTATTTTTTTTGTAATTTGCTATACTGGCTGTGCAATAATCGGGAAAATCTGTCAGGATCATGAACAAAATTGGACTGTGGACCCGGAAGGGTTATATTTTATATCATTAGGGGAGGGTATCATGAAGCAGGCATTACCAGCAGCAAAAACAAAAAGGTATGGAAGGTTGAAAAAGTATTTTCAGATTCTTTTCCTCATGTTATTTGTTTCATTGTTCGTAGCCACAACAGGCGGAAATGTGTTCGCAACTGAAGGAGGTGGTGGAGCATATCCAAACGGAGCTGAGGATTTTATGTCAGGTGCGGTTCCTCCTCCAGGATTTTACTTTTTAGACTATCTTACCTATTACAAGGCAGATAAATTCAGGGATGGCAGTGGCGGCAAATTAATGCCAGATTTTGATTTAAAAGTCACGGCTAACGTATTTCGTTTCCTCTATGTCACAAAACAGCAGATATTGGGCGGATTTTGGGGAATGCATGTATTTATCCCTGTGTTGAATGTTGATGTAAGAAATCCATTTGGAAGTCAAAGCAAAACCGGGCTTGGTGATATTATTGTAGATCCGTTTATATTGTCATGGCATTGGAAAAACTTTCATCTTGTAACAGGACTTGATATTTATATTCCAATAGGGAGCTATGATAAAAATGATCTTGCCAATACCGGAAGAAACTATTGGACATTTGAACCCATAGTCGGCGCTACATTCATCAGTGATGGTGGATTTGAAGTATCAGGCAAATTCATGTACGACTTCAATACATCCAATAGTGACGCCATATTTCAGGGGATAGATGGTGAATACAAATCAGGTCAGGAATTCCATTTCGACTATACTATTGCCCAAAGATTTGGCAACTGGGCTGTCGGTTTAGGCGGGTATTACTATAAACAAACGACTGCCGACAAGTTTGATGGGAATAAAGTTGGCCCTGATGGATTCAAGGGGCAGGTCTTTGCATTCGGGCCACAGGTTAAATACGATTATAAAAATATGAGTTTCATTCTCAAGTATCAAACAGAAACCAGTGTAAAGTATAAACCCGAAGGAGATAAATTCTGGTTTAAGTTTGTGTATGCGTTCTAAATAAGTTTTAGTTTTGAATATGCTTAACGGGAGCAGGTTTGTAGCTTGCTCCCGTTTTTTTCTTTCAAAAAATTTTATGGTGGACGGTAGGGGATTCGGATCATTGTTTAATTTCTGTCTTTTTCCTCTTTTTTTATTAGTATCTTCCAAGCAAGATAGAAAAGTAAAATTGGTACTGAGAATATAAGGATTGTGAGTATTATAAATATAAGTTTAATAAGCCATGGTGGTAAATTTGCATCTTTCAAATAATTCAGAATTGCTAAATAGATTAACCCTAACCATCTCATTTCTCACTTTATCAAATGAAAATTGTAAAGTCAATGAGACCTCTCATTCTGGTTAGGACATGGTAATAAACCTTTTAAAGATTTCTAACAGAAATAAATGCTTCAGCGTAAGATTAAAATCATGTGTATTTTTTTATAAAATCCGCACACCCCCAGTAACCCATAATTTCTGGCCAATATTATTTTTGTGCACCATTTGTGAACCAATTCTGGAAAATTAAATTATTGATGGATAAAGAAATTTTTGGTGGACGGTAGGGGATTCGAACCCCCGACTTCCACGTTGCGAACGTGGCGCTCTCCCAGCTGAGCTAACCGCCCACATTTTATTCTGACTTTTCTATTTTACCTTAAATAAGGTAATTGAGGTAGAGAGATGTGATAAATACATATTTAGTGTAAATCAAGATCTGACATATAGGTTCAGCAATAAGAGCTTGATTTTTGTAATAATAGAGCATGGCATTAAATCTTAAAAAAATCTTCACAATAGCTTCTACCGTTGTAATCATACTTTTTTTCATTTTTGTATATTTTGGTTATCTGAATGTAAAGAAAACATTCATTACGAAGATATCTGATAAAGCAACTTCGTCAATTGGACAAAAAGTTACGATTGGAGATCTCTCTTTCAATCTTGCAACAGGGATCAACTTCTACAACGTATGCATTGAGAACCCAGCAGATTTTGAATCAGGACATCTTGTACAGATAGAAAAGCTTTACCTCAATATGAAGTTCAGCGAACTTTTGAAAGGTAAAATCTATTTCAAAAATATCATTATCTATTCGCCTGAATTTACCTTGCTGAAAGATAGGGAAGGAAGATTAAATATTTCGGAAAAACTCATACTTCTTTTAACAGAAAAGTCTGAAGCAAAACATCAGGTTGATGAATTAACTATAACTTCTGGTATTGTTGATTTTGATAAAGATGAACGTTACAGATTTGATGACCTCAATCTCCATCTAAAAGATCTTTCCTCCTCTCCTAACACTAAAACTCTGGTTCAGGGCCATACAGTATATGCAGGTAAAAACAGGATGAAAATGGACGGATGGGTATATCTCAACGATGAGCCAAAAAAGTTTGCTCTCTCTCTCTCGTCTGAAAATTTTGCCCTCTCTGCATTCAAAAAGCTCCTTGACAGATATAAAATAAATACTGATAAAACAAAGCTCAATATTCACATTACTGCTGGAGGTGACTCAGAGAAAGGGGTTAGCCTTAAATCAACAATGCAGATAAAGGACGCAGGGAGTTCTTTCTTTAATAAAGAGGTACAAAATATCCTGTTCACTACAGATGCCTTTTTAAAAATCAAAGAGAGTTCTCTTGTCATACTTGTCATAAATGACATGTCATTGGCTTCTGGAGATGTTTTAGCCATCCATTCTAAAGGTATTATCACAGATATAGTGAAGAATCCTTCTTATAGTGCAGAACTGAGCATTAATAGGATGGACATTTCCGCATTCAATCTTATGAAGGATTTAAAGGTAAGCGGAATAGTGACATCAAATAATATACATGCGAGAGGAACATTTAAAAAAGCTATGCCAGAAATATCAGGCACTCTTCAGGTTAAAGACGCTGCGATGAAATCACCTGATGTTGATGTCGAAAAGATAAATGCAAATTTTGAACTTTCATCAGACAGAGAGATGACAGTTAAAGCAGAAGCAACTGCAAAAATACTGAAGGCAGGTGGATATATTCTTGATAAGCCAGCTGATATAAGCTTCTCAGTAAACGCCAAGGGAAAACCTGAGAGAATTGATGTAACCTCATCTTTTAACCTTTCACCATTTGAAATGCAAGTAAAAGGGAACAAAGCTGCATGCTCGGATAGTATCAGCTTTAACATAGATGGCAGCATCAAAGACACAGCATTTTCTGGTAGGAACTTTTTTAAAATAAAAGGTATAAAGTATGGCGATTACAATATCCCCTGGCTTAACGGAAACTTCAAGATTGATTACACAAAAAATACAGTTGCAGTTAAAGACCTTCGTCTTAAAACAGAAGGTTTCGCATCATCTGCGGGTCAGATAAAGATAAAAATATTTGAGGGGAAAGCAAGATATAGTATGGATAGTAAAGATGTAAATATTTCTTATCCTGAAAAACAGATAGAGCTTAATAATTTTGATCTGTATGCAGACGTGCACACAGGCAGGGAGAAGATTTCAGGAACTATAGATTTTTCTATCGGAAAAGGTAAAGTTCAAGGTATCACCTCTGGATCGATATCCGGAACTGGAAATTTTGACGAAAAGGATTTTTCTGTAGATATCCCTCGTGCTGAAATTTCAGGAGGTAAAATAAAGCTTGCTCTAAAGGGCAGAACATCAGAAGGCCCTTTTCCTTTAATAGGCAATGCTTCGGCAGAAAATATAGATATGGGTGACATATCAAGGGCAATATCAAAATTTTCAGAAATTCCTTATCGCATAGCAGGGAATATAAAGAGCGCTACTTTTGAAGGGACTGTAATTTCCATGGATTCTCTCAAAGGAAATGCATTTGTGACCGCAAGAAAGCTCTCTGTGGTCAATGAGGAAACAAAAAGAAATATCCTGAAGGAAGGTTTTTTAGATTCAGAAATGACATTCAAGGGGAATGTTCTTGAATTCAAAGCAGATACCGGCACAGGAAATGTATCAACAGGGATCTCTGGAATGGTTGAAAGATTTATGAAAAAAGACAGGTCTATAAAAATAAAAGCACATCTCCCTGAAGTGAAAGCAGCAGATATCAGAAATTCTTTCTGGGATATATTCCCTGACGGTCTTCTTTATACAGGCCTTGAAGGCTCACTCTCTTCAGATGTGTTTATTGATTATGAGAATAACAAGCTAAAAATTAACGGTAAACTCATGCTGAAAGATTTTACCCTCAAAGGGGAAAACAATGAATATTCTATAGGGCCTGTGAATGGGGTGGTTCCAATAATATATAATGAAGCAGACGATCAACAAAAGCCTTATCAAACAACTCCTTTTGAACGTTCAGAATTTGAAAACTTACATAAATATTATTCTCAAAAGACCGTAGGAGGTAATCTCACAAAGGTAACAATTGGTGCTTTGAGTTATGGCTTTAAGTTTTTAGAAGATATAACTCTATGGATGAGTCAGGACGGCAATATTTTGAATATAGAACATTTTAATGGTAACATATCTGGAGGAAGGTTTTATGGCTCTGCTCTGGTTGATAGCGCGCATGGCGTCAATTACAGGGCAGGTATCATTCTGAAAGGACTGAGCCTTACACAACTCTGTGAAAATATCGGACCTATTAAGGGGTATATATCTGGAAAAGTTGACGGAATCATACAGGTGAAAGGGTCAGGGATGGATATTGCTCAACTTATTGGTAAAGCAGATTTTTGGACATACAGTGCAGAAAACGAAAAAACAAAAATAAGCAGAGGGTTTTTACAGAAAATCGGGGGACCGTCACTGAAAACATATCTTGGGGACAGAAACTTTGATAAAGGAATAATGAGTGTATATCTTCAAGCTGGATTTATAATATTTAGAGAGCTTGAGATATCGAACAGAAACATTTTTGGTATTACTGACCTTTCTGTAAAGGTGGCACCCTTTAATAACAGGATTGCAATTGACCACCTGATGTGGACAATAACAGAGGCAGCTCAGAGGGCTCAGGAAAAACAATAATGGATTTATAGGCAGGGCATAGCATTTTCGCTCATTCTCGACTCCGATATGCATCGGAGCCTCCGAGGTAAATTCTGTCAAAAACAGAATTTAAATCCGCTCAAATGCTATGCACTGCCACTCATTGAATAAGTTTAGAGTAAAAGGAGGTTCAGGAAATGAAAAGAAAGATGGAGTTTATTGTAGGAGCGCTTTTTTTTGTTATTGCATCATGTGCAGTAATCACCGTAAATATCTACTTTCCGGAAAAAGACGTGAAGGAGGCATATAAGAATCTGGAAAAAGAACTCATGGATACTGATAAGAAGATTGAAGACAAGAAACCGGAAGGCAAATCAGAAAGTTCGATAAGATTCGAAATCATTACATCGGCATATGCTCAGGAGAAGGGACTTGCAGATAAGATTTCAGAGACGGTAAAAAAGATGCCGGATGTGGTGAATGCATACAAAGAAATGGGAGCAAGGATTGCTGATATTGATAGACTCAGGGATACTGGAGCGGTAGGAGAGGGCAAAGATGGACTGCTCGCTACACGGGAAAAAACATTGCCACCTGCCGATAAAAAACTTATAGACATGGAGAATGAAAATAGAAAAACTGTTATGAAAGGAATGGCAAAAGCAATAATAAGAATAAACAGACTTCCTGAAAAAGAAGAAAATCTGAATCAGGTAATGCCTCAGGCTATCGAGCAATTTGCAGCAATCAGACGGGATGCTGCGAAGAAGGGGTGGTGGATCCAGGACCCCAGCGGGAACTGGACAAAGAAATAAGATATCCATTACTATTTCTATCATGCAAAAATTAATTAAAGACTTAATCCAGAAGAACAACACCAAGATACTCCTCGTTGTGCTTGATGGACTTGGAGGGCTTCCTGTCAAAGGAAAAACAGAGCTTGATGCTGCACGTAAACCTCATCTCGATGCACTTGCAGCAATGTCTGCGTGCGGGCTTCACATTCCTGTTGCAATGGGAATAACTCCCGGAAGCGGGCCCGGACATCTTTCTCTCTTTGGCTACGACACGATTGAATGGCAGATAGGAAGGGGAGTGTTAGAAGCGCTTGGTCTTGGTATAGAATTAAAAAACACAGATGTAGCCATACGTGTGAACTATGCGACCATCCGGGATGGCATTATTAAGGACAGACGAGCAGGAAGGATCCCCACAGATAAAAGTAGAGTAATTACAGAAGGATTGCAGGAAAAAATACAAAAGATTGATGAGGTTGAGATAATATTTGCTTCGGGGATGGAACACAGATTCGCAATCATTCTCCGTTTTTTAGAACCACTCCCCAGTGGCTCTGCCTCGATAAAGGATACAGACCCCCAGATAGAGGGAAAACCTCCTTTAAGTGTCACTGCTGAAACACCTCAGGCGGAACGGGTTGCAAAGATTGTAGAAAAGCTGATTGCAGGTATCACAGAGGTTATAAGAAATGAACCAAGGGCAAACTCTGTTCTCCTGCGCGGATTCTCACAGGTACCTGACATGCCTCATTTCAAAGAGGTTTATGGACTGAGCACACTCTGTATCGCTGTTTATCCAATGTATCGCGGCCTTGCAAAACTCGTAGGAATGTATGCACCTTCTCTAACGGGTAATCTGAAAGAAGAGCTCGCAGTGTTAAAAGAGAACTATCACGACTATGACTTTTTCTTTTTCCATGTGAAAAAAATTGACTCTTACGGAGAAGATGGAAACTTCGATGGTAAGGTAACAAAGATTGAAGAGTTTGATAACGCTCTGCCAGAAATACTTGGTCTCAATCCTGATGTGCTCATTATTACGGGTGACCACTCAACACCCTCTGTCCTGAAAAGTCACAGCTGGCATCCTGTGCCTGTGCTTTTGAAATCTCCCTATGTGCTCGGTAAGACCTGTAAGCGTTTTACTGAAAGGGAATGCACAAAAGGAGAGCTTGGTATTTTCCCCACAATCAACCTCATGCCATTAGCCCTTGCAAATGCAGGAAGACTCAAAAAATTTGGTGCTTAGTTCAGCGATTAGCTATCAGCCATCAGCCATTAACCTGATTGATACCCATTGCCATCTTGAAATGGATGAATTCAATCCAGATAGAAAAGAGGTCATTCAACGTGCAAAAGCAGCAGGTATCGAGGCAATAATTACTATAGGCTCTGACTTAGAAGGCAATGTTGGCGGCTTGGAACTTTCTAAAAAATACGATTTCATTTATTCATCGGTAGGATTTCATCCCCATGATGCAAAGGACTTCACAGAGGACATATTTAATCAAATAAAGTCATGGATAAAAAATAGCGACATGGGGCAAGGGATACAGGGTAAGATTGTTGCGATAGGTGAGATTGGCCTTGACTACCACTATGATAATTCCCCGCGAGAGATTCAGAGAGATGTGTTTATGCGACAACTTCAACTTGCAAAAGAAGTCAATCTTCCTGTAGTAATCCACAGCAGAGAGGCAAGGAAAGATACTCTTGAAATCATCAGGGAATCCGGAGTAGATAAAGGAGTTCTCCATTGTTTTTCCGGCGATAGAGAGATGGCGGAGAAGGCTATGGCAATGGGGTTTTATATATCCTTTGCAGGACCTGTGACATTCAGGAATGCGAAAAAGCCAAAGGAGATTGTAAAGGCAATACCCGATGATTATCTTCTTATCGAAACAGATGCACCTTATCTCTCGCCCGAGCCGTTCAGAGGAAAAAGGAACGAACCTTCTTATCTCATCCATACAGCAAGGGCAATTGCAGAAATGAGAGGCATCACCATAGAAGACCTTGCAAGGATTACTACTTTGAATGCAAAACGACTTTTTAAGATAGGTCAGTTGCCTGAGAGAGGTGTCATCGCTTACAAGATAAGAGATAACCTCTATCTTAATATTACAAACCGGTGCACAAATGAATGCTCTTTCTGTATAAGATTTCACACAGACTATGTCAAAGGTCACAACCTGAGGCTTTCAGAAGAACCCTCAGAGGAAGAGCTCAAGGATGCAATAGGCGACCCATCACGCTATAGAGAAATTGTATTCTGCGGGTACGGAGAACCCCTTTTGAGACTTGATCTGGTTAAAAGTGTTGCCGGATGGATAAAACAGAATAACGGGAAAGTCAGGATAAATACAAACGGACACGGGAATCTAATACACGGGAGAAATATACTTCCTGAACTCAAGGGTATTGTTGATAGTATATCGGTGAGTCTTGATGCTCAGGATGAAGAGACATACAACAGAGTATGCAAGCCCACCTTCAAAAATGCATATAGAGAAATCCTCTCATTTATAAAAGAGGCCAAACAATTTATCCCCCACGTCCAGATTACGGTTGTAGAACTTGAAGGTGTTGATGTTGAAAAATGTAAAAAGATTGCAGAGGATTTGGGAGTAGGGTTTCGGATCAGAAAACTTGATGTGGTTGGGTGAAATAAGGAGCTTACATTACTCCTATTCGAGCTTTTTCCCGACATACCAGGCTTTTGCCACGAACTCACCAATAGCCCAGTAACTGTTGTCTGGCATAGTAAAAAGAAGGGGATTAATTTTCTTGAAGTCCGGTTTTCCGTCAGTCAAACACCACTCATCAGCATATACTCTTATAATTTCACCAATAAACAGATTGTTCGATGGCAAATCGACTGTTCCCATGACTTTGCATTCCATGCAGAGAGGGCATTCTTCAATCATTGGAGCGGTTTTGGTTTCACCATAAAACACCTTAAATATCTTTGACTTGTCGGTTTTTCTTCCTGATACCAGCCCGCAATAATCAGTCTTTTCGACCATATCAATACTTGGGAAATTGATACTGAATGTTTTGTTCTCTTGGATTCCCAAAGGAGTATAATGGGATTTGTTAATACCAATAGCCATCATGGGTGGCTGTGCATTAACCCTTGTAATCCAGCCTACTGCCATAAAGTTGGCTTTGCCCTCGACATTTGCTCCTACAAGAACTACCGGCATAGGGATAAAAACATTGTTTCCGATGTTCATTTTATTCATGAGATATACCCTCCTTTAGAGAATTGCGCTCATGTATTATATAAAACTCCAATTCCGCCCCATTGGCCCCAACCGCGGTCATCTTCTCTGTGGATAAATTCTTTATAGTTAAACTTATCTTTAATTTCATTCCAGAATTTATCCACTTTACATTTTGGAACTTTTGGGTGAAAAAGAATGTCATGAAATGCAATGAGACCACCAGGCTTTACAAGCGGAGAATATAGGTGAAAGTCTTTTTTAACACCTGTATATCTATGATCTCCATCAATAAACAAAAAATCTATTTTCCGACCCCTTAATATTTCCATTAATTTTTTCTTTGTCGTTTGTTTATGTGAATCTTTCCTGAAAAAATAGAGCTTCTGGTTTTTCCTCTTATATTTTCTGAATTTTTTTATGTCATTCAGTGCATACCCTCCGCCAAAAGGGCCACCGGGTAAATCTATGCTGGCTATTAAGGCATCTGGCTGTGAAATTTTACACCACGCATAAAGTGTTCCTCCCTGAGCTGTCCCTATTTCAACGATTGTCCTTAATCTTCTTTTTTTTAGGAGACTGAGAAGGGGGGATAATTCATTTATTTTTTGAGTTGCACCCTTTTTTTCAATTGCGAATCGTGCTATTTTTCTTGCATTCATAGCCCTTATATGAAGTTTTGACTAATGCAAACAGGATATTACTTCAACAGTTCAATGACTTTAAGCTACTTAAAGAAATCATGCACTTCACTAAACAGTATCTCACCCTGAGTCCTGTCTGAAAGGTGTTTCCATTTTAATTTTCCTGAACTGATCTCGTCATCACCGATAATCAGGACATAATCTGCAGATAGTCTGTCTGCCCTTCTCATCTGGCTCTTCAGAGAATTACCTGCATACCCGATTTCAACCCATATCCCATCTTCTCTAAACCTGGTTGCAATAATAAGTGCTTCTTTTTCTGCAGAAGCTCCGATTGCAGCAATAAAAACTTTAGGATGAGGTATCTCCTCTTTATTTGACAATTGAAGAAGTTCTACAACTCTTTCCATCCCTATTGCAAAACCAATCGCAGGTGTAGGGGGTCCCCCAAATTCCTCAACGAGTTTATCGTAGCGGCCGCCTGCAGCAACTGCATTTTGAGCTCCGAGTTGTTTGGTTGTTACCTCAAAAGTTGTTCTTGTGTAATAATCAAGTCCTCTGACCATATCAGGGTTTATGTCATAAGAAATATTAAGCAAACTAAGGAGATAGAGAAGTGCATTAAAGTGGTCCCTGCACTCATTGCAGAGGAATTCTATCACTTTAGGTGCACCTGTCCTGAGCGTTATACACTCATCTACCTTGCAGTCAAGTATCCTGAGAGGATTATACTCGAATCTCCTTTTACAATCAGGACAGAGCCTGTTAATTTTATCAGAGAAAAAATTCAAGAGGGCATTTTTATAATCAGGCCTGCATTTCTCACAGCCGATGGAATTTACCTCGAAATGAAGCCCCTCAAGACCAAGCCTCTCAAAGAAGAGTCTAAGCATTGAGATTATCTCTGCATCCAGCTTCGGGTCTGATGAGCCAAGCGCCTCAACACCTATCTGATAGAACTGTCTGAAACGGCCTTTCTGGGGTCGTTCATATCTGAACATTGGCCCTGAATAGAAAAACTTCTGCGGTGAAGGAAGATTATAGAGGTGATTTTGAACATAACACCTGACGAGCGGGGCTGTCCCTTCAGGACGGAGGGTAATACTTCTGCCTGCTTTATCAGGGAATGTGTACATCTCTTTTTCAACAATGTCGGTGGTTTCCCCTATACTTCTCACAAATATATCAGTCGTTTCGATTATAGGTGCGCGTAGCTCTTGAAAACCATAAGCTGAGAAGACATCCTTGGCAGTGTTCTCAATCTTCTGCCATATGAATACTTCTCGTGGATAGATATCCTGGACGCCCTTCAGGGCGTTATATCGTTCGGCTGAACTCACGACGATGCCTCATAGTTCTTCCTTGATACCTTTTTCTTCTTCTCCTTCTCTCTCTTTATCATACTCGAGCATCTTCAAGTGGCTTTCAATCAATCTCTTAAGCTCTTCCTTAAAATGACGCCGTATTCCTTTCAGGTCAACAATATCCTCATGGATCTTTATCACCTTTTCCTGTGCTTCCTTCAGCATGGTATCTGTCTTAATCTCTGCTTCTTTCACGAGGAGCTCTGCCTCTTTCCGGGCATTTGTCTTATAGTCCTCAACCATCTGCTGTGCAGTTATCAGGGTTTCTCTGAGCGTGGTCTCCATGTCTTTGAACTCTTTAATCTGGTTTTCCAGCCTGTACACATTTTCTTTCAGTGATGCGTTTTCCCTGAGCAAATCTTCCATCTCTTCCCTGATTACCTCAAGAAACGCATATACCTCTTCAACATCAAATCCCCTGAACTTCATGGGAAACTGTTTTTGCTGAATATCAAGTGGCGTTATCCTCATACCATGCCTCCTCTTTTTAATTTATAGGCAAACTCTATTAAAGATGTTATGAGAAAATACTTTACAAATAATATGGCAAGTATTACAACCATGGGTGAGAAGTCAAGGCCTGTCCTGAATCCAATGAGCCTCCTGATCGGTCGTAATACAGGTTCAGTCACCGCACGTAAAAATCTGACAACAGGGTTGTATGGGTCAGGACTCACCCAGCTTATTAATGCAGCAATGATTATTACCCACATATAGATAGTGAGCGCTATGTCGAGTATATTTGCTACAGCAATGAGTAAATTGGAAAATATAAACATATTCTTCCTACCTCCCTAATTCCTTTGCCCGTTCGGTAGCTGCTTGTAATGCGTCTTTCACAATATCTACAAATCCTTTTTCTTGAAAAACTCTAAGACCTGCCGCAGTTGTTCCGCCGGGTGATGTAACCATTTCTCTGAGTTTTGCAGGAGACATGCCTGTATCAAGGAGCTTTGCAGTTCCTAACAGGGTCTGACCTGCAAGTTCGGTAGCATCTTTCTTGCTCAGTCCCGTTCTTACACCACCTTCTATCATCGCCTCAATAAACAATGCAATGAATGCAGGTCCGCTTCCTGAAAGTGCTGTTATCGCATTCATATATTTCTCCGGGAGCACCAGCAGCCTTCCCACAGACATGAAAATATCTCTTATCAGACCGACTTCCTTATCATGAATACATTCGCACATTGACATAACTGATATCCCTTCCTGAATGAGTGCAGGTGTGTTAGGCATTACACGGATTATCTTTGATATCTTAAGCCTTGATGAGAGATAAGATAGTGTGATGCCCGCAGCAATTGATACTACTATCTTATCAGGTGAAATTACGTCAGAGATCTCAGCAGTGACCTCATCCATATTCTGAGGTTTGACCGCAAGTATGATAATGTTACAATTCTTGACGACTTCTTTATTGTCTGGAGTACTTTTTATCTTATATTTCTTTTCAAGATATTCACGTCTCTCATCCCTCGGTTCAGAGACGATTATATCCTTTGCATGCCTACCATAAATGCCATTAATAAGCGCTTCTGCCATATTCCCGCCGCCAATAAAACCTATCATCATATCCTCCAGTTTACTTTTCCCCTTTAAGAGCCATTGGCAAATATCCCTGTCCCTATCCTCACCATTGTTGCACCTTCTTCGATCGCAACCTCGAAATCATTTGTCATGCCCATAGAAAGTTCCGGGAGTGCAAATCCTGACTTTTCAATATTATCTCTTAATTTCCTTAACTCTCTAAAATAAGGTCTTACCATCTCAGGGTCATCAGAAAATGGTGGCATGGTCATAAGACCTTCGAGTTTCAAGTTGTTCATCTCTGATACAGCTTTAACTAAATCTAAAAGATCTTCCTTTGCCACACCATGCTTTGTCTCTTCTTTTGAAAGTTTCACCTGTAATAAAACCTTCTGCGTCTTGCCAATCTTCTCTGCGTTTTTATTGATTTCAGCAGCGAGTTCTGCTGAATCAAGCGAATGAATCAGGTCAAAAAGCTGAACTGCTATTTTTGCCTTGTTTTTCTGGAGATGGCCTACAAGATGCCATTCTATCATTGTATTTGAGATTTGAGATTTGAGATTTGAGATTTTATCTTTTGCCTCCTGAACCCTGCTCTCTCCAAATACTCTCAGCCCCCACTCTACCGCCTCATTTATCCTTTCAGTATCAACAGTCTTTGTCACAGCAACAAGCTTGACATCTTCAGGATTCCTCCCTGCTCTCATAGCAGCATAGGATATTCTCTTATATATAGTGCTTATATTATCAACAATAGCCGTATCTGACCATGCCTCCTTGCTCGATGCTATTTTAGCATAACAAAAAACAATTGATGTACTTAGAATAACAGACTTTTTAGGAATTATAGAGAGATGTTCCTAAAAAAATAAATTACATTGAAAAATATTAAAAATATTATCTATACTTAAATTTATTTATCGAAAGAGACAGTTACTACATAAGAGACATGATAAGAAGGATAAAGGTATTAGATTCAGAAAGGTGTGTAGGCTGTGAAACGTGTATGTTCGCATGCACGAGGAGAGAAGGGAAAGCCTCACTTGAAAGTCCAAGGATCCATATACGCTCTATTGGTGGAATGGAACGAGGCTTTACGGTAATCATATGCAGGGCATGTGAAGACCCCTCCTGTATGTATGTCTGTCCTGTTTCTGCTTTAAAGAAGAGAAAAGTAGGCGGGGTAAAGCTTGATAGAGAAAAGTGTATAGGGTGTGGTAGTTGTATTGATGCATGTCCGATGTCTGCGATCACCATGGATGAGGAAGAAGGTAAGCCCCTTATGTGTCTCTATTGCGGTTTCTGTGTAGACTACTGCCCCCATAAGGTAATCGGAAAAGAAGAGGTCAAAAATGGACCCGTACGTAAATAGAGTTTTAATCATTGATCTTAAAAAGCACTCTTACCGTATTGAGGAAAGAGAAACTTATTTTAGAGAGTATCTTGGGGGTACTGGTGCAGGACTCAAGCTGCTTAAAGAATTTCTTGACCCTAAAATAGACCCTTACAGCCCGGATAATGTTGTCGTATTTTCGATAGGTGCGTTAACAGGGAAATTTCCCATGGTCTCCAAAACCGTCTCCCTTTTTAAGTCTCCCCATAATAATTTCCTGGGAGAAAGCCATGCTGGTGGAAGAAGTGCTATTGCGTTATGGCAGGCAGGTTATGGCGCAGTTGTGATTAAAGGTGCCAGCCAGATACCTGTGTATGTAACTATTGATGAGGGTACCGTTGAATTTAAAGATGCAAGGGCTTTGTGGGGCCTGGGTGATACAAGAACTGTTGGAAGAATCATGAGAGAAAGAACCGGCAGAACCGGGCTCCGAACCATCATGAGAATAGGAAAAGGCGGGGAAAAGCTTGTTTCATATTCCACGGTTACTACAGAAACATACAGACATTTTGGCAGACTGGGACTCGGGTGTGTCTTCGGTAGTAAAAAACTCAAGGGGCTCGTCATATCAGGCAAGAGGAGTGTGCTCGCACGGAATAAACAGGCTTATAAACAAATGTATGATGAAATATACAATCTCTGCTTATCTACTCCGACAAAAAAATATCATGATCTCGGGACAGCAGGAAACATTCTGCCTCTCAATTCCATCAAGGCATTGCCAACCAGGAATTTTAAAGAGGTTTCATTTGAGAAAGCTGAGGTTCTGTCAGGAGAAAACCTTGCTACAAATTATCTTGGAAGGAGAATTGCCTGTACCCACTGCCCTGTAGGGTGCATACACCTTGCGGTCATAAGAGAGAAATACCCTGATGAGCCATACTTTTATAAAACAAGTGTGATCTCCTATGATTATGAACCATTATATAGTTTAGGAACCCTTCTTGGAATAGAGACTGTTGAAGGCTTTTTAAAGATTCTTGAAACTGTGGAGAAATATGGAATAGATGCGATGACGATGGGAGTAGTACTGGCATGGGCAACAGAGGCTTTTGCAGAAGGG
>Ga0224501_10001870_pt1 | contig 16436 bp, 5 predicted proteins | sample SF_Oct11_sed_USG_4_FD_169105 | JGI IMG/M metagenome (GOLD analysis project Ga0224501, IMG submission 169105) | Sediment microbial communities from San Francisco Bay, California, United States - SF_Oct11_sed_USGS_8_1 | ecosystem: Environmental > Aquatic > Marine > Sediment | place: USA... | reverse complement strand
ATGATCACGTGAGTAAGCAACAGCGATCACATGATTAACAACAACAATAACATGCTGAGCTACGTCATTAGGTGGGAACAGCAATCGGACCGTGAAAGCACGGTCAAAGGACATTCTTTGACCGCTTACAAAGAACGTTCTCGGTTTGAACCGACCATTAGAGTTGTGTTCTCCCAGTACACTATTTGTCTGACACATTATCCGTCTGACACTTGCTTGAGGAATGCTTACGCAGCATTATTTTCTGGTGTGGATCACAAACCATTCTTCACACTAAGATTGGGGGAGCACTATAACTGATGACATCATCAATGCTCGCACACCATTTAGGCTGGTCCTGAAGTTAAAGACAGGTGAGAATTGCTAGGTTTATATGAGGACATTCATGGACGATTCTGGAGTCGATGATTGACTTTGTTGACCTGAAATGTCTGTAAGCAATTTCAAGTCATTTATAATTTCGACTTATCTATCCTACCGACTACTATACTCAGGGGATTTAAGTTATTGTAGTGGTTTTGTTGTCTGGAGTTGTTTTACCCCACTTGAAACATGAACAGGTCAACATAAAGGCTCCTACTATACTCCATTTGGCAGTTAAGCCAGATGTGTTCTTGAGCAATAAACACATTTGGATGGTAGATAATATGATACACTATGTGTGATCCACTGGAACTGTGAAAACAGGCTGCAGGTGGGGCTAATTACAAGTAGTGACAGCCAAAGACAAACCTTTCTATGGTCATGCGGCCCTAGACCTCTTGTAGTTGTTTCGGAGTCGTTCTCTCGTGTGCATGATCTTCGTCTCCGATCTCTCACTCGTCCGTATGAGTAAACCAGTGCCATATGCCACAGCAAAAATGAATGAGTCTTGCGATTACAAGGCCATCTCATTTGGTGAGTGGGATGAGAGCTCGAAACTCTGCTTGTGCATGTACAAACTTCACACATTATGCTTGGTGAATTTCAAGTACCATACCGGAGAGACTGAGGAACTGCCACCTATTGATTATAAATCGAAGGTTTTACCAATTGAGCCATCCTGGCCCCAGTGTGTATGTACAGGCAATGAGAATGCAATGCCATTTCTGAGTTCTCTTTATAAAAAAAACACATATTTTGACCATAAAGCGGGTTATAATGCATTCGTGATTGCCATAGTAGAACAGAACGACTGATATACAATGGATACGACAGAAGGTGCCCCACATGTAGTCTCATCACCACCAACTGATCCTTCTGATGGAATGCCGGCAGATAAAGGTATGCTATCATACATCTCTCGGTAGGTGAATGTATGTCACAAGCGACCGCATTAAGCCGCCGCAGCTGTCGAAGCAACTGGTAACTTTAGTCCCAGTGCTATTCACTGACTCATTTGAGCCAGTGGTTCAAATGCATACAGATTTTCCCTTTGGTACATTATGCTAAGTAATCAGTTGCACCGAAGGACAACTTCTATATCATTGGTATTTATATAGTCATCCATTATCTGGCACAAAGAGTACACTTATCTTAAGTGACAGACACCAGCTGGGACATACAGCAGCTTCTGATTTTAAAGTCCAGTCTCTTAATTTGATATGGCCCTCGAATTGGTAATATCAACAGGTTGAATTATGTACATGACCAATAGTGTGGATCGTGGTAGTCAAGTTTGCATCAGATACTCTAGTAAGTCATTTTAAAAATACCCTTATCGCATTGTCTTTGCTGTTTTGACTTTGCTGTTGCCTGATCTTCACATACTGCCATCACCTTCATAAAAGAGGTTATTTACGTTAGTGATGCAACTGAACTATGTGTGTGGCCTAATTATCTGTAGTCAGTCCTGGGAGTACCGCAACCGGTATTGACATGAGAAGTCATCCGCTGTTTCGCTTAATCCAAGAGTACGAAGATGGGATTCCAGATGTGGCTGAAAATGACCAAACTTTGAAGGAGGTAATTAGCCACTCCTAATACAGAATTCGGTAGACTGCTGAATGCCTCCTTGACAAGGGAGAACAATTTGCGGTTCTGTTCTAAATAACTGACCTGATAAATTGAAGCATGGGTCAAGTTGTGACTTCACTCGATCGAAGGATCAATCACCAATTCTCAGGCATACCTGATACGTGCAGTCCCTGTTTAAGTCTAAAGGGGAGATAACTCACCAAATCCCCAATGACGGGTTACCTATTGCGAAGGCCATTATAGTGCCCCTAAGACACAACTTGACATGGGAGGAGTTACTTATACACAGCGCAAATCAGATGAAATGCAGTTGGCAATTTTTTCTGCTCTTGGGGTATTTCACAACACATGATATGCATTGAAACACGATTGAACAGAGGATGTGGCTTCAGAGAATAGCTCGACTTAGCAGTCACACTATGATCTAATGACCAGTTCACTCACTTAATTATACCTTAGAGGATCCATTAAATTTCTTTTGAAGGAGTGTGAAGAGATTGACGAGATAGCTATTAATGTTCTTAAGGCTCTCCATAACAATGTCATTCGAAAAATTTTCAAAAACCCTCGGAATTGGACTTTGGTAGGTATCATTATGCGCTATAGACTTCCACGCGGGTTTTCTATGGACAACGGTCGGGTAACTGGCTAGAGAAGATTTAGGCCATGCCATTTAAAATGCAGAGATCAGGCAGGACACAGCACTCAGCCCTCAGCACTGTGTGACAACCACCCTTTTTGTTAACTGGTCGCGCCAAGGTTGAAAACAGCCTGGTGTTGGATAAAATATTCTCTGCGCAAAGTTGATTGTGGAAAGTCAAAACTGAATTGTCGTCGAAAAAAACCGCACGCATTATAATCTGGCAGTCAAAGTTCAGATTTCTCAATTAGTACTCAATTAGTAGGCCTATTCTTGAAATCGGGACGATGGCAATGATGAGCTAGAAACTGCTATTTTTAATAACAAAATACGAACAATGACGATAACCCGGGATGGAAAATACCATGTCCAAACTCATTAGGCGTCCCGTCATCCCGGCTTCGAAAACACTACTGCGCCAACCGGTAGGATAGCTCTAGGCCATGTGACCATTGTTCCATCTTGATTCTCATCGGTTGCTGGTAGTGACAGATAAAAAATGGCTGGTCGAGAGTTAAGTAGTGACGGCTTGTGGATTTCAATTCAATTTTGAAGCGCTAGTAAGGCTTTCAACCGCGTGCACACTGGCAAGGACTTTCCGGAGGTTACAAGGTATGCTCTTTACTCGCACATACCAACCACAGCCTGAACATATACGAATAATAGCCGTGTTTAGTCAATCAACAAAATATGACGCATTCACTTTATTCAATCATACCCACTCTGGTACTAGTTCATAGCAAGGTTGTACGGCTACATACGTGTCGCCAGTGCTGGTAGTAGAGCAACTCGCTGTTGTTGTGTTGTTGCTATTTTTGCTAGTTTTATTTTACTAGTTGAACTAGCTCAATAGCAGTGTTTGACACAGCCACTCAGTCAAAGCTTTGAATTGATTAATAACAAGCAAGGCAGCTTCTACCAGTTGTCGCTCTTAAGTAGTTGAACTAGTAGGTCTACCCAACAGCGGTGCTCAAGTCATTTAAAGCTTCATGGACTAGCCAAGGCTTTTCACTTTGACTGAGCCATGGCGGGACTCTACTGGGCCATGAAAGAAAGAACTAGTAATATGCAAATTGTAAAATTTCCTTTCACACACACTTAGCACATGAGCCCTATCATGGAAATGTAATTGTGTAAATGGCTCGAAATGCATTTGCTGTACCGTGAGTGTGACCTGCTTCCTGGTATTTCAAGTTCACTAACAGGATTCCATTTCTCTTATTGGGTAACTCTTTGTAGACCATTCATTACGCTACCTATATTTCGTATATTTCCCTGCAGGCATGGTAGGATGCTCTAAAAAGCGGGCCAATATCCAGGTTCCGGGCAACCCCAGATGAGACCAAAGAGAAATGGCTCACACCGCTCACTCGGTTCAAGCGAAGTACAGATTCACTAAATACTCCAGCAAGTGATCAATTATTTAGTGATCACTTCATTTGGTGACATTCCAGAGCATGGCTGATTGGGCCATCCATGCATTCACGCAGGGTCTACTGTAACATGTAGAAGCCACATCTTTGTCTACTCGGTAGTGTCAGCGCCGCTTTCTTCTCCTTGGCAGGTTGGGTCCATTGAGGCTTCATCAGACACAGGTGGTGGTATAGTTTCTCACTAACAAGGCTAAGAGGTTCTCAATTGAAGTAAAGAACTTCACCAAGTAAGTAGCATTGACACCAGCCATTCTTACGCAGGATAAAACCACAACCATGATGATGTGTCCTTCGAAGGAGACGTAACGTAGTTAGTTTCTGAGAAGGGGTCTAGTTCTACAGGGGTGCCAAAATCAGCCCATGCTAAGCCTTTCGCAAGACGTACCTGGCTACAGCGGCGCGTGCCCCAATGTCCGATGTGCGGAATGGCTGGGAAAATGGATTACGCTACACCTGGGGCTGCACGCGAGCAGGTAGATCCCGCGCATTGTGGCGCTAAGTTGGTGTGCCATTAGTGCCTGCTTGCTCGAAGTAGGTCCAACACCGGTGTGAGGCATTCAGCGGTTGTTGTGAAGTTTGCGTAAAAAATTCTTCGCGAGTGCTGAATTTGTAAATTCAGCCAGCGGCCTTCTCCGCCAGAGGTCGTTTATAGCTGTAGGAATGCAGCACCGTTGCTACTGACAGCCGGTGGTTAGAGATCAAGGACTAGAACCAATTGGCTAAAGCCCGCGGGCTCAAGCTAAAGTCCACGGGCTCAAGCTAAGGCCGTGCGTGCACCGTTTGTCATTTTCGACTGTTCGTTTTCATAGTGTTTGGCTGGCCTCGTAGTTTTCTTCGAAGGGGTGCTCTCTTGCCATGCACTGCCAATGGTGCCCACTGCTCATTGCGGGGATAGTTGCTTGTGATAGGCGATGCTGGCATGGGTGGTGGTAGACAGTACCAGTAGTGCACATACCCATTTTGAACCTTGCTCATTGATCCATTCAGAAAGCCAACCACAAATTGTCAATTATCTAGTCCTTAATGATAAGTCAAGTTTAATGAAGAATTTCCTCTTAACGGTGCTATCCTTGGGCCCTTTTTCAAAGGAAAACAATGATTAGTTCCAAAGCATCCCTGCAGAAGGGGTCAGGAACGCCGTGTTATAGATAGATTTTCATTTCTATGGAGTGCGATCTCATTCACACCTTACGCTTCTTCTCTGTAGCTCACATGGGATAGATAGATGCCGCATTTGGTAATTGCCTCCTAACTGGACGTGATACCAATCGGACGAAGTACTGGAAACAACGTTCTAAGAAAAATAAGTGAATTTTTGATGAGCATCTCTGATTGTTGTTGCCAATCGAGGAGACGAACTAGCAGATGATTAACCAGAGAATCTGTGTAGTATGTAGAATCATGGAAGTTTAGATTTTAGATCATTTGTATTGCGCTAAGTAATGAGCATAATACAGTGTCATAAAAGTCGAGTTTTTATTCCATCTAGCTTACAGTAATACATGTATATCTCCGTGAAAAGCATCAATCGGTAGTGTCTGAAGTCTTGTTGTTGAGTTCAGATGGCTGTCCGGGACAAACTTCAAATAAAAATCTTCAGTGAGGTAGAGGTTATGTACCATTACCATTCTGTCTTCAGGTACATTACATGACTCAATGGGTATTTCACACCAAAATCTGTTTTCAGTCTCATTTATTGACACAAGTGGTCAACCGGTGATTCATTCAACCTCCACTATAGTCAACTAATAAATAGCTCACTTGCATACTCAGTCAGCCGCTCATGATTTATTCGTACAGGAAAAGTTAACCGGTTTATAATAGCACCCAATAAAACTGATGACCGCCTATAAACTGAACCACAAGTAATTTCACAATCACAGTAACTTAACTTGCAAGATTGGCTCACTCAGTTACAGTCTCAAATTCATGATTGATAATCCCATAATCAGTTGGCTGCTCCATTGTTGATTTATTGAGCTCCCACCAAGTCCAAAATCGACCAGTAACTGAATAAGTAGCTCACTAAGCTAGTCCGTCAGTGTCAATATTTATAGTTGATACCATCTTGGTCAGTCTACTCTAACATTTACGTGTTACAGTTGGTTACAGTTAGTTAGAGTTTCACACTCTTAACTTACTACTACCAGTACCAGCAGTATTAAACTTGTGTCCACCAACTAAATTTTTTACCTTGGACCCAAGTTTGAGTAGACTGGCAGACTCACTCAGCCAGCACGGACCGGAGTAGTGAATGACTCAGCTTAGAAATGCAGTAGAAAGCTTTCCCCTTTTAGTCACAGGTTAGCGGCGGTTGTATTCGATCCATAGTACGAGCTTCGGTTAACTGAAGGGGTGACTACAAAACCAATTCCGAAACAAAACTAGAGAGCCGAGTGTAACTGCGCGGTAAAAATGTAACAAAGTGAAATCGCACAGATGGCGTTGGTGAAACTGCCCTTCGTTAAGCAAGAGTTGGGGGTCAGTAGACCAAATAATTCATTGTCGCAATCATCCTAGGACGCATAATCTTCACACAAATAATCTGTTCTAAAAATATTTACCATTCCAGCCTAATAATTCATCGTCGCCAATGCCTATAATTTTAGAAGATTCTGGCAAAAGTAGACGTAAACACTGGCTACCACTCAGCTGGTAACCACAACAATGTTATTGATTGTAAGGGTGCGTTTACGCGGGCGGATAACCCGCGCAAATAGGCGTCCGCGGACAGTTTTGACCCCGAGTTAATTGAGCTTCTGATGACCACGGATGGCTTTTGGTCTAGAATCAAAATCACAACGGATGGTTTGTGGCATCTGACAATCAGTTGGTGGCTTGTGGTGAGGCAATTAGCTACATCGCTTTTGGTTTCCATAGCTTGAGTTTGCATTTTGGTTAGCTCATGGACAATAAATTGCCCAGTTCTAAACTCAGTCAATGCAGTGAGTGATTGCTTTGCTGTATCTTGCGTTCACAGCTTTAATCAATGATCAGGCTATTTTGTACATGTTATCAATTGATTATTAACTACTAGCTGCAGTGGATAACATTGGATTACGTTGAGCGTTGAGCGATTCACAATTGGTCCCAAGGTATTGTGCGACTAGTATTGGAATAGCTCATTTATTTTACCTTCTGTTCCCGGTCTAGCAATATAATCCTGATAAAAAAAATCATGATCTGATCAAATAAACACAACTCAGTCCACAATCAATCACTAGTACAGTGATAGAAGACGACCAAGCGAGATTTCAACGCAACCGATTACTTTCCACACGCTTTGGCTGATTACACGAGCGGGAGTAACATCGATTGACCAATCAAACGGCGCTTGACGTTTGCCAGACATTTCAATGACGTATCTGGCAGGAAAGCTTATCCGCGCTGTTATTCGCGCTGATAGCCACATATAGTTATTGGTGGCTGATTCATTCACCCATGTACACGCAGCTTAACATTGATAGTAGAGTGTTAATATCTGGATCTTGCAGTGATATAAAGTGGTCACCCCTTCGAAGGAAACGTAACCTAGTTAGTTTCTGAGAAGGGGTCTACTTTTACAGGGGTGCCAAAACCAGCCAATGCTAAGCCTTTGGCAAGCCGTACCTGGCTACAGAGGCGCGTGCCCCAATGTCCGATGTACGGCTGGGAAAACGGATTACGCTACACTTAAGGCGGCACAAGACCGGATAGATCCCGCGCATCGCGGCATTAAGTTGGTGTGCCGTTAGTGCCTGCTTGCTTGAAGTAGGTCCAACACCGGTGCAAGCCAGTCAGCGGTTGTTGCGACGTTAATGTAAAACAGTCTTCGCGAGCGCTGAATTTGCAAATTCAGCCAGCGGCCTTCTCCGCTAGAGGTCGTTGATAGCTGTACGAACGCAGCACCGTTGCTACTGACAGCCGGTAGTAACAACAGTCTGAGTGAGAGGTCAAGGACTAGAACCAATTGGCTAAAGCCCGCGGGCTCAAGCTAAGGTCGCGCGTGCGCCGTTTGGCATTTCCGACTGTCCATTTTCATAGTGTCTCGCTTTGCGTGTTTGTGCTGGCCCCGTAGTTTCCTTTGAAAGGGTCCTCTCTTGCCGTACACTGCCAATGGTGCCCACTGATTATTGAGAGGGTAATTGCTTGCGATAGGCAATGCTGGCATGGCTGATCCTTTATGTCACTGGATAATGTAATGAATGACGCACTAAGACAAGGGGTTTCATGTTAATATGTAACATCTCAATTTTAATGAGCTCAGTCAGGGTGTCCCTGTACAAGGGTAATTAACATTCAACTGATTCACAATGATTTTTGAAGGATACTAATAACAGATTGACCTTCTTCAATCCTGGTGCAAGACAAGGTACTCGGGTAAGTAAACATGAGTTTTCTTGGTTTTGGTGCGTGTATGAAGCGATGCACAAACTTTCCTGTGGCCGGAGTGTTGGTTCTGTTGCCAGCAACTATTTCAAGGGCCACCGCTGAGCTGTTCGGCCTCCACTGAATATTGTCAATCTCAATGCGGATCTGCGCCCGCCAGATTATTTCGCTGTCTGTTTTACTTGTCAGTGTCATAATTTTTTTTTCTGCCCTGTAGGCTCCAACCAGCACACCACCTGCATTATTACATTTTTCATCAGTAGCTGGGTTGCCAGCAACTCGGACAACAGCATTCAGCACAACAGCATCCAGCCGAGCAGCACCCAACCCACGAGCATCTGGCTTCCTGATGGTCAGTATTATAATCCAGCCATGGAGAACCGAGCGCAGCTTCCAGCTCGAATGGAAGCTCATATAGAGACCTATCGAATGCGCATTCATAGGGTCCTGTTGGCCCACATTTCAGAACGCCGACGCAATGGCCTTGAGATAGAAAATTAACTGAGTTGTTTTCATTCTCCGGGGTATTTCAGTTGACTTGGCATTGATTAGTAAAAATCCGAGTTCTTTCTTCACATGCGTTTACAAAATTTTAAAAAGATAAATTTTGGAACAATAATATGAAAATAGGGTTTCAGAATGTTGACTGCTCTTGCCAGTAGAAAGCAATTTCCCTTTTAGATCTGATTCACATACCTGTGGCTCATTGCAGATGTCAAGATCAATGTCTTGGCACCCGCAAAACTGACTTAGGGAATTTACGCATTTAGCCAAATCCACCTGATATAAAAAATTGCGCAAATCGGAGGGAAAACATTGGTCATGTTGACTGTTGGGCAGTTCGGCTGGGCAGACCCACATGGTACAATCCGATATGAAGATATGAATTGTTACAGTTCACCCATACTGTATGATGCAGTACAGTACACAAGGACGCCATTCATTATGATATGATTGATATGATATGATATATAATATGATGTAATATGATAACTATGATGCAATATGAAACAATATGATATCAATCAAAAAATAGGGAGCATTCCTGGCTTAGTGGTTAGAATGCACGATTTGCACAGAGTGAGTCGTGGGTTCAAACCCCAGAAAAGTTAACGGTGGTTGCAGGAAGGGCATCCGACCTTGATTCGCTCCTGTGCTCTGACAAAGTCTCCCACGTTAACCATAGAGCAAACACCCGTACAGAGAATATCGGGAGTATAAAAAAGGCAAAATGATATCAATCAAAATGGTATATACATTTTAGTATGCATGCTCATATGAAATGTTCCGAGGCATAGTGACAATTTTAGGTTTGTTATTGCTTTGCCAGTATTTTTCTAATTGATTTGCCATTTATCTTTTATAGAAAGGCTTAAGACCTTATGACCCATATATTATGGGCAGAGTTGTAGTACCAAAGGGTGAATGTCGTTACTATTTGATAACGCTGAAACACCTAGAGCTCATTCAACAAGAACATGATCTCCCGTGGCCATGTGAGCCGTCAGCTGGCCGTCGTGGCGAGGTATGTTGACAGAGATTTGGTTATTGAAAGTCGAACTGAAATGGAAAAGATTCCCTCTACATCTGTCATTCTAGCCATACAGGTTGCTTTGAAATCCACAGATTCCCTCAATGCATCACAAGCAGATAGTAATAGGTAATTCCGAAATTGGAAAAGCTCAGCAAATAGGCCTCTTCCAGTCTTATTCTTCTGTATCCTGATGGGTAGCAGATGTTTGTCGAAGGTGGGTCCCAGGTGGCTGGACGATGTTGGCAGAAGGCTTAGCTAAGACTCCGTAATCTCCTTTCTCCAACATTGCCTGGAAACAGCATCGGTGCAAAGGACACCCTAGCAGATAGCACCATACAAGCGCTGAATCTCACAATATCTTTTTCCATAACAAGGTCATCGTCTCAGAAAAAATGCATAACAGATAGCAGTTAACCTTCAGAAGAAAGCCTCACATTGTCACTTGCATACAGTTTAAAAAATCCATTCACTTGATGTTGTTAATATTACCCATGAGGCATAATTTGCCTATCTGAAAAGGTCTTTTCTGTCAAGGAGAGACAGCAAGAGAATGAAGGTAATGGTTCGGGATTCCCGATGCATTTATGCGTGAAGACTGTAAGAGCCCCGGGCAACATTTCTCAGGTCTCTTGTAGTGATCTCTGGTCTTTATTAACCAATTTTTCTGAAGCTGAGAGTCCCATCTATCACATAACTAAAAATGCATATCGTTCAGAATCGTGACTATACGCTGATAAAAAGTGTGGGAGATAATTCCTAAGTGTAGATGTCTTTTCGAGCAAATCTAAACCGCCTTGAAATTGGCCACATAGAAAAAATGAGGATAGCCATTTGAGAGAGCGACACCAACCTGATATAATATTAAAACATGGTTTTTATTGTCCAAGCGATGCTTTATTGCAAGGTAAAAGAGGAAAAACACAGATCGCAAAATCCGACCACCTACATGGAATAAGGTGTTCAAATGGAATCTTTCATGAATAGGAAAGATGAGTGACAAAGCACTCCAAACTATACATTTTCTTGAAGCCCAGAGTGTGTTTCTTCCCATGAACAGAAAATCTTACCGTATTGAGATGTGTATATCATTGTATGCTAACAGAGCATGGGAGATAACTCCAAAGTGTATATATGTCCTCCTGAGCAACCCTATATGCTACCGTATCATTAGAGCAATAGCGAGTATGACTTTTCACGATATTGGGGAAAATCTACAGCTCACTTGGAGACAAAATGACGCCAATTATGATCTCCACTTCTTGCTAGAGGAAAATCTAACCAGGATTTAGGTTGATGGGTCCGTGTTTTATGATCCTATCCAGCTATAGACCAGAACTCCATTTGAGGAAGACATGTTACTATATTTTTGAACATTCCCTCCATCCAGACAGGTCTAATTACATGTGGAGATTACAGCTACACCAATATAAATAATACAATAGTGTGTATAAGCCCAGAAATCAATGGAAACATAAACACAGCAGACATATTGAGCCAAGTCCTGAACACAATTCTGTTCCCGTGATTGTCTGCAGAATCCTCAAAGATGTGGAAAGTTGTTTTGATAAGTTTGGCAAACAGTTATTAAGGTCTCACTGTGAAGTGCATATTACAGTGAAATTTGGATGACTCGAACTGCAGGGGACCACCCAAAAAGTTTGAGTTATGAAAAGTTTGAGTTATACTCTCCTTTTGCTTTAACCAGAGTTATGAGTCATGGTCTCACTCTGCTTTAACCAAAGCTAGGAGTTATGCTCTCCCTTTGCTTTAACCAGAGTTATGCTCTCCCTTTGCTTTAACCGGAGTTATGCTCTCCCTTTGCTTTAACCATGTGGCCACCGTAGCGAGTCTATTTCGCTCTAGAGTATTCCATTTCCTGGCTTAACTTTCTAAAATTTCTGAGATTTTCTTCTCATGTGAGAAGAAAATGAAATTAAGCTTGTTGCATAAGAATGTAAACACATCCAGCCACATAAAAGGTAATTTGATGGCACTAACCGCAGTTTTCAGTTCGAGTTATGACTGAAAGTTCGAGATATGCCCAGCCAATTATCATTACCCAGGCAGGGGCCATGAAACTTGGTCTGAGTTAAGCAAGTTTTCGAATTATCCGAGGTCGAGTTCACCAAGTTTCACTGTACTTATTGTGCCTAAAGATAAGGTATCGTTGTGAGCCTCATATGATTTGTTGTGCCAAAATGTTACGATTCATTTTCCTTTTACAGAAAATAAGTAGCAAGAACGTGCCGTGTGGATTATGCAATGGTAGGATTTTTTCGACTAAAAGAATACTGACCGAACATCACTTAAGAGAGCACTTTGAATCCTGCAATATTTCTTGCCGGTTCTCACTCCATGGATGCCATAATAAATTTGCTTTAGCGGATTTAGAATGGGGCCACGCTACCCAATGCAGACACAGATGCACCGGAAAAGCTGACCCAAAATAGCACACATTCAATTTTGTATTATGGCTATGATCGTTCGTTACGGATTACAGACGTACACAAAACTGCACAGTGTATATTCACTCTCAGCAGTGTTGAATTGACAAAAGTGTTGATCTGTTCATCACATGAATGTTTATGTCTGCAACCTGTATATAAAATGCAGTCAGTGCAGTTTGCAACTGGAGGTGAAGACAGTGCAGTCAAATATTATGGCAAGATAAACACAGTCTTAAGTTTGTATAAGAATGTAAACTGGCTTGGTTAATTGTCCTGGTTTAAACGCAGCGCAACATGAGTGCACATGCGCGATGACTTGCAGGGGCTAAGAGCTCAACAACACTTGAACCCTCACTTTGGGTGTGTAGCGGTAAGCTTTCTTGTTCATGTGTGTATACATTGCAAGGTCTTTGCATATGAAAGCAAACCCACTTTAATCTATAAGTGTCATATTCTGGTTTCAATCAGACGGCACAAAGATGTTGACGTTATGCGCTGTCCAGCCGTCGATTGAATCAATTAACACAATGCAGCAGTATCCTAGACCCCTATAACCAGAGCCCCTGAATAGATCCCAGAGACCATACACCAAACCCCGCAGAGCTTAATTGACAGTATCATTTGGGAACTAGGCTTAGTGTCTTACCTCGGTATAACCTTCGGTGCAGTTATTCAGCAATGAAGGAAAACGTTGGCAGAGGCGAAAGCGAGAGTTGAAAACCAATATACGGTCAATGGTGGGCGTGGAGAATGTTTGCATGCAGGTAAAAGAAGTGGTTTGGCTTGCTCAATAGCCACCAATTTTGTTGAAATACTGGGCTCAATCAGTTACTCTTTATGTCACTGGATTATCAGGCTGGCAGCCGATCCTCAACAGACCTAGACATCACCTCTGTAGCAGCAAGAGGGGCCGGGGTTTTGAATATTATCTCTGATACTATCACTGGATTTTGTACTATTATTAAACCTGACAGTGGTACCATTCTCTAAGAGATAACCGATTTTTTCTATAATTGAATTACCATCCCTTGGTCAAATAATTGTAGTTGTGTAGTGTAGTTTCATCGACAACGCACGTTTGCGTCAGGCAGGCTTATGATTACTTTGGTTAATTACCATCCACGCTACAATTATATACTGCACTTTAATGACAGAAGGCTGCAAATTGGCTGGAATGGAAAGAGATTATTATTTTTTCCTCCCATCACAAAGCTGGTGAACGGCATCGCTGGTATAGGTGCAATAACAGTAGGTTCACATTCAGCAATATTTACTTTACCTTAAAGGTTCCATAAAAAGACCCCCTTTTCGCTGATTCCAAGTCACATGATCTAGAGATCAGATCCCACCATCCGCATGATCTTCCATTTCGAGCTGAAAATCCAACAGTTTGGACAGGATACGAGGCCATCCCTCATACCAGGCCCTAGTTAGATTGTAAATGCAAGCGTACTTTTTATCTAAAAGGATTCGGCTAAGATATTTCTAAAACCGCCATTTTATAAAGGCATGGTTGTTATCTAATGCCACTTCTGCAGTGCTGTCTGTCTTAAACAGATGCTCATTGAATGTTCAGCCCAGAGCTGCATCATTTGGTAAAGTACGTCTACCAATCAATCGCTCATAAAATCAATCAGTCAATCAACCAATCAGTCAGTCAACCAATCAACCAATCAACCAACCAATCAATCAATCAATCAATCAATCAATCAATCAATCAATCAATCAATCAATCAATCAATTAATCAATCAATCAATTAATCAATCGTAATGTCATAATATTGTAACGTATAAAGCTAGATAATATTTGGCCTCAAGCGACACAATTATTATGTTACTTTGAGCTTTGAGCAAGATGACTACGTAAGTGCATCACAAACCCTCACAACTAGGGACCAATGTATCACATATGCCTGGGAGGGGCCACCCACCCTTCTTCTATTCATCCCATGGCTGGGTGTTTGACGAATGATGAGTAAAGCATGGGATACATGAAGGGAGTCCGTAACTCACAACAAGTCTTCTGGGACTGTTCCCCGAAAGGTCACTCTAGGTGGTAAGTTTGAATGATTTATATGTCATTCACAAAGGTGTTTTCTCACAAAATCGGTATCCTTAACCACCATAGAATTGCTACAAATGAAGAAACTTGATCTCTCATCACCCCTTGGAAGGAAACATAACATAGTTAGTTTCTGAGAAGGGGTCTAGCTCTACAGGGGTGCCAAAACCAGCCCATGCTAAGCCTTTCACAAGACGTACCTGGCTACAGCAGCGCGTGCCCCAATGTCCGATGCGCGGAGTGGCTGGGAAAACGGATTGCGCTACAATTGGGGCTGCACGTAAGCGGGTAGGTCCCGCGCATCGTGGCGTTAAGTTGGTGTGCCATTAGTGCCTGCTTGTTCGAAGTAGGTCCATTACCGGTGTGAGCCAGTCAGCGGTTTTTGCGAAGCTCGCGTAAAAATTCTTCGCGGACGCTGAATTTGCAAATTCAGCCAGCGGCCTTCTCCGCTAGAGATCATTGATAGCTGTAGGAACGCAGCACCATTGCTACTGACAGCCAGTGGTAACAACAGTCTGAGTTAGAGGTCAAGGGCTAGAACCAATTGGCTAAAGCTCGCGGGCTCAAGCAAAGGTTATAACATGAGTGATAAATACACATTTGGGGAAATATGATGTGAAAACCGGAGGAAAGTTAAGTACAATTTTTGATAGCTTAGTTGGAGAGTATGTATAGCTACGAGCTAGATACGAGGAGACAATTTCATAGCAAGTGGATTGAGAAGGTGATTTAGGATTTCGTGTTTGAGTAAGGCAAGACATTCACAGAAGAGCTTTCTTATATTGTTAAGGTACTTATAGGGTATCCATTAGAGCTATCTCGTACCATCCTATGTGGAGTTAGGGGGAATTTTATATAAACCTCGTGTTACTGTTAACAGTGAAAATACATGAAGAAATCCTCCCTGGTTGGCGGAAAAGGAGCAGTTTAGCTGAAATGTTGTGTAATAATTATGTATAATTATTAAAGTATCATCCAGTCAATGGACTATATAGCTCTGTGTAAATTAAACGATTTTTTACGTGTACAAAATTACTTATAGAGGTTAGACGGTTTCAAATAGGTTAGACACTTTAGTGATGCTGTGTAGGAAGAGCGGAACCTTTGTGGGTGTTATATTTTCCTAACACCAGACTTCAACAGAGCCTGGCGAATGGTGTTGTCACGAAAATGAGAAAATTGGTAGTTGGTTATGAACGCTTGATACCTTGAGTCTAGATTTGAATGTCGGTGAGATATTCTGATTTGGTTGTTGAAATGCAGCGATCACGGAATTTGTGAGACTAAACGCTGAAAACAAAACAAAGTTGATATTTAAAGTTTAGTTAAACAACAGGCTGGATGTACTGAGGAAAGCAAACGACATGACGTTTGAGTGGCCATTGGCCACCGCGATATTCAGGAAGTCACATAACCGACATGGCAGGGACCACGCAAGCAATAAGCATTTGCTCCATGGTGGTAAGGTCCTGCAAAGCTTCAGGCACAGCTCTGGGGTCAATGTTGTTCGCAGCAGTAAATTTAGTGGGTGCTTTGGGACATTTAGTGCAAACGCAAGTGGCAGGATCAGCCGTGCGGAAATGTTTTGCTGAGCATGAGACACAAACAATGGCGGTGAGGTTATCGAAAGCTGACAAACATTCCGACTGCAAACTCCTGACGCGTTCGCTCGTCAGTTACTGCACAACATCGGCAGCGACCTGACCTAAGTCCGGCACATCTGAAGCGGATAGCTGTGACCAAACTAAATCGTCGTCAGAAGGATCATCAGCCATCGTGACGCGATGGCGAGATTGACTGTAAGCGGGATGGCGGGTGAGGCGGCGACGATGTGCGTTAGACGGCATGCCCTTCCCAGTGAAATGAACCCCGAATTAGCAACTAGATGGCAGTAAGTCGATTGGAGACCCCTGGAAACTAAACCTGTTGAGTCGCAAGTGACTGGGACACTTACCGCCACTTGAAGTCCCCGCCAGGCAGTGGACGCGTCTGTGAG
>Ga0224501_10001869_pt1 | contig 16446 bp, 12 predicted proteins | sample SF_Oct11_sed_USG_4_FD_169105 | JGI IMG/M metagenome (GOLD analysis project Ga0224501, IMG submission 169105) | Sediment microbial communities from San Francisco Bay, California, United States - SF_Oct11_sed_USGS_8_1 | ecosystem: Environmental > Aquatic > Marine > Sediment | place: USA... | reverse complement strand
TGTCGATATGGCGGTAGATATTCGCAAGCCGCATATTTTTTACCAGCTATATAATAAATGTGAATACACCCACGGCATTTAGCAGTCATGAGGCCCCAAGGTTTATCTTAGTATCTGAATCACCATTCACTACCTTAGAATTCTTTATGTAAATACACTGCTTGTTGCGCTAGTATAGATGATATCATCAGTCGTATGTGCCATTAAAAGTGTGCTTCTGATTGTCGTAGCCACCGAGCCATTGTCAGGGGTTATGACTTAATCCCTACCCTCTAACCGCACTAATAAAGACCTTGCCAACGATATGAGTGGAGTATCCAAGCTCTTTTAGATACTGAGGTAGGATTGTTTCATTCAGTCCAAGACCGTATGGTGGCGATCCATTAGGAATTACGCTCCTCTGCAGTCCTGAAGAGATAAATGTGATGTATACCATCTCTGGACGTTGCATAGAGAGAACCCTACCTTGCCAACCATGTGAGTGGAGTACCCCAGAGCTTTCAGGTACTGAGGGAGGATGGTTTCATTGAGACCGAGGCCATATGGGCATCCTCCAGTGATAACACTTCTCTGTAACCCTGCAGCATGCAAGGGTCACCAGTTCATACTTGTGGATGGAGTGGTCACCAGTCACCCCAAAAAGGTTAGAACAGGGTCAGCAAGGAGGACATAGGTAAGGTCGCCAAGAATGCTTGACATTAGCAAGATTAGTCAACATCAGGCATCCCTCAGCGACATAAAGCTGATTGCTCTCTAACAAACATTCGCAGCAAGTCAAACCCTCAAGATGAGAAGCCTAGACATACAGGATGAGCGGTTAGTCTGGTGCCAGAAGATCTATACAAAGAACACACAAAACACAAGGAGCCAGACTGAGGCTGCTTCTTTCACAAAAGTCCGTATTCCATTTCAAAGCGGGAACAGTTGAAACAAAAACACATACCATGAGGCATCCATCAACCATACTCTGTTCAGTTACTGGTGAAATGAACTGGAGAGGCGCTTGTTACCTACTTAACTTACAAATGTTGATGATTAGGGCATGGCATATATCATTGATATCTACGGTACCTACCCAGCTGCATAGGATGCCGTCCTGTCATGAGCGCTCCCCGGGTTGGTGTGCAGATGGGAGATACATAGTAGTTATTTAGGGTGATTCCATCCGAGGCTAACTTGTCAATATGTGGAGTTGGGATCTGAGATGAACCATGGAAGCTCACATCGTTCCAACCCTACAAAGAATGCATTTTCAAACTCAAAAATAATCCGACAACGAATTGTGCCTTATATGAAAATATAACAATTCTAAAATTTCCAAACAGAAGAATCTCGCTGGAACCTCAGTCATTGTTATTTATGTGGCTAAATATCAATATACTAGTATAGACTATAGGTGTTTGCATTGCATGTCAGACGAGACAACTCTGTAAAACCAGATTTGGAAAAGGCATTAGCCAGGGGGCGGAGGCCGCGGAGCGCACTAATCTCCTTGGAGAGATTTGCTCTCACGAGGAACACAGTTCAAACTTCATTACAATGGTGATCATTGAGTTGACTGGCTCACTTGGAAGTTAATCACTTAATGACTGATCAGTCACTGAGTCAGTCACCGACTATTCCTACTTTTTAGTACTTTCCTACCCCCCCCCCGGGCCAAGCCCAATGTGACTGATTCGAACTGAAACAGTGAATCGCTGAATGCCCCAGAAATTGAGTGAGTGGATCATTCAAAACCACTCACAATCCATAACAACATTACTACTATTTACATTTTACTAGTATTAGTATTACAAACATGAAACAAAATGTTTTATTTATAATTATTAGTTTACCGTACCAAGTCATCAGCCAATATAACTACTATATTGGGCCTTTTCGCGGCAAGACATGTCTGTTGCAGTTGCTGACTGGTCAGCACCAACAGCAATTGAACCAGTAATCTCATTTTTCGTTCCCACGTAGCCACCATCCAGTTCAGAGACTGTCAGAAAAGGCCGTACTTCTTTGCCAGCGGAGAAAAAAGAATGCATAGGCCAGGGACTTTTCACTGCACAGGCCAGACATGTCTCTGGCACAGGCTATTGAGTATATGGTTTTCTCTTTTCTGTTGCTAATTGGCTGGAACATTACCGATATCGGTTTTGATTCGCTGTCATTTCATTGCGAAACCAATGAATAAGCAGATCTTTTATCCCGGAGGTAAATATCGCGCACTCTTGGCGCGCCATCGTTGCTATGATAACATTACTACGCAGGCAGCCTGTTGAAGAGGCTTCCTGAAGATTCACCGCTTCTGTCGCCTTCTAAGAGATCATCGACCGGTAGGAAAGAGCTCGGGTTCGCTACCCACGCCTCCCTCCTAAACCATTGGAGGTATTTGAAAACAGGATCTGTCTTAGGAGACATTCACCTGGAGGTTTCGCGGAGAACCCCAACAATTGTAGTTTTCATTCTTCCAGCTCGTGCCTTGTCTGTCCGTTACCACGACTGCAACTCTTGAGTGTAGTGTGTGTCGCGAGTGACTTCATTCGATTGGTTGCAACAAGCCGTCAAGCATGCCAACAGCAGTGAATCTACCGCAGCTGTTGGACCAGTGCCTTGGTACACCGGAGGTCGGCGCAGTGAACTTCAACCAGCTACATAAACTCTTATTTGAGATTATTGCCAGACTCGACACTGCTGGCCATCCATTCAATGCATCGGAAACTCGACCTTCTCAGACTACTTCACAGAGGTTAGGAGACAAGAATCCTGACTACTCTACCGTCCAACATTTAACAGACAAAATTAATAAAATTGAGAAGAATGTAGAAGACCTGAGTGCCCTGCCATCGGCTGGTGAGCTTATCGATAAAGTCAAGTCCGACCAGCCACTGAAGGAACTCTGGCAGTATATGCAGCTTTCAAAAAAAGTGGAAAACAACGAGGATGGGATCAAAACGGTGAGAATAGTTTCATGTTATTTCATGCATTAGTTAAACATGTTTGTTTCTGCTCGACCTTTTATTATTTTCTGTCTCACAACTGTTCAACTACTCTCAGAGAATAGCTCCGACTCATGACAGAGTAAAATGTTTCGAAAATAGTTTATCCAAGCGCAAGAAGCCTAAGATACACGCATTCCCCAGGTAGATTCAATTCAGACCAGAATAAACCATAATTTGGCAAAGTTCTTGCTACTACGGAGGCAACTCAATGCCCACAATAAGTATTCATGACCTCCATCCCGTGTGGTATACAAGACAAGACTGAACCAAACTATCGAGATAGCGGAGTAGCTTAACGGCTAGAGTGCTTGGCTCAAAAGCGAGAGATTTTGAGTTCAAGTCAGACTACTCATTCCAACCGCCCACTATGAGAATGATCTCCTCATATAATCCCTAGCTCTTACCGCTCCAACAAGCCTTGGGTTGAGGAGGTCCCTTAAATAGGATGGCCAGGTGCCCGAGTAGAAAAATAAAAAACCACTACGCCATGGCCACTGCGTTCTGAGTTTAGAACCCTCAACCGGATACTAATTATTGGATCCGTTTCAGTCGATGGGATTATTGGAGCAACTGATTAAAGACATGGAGAAACTCAAGGATGAAAACGCCAGTCTACGTAATCGCCTTGACAAGGTGAGCGGCCGATAACTCAGTTCGAAGGATGAGTGGGGTCAGTTAGAGGGCATCACAAAAAGTTTTTGAGAGCAGATAAAAGCTAAACCCAGCTATATAACCTCCAGTACTAAAAAATCCAGATTCTAGTCAAAAAGCCGCTGTTTACGTCTCGTCTTAAAAATAGATTGAAGAAAAAATTATGTTCATTATCCTTTGAGCTGACCACTACATAGGTCCCTAGTTCATGGTTCTTGGTGAGAGAAGTAGATGTCTGTTACTATTCACCATTCCATCCGATGAACATTTCTTTGTGCCAATTAACTGCCCGATCTGTGTTATTTGGTGATTCTCAAGTCAAGCGATCAGGCACCATTCTCCTTTCATTACACAATTCCAATAATTTCATCCACAGTACGTGCTCTTCCGTGGCATATGGTGATACACGGGCGCATGAGAGTGATGAGACCCTTTTCAGTTTTTGAGTTACTGTGGGATTCAGGATTTCTTTATGCACAGTATATATGATCAGGCTAAGGCAAGATAAAAAATGCCAGTGTGCTGGAGGAACAGTGATAGCGTAACGGGTAAAGTATCCATGTGGTAAAACTCTTGTTAGCTCAGATAGTTTCACATGGTCCCCGCCTAAACTGTGAGCTAGTGGTTTCTACTGTCACTGCTGGTTTAATATAGATTGATATGGATGCTATTGAGAAAAAGCTACAGGAATTAGCAGACCTGAAAAAGAAGTTGGCCAAACTGGAGGGAATGGCTGACAGACTGAAAGACTTGGATGCTTATAAAGACCAACTGGACCAGCTGCAGGTATGCTGGGTTACATCATCAGATGTTTATTCAGACACTTCCTGCCAGGGGGTTATAGCCCTGAGAACTTCCTGTGCGGGTTATAGCCGTGAAGAAAGCCTCCCTCTATGCCCAACCACAAAATGTTAACTCAAAATATTAAACCCCAAAGGGATGGTTGATAAAATGCATTCAATGATTGAATTGTGATAGAAGTTGATGAGGGACTTTCGACCTTTATTTTAATAATGAAAGGGTTAATCACCCCTGAGGAAAAGCTGACTGTTAGTTGCAGTCGCAGTTCTGGTATACTGGGCCAGTGATGCATCTCTTGTTGGGGACTACCCAACTCGCTGCGAAATAATACACAACTTTAAGTGATAAGTGCTAGTTTTAGCTTGCAAAGCTGAATTTGCGACTGCATTAAAATCAATTGCTGCATTTTATACAGGGTTTGACCAATGATACTGCCCAAATGTTGAGTGACCGATACTCTGATACCACTCCATACGTGGCCCAATCCAGCCTCCACCACCCGAGAGTGGCTACCGGCTCAGTCAGTGGGGTTCCTGAGGCTCAGCAGTCTATGCCCGCCCTGCCGACAACTGGTGTGCCCTCAGCAGCAGGAAGTCAGCCAGCTTATCAGGCCTCAGCACCGCTGAAATCCATTGGGTCTGAAAAGCTCCTTGGAACCAAACCAAATCTTACCAAACCCTCCGCCCAGTCAGAACCTCTAAAACCTATTGGGAACGTGGACTCCATCAAGCCCGCCGGGAAAGTTGAGTCCCTAGAGCCATTTGCCCCAACAATTCATAAAAAGTCATCAACCAAACTAACTGACGGGAAATTTGGGGTTGACAATGATCATTTTAACCCCCTGGGAAGAACTTCTAGTCATCCAGTGGCAGACTTGCTTTCGCTGATTAATGTAAGGCTCAATATTACTCGTGTCGTCTGTATGTTACTGCGTTTCATAATGTCTCCCATGACTACCGTAGAAACTAGCGTACTGAGTTTTGGTTCAGCCGCTCTCACCTGACAGACCCGGCCTGTTGATAAGGCCTGAATTTGCGCTCACAACATAAATGTGCCCACTCAGCCACCCCTCCCCCCAAGTTCAGTTCACTGCATTGTCTGATTCGGTTACTGTATGATTGTCATCTGATCACGAAATTGCCATCCTCGAACAAGCTGCAATAACTTGTTATTTAGTTTATTTTACTTGAGAACTCTTGGGCGGTAGGTACTAGATAATAGTATGTTAGTTGGTATGTTCAGGTTCAGATTCTACAAATGAAGAGAAAAATAGTAAGTGACTGGTAATACGTTCTATTTTCCGCATGACTGTTGTCCTGCTAGCTAATATGATGTCAATATTTTTATATCGAAAACTGGAGCACCTAACTGACTCATGCGCACCTGTAATCATTTGTTATCGACAAATTTATGCCTAATTTGTAGGAAACTTGAAGCTTTCTTGCGGGCACCAGAACTTCATTCCAATCATATCTTAGTTCAATACTTAGTGACAAACCCCTAGCCATCTGACCGTATGATTACAACCGTATTCAATATTTATCAGTAGTAGCTCGCTAGTTTTGAACACGCATTTTTTTCTAAGTATGACATCATATCTACAGAGATCGGAGAATCTTTGGTTAAATGTATAGCATTGTTGCTAAGTGCAACGCCAGAAAACGTTCTCCCATAACTTCGTCCTCCATCTGTATTTAGGCGAGACTGGACGCCCTACCAGGAACTGATGAGATAGTCACATGGCCAGGGCTGGAGGATGCACTGAATGGCGTACGTGGTGATTTCGCTCAATACAACGCCAAATCACAGGTTGATGTAAGTATGCCTCATCCATCGCCACTTACATTGACCCTTCAAGGCCACTGCATGGTGAATGTCAGTCCAAGCGCAGCGACTAGTTAAAAAAACCTAAACTAATTATCAGTTGGAATTAAAGTCGTTTTGATAACTTTACCTCTTCACCCTTATGGTGAACCTGTCAAGTTAGATTCTTGTTATTTCACCAGTTGTAGCTCAGCATAGAGCAACACGACCCAGTCAGTATCAACCATCCACCTCATCGTGAGGTTTGTTTTTTGAATTAGGATTACCTTGACAATTACTCAAACCCAGGTTCTCGCGATTAAGTGTTCTATCACGGAGCAACATCACCACCACACGATACAGGTACAATCACATTTTGCTCTAAGATTAGATTTGAAAGACAACTCAATTGCAAGAAATCCATTACAAAATAGAGGAAAGGCGTGGATAATGCATGTAGGATAGGTTAAGTTACGGCTGTCTGTATCAAACTCATACTCCGGGTGTGGATAATACATGTAGGATAGGTTAAGTTACGGCTGTCTGTATCAAACTCGTACTCCGGGTGTGGATAATACATGTAGGATAGGTTAAGTTACGGCTGTCTGTATCAAACTCATACTCCGGGTGTGACCAATGTAAGCTGAATGACGAGTACCCATATACTGTCAGACTAGAAATGTATCTGCCTCAATCAAATCTTTCCTCGGGTTTAAACTTTTAATTCCCCTTATCGAGAAGTTTATAACTAGTTAAGTGAGTGTAGGACCGCATGTATTACGGCATGTATAGGTATAATAGTACATGATTATGCAAATATCCGGCATGGATCAGACGAACCGGTTTCCCTTCAGTTCTAGTTCATTCAGTGTTTTCTCAATAATTGCGTCGAAAGCGACCAGTCCAAATTAGCTGTGAGTCTGAATCAAAAGAGTCTACGTCAGCTGCCAGTACTAATCCATCATGAATAAACTGATTGTCGAAATAATGCATTATCCTTTCTATAGACCTTTCTTTGGTTGTTGATTCGAGATTAAATAGAAAATCGCCTGTAAACAGCTGGGTCTGACCACTGTCATCAATACATGTAGTAGTAACTGACCCTGCCATTACTAGCAGACTTTATTTAGAAAGAAAAGATGCGTTAATAATTACGGTGTCCAGTCACAACCTTTCTGAAACTTGAGTCATTTTAATGCATTATCAGGGAGTAAGCATTTTCTTTTCCATATAGAATCTATGCTATGATGACTGGATTACAATTCACTTCCAGGCGCTGAAACCCTTTTGCATTAGCTCTGCGTCATGACTCAACCCTTCAGTGAAAGTAGAAAGTTTCGAGGATCATTTTCAATCAAGGCTCTGACAAACCGAAAGGGCTGCTCAGTTTCGCTGGATCACTGTTACATTATTGGTAGTCAGTGTTCCTCAGAAACCTAGGCATACCGTGATGGAACAATCAACTCTCAGCATGCAACTCTAAACCATAGGTCGTCTTGTACATTCACATATGCGCTCTGCCACTATGAATCTGTGGGCAGCCGGTCTGCATGTCTGCCCCAGGCGTTTCATTAATCCTGATACCTTGGTAACTCAGCCGTATCGCGGATCCACAGGGCGGGTGAGAAGTAATCACATTCTTATTGACTCTGATTGGGTACACAGTAAAAACCGTATTGATTTATTCATATTGGGTGCAAATAGGTCGATAAACTTGTGACTAGGTTGTGAAGATGGAGTAGTTTCTGTCTATAGCTAAGTGTATGAGACAACTATTGCTTATGAATATGTACATCAACTAAGACTGAATGGTTAGAGCGCTCGCCACTGGCGCTGAAGGTTCTGGGTTCAAGACAAATTTTAAAAAACTCTTCCCGTTCACCAAACGAGGAACGGATGTACCAACATGTCAGGGTCTTGAGGAAGAAGAGAGGCGACCCACCTCAGTTACACCATTGCCAGTACAAGTTGGCTCTCTAACAGCCACTTCCTTGCAAGGCCATTGGCTAAAAGACAACGTTTACCTTTGTATCAGCGTGGGTGTGGAACCTTTACCCGATAGTAAATTCTCTACCAAGCCTCCTTTGCCACGCCCCAATCAGGGAGACATAAGGTGCACTCGCGTGCTCGTGACCGAAATTTTTGGAAAAATTTCGGTCGCGAACACACGGTCGCGGTGAGGAAACGCAGTTGAGTTCAGGATGGACTATGATCTGATCAGGGTTGTCCTCTCCCAACTTTAACTCCTCGGTTAGAACCGAACGATCGTTCGCGATTCATTATCTCAACGTAGTTATCAAGCCTCTATGTGGTAACCTTGACATTTGCCTAAACTACTAAGCTAACACCTTTTTTCAATCGCGGAATTCTGTTCGCATGCTTTCAGTCGCAGATCGCGACCGAAAGTGAAAGATGCTTTTTGGATCTCATTTTTCGGTCGCGCTCTTGAGCAGTTGAGCAGATTTCCCATTTCGGTCGCGCAAAACCCGAGCACGCGAAAGCACCTATTATTATTCAAATCTCACCGAGGGAAATCTCATCCCTGTGGTGACTTTCCCATCTAAATAGCCGTTTCATTCAGAATATTGGGAAAGCTCAATGGCTAGAGTGATCAATCGATAATCAGGATAGTCAGGTGCGGGTGAGATTTCCTTTACATTGAAGTTTTAGCATATGTACATGTATGATACTACCTTACTTAGCATTTACTGAATTTGAAGGAAACGTCTAAAACATTGTTACGTGGGTAATTTAAAGTGTTTAGTATAGCATGCCGATGATTTAGTGGGCAGTTATCGCCTTGAGTGAAACATTGATGTTTGGTTAGATGAAGTTGATCAAAAGAGCCTTAACGCCTGATTTATACCATAAAAATTATCTCTCACCTGACGCAACCTGAAATCACCCAAAGTGAACAAAGTCGGAACAGCTTAGCACCTTTGATGCTTTTAAATCCACAACACTGCCACAATCCCTCCAATTGAACCAAAAACATTTAGAAAACAGTACAGCGAGCTGGCACAATCATGTACATTATATTACACACAATAGCATGTGTACAGTCATCTCTCATGACGCTGGCAGTCAGTCTCTGTGTACGGTATTCAGTCACTTTCATACGAAACCAGCATGATTATCAAATAGACACAGTGCCTGAGCATACGTAATGCTATTTCTTTCACTGGTAATTAGTTCTACAAACACGAAATATAAGGAATATTGATAGTTACTTGGGTTAGGTCAACGGATAGTTGCAGAACCCGAAGAAACTGCGATCCTAATTGTCAAGGGCAAATAGCTTCAACCAAGAGAGTAGGGTTTAGATTTGGAAGATGCATCTTTGTGATAGACTTCAGTGTCTCACATCAGCAATAGGATGTGCAGTGAGAGCTTGAAATTTGTAACTAATATGGCAACGTGGGATCTCATGGGATTCGCACCACAGCGGTAGGCCGCGGCAATGGCCCCCGCGGCAAACCTAGGCACCCCGAGGAAAACTGCCGCGAAGTTGTCATCCTGTGTCGCAGGGCACGGAACCGTACCGCTAACCTCCTGCCAACTTCCCAACGTCTTTTCACTAAAAAAAGTTTATAAACTGTTGGACAATAAATACTAGTGTAAAACTAAAAGTACCCGCACACGATTATGTTACACATAGTAGTAATGTAGTTAGGCAGTTTAGTGTGACACTCAACACCCTGGCACTCTACACCAACTTGGTTAATGGCCCACTGACTCAGTCACTAATTGAGCCAGTAATTTTACTAACTGTAACTTACTGTCTGACTGACTGATTGACTGACTCAGTCTCAAAGTCAATCTAATTCTAAATATTAGAATACTACAGTACTACTGCTATCAGTATTACTTTCAGTCTCAATGTCTCTTTGCCAATGAATCAATGAAAACTGAGATTAATGAACATAGCAGGTGTGAGGTTACCTGCAAGTCCACTTTACTGATAGAATTGGCATTCTAAGTAGAAGTATAGTGACTTTACAACTGACAAACCACATGCGATATGTACGGCGGCGGTACTGTAACATCTGCTGTGGCATGAGATGACAATCTTGGGGCAATTTGCAGCAGGGGACATTGCAGCGGCTTACCGCGGCGATGTGCATTCCATGAGATTCCATGTTGCCACTAATTCCTTCAGGGCTATTCTATGATGGTACAAATAAAAGACCTCTTTTGACTTGATTTACTTTAACTTGATTTGTTGTGAAGTTTAAGTTTCACATGGGTTGATGAAACACTGGTGTCTTTTTACATCAAGGCTTGAGTCATTTCTAAAGTCTGGTCATTCATCAGCATTTCCAACTAATTGCTCCATGATTGTAACTGTGTGTGGTGTTCAAAAATTCTTACTGCAGTAAGTGTTTAGCCAAGGATACATGATTTTGCCTTTGTTTGTAGATGGATACTCGAGGAACGGCTATGACTCCTGTGATACCGGAGGAGAAGGCACCTAGTACAATGAGCCAGGATAGAGTCCCCAGTTCTGTGAGTCATCACGGGCGGCCGCTAAGTGGACGGGTGTCGGCACAGAGTAACAAATCCTCGCGGTAAGTCAGCTCAGCACAATTCTCTATACAAATACATAATATACAAGCTAGATGCCACTATAGGTAGGTAGCCTACTGGATTTCTTTGCTGCAAATGATCAATGGGGATGTATGTGTTCAAGTACCATATGCGTTGTGTACATATGTCTCAGAGTAGAGTATAGTCCGTAAGATATAAACCACAGTCGACTGAAGGTGCATGTACATCTGCAGGTAGTTTTACTAATTGGTGTAGTATATTAGTTGTACATGATGTGAGTGTAGTACATTGATCCGTTTTGCGGCAGACCAAAGTCAGCTATGAGCGAGCACCCATCAATAGACTTGATAGACCTTCTGGAAAAAATCGGTACCATCGACAAAAGACATGAGACTCTAAAAAAGCGTGTGGACGATCTGGAAGCTCAGATGGCCAATAAAGCCAACAAGGATGAAGTAGCCAACAGTGAGTGTTCAACCTGCATCTCACAGGGTCTGACTGTTAGTCTGTGACTTAGATCACTGAGACACCCATTTAAAAAACCAAATTCTAAGTTAAAATTTGGTAAAGCTTGAGTTTATTAATCGGGCTTGTCGACTTGAAGACGAAATCTGTCATTTTGGCTCCAACACATCCACTAAGATAAAGGCTTATTATATTGGTAGCCATGTGACAGAACCACTAGTTATCCAATGTGTCACTTTGATTGGTAATCCAGTACGGGTACGGGTTTTTCGATTGCCCCACCCTTCGAGGAGTTGGTGTATATTGGTGAATTTCTCTGTAGAATTACCTGATGGATTGCTAGAGGATTTGGAAGGAATGAGAGATAAACTGAAAGAAGTGGAAGCGGCACAATGCAGGGTAAGGTCACATGCACTATCACAGCTATTCCCTCCTTCGAATTAATGTTCAAGGTCATCTAACGTCGCTGTCCTGACACAGCAAGGTCATCAGTCCATATGCCTTGCTTAGCTTGCCCGTGATGGTTGTGTACATACCCTAACACACTCTAGCCTTGGGTAAACTATGTTATACACACACTTTGTAGTAATCGACACCGCTATCATTTTCACCTCGAGCCTCTGTGCCTGCCCCACCTTCCTTCCTCTCATCGTTCCTCTCCTTCCTCCTCTGCAGTTAGATGAGCTCGCCATTCTCTTCTCTGACATACCCACCACCAACGCTAACCCCGCACTCGGGGATAAGTCCCGCCGCCCATCCCTCTTCAGCGCTCTCTCCCCTGCTCCCTCTGCCTCACCCTCCTTCGTGGACACCAGACGTTCTGTGCTGAGAGTTTCCACAACGCTGGATACTGTGAGTCCTCAGCCCCCGAGCGGGCCAGCTCCGCCTGCTCGACCCCGTCAACGAGTAGCCACATCTGGAATTGCTGTGTCCACCGAGAGGTATAGTGGCTCAGCAGACGCCGCTCCGGGTGAGTGGACCAGGCATGGACAGACAGACAGCAGTCAGGGGGTCAGCGATAACAAGGGCTCCATCGGAATGGAAGGTGTACAAAAAAAAGTTAATGCGGTCAGCTTAAAATCAGAACCAGACATGCAGCAAGTGGAGATGGTTAACAACTCAAATAGACGATTGATTTCGGACAAGGAACAGCAGGATTTATATGACACTCTGTCCAGCAAACTCGCAGGGGTTTACCAGATTCAATCACAAACTGACAAACCAATGAGCGGAGAGGGACAACTTCCAACAATGGCCGACATTGACCAAATTCATCGAGAAGATTCAGAAATCCAGCGACTTATAGATGATCTTGCCACTTCTTGCCAGTCATTACCAGCAACCAGTAACAAGCTTGGTAGGTGCTGAGGCTGAGGGGAAGGAGTCAAGGTTTAGGTATGGTCCATAACATGCCTGCATGTACACAGGTCTTACTACGAAGCATGAACATAGATCAGACAGTTATTATGCTATCATCATGAATGGTTGTCACTGATATTCCTCTCTGTTGTCCACTTTCTCTCTCAATATTACGGAGGAGGGGGCCTCCTCTTCTCTTGCTGTTGAAGACAGTGTCTGGTATTGTATCGGTAAATTAAACGGGTTGGTCCTTATGTGAGTTTTGAGTGCTTCAGCTCTAGAATTCGCCTGCCTGCTATATGCAGTGAGTAGTAGGTCGGTGAATGAGCATTAGTCAATGAGGGTTTGCCCAGCAGTTACATTTCACTATTTCACCTTTTGGTGTTCATAGGAAGCTTGGCCCAGGACCGAGGTTTATCAGTCTTTCCTCCCACTCCCAGTCAGTTTAACAGCACCATACGTGAAGTTGTGCATCGCGACTACATGCAAGAGATTGATAAACTCCGACACCAACTCGAACAACTCGAAAAATCTCTGCAAGAAAAGGAGGCAGTGAATAACATCGCCAAGCACTATATTTCCGAAGCACCCCCCGTGATGGCAGAACTCGAGGATGACGATTGCGTTAGAACAAAGGTTGCAGAAATGATTCGTCAGTTTAACCACGCTAACAAACATCTGTCCGATCGCTTGGACCAGCTTGGGGCAGAGCTTGTCAGGTTTATCACTGGAAAAGGGGTAGGCCATCTTTATCAACTGACAAGTCATCGTTCTTTTCTGTCACAACCATATCATCCTCCATTCGCGCTACTACCCACATACCAGTGATAGAGAAAGTCACTGAATATGATTTCTAAGTCTTACTAACCCAGTCAATAGTCACATCATTGTGTAATAGCCAAAAATATGAAGTATAATAACTCTTACTAACTATTGGCAGCAGAAGGATACTAACTCAGCTGACTCCGCTAGTAGTTGTGACAGCGGTATCAGCAGCCCTACTAAACTCTCAGTAAGAAATCACCGAGTGATGTGTGCTGTGAATCACCTTACCCCTAACATCTAGTCTCCTAGTATATATGCTGGCTGATTCTGTCATATACATGATGTGTGTCAGAGTACACTGGCGCGAATATATGCGAAAAACCGCCCACAAATTTCGCTCAGGATGTAGCGTTGATCGTTTCGCGCCTGTTTGCTTGGACGCTTTTACTGTGAATCATTGGCAGTCAGTGAATTCATCGGAGCAAACAAAAGGCTTTGCCTCGTGTGTCAAACTGAAAACTGCAAAAGGAGACATGTATGGAGACTCGGCGTTACAGTGGTTATCCCACAGCTTGATAATATTAGTTGCTTTCCACGACACACGAGATTTATTACCTAACTCTAACTAGTTCTGGTAGTATCCCATTATGGCTCTATAGTCTCGATGTCAGAGTTTCAATTTTGATTACCACTTACATGGTATGTATAAAGCAGAAAGCTCTTTGGGTAATACATTAGATCTGATACTTGAACACCTGGGCACTGTTGATCACCATAGCGATTTTAATAACTGGAGTTATCCTCTAAATTTTATTTTCGTTGACTCAGGATCAGGAGGCTATAAAGCGTGCCCAGAAGGCTATAACTGACCTGAAGGCTGAGCTTGAGAACCTACAGCGAATCACAAACTTCCTGGAGAAAGAGAATGAGGACAAAACAAAGGCTATTCAGGTAAAATTCCGCACGTGGGCTTGTAGTTGGGGAAGTAAGCAAATGGCGAATGAGGCCATTGGTCTGACCAGGGTCATGCTACCGTAGCAAAAAGTACTAGGTGAAGGTAGAAATTGTAACAAGGAAGTAGAGGCTGAAATGATGCAGTGGTGCAGCAAAATTCTAGAGGCCGGACAAAAGCCATAGCGTACTCTGATACTAATCACAGTTACTGTAGATTCGCTGCGAGAGAAAAATTATTAGAATGAAAAAATAATTTTTATTCCGGGTCATACACATATTTTTGCTATATTGCTTGTTTTATATAAATTGGTTGTTAAATACATTTCTTTTCAATTAAAGTTATACATATATTTTATATGAATCTGAATGGTTTGCGTATTTTGTCTCCTGCAGGACCTGAATAGTGAGACAACGAGATTGCAGGATACTAAAGCTGAGAAGGATTATGTAGACACGGAGCTGGACACTAAGGCAGACAAGAGTCAGGTGGATAGCAAGGTCAATAGGTCAGCGTTCGATAGCGCCATAGGAGATCTCCAGAAGATGATTGATGACCTTCTGGCTAAGCTGACCGCTTACGTAAGTCTCTCTTAACAATCGCTTTACCCTCCTAGTGCGTTGTGAATGAAACAAAAAACAACCATCATCTTCAGCCATTGTCTATTCGTTGTTGGATGTAAGCCTTTCTCCTCTCTATTTAATTCCTGAGTGTCAGTCATGCGCTGTTTACTGCAAGCGGTTGTGAAATTTAATTTTGTTTATTACACTCTCTGCTTACCATGATTTCTCCTACTGCTTCTTGGGTTCTGTGCTTTTAATTGCCTGGTGGTTGTCTTGCATTTTTGCAACATTGCCCAGGCAAGTTCTATTTTAGTTTGTCAACCCCTCGGTCCTATTTTCCTCTTGATCCATTCCATAACTCTCCTCCTCGTAGACCTGTCCTAAACTTATGGTATGAGTTTGATGACAGTACATGTATCTTTCGATAATAATTAGATATGAGTGTTATTTTACGCAGTTTCCTATGGATTGGAATTGGTTGTTTTGGGTGTTATAGGAAGACGCATGGAAGAAAGCGCATGGACAGCTTAGTGATGATGTTGATAGTAAAATCGACAGAGGAGAATTGGAAAGGCTAAAGGCCTATATCGATAAGAAGATAAAGGCTCTGAATGCAGCACTGAAAAACAACCAGGGCTCTCTGAATCCATTCTGTGAGGACGCTGCCGGACTGAAGAAGCAGCTGCTGCCGTTCAACTGCCTCAGCTGTGATAAACCAGTGGTGGTTAGCAACCAGAGGTGAGAGGAATAAAAAATAATGGAAATAGGGTATGAAGACCTGCATCATTATGAGAGCTCTGCCAGTGTCCTAAACCCAGAGAAACTCTCAGAATACACATACAAGTAATCTCTGATTCCTTAGGTAAATTCTAGCTGAATTTGATTAAAAATTTCTTCTCAATTCAAAGGAAAATCATTTCTTTGAGTTTGGTCATTGATGTCTGACAAGCTGTTTTGAACTTGCCACTGCTTTGTATCCCAGTAATACATGCCCTACCCAAATCTCACACTGTAAGTGTAATGCAGGCACATCTGTGTAAACGGTCACAGGTAAGCTAGTTGTGCGTAGAGCCGCTATTCTATATAGAGGCTCGAATCGAGTGTATCACAAAGATTCTGTACTAACCACCAGATTTCCTAAGAGTCATCCACGATTGTTGTGAAGTAATTCGCTTATCACCTGTTTGAATAACGTTGTGCCATTTACCCCACCCTATTCACTGCCATGTCTGCCTGCCCCTGACTTATAATTAATCGAAGAGATTCACAGACTGTTCTCACTCATTCACTCTGTAGCTGCCATATAGCTGCCACGCACTCCCCTGTAACCATGCTATCATCCCTCCTCGGGACAGTGACTGAGCATAGTGACTGAGCATAGTGACTGAGCATAGTGACTGAGCATAGTTACTGAGCATAGTGACTGAGCATAGTGACTGAGCATAGTGACTGAGCATAGTGACTGAGCATAGTGACTGAGCATAGTGACTGAGCATAGTGACTGAGCATAGTGACTGAGCATAGTGACTGAGCATAGTGACTGAGCATA
>Ga0224501_10001868_pt1 | contig 16453 bp, 9 predicted proteins | sample SF_Oct11_sed_USG_4_FD_169105 | JGI IMG/M metagenome (GOLD analysis project Ga0224501, IMG submission 169105) | Sediment microbial communities from San Francisco Bay, California, United States - SF_Oct11_sed_USGS_8_1 | ecosystem: Environmental > Aquatic > Marine > Sediment | place: USA... | reverse complement strand
CTGGCTGATCGCTATGGTCCGCAGTACTAGCCACTGTGTTGCTGGAAGAGGACTCAGGACCCACCAGTGCAAAAACAAATCTTGAGAACATTCTCCACAAAGGAGAATCAGCTACCCACGAGATGGACGCCATATTTAAAAAAAAGAAACTCACTTCTGGTCTTGTTAATAATACCTATAACACACAATAATGTTTGCAGCCCATCCCAGAGACAGTCTCAGGTCTCGCGGAATCTAATGACATCACAGTTGGTCAACATATTGGAGGTAGTGAAGAAAAAGCCCACAGCCCATCCCAGAATGACAGGTCACAATGTGACAATGGGACCTCGATGACATCGCAATGGTGGGAGTGAAATATGGAGGTACAGCAGTAATCCCATACGTGACATTCACCAGGAGTCTTTTGAGGTCTTCTGAGGCCGCTAATTGACACATTGGTTTGAGCAGTTTTGTGGTGAGACATGATTGCCTTACCACTCTGAAGCAGTACTTTATCAATCGCTTTATCCCCCCTCAACAAACCACACGACCCATCAGAATGATAAAATAAGATAAGGGAGTTCCACCTTTGCATACGTGCTGGAATAATTTGCAGTTCGTTTACCGTGGTAAACATGATTCAAGGCCAATGCCCTATTCTCTACTAGCTGTTCTATTAGAGCGGTTTGAACCCAATTGGTCATTGGTTCTTTTATCCGCCAGACTATTTAGAATCGAACTATTTCAACGTTAATTGACTCTCATGTACTAGACTCAACTAAAGAGAATGGACTTACTGGGCCACTAATTAGTAGCATTATTCCCTAATTCACACAGGCGGAAGGATGAATGACAGGCGAGCTCGACAAAACGCACTCACAGGAAGTTAAGCTCTTCCCTTGTTGTGACTAGAGTATGACATACGAGTGGAATACAAGCTCATTGAACCAACCACGCAAGCTGTGATAAAAACGTTCGCTCAGCTGGTATGACTGAACCTAGTCCTGAGGGGGAGAGCCTCATAGCATACGGTCTGTTTTTCTCGCTTCTTATTATCCTGTCAGTAGTTATGAGTCCCTATGGACCCTCGCAGGAAACGAGACGCTCTGTGCTGTAGTCCGTGTGTATACAATGTATGATATGACAGTTCTGTCATATCGTATATCAAGTAGAGTGATATGACAGGACTTGTACCATCATATCATATGTTATGACTTATTCACGCAGAAGTGCATATAGGACCCAAAGAGTTACACCTATCAGTACGGACCCCCTCCCACAGGAAATGCAACACTCAATTGCAGTTGGACCTATGCCATAGATGTAATATGACAGGGTCATTCAATCCACATATGGGATGCTATAGGATGTGACAACAGGATGATGCTGTGGTATTGCTTTTTCCTATATGACATCAAGTAGGTATATTAGCCCAAATGCAGCTAGAGGCATGAATGAAAGCGTTGTTTGAAAGCTTGACATTCCTGTTTACAAAGATTTTCATTATTGAAGATGATTGTACTCTTCCACAATGACCCTGTGTCAAGCATAATAACGATAATAAAGATTGAACAGGAAAAGAAGGAGATGCCTCAGAGTTATTTTTCTTACGAATGATCATCACAATATACGTAGAGAGTGGATTAACTGGCCCTGGGAGATATCTAGTCAGCTTCCACTATGCTAAGCTTGCCCTGGCAGCAAATTCATTGTTTGCGATCTTTGTTGCACCGGACTGCTAGCAAATCATATCATGTGGTGATGATGTTCCTCCATCGAAAGGGACCAGGTACCTCATTAAAAGAACTTCGGTTCTGACCATCTGCTCTCAGACCATTCGGTTCTCTGAAAACTTCAGTCTAATATTTGCATCTGACTGGGTCAGAGTTGGCATTTAGTCTAAGCTTCTAGGCCGCTCGCAAGGACCCTCCGTCTTCATGACGGATTTCCTTTTAATTCTGTGGGTATTAGATCCTAGTGAGTCAATCAAGCTCTCTGAATGATCTTGACAATGTGACAAGGAATATTTACTCAGTTTGAATCAACTTTAGTCATTGAGTTAAATCTCACGTGGAATACCACTTTTCGGAGGTATTGGAGTGACATGTATTGGTTTTCGGACAACACAATAACTATTTTCGGAGGTATTGGATTTCAGAGCTATGCATGGGTAGTGGATTTCGTAGGTGATGGGTATTGTGGTGTGGGTATGGGGTTTCGAACTATCACTCCGTCTTCTTCGATCACTTTGCCTCCAGACATCATTTGTGCATGCCAGCCCTGACTAATTGATAGGTGATTGGTAGCTCTTCCTACTGTCCTGAACTGATACAAGACAGGCACACCTTATATACACAGGGATAGCTGTATAGGTCAATGGTAGAGAGCTGTGCACACAACCACGAGAAGAGCTGGCTTCAAATACCATTCATGGCGGGTCCTATTGTGAGTATGCGCTCCTCACATCGTTGTTCAAAAGCAAACATCACTAAGAGGTGGAGCAAAGATACTGACCAGCTGATTGTACTCCATTAGCCAACACGGGTACCTAACCCAGCAGCTTCCATAACAGTGAAGATGTCATAAAAAATCTCACACTTCCGGAATTTTGGAATTTTCGGTATGAGTAATAGTGGTTGGGGCTACATGTGCTCACGCAGCTGATCCGAGAAATACGTTATGGGAGTGATTTCATCACGGATTGCAGGCAGCATTGTAGGTCAATATAACATAAGCCAATCTCGATACCTATACTAGTGATGTTTTTGTCACACCTTACAGTTTAACATGCGTGATGAAAGTACATGAAATAAACCTCATCTTCCGGCTGAATCCTGTATGAAATCACGAAACACTTCACAGGCATATGTTCTCATCCCAAGCAGGAGTATCGCAAGCGCAAGCCACGCCAGCTCATATATTGGCCATAATTACAAGCTTTATGACTTCAACCCAGGGTCATCATGTAGTCTAGGCCTAAACATTAGGCCTATTCTCAAATCAGGATGATGGAGACACACTATGAATTTAATGATTAGGCTGGAACATTAGGTATTTCAAGATCACACCTCCCAAGCGAATCAGCCTATGTTTTCATTGTGGTCAGTACATCCATGAAACTTCCCTTGTGTTATGAAACAATTCAAGCCAACAATAAAATTTCAAGTTGAGCATATGCTATTTTTCATCAGGGGTTATTGGCCCAATTTTGAGATATGATTAGCAAAATTTTCGGTGTTTGGATGGGACGATGGCCATCATTCCAGTTTCGAGAATAGGTCTATTGGCACCATGTACTTTTACAAACCATGACCGTGTGTACAAAGACCGGTGACAAACTGGTCCTCTGAACTGAGTTCATACTGGCCTACCATGTATAGACTGGATATATGATTTCTAATATAGGCACTATATATCCTAACTATTTGGTGTACCTCCTGAGGCTTGCTCTGGAATGGTAGAAGCTGGGACCTGTATGAGAATCCCATCCTCACAGTGGGGGCATTACATTGCTAGGACATGAACACAGAGCCTGCGAACTGAAACTACCCTGCTATACAGCATAGATTTCCTAGCCATCCTGGTGATACTATCCATCCTGATATTGGAGTATAATAAAGATACGGAATTCACATTACAAAATTGCTCAACTCAGCATCGCAGGATTATAATGCAAATCTCTAGGCCAACAAACTAGCGCTAGTTGCCTCAACCATTTTGTGGTCTTACGACAGACAAAATCTGTAAAATTGTAATCAAGATAGCAGACTTTGGCAATCTCTTCTACTAAGTGGGGAGTGTGAGGAGAGGCATGTCCACAGTTTATTTCATTGTGATCGGCTATGTTTTTACAGCCATCTGGCTTCACAGGAAGCCCTAAACCTCCGTTCTCAACGGTAAATATCCGAGAACACAATGCTATAGCAGCTGACAATTTAACAATAGGATGCGGACTCGAGTGCGATCACCGATATTCGGAATCATAACGGACTGATCAATATATCGCAGAATCTTTATCATGCACGTGCCCTATCCACCTGTATAGGAAGAGAGACAAGACAACACTATATCACTACACAAATATTGAAAGATCACAGCAGTTCAAGCACCAGGTTTTTTTACAATGGGAAGAAAACAAATAACAATAAACAAACCACAATTGACCTGAATGGAAAATCGGAAGCCGGTTCCTCATCTAATTAACCCATTCAAATATCGGGGTCAAAATGAAATCCCCTGTTACTGGTCTCAGGATTCGCGCCCGCGAGTGAAACGTCTCATTTTAGTAAACAGCGGTAACCTCAACTCTGTCACTGTAACCTAGCCTGACCCTTTCCGGCCACCACGAGCTAGAAATATTAATCATCATGTATATATGACCCCTTATTTCATAGGAAAGTACTGAGGCCAGGGACAACATCATTGGGTCATTTGATTGGAGTTTCTTTTTCATTGCGTTACATCGGCCCCTTGATCATTTTTTTTAGCGACCTCATAAGCCTGAGGCTTGTTTTGGAGTGGTAGGGGGGAGTCTGGAGAAGAGCTTATGATACTCATTGTGGGAGTTTGACATAGCTTGAACCTGAGAACCATGGGCTGTGTCATGCTGTAGTCCAATAATTCTATATGAACGCTGTCACATGAATCTATAGGCACATCTTCTAAATGTCACTATAACCCCATGCATGGATTTAATAGAAGAGACAGTAGTAGAATAATAAGGCATAAATAGGCATTGCTCTCCTTACACTGTACTTTAGAGCTAGCCATCCATACGCATGTACGTGTATCTACTACCATAACTGATCAGATCAGACCGCATGCCTGTGCTTTCAAAACAATGACCATCGTTCAAAAGACTTAAATATCATTTCATGACCTCGGTCAAAAATGGTGTGCTGCACATTCAGTTATCACATATCAGTCACGCTTACAAAATAACCTACACAGTGTCACTGACCTATAAACTAAATACGTAGTGTGACTAGATAAAGCTTGTACATGAAATTTGAGATATGGGATATCTGTCTGGTGTAAATGATCGGCGGAAATATAGAAAGTGCATACCCCTGCACTGACATGCCCTAAAAAAAGCAACAGAGTACTTGTTGGTCGCATCTGATTACCAGTCTTAAGCGTTTCATTCAGCAACGCCCAAATAAACTTTCTTTTGCAATTTATACAATACTTTGTGCAGTAGTGAACCCCAAGAAGTAGTAATGGAAAACCCTGGTACTTCTCACTGAATGGGTGCATGCATGTCTCAACGCCATGACGCCAATGCCAGGCAGCAAGAAATTGCAATTCACATGAAGTGAGTGTATTATGAGACTATGATTATGCATGAGCCTGAGCATCAGTTGGTCAGTAGTCCAAAAGTCATCTGATCGGTATCAGCCACCAATCAGCAGCCAAGAAGAACAAGGTCAGCACTAAAACAGGGTGCATGCGAGTTGCAGTTTCGAGACGCAATGCGGAACACAGGAACCAGGCAAGACACCAAGAGGGCAGATTGCCCATGTTCTGAATTTACCAGGGAGACCATGCGTCATAAAAAGTTCATTCTCCGCCTTCTTGCAGCACAAACTTACACGCCAAGAAGCCAGATCCGCTACACAGCTTTGGTTTGGTATAGGTTTGGATGCGAATATGTACCGATCCTATGAAAAATTCGTCTAGCTCTCAGGGTTTGCAAACTTTTTGGAACGCTACGCTAGATTGAGACCACACAACTTAAAACAAATGCCACCCCCCCCCATCACAGAACATTATTTTGGCACGCCCGGAGCCACCAAACACGTTCACTTACTGCCGTGAACCCCGTGGACTCTCCCGTGCCTCACATCACTTGTACACACGGTTACAGAGGTGTTTAAGATGTCTTGAATATTCTTCTTGTTCTACCCATCGCATACTCGTTGGTTCACTAGTCCATCTGTTCATACCACTTGCCCGAAGAGCCACAGTTTTCTCCCCATGATGCCTAGGTGTTTCAAGATAGTTTTGTTTGACTTTTTCTCCATCCAACTTATGCTTAGTAAATGTCTGTATAACATCAGAGTCTACCTGAACCAAAACTAACATCAACAGTCTTCTGTAGTCTCAGACATGCTATCCCAGTAGTCGTGCTTTGACAATAACATGGTATGTAGTCTATATCCAAGAGATGATAACTCCCACAAATCACTTCCACCCTAAGCTAAGGAATTCAGGGCAGATACAAGTGCATTTTTCAAGTTTTTACTTCATAGTACCAGTATCAACAGGAAACACCATTTACTTGGATTCGACCTTCTTGTTTCCCTTCTTGGCGAACTTCATGTTACGAAGGAACTTGGGACACCTCTACAACAGACAGTAGTGACTGAAAGACGGAGCAGATTGAAAATTCGAAGGAATGTGGTTTCGTAGTGATACTAATCGTTTTCGGGCAACAAAACTAGGCCTTAACATGCAGGGTTAACTGAAAAAAGGTGCCCCAAGACTATTTAAATTCTAGCGGAAAACTTTGTGCTTGTCCCTGAACAAAGGTTGATAGTTAAAGGAGTTATGTCATGGCCAAAAGTGTCTTTACTTGTTTTCAGATTCTGACGCCTACCATGAACAAATGGGCCTAATACCCAGCTCAAAAGGAAGCTTAGATATAGCCCTATCCAAGGCGTATACGTAAAGCCCTCGACGACGCAATTTTCAGAATGGCGACACTACAGAATTGGCTTCGAGATAGGATATTAACACAGAGCTGTTGGGATTGATTTCTCAGCTTATGCGTTGATGTTTGGAAAATCCTCTTGCACCTGTAGTTATACAAGTCTGAATAGAGAAAATGTTCAACATAAATGACTCCAACACAGCATACTTTGGCTACTTACGCCTTTGAGAGACTGCTGTCTGATCTTAGGCTTCTTGATCTTGTTTCTGTGGTCTTTCCTGTCTGAAATCAAAAGCAATGGGCCATTCATTTGGGGTGCTTCAAAGAATGCGCTTTTCAAATAGCATGGTACCAACTACTAGGGATTGTGGAGTGTGAAGTAGTGTGCAACATCAGAACAACAAAAGAGGGTTAACCTCTAGATTACTGCAATAAATAGAGTTCACAAGTCACCAAGGTAACAGTAATGCATTTACCACGATGATATAAGATTGCTAAACCTATAAGAGACCGCATGAAAAAGCGGTGGTTTGTGACTCTAGAGCTTCGGGAGACAAAACTTGCTTTAAATACAAGACAGCTTATGATAATAGGTGGAATCACTATTACCTCATCTGCAAGAAACCCTGGTGCTGCTGTCATATGGTTAATACTCACTCTGGTTATGTGCGGTGTGATTCTTTGACTTTGCCATTGCTACAGTATTCCCTAAAACAAAAGGAGAAATTATATTCCACAGATTATCAGTTGACACCATGAGTGCTTGAAGTTCCATGCTTTAAAACATGCCACGTTCAATTAACCAATACCCCTAACACATAAAGCCCACACCGGCACACAAGGACTTACCTCAGGAGCTGAAGAATTCTCGTCTTCACACCTGAAACAAAAACTGTAGTGTAGGGTGTAATTATAATGAACTTCTATATAAGTAGTAACTAAACTTATTATTATTAAATGACACAGTTCAGTTGTAAGACAGAACTACTCAACTAGTCTAGAAGTAGAATAGCGAGCGAGCCCCTCACTCCTTAGTCACCGAGTCACTCAGTCAGGAGGAAATTATCATCACTATGAGTATGACTATTATATTACCTAGTCATTCACTGTGAGCGGTTGGTTCACTGATCAGTGGTCACTGGACCGACACTGAGTGACCGACTCCAGACTAACCCCCCACTCCCAGTCCACCCGATGGCATATGATCTATCGTGATCATCAGTACCATCATGACCATGACTGACTGATATCAGAGATGACACCCGACCCGAGTAACCAGGACGAGAATAAAGTCACTCACTACGTTAGATAATGCACAATAGCAGATCGATATTCAGCACAACGCAGTGCAGTCACCGAACGCGCAGAGTGTCAAGCTACACAGGTTTGAGAAAGTAACAAACCTCTTTCTAGCAACGGAAGCAACAGAACTATTCACACCGACTATGGTGTCACTTTTCGGATACTTCTGAGACAGACTACTTTCATAACCAAGCCATAATTCAATCTAAATGCTTTCAAAAACATTTTCCAAACTGCGTAAGCTAGTTAATTCGCACTGATGGCTAGGTTTTGGGCGTTTAATTCGCTGATAAATACGAGAATTCAAAATATAAATCTTTACCTTGGCCAGTATGGCGATAGAGAAGGAACCGTTTTACTCCTCCGAATCAAGGGAGTAATTTTACCGATAGAAGACAACTCTTCATTTTCCCATAGGATCACGGACAGTTGCAACATGATACTACGCAAGTCAATGGATACCCATATCGTGCAATCCCCATACTTGCAGTATACAGTTCAGTACGAGTATCAGTCTCACTCACTCCAGTCTAAGTAATTTAGCAAGTCACTGAGCCAACCAGTGACTGAGTCACACTCACACAATGACACTCAGTCACTGACTCAGTGACCGAAACAAACAACTGTGGAGTCTCAGTTTCACTCTCGGTAGTCAGTTGAGCTGCTCACTTACACTTACAGTTACAGTTACGTTAGACTTAGAGTTAGAGTTACATTTACTGAGTTAGTTTTACGTTACTGAGTTACTCGTCTTAGTCAAGTTAGTGTTACTGTGGTTACTCAAGTAGTACTAGTCTAGTAGTAGTCAATCAATCAATGTGACCCAGTCTCATTCTAACACCCAGTCGGAGTCTCTGTGAGTCTGTCTGTCAGTGCCAGTGTCATGTCAGTCGCCACTCACGGATATTCCCTCACGAACATAATCAGGGGCTGACTCACTAAGTCAACGTCGGCCGGTCGGCAAGTTATATTCCTAATCATGGTTCTTTTAGTTATTCACTTATGTTATTGTCATTCAATGATTATTCAATGGCTCTTTATTATTACTTATATCCAAGTCCAACGCAGAGTTTTAAGGATAACTTAAATACTTTATACGGTCTCCACCGTACTACACAATAAACGATATAATTGATCTATATGTCATTAATTATATTTATAATAGTGTATTCGCATTGCAGGGCTTCTCGGTCGGGGGCTTAAATGTAATTTCTGACCGAGATGAGACTTGGGCATTTTATCCGTCAGCTTCTACCCCTGGTCAACAAACGTCAGGTAATCTATCAGGTCAGGGAGGAGCTATAGCCTTGGTGAATAGCAGGTCCACCCCTAAAGTCACCATTCTCTATGGGGCATACGGGTGCAAGCTGTAGGTCTCTGATTGACGCAGCCTGGGAAACGCCGAATAAAAAATCTCAGTAGGCTCATTTTTACATATCCCTGACGCTGGTCAGGAGGGAAAGAGTTTTGAGATTTTCCATTATTGCTAAGGAAAGTGTTTTATTTGATTTGCTTAGAAGTTCGGCATATTTAGATTCGGGAATTTCAGGATAAGAGGTCTACAACATGATAATGTTTTCTGATACAGCACCCATCTCAAATAGATTTTCAATCTTTCCAGGCTCTATTTCCCCCACTTCTTCACAAGTTAGTACCCAGCTGTACAGGTGAGTTATTACAGCCCTTATCTTTATGGCTGCTATGCATGTAAAATAAATTATTTGTGATGTCAGCTGTCAACTGACACATAGTCTATACATCTTACAATTCTGTCCTTTCCATCCACACTCACTCATCTACTTACTTCATCGTATGGCATCTCCAATGTTAGGGTAAGACTGCCAGGCTGTATACTTGTGACGCCTTAGCGTGGTGCACTGCGAGCGGGTTAATGTTAATGCTCCTCCTCTTAGTGAGGATTGTATTGAGTTAATGCGAGGACCTCATGTTCACAGGAGCCCGTCATGACCGGGATTTGAACCCAGGTTCTCATGGTTGCGAGCCCAGCACCCTGTCAACACCCTATCCTGTTATCTCCGCTGTTTTTTCCTGGAGACATGAAATAACTCATTTATTAAACTGTCTCAAAGAGATGGAGCTGACTGTGTTTGGCGTATATAAGCGTATAAAAGCATGTAGTGCATGGTGCAATGTGCATGCATTGCTTGTTGTTGTAGACCTGAGCACTCTGCCTGGTATTAGTTTAGCCCGTGTAGAGCTAACAGAGCCTAACCAGCGATGGCTCCATCTTACCAATCGATTGTCCGACTCCTTCAAAGAATCAGATTCGTCTAAAAAGAAATCACTGAAAGAGTATTCATGTAGACTGTGTGGTCAACATTGCGGACAGAAATATTACAGTCTGCAGCGTCATAGACTGGAGGTGCACTCAATAGGACACTTCTGTAAAATCTGTGGTAAAGGGTTTATCGGCAAGAGCGATTTACTTGGTCATATGCGATCTCATACCCGTGAAAAACCTTATCCATGTCCGTTCTGTCCCAGACGATTTTCAATGAAAACCAACCGAGACAAACATATATTAACCCATACTAAGGAGCGAAATTTTCAATGCGATATATGTATCAAATCCTTCAGGACAAATGGTCAACTCAAGAAACACAAACAAGTTCACTCTGAAGCTCGCCCATGGGTGTGTACGGTGTGTGGACGGCGATACAAAGGTAGTGATAATCTAAGGAGACACGAGAGATACTCTCATCCAGATATTGTTAAAAAGAAGAAGAACCTGAGCTGACATGTCATTGCGACAGTTCCAATGATCTAAAGCTAGCGCAGTGTGACGTTATCGACGTTGAATACAGTATGTTTTCAAGCGCTATTTAAACGATTTAATTTGACTGTGAACTGCATCATTAAAAGATAATGGTTGTCCTTTAGCCAATGGCCACGTAGGGAAGCGGCTATTGGAACCGCATGGTGTAATTGAGAGAGGCGCTGTGGATGACCAGTTGGAGCGCTCGTCACTGGTGCTGGAGGTCTCGGTTTCAAAACAATTTGCGCGCCAGATTGTTCGCAATCTATCCTTTCTCCCAGCAGCGAATGGGTACCCGGCTCTCTTCAGAGCTCGGGAAGGTGAAGGTAATGAGTAAAAGGAGTGGCACCACGCCTCAGTTACACCATTACTGGTACAAATTGGCTCTTTACTGTATTATTAGTTTGTTTAGAACACTATGGGTAATGGTCGGAAAGCTCTATCAATCTTGTATAATTATTTTTTATAAATGTGGTGTCCGCCTTGTTATTTGGACTTCCAGACTGGTATATTGCTTGACATTGACTGATAGATTGCTTGATACATCGTTGCATCATTCAGTGTCTGTTATGGCTTGAACCTTACAAACTCTATCATTTTATTATGTAACTTGGAGGTAAACCATGAAAAGAATCGAGTAGAGAAACTCCGCAGAGAAAAGAATATAACACTTAAACTAATTGTGAAATATAAAAAACATAAAGGCTGTGTGTTTCATTAACACAATTATTTGAGTAGGCTGCATAGATTGGCCTAGAGATTAGCAGTCTGATGACTCTCAGCTGGTGATGGTTGGGATGTTTTTAACCAGCAGCTCTATTTAGTTGGAGAGTTACAGCTTTCCCATTGGTGTAGATGGCGTTATGGGTCTCTGTAGCGTTGTCGTTGCTTGACTTTCATTTTCCTTGAGCTCGCTGTAACATAACCGGACATTGAAGAGGCTAACATAAGTTGCCTGTCCTCGGAATAGTTATGCAAAATCCTGTGGTCCTAGCAAAGGCGATGCCAGTGACATAAAGATTTTCCTCTATGTCACTGGGCGATGCCCTTCATCTCTTAGTTACTAAGTATGTATGCAGAATAAAAGGTTCCCAGTAGTTTTTGGGGATAGGAGGATTGCTCAGTGGTAGAGCACTTTGAACCTTGGCGTAGCTGTAAGCGTGCTAGGCCGTGCACCCGCAGACCCGTGTTCCCTTCCTGATGCTGCCAGACACATGTTCTTTTGCGGCACCCTGGTGCGGAAACTGATCATGGCTCACTTTTTGTTCTGGACCAATCTCTACAGAATGATCAGTCAGGCTCATTATCCTCCCCTCCTCTCTATGGGCATGCTGTTACTGGCAATAGGGATCGCCTTCAATTGTCTTTACCCAATAATGTATCAACAGGTGCTAAAACTGCAGAGGAAAAGCGTATTGTGCTAGCTAAATCAAAAAGAGCTGCTCGTAAGAAATGCGCCCTTAACACTCCGGCATCCCCCCCTCACTACTGCCACATTTGGAGCCCAGGTTGGATTGAAGTGGTCAGCCACTCGAGGATGCATCGACGTAGTCTGAACCAGCCATAGCCCATGATGATGTGGGTCCTCTTCGAGAACGATAGACGATGACAGAATTTGCATGACTCACCCAGTCGACATCTCTGAGTCAACCTGTTTGACCACTCTTTTCTTCTTCAGGTAGATGCGCAAGACAACAATAAGTACAGCCAAACCAATGGCAAATAAGATTAGCCCGACAACTAGGCCAATCCACCATTTCTTTTGTTGGGCACTGGCTGGAGTTGTGACAACAACCTAAAAGAATTGCATACGTGATTGTAAAAGGAGAGTTGACATGATCATTTACTGTGTAGGAAAATAAATTATGTCACTCGTAGTTGAACCAGCCGCCAAACTCGAACGCTGCATGTAGTATTATGAAAGGCCAAGTATGACTGTCAGAGTTGACCAATAACCAGTTACTGCAGAGGATCAAAGTTGGATAGTGACGTTACATAAAAGAGGCCCACTCAGAGTACCAACTCTAGGAGACAAACCACTGACCATCCTGAAAACAAGCTATTGGGTCACTGATGGAATCCATGTATAATGTGATGATGCTTTCTTACCAGCTCTTCATAATCTGCCGGGTTTACGAAAGAGACTGATTGCTCATTAGACCACTCTCCTACATTTCCTGATGCATCAATGCCACGAACCCGGAAGAAGAATGTATCCAGCTCCTCTTCCATAGTGTCTGGGTCCAGTGAAAAGAACGCCTCATTGAATGCGGCTAAAATCATAAGCGTAAAGGCGTTGTTTTATATTACTTACATGTATTTTTTCACTCATTCATTCTATTTAGCGGATTGTGATCCTAAGCCCACGTCCTGTTCTGGAGCGGCAGAAGCTGGAAGTTATTTGAGAAGCTCACACTCACAGTGGGAGTCTGGTATGAACAAACCTCGAATCCAAGATCTTGGGCCAAACACTCTTGCCACTGAGCAATCCAGCCATCCAAAATGTTCTAGTCACTGAGCTATCCCGCCATCCCATTACTTTTCTGGACAATTTGGTTCAGGCGTAAAATATAACACAACCGCTCAGAAGAGGGCTGTCTACCATTGACCCTAAATTTAGGATTGTCTTTGAATTTAGATTTTGTGCCAGTGTATGTAACTGTGGCTGTGTCTGAGTGAAGCGGACCGAGAGTGTTTGTGACTTTTTGACCGTGTCTTTGTGACTGCTTTTTATGGTGGCTTTTCATACACATATCTGCAGCTGTATGTGTGTCAGTGATAATTGGACTGTATATGTAACTATAATTATCAGCTTGGGTCATTTTAACCCAGGATTAAAGTTCATGGGTACTACCGGATAATACTCACAGGTCACAATGGTGAGGTTCTGTTTTTGTCCTGCTGGGAGAGCATGGGTCCAGTTACCACCGTTATGGAGCAGTACAGGCGGTACAAGCAACTCAGTGATGTTAGTAAGACCCAAAGTAGAATCATGCCAAACTCTAACTTGATAACCAGCAACTGTAAGAAATACGTTATATATTTTCACTGCTATGGTGAAGCTACCGGGTTGGATGCTCGTTTATTTCACCAGTGATGACTCAGCATAGAGCACCATGAGCCAGAGGATCTACATCAATACTCCACTTCATAGTGTAGGTTGCTTTTATTTGAATCTAGGATTAATATAATGAACTCATATTCACAACCGTAATCCGTTGCTACCGGGAATTTGAACCTAGGTTCTCACAGTTGAGAATCCAGCAGTCTACCTACCATACACTGAGCTTTCCCGCATAACTACATTACCGTCCCTACCACTAATCCCAATTATGAACTCTTCAATCTAGATTATCAAGATTTCGGTTTTGAAAACACTCCAGCAAGGTGTCCTTTAAAAGAGAGGTCCGAAAAGCCATTTATTTACCTGTTCCCCAATCAAGGTCATCTCCAGGTGCCGTCCACCCGAGTGTGATATAATCCTCTCCATAGATGGCTTGTAGCAGGTCAAGGTCACGAATCTGCTGCGGTGCGAAGTTATCCTGAGCAGCTATGTCAGGGTCAAAGCTATCCAGCAAAAACATACCGCCTGCAATAGTGTATTGCAATTTGCTTACTAATTTTTGTGTGCCATCCGAGTTCTCGTCGCGACGAGAACTCGGAAACTCTGTCACAAGAAGGGATAGAACTGTATCTTCTAATATGACATGATGAGATGAAGTGATGGCTTTGTGGACATGTGGTGTACTGCATGGGGTTTGAACCGAGGGTCCACGGTTAGATTCCTGGTCCTTCGAGCACCCTCTTTAGTGTTGGATCACAACATTGAAGAAAAGAAGGACCACCATAGAGTAACTCTTTCTATGAAGCATGTGGGTGGGTGCAAATAGAAAGTCCTCTAATGATGCACCCTGGGAATTGTTAAGTCAAAAACTCAGTAGACAAATTTCTGTAGACCCTTGACACTGGTTAGAATATGAAAGAAAATAATAAAAGGGTTTGTTTCAGGCACATTTGGTGCCGCGTGCTAACTGGCTGGCTTGGTATCTTGGAGCAATCTATTATACTCTTCTCGTGTATAACAGGAAGAATGCGAACTCGGTTTTGATTGAAATAGCTCATGCAGCCTACTAATGGCCTCCTCTTGTGCTTCTCTGGTGCCACTGGTCAGGATGGGAAAAATAACGGAAGATATGATGTATGACATGTTGATAGCATACCAGAAGCACTCCTAGTTATAGGTCCAGTGTCAGCAGTGCCAGTTTCCTTCTTGCAAACATTGCAGCTTCGAGATCGGGCGCCAGAGAACTGACCTCCAGTCAATGTACCTGTCCCATTCACCAGAATCTGTAGAAGGACATTTTTGTACCATGCACCAATGTTACTTGCTGATGCTGTCGAGAACAAAATGAGGTCACAGAGTGTTGCCCTCATCATGGTAAAGGGAACTTTTTTAGAATTTATTTATTTGTTGTTCTACTATAGCAGTAGGAGCTCGGAATTGTGTGAGGAGCTCATTCTCACAGCATGTGCGCGACTAGGACTTGGCCTGACCTGGCCATCCTGTTAAGCAGAGTTTCTACGCCAGAAGAATAAGAACCCAGCATAGATCCACGACCTTTCGATTTTAAGTCAGGTGCACTAGCACTGCTTTCTCCCACTGTCACAAAATATGCCTAATTGGAAGGACCTTACAGGAAAGTGAGTCCACTGGGTTGAGGACCAATTGTTTCATTCAAAATTGTGACCCTTTGTACCCGCTTGGAATTTGTATCTCAACCCACACTGAGCCCAGTCATAAAGTAACCCTCTCTATGGAGCAGACCTCACTGATAACAAAATAGATGCTCAACGGGTAGGCCTCTGCGATCCAAATCCAGCATCACAAGTGTGAACCTTCTTTAGCATTACTCAAACCATGTCATACCTTCATGCTGTAGTAACCATTCCCAGAGAACTGGTTAGAGAGAAGAAAGCCACTGTAAACACCGTCACCTCGAGTAGAATCAGCACCTAGGTAATGAATACTGGGGTGATTATTAGAAACTTGAAGTAAATTTACAAGACACATTTGAGAATTGAAAGTCTTTTGAGTTAAGTTGCTGTTTAAATGACTGACGACAACTGACATTCTACCGATGATGACTCTATAGTCTTGAAAAAACCAACATGACTCTTCGCTAACACGATTTCTATTTTTCGCTGAGGTTAACGCCTTGCAGATAAGGGACACCAATGAAATCCTCTTAGTATTGGTGGACTGGATACCGCTAGTGGGAACAGCCTAGCATTGCCCATGTCTTGATGCTTATAGCGGCCCCTGCGCGGTCACCGCTGTAGCAAAACATTCATGGTTATTGACAGTTTATTTTGCGGCTTTGATTGTTAGGGAGCAACAGAAGGTGGATAACTTGCCTGCTCCATTATCATAGAGTGCCAAGTAGAAGACACTTCCAGATGGCATTTCAAGTACAGCAGTAACATCTACCCCGAGCACAGGTACCAGACCCTGATACACATCTGTGTACACATTCACCTGTATTAAAGAAAAAAGTGGGATAACTCTATAACTTATAACTATTCCGCAGTCTCTAGCTAATCCAAATGAATACCTCTTAATCTAGGGTTTCAGATAAATATGTTGATAGCGCGTATAGCTCAATGGTTCAAATCCCCGTCATGAGGAGCTACCATTGTATGAGCTCCTCGAAGTATCTAACCTGGCAGCTTCACCATAATAC
>Ga0224501_10001867_pt1 | contig 16459 bp, 14 predicted proteins | sample SF_Oct11_sed_USG_4_FD_169105 | JGI IMG/M metagenome (GOLD analysis project Ga0224501, IMG submission 169105) | Sediment microbial communities from San Francisco Bay, California, United States - SF_Oct11_sed_USGS_8_1 | ecosystem: Environmental > Aquatic > Marine > Sediment | place: USA... | reverse complement strand
ACATTGAAAACTCCAGGGGGATTTCCCTGGTGCTCAACGTCAAAACCTTTCGCATCTGAGAGAGACTCCGACTTGTGTATATGACATGTCACTCAATGACAATATTCTAAATGTATGCCTGTCCCCGCCAAGACCTGGTCTATCACGGTGTATCATAACGAGCTGACACGTAGACTACTTCCACATTAATCCTTTATTAGTGTCCCTGAGCTGGTACTGTAGATGAAAATAGCCACAATTACGCATAGATTTGCGTTTATAGCCTTGTAATCTTGATATATCAATTAAGACCCTTAGCTTGTGCATTATTAGCTCACGGATTCACCAACCAGGTTCAATGTCTCCATCTGTTAAGTCTCTATGCATTTATTGTGGCAACTCTTTGAAGTTGAAATTTTGACAGTCCAGTTCTTAATCATTGGCGGCCAATTCTCCAGATGATAGTTGCTGGAAGGTGGCCATTATTTTTTGGCATAGGCCTACAATGACTGTCATTGACATTTTAAATGGCATACCATTTTGTTCTTTACCAGTTCCTGCTTCCGATTTCAGCATCCTGATGACAATCTCAGAAATTAACTGCCTCGGTGATGGAACTTCTGAAATTCTGCTCGCTGACCAATTGGAACTGGGCGAGATTATTACCCTCCAGCCAAGGTTATTGCATCCGCCGTGACAGCCACCGTGACAGCCGCTGTGACAGCCACTGTGACAGCCACTGTGACAGTCGCTGTGACAACCACTGTGACAGCCGCTGTAACAGCCGCTGTGACAGTCGCTGTGACAGCGGCTGTGACAGCGGCTGTTACAGCCATTGTGACAGCCACTTGACAATGATTCTGCCACTGTCTCCTGACGACACCTGATGGCAGCTGTAATGATTGACTCAACTTTGACATAAATTTAATGTTTAATGAATTTGCCTTGACACGAACCCAGCATGTTTCATTGAGATTTATGAGATGCGCCTGTCGGTATGATAAACGGTTCTTCTTCTTATCTCCATGACAGAATAGCTGTAAGGAGTGGTGCAAAATTGATCTACTGAGTCCTTGACTCAGCGTTTCCCAAGATGCGTCACTAGGAGACTTTCTGCTCGCACTCGCGTGCCCCATAGAGAAAGTAACTCTATGGGAGGGCCTCCTTTATTTAACATCGGAATCTGACACCGACGATTTGTAAATAGATGACAAATGGTGATGAGATTTCACCATTTTAGTCATGTATCTACCCAACACTTCGCAGCACAGTGACTCAGCCACATGTACATATAAAATCATTATAGCCCATCATTATAAGACCATTATAGCCCATCTCTAACTTTTCATTACTCTGTGTCATGCTGAAGCAGTTGGCTGCAGTTCATTACTTCTATCCATTATTACACAAAATACACAGGCAATATTCTTCACATTCGACAGAGGCTTATTTATGATTTTTTCTAAATGAATGCTATATACAGACTGATATTTTCTGTATTATCGAGATCCGCACCACGTGTTATAACGATGATCTGTATCATTGGCAGCCATAATAAGTACACGTAGACCCTCAATATAAAGGGCTGCCCTGTAGAGCCTGACTGAAGGGTTTCCATGGGTTGGTCGCAAACTCCATTCTTGGCAACTAGACCCCTCTCAATTGTGTCGGCTCAGAAACATGATGGGTATCCATTTAGTTCGTAAACTGGCAGTAATCTTCGAGTGGCACTGAATGGCAGTTATCTACTCAAACACCACACTGCTGGTATGGGGGCAGAGAAATCCCCTTCCTTTCATGCTCATGTAAGTTTGGAGATGCATTCCCAATTTCTAGCGGAATTAGCATAAGTCAATCGCCTCCACATTATTCTAACTGCTGGTCTAGATTCCTGGAAAGGGTGTGTGTGTTGCTGCAGCCATAAATCTAGATTTAAAAGAAGATCACTGCATTTATAACTGCATCGTGATCATGAGTATGTATAGACTATAGAGTATCAATTTCAAATTGAGAGAGGTTGGTTGGTCAGTTGTCAACTCTTGTTAGAACACAAATTGTTGTGCATACAACTCCAAACACTGGGCTCTGCGGCATGTGGCGGGTCGTGGGCGAAAGGTACAAAGTACTACATTGTCCCTCTCGCTACTCGCCTCAAGCCGCAAAGTTAAATCACCTGGCTATGTTTTTCCTGCATCATCGTCAGCTGTCTGCTACGAAGGGGATTCAATGTCTGCACCATCCATCGTTTTTGCTCTACCCGTTAACCCTCTTAGAACTTTGTTTATGAGACTGGGCAGCTGTGTTGCAATAAATTCCATTCACACGGAGAGAGAATTGACTCTCGTGCAGAGTAAGATGGTGAATATACAGTGTTTATTTGCTTCGGCTTTCTGCAGTTTCCTGTTGTCACGTTTCTTTATTTAAGATCATCCGGTATCTATTTGACTCGCACAGAGAGTGGTAAGGAGTGATAATACACCCTGAATCCCACTATAATTGATTACCTTGTCAGGACACATGTAACCAGTGCCATAAAGGTCACTGGTCTAACAAGGTTGAGGCCCCACTTCAGTTCAACTATCAGTATGATGATTTTTTGTATTTGATGTCAAGTTCTTAATACATGTATGTAATTTCACCCATTCATCATGTATTTTGTTTCCATTAGAGCAAAAATAGCTTAACAATATTATACATCAAGACCAATTGCTAAAAGAAAATTGTCGATGAGAAGATAAGTCCATGAACCACCGCATATACACCGAACGTTATAGACATAGGAGTCAACAGAACCAGGTAACCTCCATTTATAATGTATAGAGAAAAGGGGGGAGTGGCTAGCCAAGTGGAGCTTTCTGAACCCAGGAAACTGTTACATGTATATGAAGTAACGGGTGACTTAATGTCGATTGGGTTATTGGGCAATTATAGAGCTATACGGTTTTAGTGGGAAGACCACTTCAACTTCTTTTTCAACATGTGCCATGATTTCCTCGCGGTTTTGCCAATACTAAGGAAACATTTAAATGACTGATGTACATTGTGGTTTGGTATTCAAATCGAAGTTCACAGTTCCAACTATGCAGCATACTGTAATGATAATATTTAGGCTACCTGTTGTCTGATCACTCCACTCATGTGACTGCTAACCCCGTGTTACTTCCCCTGTATCATTCCATGTAACGGACCAATGAATGGAAGGTAGCCATCCTACTATTTATTTAATTGCATTTATGTTGAAAGGGAAACTGCTTTTCTCAACTCCATTAAATCTATGAAAGCCTCGGAGATAGTTTAATGTATTCGTGCCACAACTAGATGTGATACGATATAAACAGTAAGTCCGCGGTACTACGCAGATAAAGGTACCTACACCTACAACCATCCAAGAGAATATAGCTTCTATCATCCTCAAGCATTTTGGTTATGGTGAATAGTAGCGGCTAGCTACCTAACTGGTGTGACTTTCAGGTGTTATGCACTTACTGTGGATTGGATTACCTGGCCACCATCACCAGGATTATATAGATCTGAATTTTAAGATCAGTGGCTCCGGCATGGTAACTCCAGTGTGCGTGTCATGGGAAGCTAAGGTGGTGCAGTGACTGATTTAACGCATCAAACCAGCAGGAAATATAACCCCATCTCTCATCTTCTGCTAAATGAGACCAATAATAATTGATAAAGAGCATTCCCTCACCGTGACAGGCGACCGCTTCAGAGGGGCAAACTCTCCCTGCTGAGAACCACGCGGCCCTTCGGGTCTGCTGATCTGGAAATTCTGCTAGCTGTCTCACTCCAGCTGAAGAGAAAATGAATTCAATTTACAATCAAATGCACCTATAAATTCTACAAAGGGTCTTCTGCAAGAGCATGCCCAATGTACACATACACATCTCTTGTAGCATTTGTATATACCATAAAGTTATAGAGGAATAACTCTATGGTAGATACATTTTTTAAAACACCCAATCAGCTTCATATACTTCCAACTTCTGTTCAAAATTTGACTCCTAACGTAGGAGGTGTGTTGCACCCCTAGATCTAGGGGAATACTGATGTATGAATATTTTACTGAATAATGATTTTTTGTAAACGTCAGACCTTATCAGAATCACAAGGCTGGTTGATTAGTTGTCTTCTCATGTCAAGAATATCCGCGCGCTACAATATTCCAAATTATGCTACAGCCAACTGCCATGTTGTCAATGTCACCGGACCTTCTCAAAGCTCACGGTGAGCCCAATAGGCTGCAACTCACATTCAGGATGACTTCATTGAGAGTCTGGCTGATTTTAGGGTTTTTATGTTTTTGTATTTATCAGATCTTATCATGAGTTTGTTATTGCGCAGTGCTTTTCTTTCTGTCCTTCTTTGCAATAACTAGGTTGCCTTGTTTATGAGTGCTTGCTTAATATCCAGAGATGGCATCATTGACGTGGTCACCGATAACCTTGGCTCCATCCTTGAGTGTGTCAGAGACACCACTAGCAGTGTCCTTCACATTGCTCACAGTTTGCACTGTAAAAGGGAAAACGACATATTACAGGAGAACATAACTACCTAAATGCCAATAACGTGATGCTTTTAGGTGTGGAGTGGGGATTTGGGTTTGCACAGGCCATCAGTTTATCTTACTACCATAACCACTATATCTTTCAGTGTCTGCGGAACGTTAACCGAAAGGTATGTATGTGTGAGTCATAGGCAACTAGGGTCAATGAATGACTAGTTATTTAGACACACTAAAGCGGCAAGAAACACCACCACGCAAGCTTTCTTTCTTCGCCTAATGAGTGCGAATGGTTTATAAGTTAGACTTACGAGCAATGTCAGAGACGGCTTCCTTCAGGGCATTGAGAGCATTGGTTGCGTGCTCTCCGAGCTTGGAAGCGTGACCCTTCAGGGTGTCAATGTGTCCGCTGACCTTGTTCTTCAGGTCATTGAAGCTGTTCTTGGCAGCATCAACGAGGTTTCCAGCGTGCTCCTTAGCCTTGTTAGCAAGGGTGGTGATGCCCTGTGAATTATGGAAAGAAATGATGAAATAACCCACATCTGAGTATACATTCGGCTTCTACAGAATACATGTGTACTGTGTAACGGAAAGCAGCCTTAAATTCATATGCGCTCGTAATCCTATTATTATACATGTATTTCTTCTAAAACTGCAGTCTGTATTATCTCAGTGCTTACAGCCTTAAGGGTATCGAGGTGCGGCTTAAAGGTGTCGGCGAGTCCTCCAACAACATTGCTGAAGTGTCCCTTGGCCTTCTCCCACAGTCCCTTGATGGAGTCAAGGATGGCTCGCTTCTCAGTACCGGCTTTCTTTGCAAAGATAGTCTTGAGCTTGTCCATTCCGGTGCTGAAGATGTCCTGCAGCTTGGACTTGACAAAGGAGGCGAGCTGGGCAAAGCCGTGACCTCCATCCTTCTTGAACTCAGCTGAAAAGGAGATTCTGTGTATAATCCAATGGGTCTCATTTTACTTCTAATATGGCAATGCACATGCATGTTTCTTTTTACTCTTGTATATGCGTTGATTTACGGCAAATTTCTTCTGTGCAGAACTGATATTGGGATGATTTGAAACACACTGGGTATTGATATTTATTGCTGAACACTGGCCTTCATAACGGGCATTACTTACTGACAGCATCATCAACTTTTTTGTCGGCGTCATCCTCAACCTTCTTAAGGGAGGCGTTGTCACTCATAACTCCAGTGATCTTACTCACAGCCTTCTCAAAGGCAGCCTTCAGTCCCTCCTTAATCTTGGTGATGAATCCAACGCCATTACTCAGGTGCTCCTTGATCTTGTCGAAGAAGGCGATCTCGCGCTTTCCGACGAGTCCGGCTTTGTTGAGGTGATCAACAACTGTTGAGAGGACAGCTACAATTATGATGGAAGTGTTACTAGTGGTGATGTCATAATGCTCTGTTTCAGATCTTTGATGTGTATATGCAGAGATGAGTGTAGGTGGGTGTTAGACTTACCTTTGGTTCCTGTGGTGAGCAGATCCTTTCCCTGCTCAGCGGCTGAGGTCAGAACAGAGGTACCAACTTCCTTCAGTCTGTCTCCGAGCTTTGTGGCATGGAACGTAATGTGATGTCCGAGCTCCTTCAGCTAAAAATACATCCATAAACATGAAAACTAATAATTTATAATGCTGCTACACATATCAGATAACTCATGGATCTAGATGCTGCTACACACCAGATAACTCATGGATCTAGATGCTGCTACACACCAGATAACTCATGGATCTAGATGCTGCTACACATATCAGATAACTCATGGATCTAGATGCTGCTACACACCAGATAACTCATGGATCTAGATGCTGCTACACACCAGATAACTCATGGATCTAGATGCTGCTACACATATCAGATAACTCATGGATCTAGATGCTGCTACACATCAGATAACTCATGGATCTAGATGTAAGAAGCTCTGGAATTAATAAAATTCTGAACACGTCCAACATGATCAACAATAAAAACTGTTTCGTTTTTTAATAACTTTGATTATGAATGTGAATTTTGAATTCAAAAGAACATTATCTTGGTTGTTCTTATTGACACAACAGTTTAGGCCTATGGGATTCCAAAATTAGATACATTACTGAAAGACCAATTGCATTGTAGGCTGGTTGTGTCTCCGATGTATTACCTTGCAGAGGAAAGCATTGTTATCTTGACAGACGAATGGTGCTGGCTGGTCAGGATTGGCATCCTGGGCCATGGCGCCAATGATGGCAATGGTGAAGACAATTATGGCAACCTTCATGATTCCTGGTGTTAACCTGCAGAATGTATAACAGTATCTCGCATAACTATTATGTTATTATGTTACACTACATGCCCTGTATCTGAGCAGTGTCTTCCATGCCAAAGATTAGACTTTTTGCTCAGCTCAACGCTTAGAGACTATGTATTTCAACAGCTTCGATGTTCGTTCAGTTAAAATCATGTTCCTCTAATTGGTAATATAGCTATTGGTGCAACAGAAGAGTTACCATGCTATCAAAAACAAAAACAATTAAGAGACTTTTTACTTACCTTTTCAACTTGACTTCCAATTAAAAGTACCTTCCCTCGCTGATGTGCCTACTTATATAGCCAAGCACCTGTTCACACCTGCTCACTCCCAGCCACCCCATGGAGTTGTTGTATAAACCAGAGAAAGCGTTATCTGCAGCGTCCTATCCTGGGACTGGTGACACCTGATGTTCTCCGCAGATCCCTGTATGAGTACGATATCACGGAGTGCATATGAGCAGTCCACGCTTTTTTATCCACAGGAAACCCTGCCATTCCGATCGTATGATGGCAAATTTAAATGTAGTCTCTCTTATCACTCCCTAGAAATCTTAAAGAGCGTCAATAAGTAGATTTGTGTGCGTAAATTCCAAGACGCGCACTGACAACGTGACCAGTCCAAAAACTCAAAGGTCAGCCTTGGGATTTAGCGGGATGGTCAATCGATCTGGGTCTGAATAACCTGCCCATGCTGTGGGGTTTTACAGTCAGAGTATGTGGATATCAGCTGGGAATATTTTATAGAGGCACTTTATTCAGGGGTATTCACTCTTTATAGCTAACATATTTGGTAAAAAAAACAACATTTTACTCATTCAGAAGAAGTGCTATTAGTTTGGTGTTTCCTTTAAGTAAGGGGTGCATCACATGGCTTCACTAACCACTACTAATTGCTTCATAAGACATCTCTACTCGGCTCATCTCGACTCAACTCCACTCGGATCATGTAGTTGAAACTATTATGGTAGCCCAACGGACCGAGTCATGCAGATCGTCGAACTCAAGGCTGCGCTTCTTACATATATTACATGTATTCACATATTTCCTAAATTTTACCAACTGCTACTCCACACCACAGACTCCAAAAGTCTCCAGCAATGGAGAGAAATACACATAAGGAACAGGGGAATAAATGACTTGGAGACTTTTCACTGACCCCTAGTCAGTTCTTATTTCTGTACCTTAGCCTATACAATTGCTTAAGTTAGCTGGATACCATCATGTACCAGTTTTTGCCTGGATAATCTCCAGTAATGCCCACCGGTAGAATGACTGTATGCATGGGAGTGTGTGATCAACACCATTTCTTCAGAGGGCTGCTCCCTACGGCTCAGTAAGTCTGGTTAGCATAATCTTATTTCACCGGGATGGCGAATCCGTGTATACAAAATGGTCCACAATTGGCCACAATGTCCATTTTCCTGGTGTTTGAAACAAAATCTCAGTATATTTATTTATTGCTATGGCAGGTACTGGTTAAACCCCCTGGATTACCGCGGTATAATTTAATTACTGTTATTTTATTATTATGGCAGCAGGACTGAATTTTAATAATTTTCTTATTAATATTTTATTAGTATGAGTCAGACTGTTGTCATGTGTAAAAAGCCACCTGACACTTATTGCTGTCATGAGAAACACCTGCGAAAAATTCCCATGATAGTCTCTACAAGCATCTCGCTGCCGTAGCAGCACTGCTAGCTCACTCAAGCGTGTTTGATACAGATAAAAATCATACAGGAAATAGAGGTCTAAATCCAAATTGAAACACTCATGTGGGTTATTATCTAGCAGACATAAGTAAACACAAGCATGGTGAGGAGCGCTGGTAGGGTGGTAGTTCCACCGATGATAGATGCTTCGTTTATGTTGTTAGTGCAGTGAGTTTTATCATCCCCAAGGCAAGCTGCGTATGACATGGCGTGAGCGATAAAGGTCTGCTCATGGGTCCCAGTGAATAGGTGAGCCATGGGTCCGGAGGCAAATATTGGTACATCCTCACCACCGTGGGTCTCATACTGCAGAGGTACATTGCCAAGATAGAGCTGAGGCTTCTCTAAAAGACCCAGAAACTGATCATTATTAATAAAAAATAATTATGAATGCTCATGACAGTCACGTAACTCTATATGACTGGCTAAAGTAATTTAGTGAAAGATAGATATAGAATGCGATTAGGCCGGCCATATTGAAGACTGCTTTCAGTTTTAGAGTTTTCATTAAATCAGGTTCAATAAATCAGGTAAATTGGGTCTGTGAGACATTGATTACAGAATGCATATATTGCCATCATGCTTCACTATCAGGCAAACTGACTTACCAAACATATGAGCCGTGAGATCTTCCCTGGGCCCATGATATCCAGGCCCGTTGCCATAGGACAGGACTGTATAGGTGTGATTGAGTAGATCTTTAGTGTATTCATCATGGGTGGCCTTCGCCAAACCAAGAATACTTTCACCTCGTACGGAGTATCCTGAAAGGAAGTCGCAATACTCATGGCATCAACAGACACAAAGACAAACAGAGATAAAGAACAAACCGTCTACTGTATGACCTTGGCAATCCCAGCTCTTGCAGCCATATAAGACATTTTTCGGACAAGCTAACATAGCCCTCGCACTTTGATTTACAGAAGGCTTCGCGATAATTTTAATTCAGGTGGCCCGTGCGTTAGCCAAATAGAATGAATAAAAGTGCGAATAGCAAAATTCGCATCTGATGTCACTAAATAAAAAGCAGCATTGGTCTGTCCGAACAAAGGCGATAACGAATCAATGCACTTGTCTCGCTATCGCGTAATTGGTGCCGAATTGCTTTCCGAAAGGTGTCTTCTCCTATTGATCTTCCATATGGCCTTATAACCCTAGCTGTTTGGTATAGCAGGCTAGTGGTAGAGCCCTACTCACCACCGAATGAGAAGGCATGGCTGTGATCAGCTGATACGACTATCATGGTGTCCTCTTCATTAGTCAGTGTCAGTGCTTTCTCCACAGCTGAGTCAAGGGAGATTGCCTCATCCAGGGCCTTCCTTGCATGGTTCTCATGGTGCCCCATATCAATGTTAGCGCCTGCAGAGAGAGAGAGTGAGAGGGAGAGATTGCCTGGATTTTATACGCATTAGTAGACGCGTATCATACAGGGGGATGGTCATATGCTGTAACAGTTGGTTGACTGGTTTGATACAAGTCGATACAAAGGAGAATGAGCTCATAGTTTGTTCTGCTCTTTATATAGCAAAGCTGTCGGGTTAGATACTTGTTTTTCACCAGTTACGGCTTAGCACGGGGCATCACGTGCAGGTCAGTATCATCGATTGGGGGTCAGCCAACCAAAGTCAGTTTAAATATCACCTGCCTAAACCTGGCTACTCCTCTCAAGAAGGGAGAGGTAGATCTTTAACCTTGACCTTTATCCACAGGTTGGGGCCTTCATTTTTTAATCGTGATGATCCGGAGTATTTCGCAGTGAGAGGCATGCTAAAGGCTCATACCGGCAAAACACCTCACCGGCAGTGAGGCTCGAACCTGCAAATTCGGTATTTTACCAACTGAGCTATCTTGACCCCCGACAGCTATAAGTATAAACTGAACAAAACCAGGCTCAATGAATTGCCAAAATACTCAAAACAAGGGGACAATGGACAGCGCGATCGGATCCTTCTGGTAAGGATGCCAGAGAGACAGCGATTTGATTTGTAGGAAATTCACCGCGAGTAAAACTTAAGCCTATCTGGCCATCCTTTGAATTGAGGGTTCATTGTATAATCTGGTCAGATAATTAGGGCAGCTCGGTATACCTTCGACAAACAGATAAAATCCTTTAGGGTTCTTGCTGAGAATTTGTACAGCTCGTTCAGTCATCTCCGTCAATGAAGGCTCATTTGTCCCATTCTGGAAAAACAAATCATGTCACAGTTCCACTATATCAAAGTGAATACTTGATACAAACCAAATTCCACAGAAAAACTTTAGCAGTAGCAGCATTGAGTTCTTGTTGTTATACTGGAACACTCCGTCCTATTTAGTGTATCTGCTAAGCCTAATCGTTCTGGTAGAACCTGGAAGTTATGTGAAAAAGGGCTTGCGTTACAAGCAGGAGCCCAACATGATCACAGTTTGAACTTTAAACCCAGGATTTTATGATCATGGGCCAAGCACTCAGACTCCTGAGCTCTCCCCGGCATTCCTAGTTCATCAGTTGATCCATTGATGCCGAGTGATACTGTGATAGATTGATAGAGATGAAGAGCCTTACCAATCTGTCAGTCTCTGTCTGCATACGCTCCATCTCAAACACTCCCATCAGGTAGTCTGCGTTTACAGCACTAGAACTAAAAAATCCTGCCCGATCTGTTACCACCTCTGCTTTGCGACCGCGGGATGTCTGATTGCCCAGCCACTCCTGTGAATGGTGAAAACATGATCATAATACCCAGACTGTAAATACCTCGGTAAGTAGAGGGCCAGGCAAGATCTTCAAGTAACTGTGGGTGTCCAGAGCTGATGTTTATACAGACAGTGCACTTTAGTCTCAATATAAACAAGGAGGATAAAATTGGGGGAAAGTTGATGGAATCCGAAGTGGCTGTGATCATTGAATTTCTGATCTAGGGAAAGTTTATTGGGTATTGAAGTGCATCGGCCAGAGGTACCCATATAACGTGAGTCTTTGACATATGGTAGGGTTTTCCACCCCTGACACATGCCGAAGCATCGTGTCACCTAGCTAAAGAGAAAAATTGTTTTTGAGTTTTCAGCTTACCACATGCCTCACCATTAGCACTATGGTGAGTGATGGCACGACCACACTGAATATTACTGATTTCTCTCAAAAGTCCAACTCCCTTATATTTACATGCAGGTTATCTATTACAGCAAGAGTGCTAGGAACACTCGATACTGTATAGCAGCCTGCCTCTGTCATGTGGCTACTGATGGCGTTGTAAGACATGGCCTCTCCCCCTACCTGCATAAGGTTTCGTTGATCCAATCTTTTCCCCTTTAGTTCTGGATACTCTGGGTCAGATGCGGCATTACCAATCATTGATGCACGTCCTCCACCCAAGAGCACCTACATAAAGACCCAGATATCTGCATCACAGAACCATATTCATAACAGAAATAAAAGATACTCATAACTTAGTACTAAACACTACCGTGGTTATTGTTGCACCGTGAGATGCACTGATGCAAATAAAAAAAAGTGTAGTTCACAAAATTTCAACCCCTCGTCGCGATTTCAAGGCTGGTGTTAAGTGAAACTGACACAAACGCTTATACACGCACTATAAACAATGCACTATCCCACCTTGATCACGGTTTTCTCATACAAAAGTCAAGCACGCTTTACAATTCCATCAATCAAACTCTTGCGATTGCCAACTGATAAACTAAGTCTTATGGCCCGGCTTTTTGGTAGGCGACGGGGGTTGGGCTATTAAAAGTTCTTGTCCACCATACGCCGCACTCCAAAGAGTCAGGTCACCTAGTTAATTCAGTTCTAACCTGTATGTTGGGATTATCTTCCACCAGCTGAACTGCAATATCTCGGCAGGTATTTCTGTCCTCCTCAGGGATCAGGCTGTCATCCTGGTAGTTACGTGACACAGAGTGGGCATACGCTCCTGACGGACTCGCTCCGAACAAAGAGTCAGTGGTGACGATTCCCACTGATTTACCTGCAAATTAATTTCATATTGAACCAGAGACTAAGGTGGGGCCTACAACAGATATTCAATCTCTAGTCAGATTGTGACAGAGGATCTATGTGTTTTAACTGATACTGTGATGATTGAACCGATCTCATGCCTATCACTGATCTCAGTCGGTGGTCAGGTTTCCCAGAGGCCAGAGGTCTATCTATATCCCAAAGCCAATCCACCTAACTTGCAGAGATTTGTCCACTCTTTGACTATCAATTCACTCTATACAGGATCACTCTGTACAGGATGATGATGTTACTTTTCAAACCCCCCATACACACACCAGGAGGGTAAATCACCCACTCATTACATTGTATTGGAGTTGTCCTTTCTTACCCTCTGCTAGCGCCTTATCTAATACTGTGGTGACTTCATTGCCCGCAGCAGAGGAGCATACACCTAACTGAGCTCGATCATCCAGACCAACTATTCCAGACTTAGTTTTGAATCCTGAGTGATAAGCAGTGGCTGTACCAGCGGAATCAGCTGTTGTCATGTCTGTAGAGTATGTCTACAAAAGTAAATTTAGGGAACTATAATAACCAATGGGAAGAGGCTGGGGAGTCAGGTGACCTACCTTATCGCCATTGGTCAGTAACTCCAGAGTAGGGTCTCCCGGCCTAGCTGCTGAGTATCTGAACCATAGAGTTATTCTCCCTAAGAGGAGAATAACTCCATGATCTGAACTGATAAATCAAGGTCTGTTATCAGGAAAATTTTCAGGCTGTGGACAATAACTCTGCGCTGTGAACTTCATGATGGACTTTTTGTTTTGTGATCCTTGCGCAAAACCGAACTCAAGCTGCTGAGTCTATGCATTATGGAGAGTTTTCTATATGCTGCCCTCATTCACGTTGTGTTCTAGAGTTAGTATCCTGGATGTAAGATACAGCTATGAACACTGAGCTCATACCTTGCTGAAGCCAGTGTGAGGAAAGTTATCCCACGATAGCATCTGTTCCTCCCCCAACAGGTTTGGGTCTCTCTGTCCCTTTAGAACACGAGCAGCTGAAACGAATATTCAGAAGGTTGTCCAGTTTTCGCATTGGTCACATATTTCCGCTCAGATAACTTGTTGCAATGAGTTAAACCCACCCCAGGAAGATGGGAGAATTCGCTAGAGAAGGGGAGATAACTCGATGGGAGAGCCTCAAATACCCTAACTACAGATCCCAGAGATGACAAGGGATGGGACAATGATGTCACTGCAGTGGGCCTGGAAGTTCAAGACATCATCTGGCATGCATTGGTCTTTGAGTTCAGTGAGAAGTGTTGATAGTTAAAATAGATAACCAAGTCCTATAAGGTCATGCTCAATAGGTTTCATTAACCTATTTCAGTTTCCTGGTGGTGGGACAGCTGCTCTATCCCCATAACCCACACTGTCAGCCAGGGATACTGCAAGGTTTACAGCGTAAGGTATATGCATAGATATAGTTATTTTGATCTGACACGTCATCTGCCCCCCTGGGCTTAGTTTACTCATCACCATCTGTGCATTTCCATCCGTGATAAACAGTGGACTACCCTGCATCATGATGAAAATGTTGATTTCAACAACTTTTATCTGCATGCAGTGATAAAATCATTTTGGGGAGTGGATCTGTGCAACTGTTTATGTTATTGGTTACAGTAAATTTGTTTGCTTGTTTTTAACCTCATTTCATCTTCAAGTTACCCACAGAAGTATAAATATTTTAAACGGCAGGCTGCTGAGAGAATCTAGGTAAACTAACTTCTTTATCAGTTCTACAGTGATAAGGATGTAACGCTTTGTGTCAAAGACAACTAAAATGGGCAGTTATAAACTCCCCAGACTCACACAGAGTCTGTGGATTCAGTGAATTTTGGTAAAGATGGCGAATCCCTGGCAACTCCTTCAAAACTTTGTTGCCAAAACTAGTGAACTTACCTGATCAATTGGACAGAGTGTCAGTCTCTTGAAAGACAATCATTGAATTTGACAAAGATGGTGAAAATTTTCCTGGCAACTTCTTCCAAACTTTGTTGCCAAACTATTACGCTCAACTTTATTATCACAAAAATAAATTCCTTTCTTTTGTGTGCCCCATCCAAATATCAAATACCAATCAGCTGTATACATTATTGTCTCCAGCTGTCTGCTACGTGTCATTGGAGGCTGTCAGATGAAATGTTTTGACATATGAGCGTATAAAATCTGATTTTCCTGGGACCTGTTCAGCCATCCCATAGAAATACTTTTCTGAGCTGTCCATAGTCAACCTCTTTATGCACAGGCTCAACTTTACTTTCTCTGATTTCATAAAATTCTCAGAAAAAAATCATTTGCGAAGGAGACTATGAAGATTTCACTTTCAGTTTTGATACTGCTCAGCATCTGTAAAGTTATGTACGCGCATGCACTAAAGTATGTATCAACCTGGTGTTAACTTGGTACATGTATACCTTTCTAAACTCGGGAAAAGGTAAGAGACTAGGTAAGGGGTTATAAGGGCTCTAAACACTTGTCTGGCATAGAGGCTTTTATGTCACTATCTGGGCTATATAGCAAAGAGCTGTCAGCTGTGAACACATCAATTCCAATAATTATATCTCAATCATCTAAATAACATAAAATTAGAATGCTGATAAAGTTAAATGGTTGCTGCTGGTAGCCAAACGCAATTATTTGAGCCTGATATAAACGCTGCTGACGTCCTCCTTGGGCGCTACCCAAATAATATTACAGTATTATGGCACTACTCAATAATTCTTCCTCATTTACCTGTTGTTGTGGTTACGCCCATTCCATCTCCGATAAACAGAATCAGATTCTTAGCCACGTTTGTGTTTGGCTTCTCAAATCTCTTTAGGGAAAGTTGCATTTCATTTTCGTTTAGCTTTTGCCAGTGGTTCTGACCTACGGAAAGGGAAATAAATCCATAAATAACTACTTACCTCAGGATCATGGATACAGGTGGCTCGATTCTGCATTGTAAGTTACAGTGGGTGATAATGTTGTGATTCTAAACCTTTGTTAGAAATAACATGTTTAGTCACTATGTTATAATATTAAGGCGTGTCCCTGGTTACTAGTGAAGGTATAGATAAGGTATTATGTGCGACTATAGAGAGTGTATGGAGCATGTATTACAGTACAGAGAGACGATATGGAGTAGGGATTATATAAAGAGTGTACGAACTTACCAAATATCTGTGTCTTCTGTGGAAGAGCGTGACTATAAGCTAGGAGAAATGCAGTCAATATTACTGCCTTTGCCATATTGCCTTTAATACGCCCACAACCTTTCTGATACACTGCACACACACGCACTGCACATAGACACACTGCTACTGAGCACTGGTTGTCTGGTCCGCTAGATTAGAATATACTACTGATAGTGTGGGCCCTGAATAGTATCATGCTGTGACCCCTCACAGTCTCTCTTCTCCTATTGGACTATTATTATTGAGTGAGGATCTTGTCCATATAATGACTTGGAATAACATCACAACCAGACATATTAACTTAACTAACTTATGGTTTTATGGCACTTCACACTTATATTAAATTGTTATAATGAGTACAGGAGAATCTTATCTGTTGGCATAGTCATCTGTAGAATGGGGAAAAACCTTTTGCCTAATTGACACTGAAAAATGAAGTACAAGTACTGTACTCTGTTCAAACCCACCGATTTCATGTGAATGTTATTATTTGATTCTTTCCAAAAGAGATTTTCTGTTGAATTACAATTTTCGTCTTCATGATAAGATCATAACACTTTTTTCCAAGATTAAATCACAATCCCAGTTTGTTTCCCGGACAATGTGTTGGGTGCCTCAAAGAGAAAGTTCCTCTGGGTGGGTTGTGCCCAGTATCAGCAAATAACATGCACAATGATGGGGATTAATGGAATGCTAAACTGTTATTACACCATGTATTAGCAGTATACCCCACCCCCCCCCCCCCCCCCCACAACCACCAACAAAA
>Ga0224501_10001866_pt1 | contig 16474 bp, 9 predicted proteins | sample SF_Oct11_sed_USG_4_FD_169105 | JGI IMG/M metagenome (GOLD analysis project Ga0224501, IMG submission 169105) | Sediment microbial communities from San Francisco Bay, California, United States - SF_Oct11_sed_USGS_8_1 | ecosystem: Environmental > Aquatic > Marine > Sediment | place: USA... | reverse complement strand
GAGGTGGGCTAGATTCCCAGCAGCCAGCAGCTGGTACCTATTTTATAAAGTTGATTTTTTCATGGGAGAACCTGGAAACAAATATGTGTGATCTTCAATTACTTGAGGTTAATTAGGAAGCAACAGCCCAGGATCTACTCAGTGTAAACCACAAAATGTCTGAAATGCATACAAACAAATACTGGCTTTGTGCTCTGAGAATCCAATTTTTGATACACAAAAAAGCTTTTTATCATCTGACAGCAGAGACTGATGAAACTATGCTGTGTCTTCTTTTATCTAAACACACATTGTACACCAGTGTAATCACGCTGTCAGACTGTGAACTGGAATTAGTCAAACCAAAGTTCACACATTCTCAATTGGGTTGAAGGGCAGTCAAGGGTAATATCCTATTACAGGTATTAAGTATTACTATAAAGCGAGTGTAAAATGGGTCAGCTTTACCAATAACTTTTACGGATGATGGTTATTAGCTGACCTGACCACTGAGTCTACTGAAATATATTAAACATTTCCTAGCAAATATCACCACCACCTGTGAAAGAGCCGGAAATCTTTCTGACTTCCAGACTATTACCCATAGAGCAAGGTATAAATCAATGCTCACTTCGCCAGCAGATTCACAGAAGGGAGTAATATACCCATACTCTTACCGTACTGTCTGTGTATCAACAAAAAGCGAACCACCACCAAGAAGGGGATCCATAACCTCAGTCCCTATACCTAGTGGGATGCTGCTGATACCAGAACCAATGAGCAACAGGGCTGAATATCCCTGCTTCTACCAAGTTTTGCGGTCAGTCAAAAAGCTGAATTTTCGACAACAGTCGGCTTATGGACTGTCACAAAGGCTATTGAAACATACTTTATTTGTAAATATTTCTTTATAGATTATTATACCAATTTATAGGACGCTATCTGGTTCTTGAGACAGTAAGGGAACTGGGTCAACAGCAACCACTAACTGATCTGATACTGTTTCAGAAACATTTCAGGCAGGAGATATTGGTATAGGGTGAGAATGACAGGGTCAGCTAATGAATGGCAGCCCATGTGCATAAATTTTCAGACGCTAAATTTGTCAATAAGACTCATCTGCGAAGTCAAATCAATGCTTAGTCTATGCCCGTAATTTCCACTGATATGTAGGCAGATTGCTCGCAAATTAAATCAAACTACTCTTGAATATGCAAGCGAATCATTAGGCTTATTTAGAAATAAAGCAAGCCTACCCGATTGTATTTTCAGACTAAGACAGTATAGTAGGCAGATCAGCGGATAATAGAAAACACTTAGGGTTATTGTTTTGCATTGGTTTCATGAGCGTAGACATGCATTATAGCAGATTAGGGTATTATATAGCATAGATAATTACAGCTGCATTGTGCTCTTACCTTTTGTGGATTATATAGTTTCATCAACTAAATTGAATTAATTAGTCAGGAATTGAGTTATCCTGTGACATTTATACGTGAAGTAAGCCTCTAGGGAGTACTTGAAATGGGTCCTTACTACTAGGTTTACTATACAAGGCTACCAGCTATACACACTGCTAAAGGAATCTGACAATACCCCAAACTAAAGCCTAAAGCTCTACAATACATACAGGTGAACGATATGTGCCCAAATTAAAGGTCTCAAACAGAATCGATTCACGAGATCGGACAAGTATGGTGGGTGGTTTACTGGTGATCAGTGTCCTATCTTCTATGCATATAGAGTCAAAACCATATGTTATAAAATGCAATTCTATTGTATTACTAAATTGGATTGTTTCACTGATGCGTAACATAGAATCACTCTCCAAATGATAACCCAATGGTAGGTGGGTGCAGCTTGGAATCTGTATTTTAGGTTGAAGGTCTCATTATGGTTTGGTAACCAAGTGAATTGAGGGGGTATAGATTTGGCGAATGGGACAAACATTTCTCATAAACCATCAGTGTTCACTGCGTCAGAGCAGCGAAGGTCGCATGATGACAGAAAATACTTTTTTCTTTCAGTTATTTGTAAAATTTCCAAATTGCAGAGTTTCACTCCAGATACTGTTACGGTAATAACACACTAAAAAAAGTGCAGGAGCGAATCCTTTGCTTGGATCTGATTACCTAAAACTACTCCCATACATGTCAGTCTTGCAGGTGCCATTGGCAGCAAGAACAGGGGGCGTTTTTATTGTCGTATTTATGCTCCAGTAGTATTGAGTACAGAGATGGCATGCAGTAGGGAATTAACAGCCCAGTCAAATTATGTCAGTCAGGCTAATTAGGGGTTATTAGCGTTTTTCACTAATCTCTTTTGATATCAGATTGTTAACGAAGTAGCCTATTGTTCGGTTCTGAATCTTGGGAAAGAGCGGATTGGATAAGGCGAGATGATACATCAACTTTGAGGGCCGATTAGTTTGTTTGATGTTCGTGGGTTCAGGGGGTTCTTAGTGAACAGAGTCTAGCACTCTGGGTGAATGTTCTTTGCAAGGTTCCTATATCTTCAAGTTACTGTCACCAGAATTTGTGAGAAAAGCAACGGTATTCAAATGAACCTCTGTGAAGTTCATAACCGAAGTCACGACAGTATATTACATGTCGTATTTAGAATTTCAGGTGATTGCCGAGAATGGTAATCACAGATTAAAATACATGCTGCTAACATACCATGATAGGACCAGTTTACCGCTGTAGGTAAAAGTTGACCATTTTTCACAGTTATTTAAAGCATTTTGAGGACAAATTGCCTTGGGCTTAAAATTACACCCAGTCTGCTTACAGAAGCGGAATGTGAAAGCGCACGCATTGGAAATAGGCCTGTAGAGACTAATAGTACTTAGTATTGATAACTCAATACTGATCACAATTCTTACACCATGATGCCTCGAACAGGGTTTTCTAACCTATGCAATGACATTGCTTCACTAACTGAGTTGTCAGAGATGTCAACTCAATTTACAAATGTCAAGAGGTTTCTGGTAGACGTTGTTTTACTAAAACATAGTAAGGTGTACTGCGTTATCAGTGTATGAGCAGGCTGACCGATAATAAACTTATTAGATTACAAGTTTTTTTATGAGAAAGTTCCTGATGGACAAGTGAGCGTTATTACATTTCATTATGGTCTTATGCTTAGAAGGCTTCTTAGCCAGGACGTTATAACGGGTCCTGTCAGCCACAACTAGGAGGAAACTCCAGGGCTGAGATTGGGTCGCAATTTCCAAGACCTCGTATAAATTTCTATGGGCCGCGGTTAGGCCTGTGAAGACATAATACATACATGTATTATCTAGGTTTCCAGTAGTTCTGTACAGGGACTGTCAAGTTAACTCTATAATCAGTGGGTAGTGCGAAATTATGTACCCTGTACCCCAGTACCTCCGAGACCATGTAGCCTGAAGCCAGCTACCCCATACCCTCAAACCATGTACCCCAAATTCAAACCCATGTCCCCAGTACCTTAGATACCACGTACTTCCATCAGAAATTTGCCAAAAGAAGTGAAATAACCCCAACAATGTCTAAAAAAAATAAAGGTGAAGTCCTTGTTTTTTTTTAAGTATAACACAAAGAGAGAGAAAAATAGAACCACTTTTGTATTTTTTAGGAAGTGCGTAGTTTCGTGGGTACATGCTTTTGAGCTCGGGGTACATGGTTTTGAAGGTACAGGTGCCTGGTTTTGAGAGTATGGGAATATAGTTTGGAGGGTATTTGGTACAGGGTACAGTATGTAGTTTCTCACTGTCCTATAACCAGCTGCTGTGAGTTTTCAGTTTGTGTGGTTAGCAGGTAAACCACAATGACAATTAAAACAAGAACAGTCATGCAGTCTGAATTTTGCAGAGGAAAAATTACCTCGGTAGCTATGAGAATTCCATGAGAGCCCAACTCCACAATGATGGATAAACTGGTGTGACACAGAGAGTTGTCCTACCCTCTGATAACTCCATGAATGTGATCATAGTCATGATTTTATAGCTATATGTTGCCCACCACTGCGAGAGAACTAATGGTGGCATTTTTGAGTTTAAGGCAACTGGAAACCAACTGAACAGGCATATTTAACTGTACAATTCTTGTTTTAGCTGCGATATCCAGACCTTACCTATAAGCCTAACATGCTGTCTAAATCTGTCCACAAAACTCAATAAAATAATGAATTTCCTTGGAACACTCTACTAGGGGAGATTAGTAACGGCGTGGTACACACTCTCTACTATAAACGTATATTACTCACCGCTTATTTCTGCCTGCAAATCAATGGGTTTAGCGGCCTCTTTTGGTCCTTCATCCTGGTTGATTGACTCAAACTTTGATTTGATATCAGAGGTTTTAGTTGTCCACAACGCAGCTTTCATAGCTTCAGTTTCATTCTCATCTGGTATTTCACCATTTAGTTCCTGAATAAGGCAAGAATGATGATGTGATCAAATCCAAGCCAATTAATTACACTCTGCGACTGGATCAGTGGTATCACTGTCTTTGGAGTTGTCCATCCATACTAGAATGATGGCAAGGGTTGATAACTTCATATAAAATTATATTATGTTAATTCTTTTAGATTTAAAAGTGACTAAAAAGACAACCCCATACGATAACTAAAGATGTATATTTTCGGAAAAAATTCTGATGTTATTGCAAAATGGGTGTCTAAATTAGCCCTTTGAAGTTGTGGCTTATAGCATTCCGATTTTATTTCACTAATTTTGTACGTCAAATTAAATTCCTAAATGTGTGCATAACATAGACAAGATTCCAAACAAAGCAGATAATAACTCATGATGCCAGTTGAAGTCCGAAACTGTTTGTGATCAAGGTTAATAATGCCTTGATTGAATCAGTATGTCAATAGCTATTTTTTTATATGAATTTGTTTTCGAGAATTTCTAAAAACTGTTTGCTAAAAATAGAAAGACTAGTGTCACGCCAGGAGAAAACGCCTCAACCATATGCATATAATCATTTATACTTCAATCATCTGACCTCATCACTGTCTGGTTGCTTCTCGAAAGTAGGAATCTGTATCTTATTAACAACTGGTGCCATCTTCTGAACCTCCGGCTTCTTAAACTTCTCCTCGACATTGGTAAGTTTGCCGGGAAGCACTGGGGCAACATACTACAGAAAAATGACACCATAAGGAGGAGACAGCTAGCTATCCACCATTTTTGTTTTCTCTAGCCTGAAAATCTGTTGTTTACAGTGCTGTAGCCATATTGAGAGTATGCCATATACCATATGGGACAGTGTGTCATTACCCTGGACAAATGGCATCCTATCGCTGTACAGAGGTCAAATTCTTAGACAGTATATAGGAGTTTGTATGTACAAACAAGTCTGGTAATGTGCAATAAATCAGGACCACAGATCAACAACCTGACACCGAACTACAGGTTACTGATCTTAACAGTAGACAATGATAGGCCAGATGATAGAATGGAGCTACAGTCGGAATAGAATAGTTTAGCCGATTGTTCCAAAACCAGACTAGTAATCAGTTTAATTTCCCTACTCGCACCAACCGTTCCAATTCGTTGTATTATAGTGGGAACCAGAATGGAAGTTTCAAGCCACCTCGAATAATTATGGTTCTTTTTATAAACCAATGGGATACTGTACAAGATGGGGGCTAAAGCCCACTGTATTATCAGGGCAGTAATCAAAGCATAGGTTAGTTATGCTGAAGTAGGGATCATGCAGCACTTTATGGAATCAGCATGGTTACAAAGATGGCGTAATTTGCAGTTTTCTCTAGTTCAGAGCTACTTTTTCGCATTTACCCGAGAGGTTTGCAGAACAAAACAGCAGTTCGAGAATTGCCAGTCCATCGAATTGTGTACTGTACTATCTTGCTAGCACTTTTCATAGAACCCAAATGGAAATGAGTGCGACATTTAAAGCAGAGACAGGTATCTCCTTACTTTGTTGTTAACCGAATAGTAAATCCACCCCTATTGAGCCAGACAATCGATTACGATTAGTGGGTATAAAAAAATTATTTCCAAACCGGTGCCCAATGCATAAAAGAAAGGTTAAGATGCGAACGGTACGCCAGAACGGTTTGCTCTAACCATCGGCCCAACCTAACCGTTATGCGTAAGAGACCAAGTTCTATTGCAGCATAACGACCAACAAATTTCTTCGAGAACTGATGAGAATCCAGTGGCTACAACGATCAAAACGAGGTCGCTGTTTTGTTTTTGTACAGTTACTATAGTTACTACAGCTTAGAGCCGAGGGAATTTTGCGATAGAGCCCTTCGAAGAAGACTTCCGCAGTGCTAGTACTCCGAGTGCTCGTTAGGAAACTCGATTTATAGACTTACTTTTATAATGGGTTTTGGGCCACACGGGACACCGCTATTGTAATGAATAAAGCCAAATGTGTTGCCCAAGACTTCGAACAAGACGTCAGGGTAGGTTTCACCGAGGTCCATGGCGATCAGAACAAGATAACAGTAATGGGAGCTGTAACTGTTTAGAGAATCCTACCGGTTTTGCTAACGGTTAGGAGTCGCCTGGGAAACCCTTTGGTCACATGACACGCATATTTCCGTTACGTATATCACGCGGAAAGGTAACCATTGCCGGTAACCGTTTGCATCTTAACCTCTCTAATTTTGTCTCACTAACTGTTACTATAGCAATCCATAATAATTGAAGTGCTTCAAAAATCACTGTCAAGAGTAATGGAGGTTTTTGACAGGATGTAACAACTCCCAAAAACCTGGTAAAACCGCAAATCGTGCATCAGCAGAACCAGATCTGGTTGGGAGAAATTTCTGCTCAGACCAGACATTCTCAAACATATGCTTCAGTAATCAGCCTGTGGTCAGGGTATCCTTGAAATGAAACCTCTCTCACAAAACCCAGCCTCCATGCATTCAGCAACAGGACCTTCACCAATGTAAGATAGATGGTTTCAAAGTTTGAGACTTCATTGCGTAGTACCTCAGTATCTTCATTGATGGGCTCACCATCGCTGCTATCATGCTCAGCACCGTTAGCTTCATTCTCATCCTCCGAGTCCTAATAGTGAAACAATGCTGGAGCGGTATACACACACGCGCACCCCATGCAACACACCACACAGAAAGCGCCAGCCAATAGGTCCATGGATGGGAGAATAAAAAGGAAAGAGAGCCAGCTTTCAGGCCTGGGGTGGGTTGATTCTGGTTAAAACAATCAGGTCTGAAAAAAGTGAGGTGAATGCGGGGGGATAAGAGGGGTGTCCGTTTAGACTCAACCAAGTGAAAAGGGAACGGCGATTTCACATTCGAATTTATTTCAGTCCGTCATCCGTGCCCTGAATGAATTACAAGTGGTTCTTAACTCAATGAGTTACAAACCAACTTGATAGTGGTTGATCTTTTGAGTGACACCCAATACGGTGCCTTTATCTTCCTGGTAATGATACCTGTCTAGGTTCATAATAATCCTCCGGGGGCTCCATCTCCTCTGGTTTAGCCTTCTCTATTGTAACAGGCTTGGATGTTTGTATTTTATTGCCTTCGGTAACAGCTTCCTGGTACATGTTACGTACGGAAGATGATCCGGGAACTACAGTTCTCACTGTTTCCAGATCTTTCTTCACCTATTAAAATGAAAAATATCTCCTGTCTAGGTTACAGAGACATATTACTATAAAACGTAAGCATCAATTCTATTTGGCAGATAAATAGACAGTTTCATAATATTATCAAGACATCCCTTGATTAAAGCCCATGTGTATGTAAAAAGCAAGCAACATAAACATGGCTAAGTTTATTGAAAACTTTGGAGATTTATTTTTCCCTTCCATGGATCAATACTTCTTGATTGGATGGAGGCACTTTTCTGTTATTTCCAAAACGCCAGGTTCATACTGACTGAGCTATTTTTGAAAAGTTGCATCACAAGTTGTTGGTATCCAGTAACATTGTTGCCCCTATAAGGCACATTTCCTATGTTACAAAAGGTATATTAAAAGCATTCTTGACATTTAGAATACACATCATCACCTCTACCGCTACTGATAAGTCAGACAGACTACCAAACCTTCTCTCCTTTGTGCCTGTTACATGAAAATGCTGGTAAAATATGTACTACATAAGATACCCGTGAAGAAATCCGGTGTTCTTCATTTGTCAAAAAAGTGTTCTACACACTCATCCTATTTAATGGAACTCCTAAGTCTGAATTGCCTGACGCATGCACGAGAGCAGATGCAGCTAAGAAAGATGTCAGGACCTCACACCGAGACTGGGAGTCCACCATGACCAGAACTTAGACCTGAGATGTAACGATTGGCAGCCAAGTGCTCTAGCCACTGAACTATCCCGCAATCCCTCGAAAGTGTGAGATTGATTACACTTTAGACACAATACATTTTAACATACCTATGGGGGGTACACTCACCTCAGATTCATATTGCACATGTTCCACGTCGCCCGTCTCATATTTATTTTTCTTCTCCATGGCGCCCGTCTCCAAAGTGGCGAGCTCTTTTTTCGTCTCCGAGTCAAATTCCTGTCGGATCAGCTCACCGCTCTCATATTTATTTTTAGTGTCTGCTGCCTTCGTCTCCATGGTTTCCAGTTCCTTGCGAACATCCGAGTCAAATGTTTTGCGAATTAGTTCACCAGACTCAAATTTACTCTTTTTATCGCCAGCTCCGCTGACAGATTTTATTGTTTCGAGCTCTGTCTGTCGATCCGAGTTATCAATCCGCGAATTGAGTAGCTCCCCTGACTCAAATTTTTGTTTAGTGTCCACGGCCTCTGTCTTGAGTGTTTGCAATTCTTTTCGAACATCTGATTCATACTCTCTTTGCATACCACCTGACTCATACAGATTTTTCTTACCGGTCGTGTCAGCTTTAATGGTCTCAATCTCTTGTTTGACAGGAGATACGTACTCCACTTTCTCATATTCGCCTTTCTCGTATTTTTCCTTGGTTGAACTCGCCGCTCCCGACCCTAAAATGGTCTCTACTTCTTTCCTTGCCTCTTGCTCTGTCTCTTCACGGTTAGAGAATGGTCCACTGCGGAACCTCTGCAGCGTTTCCCTAGTGGCTGCTGACTCTCTGAAAACTTCCAGCTCCTTATAGCGCTCATTCTCGGCGATCACAGCGGAAGCAGGCACAGACTCTTCTTCCTCTTCAGGTTTTTTCTGGGTGGCCAGGGCGCGGGCCATCTGTAACTCGTCTAACTCTTTACGTTTGGTAGAGTCATATTGTTTCTCCTTAGGTTTCTCGAATTGACTCTTGGTAGACTTAGCAACACCAGGCTTGGTCTTCACCACCAGATCTACTTCCTCCTTCATAGCCTCAGACTTGAAATCTTTCTTTCCCACTTCGCCCTTCTCGAATCGAGTTTTGACAGAGCCAAGCTCACTGAATTTCATCTACAAGTTAAACATCATTAGACCATGAACATGTGCACCACGTGAATTCACCGTGTTTAGGTATGGAACATAACTCAACTGACTCAACTCAACTCACAAATAGAATTTCACTCTGGTAAACTTTAAGTCCCAGCCCCGAACTAGAATATAACAGGGTTAGGTCACACAGTTACCAGTAACCGAGATTATACCCACAGATTTTATTTCTCTAGATACCTTTCACCTATAACACAAAGTCAGGCTAATTCAGCACATGAGGTTGCGTATACAGTTATCCTCCCTGACTCTATCAGTATATGTATCAGTATAAGTATAATGAGTATAGTAAATAGAGACAAAAGTTTAGATACAATGGTTAGTTGAACAAACCCGCAGCAACCACAAACAGAAGACCAGGACCATCAAAATAGGTGTAAAGATGATGGCCCAAGTCTTCTGGTTACTTGTTAGCAGGCTAATAGAGTTTTACTTACGCCTGTTACAACTCTGTTGCGGGCGATGGCAGCCCATGCCTAGCGAATTACATGTAATTGCATTTACGAGCGAGCCGGCATATATCAGGGAAACATTTACTGCTAGACTGATGCTGGGATCAATTGCCACAAACAAGATTATAACAGTGCGGAAATGCTTCAAGACTATGAACCAACTCGTTGTGCACACGCACAGCCATTTTGTTTGTAATACTACATAGGTAATATGCGTAAATCACAATTTAAAGGGAATGATGATGGGGTTTGGGGCCCAAGGTAAGCTGCTCATGATGTGTCCTTTTCATGGTATCATGGGATGGTACTGATGTGGTTTTCCTTCAACCTTTTTAGAAGAGAAAGGAGGGGAATCTACCTGAGACATGCTTGACAACATACCAGCCGAAAACCAGGGCAAGTCTTCTAGAAAAATTAGGATACAGAGGGGCAAGCTTGTTGTCACGGTATAACTTTTCCTCACTTCATAAAAAGTGATTTTCATCTTTTAATGCGAAGCTAGCCCTACAAACTGGTGAAATTCTATAACAAAGTTTCAGATAAAAGGACAAAACAGCACGGCACAATCAGACTGGGAATAGAACTCACGGGTACATCAGTTTTTGTCTCCACTTTCTGGTGTTGGGTTTTAGCAGTCCAATCAACATTAAGCTTTTTAGGTGTTGGTTTAAGGATGGTGGAAGGTGCTTCATGCCTACAATGGGAGGATTGCATGCACAACTGTTGCAAAGCACATAAGATACTATCTTCTCTAATCTAGTCACATACCGGGCTGAGGGAGTACAACAAGTGGGTGAAATGGAGCAGAGTAAATCAGCTTACAGCAATAGTAGGTGTAAGGGATTGTGTGGTGAAGGGGGGTAGTTCATATCAACCCATATAGGTTACTAGTCTCGCTAGAAGTCAGGACAGGGTTGGATACAGCAAGGACAGGAGTGACCAAAACTGCTAAATTTCACGGACTGTAGCCAGTCCCAAACAGAAATTGACAATAAAAGCGATACTTGTAACCCACCGTGTGCTTGTCGGTTGCCATTTGGCCAGTTTTCCTGGTGCTGGCTTATCCACTTCCTGTTTCACTGAATTGCTTTGAAGAAGACGAGATCGTTTCAATTCAAGCGAGATCGGCAGTGATTCCTCCACGACTCCGCCATCGGTGGAGTCTGAAGAATACTCGTCGTCAGACATGACAGATAACAAGATTCGCAGTCAGACGAGCGGACAAGCAGAGGGAATCGAGCAGTACTTAGCAGTGGTCAGTGATGGAGTGGAGGAACAGTGAATGAGGAATGCAGACTGGGTATTGTTAGTGAGGGGGTAATTAACAGGCATGATAATAAGGGGCAACTATCATGCTGACCTTTAACACGAATTAGAGCTGATAGAATTAAGGAGATTTCCCATTACAATTGTGAAGCTCATAGATACATTGGCTTTTACGGGGTGAGCCGCGAGTCCCTCTATGCATAGAAATGAACCAGTCATGCTGGGTAGCATCAGACTTCCCGATGTAATGTCATTAGAATAAGTGATCTAGTAATAAAAATACATGAATACGTTCATTTCCTTTGTTCAGGGTTCAGCATTAATTACGTGCACGCACTTTGGACTACTTTTGGAAGCTTGATTTATCGGGAATAAAATCAGTCATGAGCAGCAGCAATTCACCAATACATTTCTTCTGTATTTTAGCAGACCCTGCTTGCTCCAGTCTCTGAGGCAACTTTGCTTTATTGACGACTGATCTAGGTCCACCAAGGTGAGTCTTATCAGTGAGTGGTGGCTTAGCGCCATAACTTGGTTTAGCACCAATCACAGCAGGCTTAGGACCGATCACATCTGGCTTAGCTCCAACCGCAGCTGGTTTGGGATGGGTCACTTTAGGCTTGACAATTTCAGTCTTGGATGGTGCTGTGGTAACTGCTAATAGTACAATGCCAGGTCATTGGCCAAGCACAACACGGGACCATCATAAAGAGGAAAACTCATGCTTGCCACAACACACAAGCTTCCGGGCTACACCAAGGCCAAATTTCTTAAATTAACTTGTGACTAATGCAGTGTGCAGACTAAACCATGCAATAATAGCAGGCACACTTTTAGCACACGGCTTTCATACCTTACCATCTGCAGCTGTAATTTGCTCATCCTGATAATTCCAAATCTTGTTAAAGTGAGTAATCTATGTTGTAGCATTCTAATCAAGATAGAAGGCCGAGTATTGGGTGCACAGATTATTACACTACGGTAAATCGAGTCTAAAATAGCGTCGACTGCATCGTGCATTTCATTGAATGTTTGCATCAGGCTCAGAATGCCGGCGAGTGATGACCGCCAATCTCAACTAAGAAAAGACAACTCCTAACATTTGCAATTCAAGGTCTTGATCTAGCTCAAGGTCTTGTGGGATATGATAAACTTGCAGCGATTGACCAGGTCCGTTCACTCCTTTTTCAGGCCGGCCCAAAAGAACGATGGACACCTAGAGTACCACAGAGACTTAGCAACCAGCAAACAGTTATTATAGAGTATAATCCGTATTATAATTATTCGGTCGGCTCATATGCAACATTGTCTCAGATATGTCAGGACATCACGCACTGTTATGCAGAATATACCCGTGTTATCACTTCCTAATCTAGAGAGATATGCTAATATAGAGGCAGTATTTCTGGTTTTACAGCCCTTCAAGTAGAGTGACAAGACTTTCAGACCAACTTTTCGGATTTGGATGTAACTGAGTAGACTACTGTAAGGCACAGTTTAGACAACGTGTAAAAATTATGCAATGAATGGGTTGACAATTCAAACCATAGGCTGGCAATGACATGCACTAATCTGTTTACTGGGATAGTGAGAGAAACTTTACTGTATAGATATTATTTTCGTGCATCTAATTACACATTAAGGCGATTTTATAGTCACGCTGCGTCCGGTTCATTTAAGATCAGGCGTTAGACAGACACCTGGCCCCCCAAAATGTGACTGTAAAGCCCGGTCTGATTTGCCTCGGATGTCCGAGCGTTTGCCTCCCAAAGACAAAGTGCGTCTGATCAGTCTCAGACGTTCGACTCATTAATCAATCAAATTGCTCGCTCAGAAATCATCTAGCAATGTTCGCGCGTTTTCGGTATCGTACTGGGATCGTTGAAAGCTTTATTTTATTTTGCTTCAATATTCACTCAAAAAATAACACCAAATTGCGCTGAGAATAGAGGTAACTTGCAGGGAAAGAATTCAAAAGCGGATCAACTTTTTCTTGAAATTATGATCGAAAATAGTTACATCTTCCGGAAACGCAGCTTCGGCACCAAGTGATCCGGGATCGGGGTCCAAAGGGATCTGCTTGGAACTATAAAAGCACCTCAGATGCTTGGATCTTTCGGGCATCCGATCCGAGGCGGACCGGACGCAAATATAACGCACCTTTACACAGAATGCGGTAGGCAGTTCATACTGTAGCATTGCCAGCTACTTTGACAGAGCTGAATACTTTCCAGGAGAAAAATGAACAATTTATAATTGCCTTGGACCAGCAGAAGGGGAATAGTAGTTTAAGATAGAGGCCTTCAAAGTCTGTGTTGAGGCCTATCAGGCCATATCACGCAACAACATCATGTGATTCATTTGAATAACTGAACAGTAATCAGATTTTCTAGTTACAGCTAGCCGCACCATGCTTATTTTCTCCCGGTGAAAGCCTACATGCGGAGTTGTCCAACCTTGACAATAATTGAAACTCGATCACACGATTGCTGTTGCAACACATAGGAATAGGAGGTTTGGTGTTATAGCAAGACTATAAAACCATGAATCAGCACGGAGCTACCAGTTACATCCACTATTAGTTCCTTTAGCAGCGGACACAACTGCGAGCATGTAGAGATCTCCGGTATACATTGGCCATGCAAGTACACTCATTGACACTATAATCTATCAGATTTGAATCCGAACATATAAAATTCAGGCAGCTACAGATGAATATGTCATAGACTGACTAGGAAACAATTTTTGAAATATCTAAAGGACATGGGCAATGACAATCCCAAGTTTCATTGCAGTTAGTGCACTGCAATGTATAATAATTGCCTCCAATAAGCGTGGGCAGTTAGGGCAGTCCACATGGAGAAAATCTCACTAAACTGCTGAAGGCAACTAGACAGGAACAGTGGAGACATTGGCTATTTCCTGGTCGGTACATGACGTGGACTAGCCTGCGACTGCCTGAATACATGTTTAGGTAAACTATAGTGCGCTGTTAACTCGTCCAATCTTAAGCAGCCATAACACTCGAAAATACTCTGTAGCAGTTTAGGAGCATAGCAGTTTTATAGCAAGCAGTGTACTCGTAGTCACAACGTTTGATTGGCTTTGGATGTGACGCCGTTCTTCTCTGATAAGCCAATAGTGGGAAGTTGGTCGACAACACTAATTTCAGTCCAAGTTTTGTATTTATTCAATTACGCCTGTGCGCATCTTTGAAGACCAACGTAATCACACTTGGTATTGACCCGACACTTCCCTCAGAGGAACCTCTTGCATGCTGCGCGTCATATAACTTAATAAATGGGATACCCTTTCCTTAGGTGATGGGGGATTTGGGTCGACTGCTCACACCACCCATCCGTATGGGCAACCCACCGGCGACACTCCATCGAAACAACATCGCAAACTCGAACTCATTGGCATGCATACCAACCCCGCAACACCACCGTCCTAATTGCGGGGCTCTGTCATTAATCACTAACTCAGTGGTGAACTACTGGTTCTCTTTCACTGGTGAGTTGACAGGTTGGTGAGGTAATCGGAAGCCTATTAGAAAAAAGACTGACTACGGTGATGAACTAGCAGAAAAAGGGGACAAGCACTGAAGAGACAAGACAAAACTCAAAGATACACCAGAATCGTAAATCACTTCAATTAGACATGCGCAAAGACAACGGAACAGGGTTGAGAGGAGACAAGGATTGTGCGTGAAAACTGGCGAGTGAAGCAGCCAACAGGCGGGGAATTAGTGAGTAGCTGGTACAAAACTCCTGAGAGCAACCATCACCCTTCGAGCGAAACAGATTAAAAGTACAATCTGCGGCAATTGAATTAGCACAGTACTTGCCTTGTTTCATAAAATGGGTATCGTGCACCCCATTGGTACCAATAGCAGTACCTTTGGTACCAACAGTGCTGTGACTAGTGGAGTTACTAGTGCTAGTAGGTTGGCTACTAGCGAGTGGTGCAACATTCTCTCTCTCTTCTGCAATAGACGAGTCAGACCAGCGATGAAATTCTTCATCATCAGCAGATATGTCAGTGTTTATTTAACTTGAGTATTTAAAAACATTATGCACAACTTTGATGACATTTTACATGTGACAATATTATGACATAATATTATCAGGTCTTATTTAAATAACAATCTCATATGAGATTTATAGTATGAACTAAAATATTGATATGGTCATAACAGGATATAGTCCCAAAAAATGAGGTACCTAGTTAGGAGGTTTTACCTGACACGTCAGCTTGAACTATCGTTGTCTGCCCATTTGCATTAACCTGGACAGTAGTGTTTGGTCCATTCCATTTGTTCTTATATCTCTCCTTGCCAAAACCCTCCTCATAATTCCCTGTAAACCGCAGAGATTTATAGAAGTGATATTAACTCTCCTAGGTTGGCTGAATGTAGCTGTGTTATCATGCATAGATTCTGTCGGTGCGTAATAATGATGATTACTGCCCAATGACAATGTAGTAATCACAGACTATTTAGGAGTGTCTGCATTAAAAATGACAGGGTGTGTGCTCTCGATGATATCCAGCAAAATCAGATCGAATGTCGCATTTACACGACACATCAAACCTGAACTAGAACTGATTGTCACATCTCCTGTTATTCTCATAGAGTATCGATTACTAACAACCAATATGATCAATGACTGGAGTCAATTAAATTGATATATGACTAACAGATTTTCTGATCACATCTCCGTCAGCATCTAACTCAACATTACTGAGCTCCCTAGCATTTCCTAAAATATTTACTTAGATGACTGGTTCTATTATGAAAAGGAAGCTGCCTGAGTGGCATGCACTGGCAACAAAGTGTGCTTAGTCTCTCAATCTGCTTTACTCAAGACAAAGACAAACCAACCTTTCGCTTTGAAGAGCTGGAGGAAGTGTGGTTTACAGAAAATAGCACCATCTAGAGAAGCATAGGAGCCTGTGCTGTAAAATGAATCCTACATTATGAGACAAATACTCTGCGCAAATTCTGTTCTGTACCGGGTTCTAAAAGGTCAATCAGCATCAGACATTAGAAAAGGTCTTCCTTTATCAGTTTGATGAAAAGAGTTCACTTCCGCCATCAAGAATGACATGAGACACTTGTTCAGATGACTATTCGGTCCCATAAATGCTCACAATCATAAAAAATTTATGATTGTGAGCATTCTGGCTGATAAAACGTACCAACTAGTACAAAACCAATAAAAAGACTCCGAGGCCTGTGGTGTGACAACAGTGCCGATAGTCAGCACAGATTACAGACGGAGTGCTACAAGTGTATCTAAAAAGTGTTAGTGCGTTGCTGGGGGGGGGACAACACTGTGACTCATCG